>OMDJ01000158.1_pt1 | contig 57960 bp, 49 predicted proteins | sample 1645211 | NCBI WGS metagenome assembly OMDJ01 (sample SAMEA103958142, study PRJEB25191) | human gut metagenome | biome: human-associated habitat [ENVO:00009003]; feature: intestine environment [ENVO:2100002]; material: feces | place: Germany | collected 2013/2015 | reverse complement strand
TACGATGAGAAGAGAAAAGCACGTAAAAATAGTAAAAGAAAGACTAACTATTAAAAGTCAAGGCCCAAAACAAAATTTTCGAGAGAAATTTTAAGGTGGTGAAAATTGGTATAGCAAACAAGAGCATCCGTTGTCGGATACTCGCTCCGTATAAAATCGCACGCTTAATAATCAGCTAAGAAGGCTTTCCCAGAACGCTGCATAGCAAAAATAAGCCTTACCAGCTTTTTAGCAGCATGAGAGATGGCAACATTGTAATGCTTTCCCTCAGAACGCTTCTTTTCAAGATAGGCCGAGAATGTAGGACACCAAAGGCAAACATATTTGGCGGCATTGAAAAGAGCATATCGCAAATATCTGGAGCCACGCTTTTCCATGTGAGCATAACAGTTTTGCAGTTGCCCTGACTGATATGTAGATGGAGAGAGTCCAGCATAAGCCAGCAGCTTGTCTGCGCTTGCAAAGTTGGAAAAATCTCCAACTTCAGCAAGAATCATTGCACCCATATGTCGGCCAATACCGGGGATTGTAAAGATGGGAGAATCCATCTGAGATGTAATCTTGTCAATTGCGGATTCTACCTCGGAAATTTCTTTGTCCAGTTCGCGGATGAGAGCAATCGTGTGTTTCAACTCCATAGACTTAGCAGGCATTTTCGAGCCAATGGAGACCCCTGCGGCTACTTGGATTTCCGCGGTTTTAGACTTTGTATAACGACCTTTAGAGGCGGTACAAAGAGTCTCAGCGAGTTCTTCAGTATTGGCGTTTGCGATATAGCTTGCACCCGGATAGTTGCTCAGCAGTGCGTATACAACAGCGATGTGCAGGCTTGAGACCAGCTTTTCGAGCTCCGGAAACAGAATATTCACTAACCGCGCAACGGAGCTTTTCAGCTTGGCGCGCTCTTTTACCTTATCAAATCTGTATCTGGTTAGTGACTTTAGCTCTTCATTGTGGTATGCTGTATTTGAGTAGGACTTGAGGTCCACATCAGACATGAGCATCATTGCAATGGTACGCGCGTCTATCCGATCTGTTTTGGTTCTTCGCAGGCTGAGACTTTTCCGGTAGAGGTTTGTGCATAAGGGATTCAAGACATAGGTGGCCAGACCATTGTCGAGAAGAAACCCGAGCAGATTGTAGCTGTAATGTCCTGTGGCTTCAAGCCCTACTTTTATTTTGCTTTCACCTTGGGAACAGCTTTGGATTCTTGAAAGAAGCGTCTCAAAACCGATGCGGTTATTGGCAATGGTAAATACATCTGCCAAGACCGTTCCTTCCGAGTTGAGGATAAAGCAATCGTGCTTGTCCTTTGCAACATCGATACCAACAAAAATCATTTCTTTTTACCTCCGGCGTTTTATTTTACAGTGCTGCTTAGAGCCACACCTCTTTGCTATGTAACCTCGTTCTATATAAACCGTCTGGCGGTATCTAACTGATTAACACTAAAAACAAAGAGCCGTGGTTGGAGCCTTTCTGAAACCGTCTTGCGGTAGGAGGTTTAAACCAATCCACAGCACCTTGTCTATTGTAGCATTTTGTCCTTGGAGAGGGACTCTAATAACTACTACTTTATAATACGAGGAGGTTTATACATTATGAACGGTAAAAAAATCTTGTTCGGTGCAGCCTATGACGGGCTGCTTTTGTTTTTGATGAGGGGTGCCTATTAAGCACCTTCGCAGATGCGGCAAACATCCCCATCGGGAGTTGTGCCCTTGATCAAGTTCGTAGATATGTTCTCCGGCATCGGCGGTTTCCGCGAAGGACTGACCCGTGCCGGGGGCTTTACATGCGTAGGTCACTGCGAAATCGACAAATACGCCAACCGCAGCTACAACGCCCTGTTTGACACGAAGGGAGAGTGGTTCGTAGAAGATGCAAGAAAAGCAGACCCAGAAACAATGCCCGACTTTGAACTGCTCTGCGGCGGATTTCCTTGCCAGACTTTCAGCATTGCAGGCTCCCGAAAAGGATTTGGAGATCCACGCGGCACTCTCTTCTTTGAACTGGCCCGGCTGGCTGAAACCCGGAAGCCTCCGTATTTGCTTTTTGAGAACGTGGTGGGTCTCATCAATCATGACCACTGCAGGACGTTTGCGACAATCCTCAACACGCTGGACCGACTGGGGTATGGTGTGGAATGGCAATGTCTTAACAGCAAAGATTTTGGCGTCCCGCAGTCAAGAAACCGCGTGTACATTATCGGATATCTTGATGAACGATGTAGAGGAAAAGTATTTCCTTTCACCGAAACAGCAGGAAGTTCTCTTATTCAAACCCACGGCGGCCACCAAGGGGAGCGCGTCTACTCCCCCGAAGGATTAAGCTGTACACTGGCTGCCAATCCGGGTGGCTTCGGTGGCAAAACCGGGCTGTATGAGGTGGGAGTGCCGATCAAGTGCGCCACCAAGACCGGCTACCAGATGGCACAGGTCGGTGACAGTATCGACCTGAGCTACGCCACAGTCAACAGTCGGCGCGGTCGGGTTGGCAAAGAGATTGCGCATACACTTACAACGGGCTGCCAACAAGGCACTGTTGAAGTTCGCCCAGTTAAAAATCCCATCAAGTCCGACCTCGCCCGCAACACCGAACGCACCGGTAAGCCTGGCGCACCCATGCATACACTTACCACAAAAGACCGTCACGGTGTTCTGTGCGAGGGGCGCATCCGCCGCCTGACACCGCGTGAATGTCTGCGGCTGCAGGGCTGGGCAGATGACCGCATCGACACGCTGCTTGCCATCCAGAGCGATAACCAAGCCTACAAACAGGCTGGCAACGGCGTGACGGTCCATGTGGTGGAAGCCATCGGGCGGCGCATTGCAGCCATGGATGCAGAACTGCGGGGTGAGACTCCTGCCCCTTGATTTCCGTGACCAGTATTTTGGCTGTGAAATCGAACTGACCGGGATAAACCGCGCCACGGCAGCCCAAACGCTGGCCGACCTGTTTGGAACCCGCGCCGAGCATTCCGGCGGTGGCTACGATGCCTACCGTGTCAAAGATTTGGACGGTAAAGAGTGGAAAATCGTTCGGGACGGCAGCATCCATCCCGAAAGCCGCAGGCGGTCTGTTCTTATTGGGGAAACCTATAAGGTCGAATTGAACTCTCCGAAACTCGAATACGGCGAGATGAAAAAGCTGCAGGAGGTTGTCCGTTCCTTACGCCGCGCAGGGGGCATCGTAAACGACAGCTGCGGAATGCATGTCCATGTGGATGCAAGCAAGCACACGCCGCAAAGTCTGAAAAATGTACTTTCTATCATGTATTCCAAAGAGGACATTTTGTTTGCAGCACTCAAAGTCAACCCTGCCCGCATCGACAGCTACTGTCAGGCGGTGGATGAGCCGATATTGGAAGAGATCCGCAAGCTGCCCAGCGGCGCGAGTATGGATCAACTGAAAGATCGCTGGTATCAAGGGCGGGATGGGAGTGATTATCACTACCATTCGTCACGGTACAGGGCTTGCAATATGCATTCTGTATTCTATCACGGTACAATCGAATGGCGCCTGTTCAATTCCACGCTCCATGCGGGTGAAGCCAAAGCAAACATCATTCTGGCTATGGCGATCTCGGCGCAGGGCATCAACCAAAAGTACACGCAGTTCCGGAAAACGCCTATCGGGGATAATCCGGCGTTCACCTTCCGCACCTTTCTGTTGCGGCTGGGGCTGATTGGTCCTGAGTACAAAAATGTTCGGATGCACCTACTGAAGAACCTGCCCGGTGATAAGGCATGGCGGCACGACAAGTCGCTATATCCCAGCAACCAACCAAGGTCCCGCACAGGCGAGACCAGATAGGAGAAGAAATGTCGAGAAAAGAATATTTTGCCTATGGTTCCAATCTGAATTTTGAGCAGATGGCCTACCGCTGCCCGGAGGCAACCGCCGTGGGTATCGCCAAGCTGGACGGCTATGAGCTGGCGTTCCGGCGCGGCTACCTGACGATTTTGCCCAAAGAGGGCGCAAGCGTCGAAGGGCTGATCTGGTCTGTTACTGACCACGACGAATCCCAGCTTGACTGTTATGAAGGCTACCCGACATTCTATGACAAGGAGACCATGACGGTTACGGATGCAGACGGCACGCCGCATGAAATCATGGTTTACACCATGAACGCACCGTACCGCGACCAGTTGCTCCCGGTCAGCAGCCGCTACAATGCGGTTGTTTTGCAGGGGTGTCTGGATGCCGGTATTTCTCCGCAGCAGTTCTATGATGCTGACGAAAAATACAGAAAAGCCTACAAGGCAAGAGCCGCGCCGGTCCCTAAGAAACACGTTCCCGAACGCTAACCAAGCCCGCTGCACCCCGCAGCGGGCTTTTTCTTTTGCAACAAAAGGAGAACCAGTATGAAGAACAAACACAGAATAAAGCAGGGCTTGTCGCTGCTGCTGGCGGGAGGGATTGCGCTCACAAATTTGGGCGCAGCGCTGCCAGCCTTTGCAGAGGATGCCCCTGCCACGCCGGAGACAGCTTCAGCGGCCACACCGGAAACCGCTGAAGCCAATGTCCCGACACCGAATCTTTCACAGATCACTGAAAATCTGTACGACGATCTGCCGGACGCGCCTACCGGCAGTTATCTTGGCAGCATGGGTCTGCCCGTGGCAACCGGCGAGACAAAAATCGGTATCTCCGCGTGGGCTTCTGACCTGTATGACGGCGTAGATGCCCATATGGATGCCGATGCGCTGAACGCAGATGAGAACACGGTCACAATCGGCAAAACTCCCGGTACAGACTATGCCATTGTTCCACTGCTGGCGCAGGTCGAATACCCGGCAGACGGTGCGGTATCCGAAATCATACTGCCGGACGGTGTAGAGCTTTTAAGTTACCGCTCCACCGATTATGAGCCTATCCCGGCAGACGAGCAGGAGCAGGCTGAAATCCTGCACCAGACATACTCGGAGCAATCGGCGGCAGCCACCGGCCTGTATGTAAAAGCCTCTGCCGATTTTACGGCGCAGCTGGTTTATACGGATTCGGACGGCAGTTCGCAGTCAAAATCTATCCATGTACAGATCAGCGAGGATGCTGCACCCACACAGATGTATGCCGACACCGGTGATGACGGCATTGCTGCCTATGCTGCAGGGCCGACTCCGCCGTATGCCACCGGCAAAATCACCAGCATAGCCAAAGAGGGCGGCACATGGCTCATTTGGTTCAACGGTCAGGAAGCCTACTGCTGCAGCCACGGCCTGAACGGCCAGCCCAAGGGGTGCCCCACCTACAGCTTCTCTCATGTGTCCCGCCTTGAACCCGGCCAGTATACGCCGGGTAACCACTATGCAAACCAGGTCAACATTTGGGGTGGTCTTGGCCAGCTGAGTCTGGATATGCTGGATGACCGTCCTGTTGTAGCAAGCCTTGAAGATGATCCTGAAGGCGGCGAAGAACAGCCGGACATCCTTGGCAGCCTTTACGATGAAACCCAGCAGTGGATCATGGAAAAGTATCCTGACAGCTACGCGGCGCAGACCTATATTGCTGCTGCAGAAGAACTGGTAAACGGTACAGATGCGCAGTCCGGGGAAAACGGCTACTACACCTACATCTATAACCCGCCCGCAGGGTATGCGTGGCAGGTTGTGGCGCTGGTCGGTGAAGAAATTGCGGGCGGCACTGAGATCCCGGATGTGCCGAGTGTTCCGGAACCAAAGTATTATTCCGCTGCATGGACAGCTCCCGCCCAGACTGCCGGCGGCAGCTTTGATTTGACATTCACTGTCAACACCGACAAGGTTCAGCTGAACACGCTGGAAAAGGTGGACGGCGCGGTCATTACCGTCACGCCCAGCCGGACCGGCGGCAGCGTGGACGGCGGCAGCTGGCAGATGACACCTGCCGTAGCGCAGACCATTACCACAAGCGGTCACACACAGGATGACAGTTTTCACCTCAACGGCGGCGATGGTTCTGCCACATGGACGGTTCACTACGAGGTGTCCAAGACCAGCACCAGTACGCTTTCCGGGCAGGAAGGACCGTTCGCCAGCCAAGCCGAAGCGGATGCCGCTGCCGAAGCCGCCAAGAATGCAGCCATCGGGCAGCTGCAAAACGAAGCGCAGGGCATGGTGGATGCTGCTATTGCCTCAGCGCGGGCGCAGCTTGCCAATATTACATTCAGCTATGACGAGGTCACCATCCCGCACGGCTTTGATGCCACGCCCGGCGCGCTGGGCAGCCACCAGACCATTACCGTTCCTGCCAACAGTTCGAACGATTACCCAATGAAAAACGATGAGTGGTCGGTAAAAGTCAGCATCGACAAAATCGACAGCGAAACCAAGCAGCGCATCAAGGACGATGCCGAGTTTGAGATTTTCGAGTGGGATACCGTTCGGCAGTGCTATATCCCGTTTGGCGGATACAACCGGTACAAGGTCGAGCGCCAAGCAGATGGCACCTACAAGGTCATCAACCACAGCGACTATGCGGGCGGTTCGGACGATTTGTTCTACACCCAGCGCAACGAGGGCAAGTTTGTCATCGTGGAGAGCCGCGCACCCAGCGGGTACTACGGCGATTGGACGGATGTAACCAAACCCGGCACGGCAGGTTCTGTTCTCGGCAAGCGGGCGTATGCCTTTGAGATTACCAAAGCGCTGGACGGTCAGACGATTTGGCTGGGCAACGCGGATTATAACGCCGACATTACCACGGCCAACAGCGGCGGTACCCTCATCGACACCGGCGAGGGCATCGTAACTATCACCTTTGGCAGCCGCAATGCAGACAAGACCTACGCCACAGACCTCACCGGCATTGCCAACAACGAAGATTCCTACACCATGTGCGCCAGCGCCGACAAGATGCAGAATGACCGCGTTCTCGGCAATATTCTGCTGACAAAAGTGGACTTGGACGCCGCGCGGTATTTGGCTGCGGGCTGCAACGGTGACACTACGCTGGAAGGGGCGGTGTACGATTTGTACGCCGCTGACGCGATTGAACACCCGGACGGCGTTTCGGGTGTCGTAGATTATTCGAAAATCACCGATGCCAACGGACAACCTATCTGGCACACCACTGTCCTCACCAACGGCGGCTGGGATACCGATTACCTGCCCATTTTGCAGAAAGACCGGCTGGTAGCCTCTGCCAAAATCACAGACGGCAAGCTGGCTTTTGCCAACCTGTATATGGGCAGATATTACCTTGTGGAACGCGCCACAGGGCTGGTGCTGCCCATTGACGGAAACGGCAAGCTGTATGTTACCGGGAAGTATCCACAGCTAAACAAGAAGCTGGAACGCACCGGAAAGTACAGCAGCCTTGCCACCAAGGGCGGCGAGTACACCGACTACATCTACAAAAACCAGTATTCCGCCGTAGCCGAGAGCCGCAAGCTGAACGGCAGCAAGGCATGGGATGGGTATTATCTTTCCTACGCGAAAGGTTACCTCTGCGATGAGGTCAATCATTACAAAACCCTGTCCTATGCCAATGAATCCACCTACCACATCCACGCCGAGCAGGAAAGCCAAGACGAAGTCCTCAAATCCGGCTTTAGTTTGCAGAAGTTGGTTTCGACCACAGGCCAGCCCTCCCCGGCACTGAAGCTGGAGGGTGCGGGCTTCACCGTTTACCGCATCTCTAAACTGAGCAAGGCGGCGCAGTTCAAACAGAACCCGGATGGCAGCTACAATGCACAAAGCATTTTGGACGCCTACCGCAAGGACAACTACGATAACGCTACACTAAAATACGATTTCAGCGCCGAGGGGCAAGCCATCGCCAATATGTTCGAGAGCAGCACCGACACGGTCAACGCCTATAACGCGACCTTGACCGCAGACGGCGACTACGCCAACGGCAGGGGCAACGGCTGGATACCCACGGATCAGCCAGCCGAATATAGACTGGGAGAAATGTTCACGAACGATGAGGGCATTTTCCGCGTTGAAGGCTTGCCCTATGGGCAATATCTGGTAGTAGAAACCACCATCCCCAAGGATGTGTTCCAGTGCGACCCATTCATCGTGGCAGTGGGCGCCAACAGCCCGCAGAGTCGATTTACAGTTCCTGCGGGCAGCGTCACCACCCCCAGCAACGATTATATGACTTTTAATGTGCTGGATGAGGAATTGGAGGGCTATTTGCAGCTCATCAAGACCGACACCGAAACCGGCAAGGCGGTCAAAATTGCAAACACAGCCTTTGCGCTGTATCGGCTGGATGAGAAAGACCGCAAAACCCGCATTTCCATGATCGACCCCGCCAGCGGCAGCGCCACCAAGAAAACGGATGTGTTCTACACCGATGCAGACGGCCTTATGAAAACACCCGAAAAACTGCCGCTGGGCAGATACCTGATTGAGGAACTGCAAGGTCCGGAAGGCTATTTCAACGATCCTGCCTACTCGGTAGAATTTGAAATCAAATCCGACCGCGTCTGGCAGGTCGTGGGCAATGCTACTAACGATATGGATGAGTACATCGTCACGGAAAAATACTGCAATCACGAAACACTCGGTCAGCTTACCATCCGTAAGCTGGGCAATGTCTTGACCGATTACAAGGATGGTCAGTTCATCTACACGCAAGATAGTCTCGCAGGCGCAGTGTACGAAATTCACGCTGCAGCCGACATTGCCACACCCGACCGCCAAGGCACCTACTGGTACAAAGACGGTGACCTCGTTGCCACCGTTACCACTGGTGCGGAGGGTCAGGTGGACGAAGTCCGGTTCAGCCCCACCCGCACGCAGGCAACCTATGATTTCTTGAAAATTACCCATGATGGCACCAAGGGTGAAGTCAACGTGACCCTACCGCTGGGCAAGTACACCATTACCGAGGTTCAAGCACCGTATGGATTTGTGCTGACCCAGCAGAGCTACACTGTGGAATTCGGCTGGAACAACCAGAAAAATGACATTGTGCTGGCAAAAACTATTGTCAGCCACGAGCAGGACGGTGACAAGGAATGTTCGTACAGCATTGTGAATGTCAAGGACGCCTCGAATGCCCACAAGAATGGGCAGACGCTTGTGTTTGAAAATGCGCGGGTTCTGCCGGTTCCTGAAAAGCCCGGTGACAAGGTTGGCAAAGTCGGTGTAGGCATTTACAAGCAGGACCGTGAGGCGCAGACCTATCTGCCCGGTGCGGTGTATGAACTCTACACCGTGGATGACATTTATTCCGCGGACGGTACAAAGCTGCTGGATGCCGGTACAAAGCTGGCCACCGGCAGCGCCACCAATGCCAGCGGCTTCGCGTGGTTTGACGTGGATGTTCCCGTCCGTTCTGAAAGCTATCCCGACTCCGGCAACAGCGGCAGATACCGCATTGTGGAAATCACCGCCCCTGCGGGTTACCTGCTGGACAGCACCCCTGTGGATGTAGAGTTCACCTATGAAGGTCAGCAGATTGCATGGCAAATCGTAGATGGTACAAACACCAACCTACGCACCAGTGTGGACATTTCCAAGCAGGACATCACCAACGGAAAGGAACTGCCCGGCGCGAAGCTGGAAATCCGCGATGCAGACGGCAGTCTGGTCGAGGACTGGACCTCCGGCAAAGTGCCGCACACCGTGCGTGGGTTGGAACTGGAAAAGGAATATACCCTGACCGAAACTCGTGCCCCGGACGGCTATGTCGAAGCCGAAAGCATCGTGTTCAAGCTGGTGCAGGAAGGTACAGAGCAGGTCAATGAGGTATATGTAAAATCCGACGATGATTGGGTAAAACTCGACGATGCCACTGTTGTCATGCAGGACGCGCCTGTACTGGACATTGACAAGACCGACATTGCAGGCAATCTGCTGCCGGGCGCTACGCTGACGATCCGCGATGCAGACGGCGAAGTTATTGACACTTGGGTGACAGATTACAAGACGCATCGTGTTCCCATCTCGGATGAATTTATCAAACTGTCAGGCGAAACCAAGGAGTACATCTACACCCTGACCGAAGATGCCGCCCCGGCTGGCTTTGAAATTGCCGAATCAGTACAGTTCAAAGTACAGAAGGCAGACGAAAGTGTTTGTCTGTTCGTCCGCAAAAATGCCGATGCCGAATGGACACGCGCTGGCAAGCGGCTAATTCAGATGATCGATGAAGCCACACCCCGCGAGGATACGCCCACGCCAACCCCTGCACCCACACCGCAGCCGACGCCCGCTGCAACCCCTGCGCCCACACCTGCGCCTACGCCGCATAAGGTGCAGACCCTCCCGCAGACAGGAGATGGTTTCCCGCTGCTGGCTATTGTGGTCGTTTCCCTTGCGTCTGCGACAGGTATCGTGCTGCTGACCGTTAAGAAAAATGCACTGAAAAAAACTTCTGATGAGGAGGATGCCGATGAAAGTGCTGATCGTTGAACCCGGCAAGTACCCCCGCGAAGCCGACATTGAACACACCCTTGAAGCCGAGCAGGCAGTTGTCGGTGGCACCATCGAGGCCGTGTACCCTTGGCGGGATAGCGCCTGTATCGTCTGTAATGAGTAGTTCCTACAAATGAGTAGTAATTGAGCAAAATGCCCAGAATCCCGGGCGTTTAAGCATAATTTACTACACATAATCAGAAAGTTTTCTTTCCAAATTGTGTTAACCATTGCAATAAATCTTCATCCTCCTCCCAAGGCATTGTGGTATTGGGTGTGTAATTCGGCACTTTCTCCTCAAATACTTTTCGCTTCATCTCTGCATCGATGCGAGCGTAAACCTCTGTTGTAGAGATGTCTGCATGCCCAAGAAAATCTCGAATATATATCATGTTAACACCAGCTCGCAGCAAGTGCATGGCTTTGGTGTGGCGTAATACATGAGGAGATATATTCTGTGGTTCAAGTACCGGAGATGCCTTTGCCGCATACTTCTTCAGAATATAGGTGACTCCATAGCGAGATAAAGCCTGCTTTTTTGCATTATAAAATAGCGGAATCATCTGAGACTGAGAATCGGAATGAAAGCTGCGGATATATCTGTCCAACAGTTTGCAGGTATCCTTCATCAGGGGAACCTGACGAACTTTTCGTCCTTTTCCAGTTAGAATAACCATTGGGGGGTGTGTTAGACGGACATCTTTCAGCCTAAGATCCACCAATTCCTGTACCCGTGCGCCAGAGTCATACAGTAGTGCAAGAAGTGTCAAATCTCGGAGCCCTTGTCGGGTAGATGCATCTGGTTGGGACAGAAGAAGTGACAGATCATCCTCCGTCAAAAACGGTATCAATGCCTTTTCGTACTTTTTGGGTCGCAGATTAATAATGTCAACGCAGTTTTCTATGTTTTCCGGAAACTTGTACTGTACAAAATGAGCAAAGGCCTTTATGGCGGCAAGTCGCTGGTTTCTTGTTGTAACCGCAATATGGCGGGATGTTTCTAACCAATCCAGAAATTCAGAAACAAGTTCCATATTCAGATAGCGCAATTCTATATAATTTGCGGAGATGCCTTTCTTTTCTTGAAAAAATAGAAGGAGTTGCTTGAAAGTATCTCTGTATGAATTGGTGGTATTGGGACTCACCCCGCATGTAGTAGGCAGATAGATTGAGAAATACTCGGTCAGTGCTTTGGTAAAGTCAGTTTTCCTCATCCGTCTCACCTCCAACCGGAATAATGCCGACAAATGCTCTGTCAAGTTTTTGGGAAAGTTCCGGGAACGAAGCAACCGTCAGGTGAATATACCAACAGGTTTCACGGTAACTCTTATGTCCCAAATACGCGGCAAGGCGAGGAACGATTACCATGGGATCATACCCATCAGAAAGTTGTTTTTCCAGTGTATGAACTGCGAATGTATGCCGAAAATCATGCACACGAGGGCCATTGCCGGTGTGAGGAATATTGCATGCGAATAGCAGCTCGCGAAAATTATCATAGATTGTTTTAATAGAATAATGGCCACAAGCAGATGGAAAGAACCATTCTCTTTCATCTGGTAACTGAGCAGAGTAGCTTCGGAGATACTCTATTACGCTATTGTGGACAGGGACAAGTCTATCCTTACCTCCTTTCCCGTTGTGTACAGTAATAATGCCTGTATCCAAATCGACATCCTTCACTCTTAGCCGGAGCACCTCACCTATACGAAAACCACAGCAATATAAAAGCCGGATAACAGCAGGTATGACCAGATGCCTTGTTGGCGCATTATTCCTGACCGGCAGATTATCTGCTGCATATAATAATCGCCGTATTTCTTCAACAGTAAATATATGCGGGGTAAAAGTCGAACTGTTCTTTAGTTTGCTGGTATCCGGGACATAGGAGATTCCGTCCTGCGTGTATGCAAATTTTGCAAAAGCGCGTATCGCATTATGTCTGACTATTTTCGAACGGTTTGAAAGATATGGCTTTAATAAATCCCATGCGTCAATAAGCTCTTTTGTCACCACGGGGGCATCCGAGAGTTCCTTTGAAAGGCAGTCCAGTTCCTGCATATAATAGCCGCAATGCACGGAGGTATATCCCTCATTTTGTCGAGATTCCAGATATTTCCATATTATTGGCGCAAGCTGGCTTGTGAAAGTAAATTGTTTCATAGTAATCCCTCCAAACTCAGCGAACATAACCGCATATGTTCAATATCGACCCGCAAGTAGGTTTCTGTTACACTGATGTTACTGTGACCGAGGATTTGGGACACATCCTGCACCGGAGTGCCTTTTCTCAGCATATTTGTGGCAAACGAATGGCGGATAGTGTGTACGCCTGTGTGCCTCTTTGTTGGGATAGCAATCCCTGCTCTGCGTAAATACTTATGAAATTCCGGATTGAAATTGTTATGCTCACCCAATGGCTGAAACGGTGCGTTATGGCTCAGAAAGATAAAAGCCGAGGAGGACTGTGGGCGGCCATCTTGCAAATAGGAAATAATCGCCATACCTAGCTCTTTGCTGAGTGGCAGACTCAAGGCGTTCCCTGTCTTCTGCTGAGAAAGTGAAATGCAGTTTTCCTTCCAGTTAATATTTGAAAATTTGAGTCCCAAAACGTCGCTTATCCTTAACCCTGTTCTTGCAAGAAGCAGAAAAATCGCGTAATTCCGCCTTCCAACTGGATTGGCAGTATCGATGACTGCAAGAATCTTGTCGATTTCTTCAGGACTCCATACCTGTGGAATCTGGGGTGCAGTGCGTTTGAAGTTTGGGAGTTGAAGGGAATAATCCAAATCCGTATATTTGTGGTCATAAAGCCAGTGCAGGTAAGCACCAACTTGTCGGCATCTTGCTCTACGAACATTCATGCATATTTCTGAAGCATTGCTCATAGCCGTGGAAAAACAGTTGATAGTCTCCGCATTTATGCTTTTGATGTTCTGTGTGTTTGATGAATGAACAGCAAGGAAGAAAAGCCTCAATGCTGCTATTGTGTTGTCCATCCACGATCTCGAAAAATTCTGCATTTTGCAATAACTCAAGTAGTCGGAAAAAAACTTATCGAAACAATCGTCATCAATAGAAGCAACGCCATAAACTTTACGGCGGCACACTGTTCCCGTGCGAAAAATCTCGTCCAATGCATTCATGTGACGCCGTGCATGGCGCATTCGACCGTCAAGAGTCTGATCTATAGCGTGGACATCGACTCCGAAGTATTGAAGCAAAAACTGCTCTGCAGTTTCACGGCTATAAGCGGGAGAGGCTGAATACGAAAGAAATCTGTTCCATGTAGCTCTATAAAACCCAAGAGTACTTTTCTTGTAACCCTGACCGAGTAGCCATTGCTCGGTCTTTTCCATCAATTCCTTGATTGGTATTGTTGCTTCAGACATTATAAAACCTCCTGATGTTATTTGCAGAGCATTGTGTCTCTACATTATGTAGAGTATCACAAAAAGCTACCGGCTAAAATACAAATGAAATCAGGAGGTACGAAAGGAGATGTCAATTATGCTACACATAACATATAACTACGCATTACAGACGTTATGTGGTGCACCACATAACGTCTGTAATGACAACGGCATTGCAGAAAACCTGCCGCTGAACCGTATGCTGGGCGACTATGACATCATCCACGGCACATTTTTCGTCTGCGGGCTGACCAGCAACGATTTTACTGACCTCACGCCCAAGCAGATGAAGCACTACGAAGAAATGTACCACGATCCGCAGCTGTTTTTCCTGCTGGGCAAGACCCTGTGTGTGGAACACACCACCCCGGAAGAATACGCCCGTGTTATGACCCCGCCGCCGAACACAAAAGAAAGCTACGAAAGATAAGGAGAAAACACCTATGAACGACATTTTTGAAAATACCGAAACCATGCAGGAAAACGAGCATCCCCGTTTTTACACTGCCGAATCCGTCATGCGCGGGCATCCTGACAAGCTGTGCGACCTCATTGCCGACAGCGTGCTGGACGAGTGCTTAAAGCATGACCCCGCCAGCCGCGTGGCCTGTGAGGTCATGGCGACACGCGGGCACATCATTGTGGCGGGCGAAATCACGACCTCGGCCAAGCCCGACGTGTTCAACATCGTCCGCGACACCCTGCGCGATGTCGGCTATGACCCGAAGGGCTACCAAATTGACTGCTACATCCATGACCAAAGCCCCGACATTGCGGGCGCTGTCGAGCCGGAATTGGCTGAGGGAGAGGACGAGGACACCCTCGGTGCAGGCGATCAGGGCGTTATGGTCGGCTACGCCTGCGATGAGACGCCCGAATATCTGCCCATGCCGGTGGTGATTGCCCAGCGCCTTGTAACGCTGCTGGAAATCTCCCGCATGACCGGCGTTATCCCCGACATCGGTCCGGACGGCAAGGTGCAGGTCACGATGGAATACAACGGCGACACGCCTGTGCGCATCACCACGGTGGTCGTCTCTGTGCAGCACAAAGAGGATACCGATATGGACAAGCTGGCAGATTTGCTGGACGAATATGTGTTCCCGCTGGCCTTTGACGGTATGCCCGCCGACGATGCGGAAATCATCCTGAACCCCAGCGGTAAGTTTGTGCAGGGCGGCCCGGATGCCGATACCGGCTTGACCGGGCGCAAGCTCATGGTGGACAGCTACGGCACATTTGCACCCCACGGCGGCGGTGCGTTCAGCGGCAAGGATGCCACCAAGGTAGACCGCAGCGGCGCATATATGGCGCGGTACATTGCCAAAAACATGGTCGCCGCCCATCTTGCCAATCGTTGTCAGGTCACGCTGGCGTATGCCATTGGGGAAAAAGACCCTGTCATGGTGGATGTGAATACCTTCGGCACCGGCATCTGCGAGGATGATTGCCTGTCGGCCGCTGTGCGCAAGGCGTATGACCTGACCCCTGCGGGCATCATCAAGCAGTTGAACCTGCTGAACCCCATGTACAGCCGCACGGCGGCGGGCGGTCACTTCGGGCGCGAGGATTTTCCGTGGGAAAATATTGAACATATGAGCGACCTCGCCGCTTACATTGTGTAATTGCCGCGCGTCAGTAAAGAACAAATCCATGCCGCCAACCGGATGACGGCTATCGAGTTCCTGCGGCGGTACCGTCCCGGTTCGCTGGTGAAAAGCAGCGCACGGGGCGAGTACCAGCTTGCAGAACACGACAGCTTCAAGATAAACGGCGAATCCAGTGTGTGGCACTGGAAAAGCCGCGACATCGGCGGCAAGTCGGCGCTGAAATATTTGATTTATGTGGAAGGTGTACCGTTTGTAGAGGCGGTGCAGCTGTTATGTGAGGAAAGCCCGATGTACATCCCTGTGCAGCATGAAGCGGTGGAGCGCGAGCGCCCACCGTTTCGTCTGCCGAACCCTGCACCGAATAATGACCGTGTGACGCGGTATTTGCTGGGGCGCGGCATCTCACTGCCCACGATTCGCTACTGTATTGCGAGAAAAATTCTGCACGAAAGTGCAGAATATCACAACTGTGTTTTCTTGGGAAAAAACCCACAGGGCGTGCCGAAATATGCGGCGTTGCGCGGTATTTATGACTATGGGAAACCGTTCAAGAGGGAGGCTCCCGGCAGTCAGAAACAGTACGGTTTCTGCATCCCGCCGATGCAGCCCAGCACTACCGTGGCCGTGTTTGAAGCCGCCATAGATGCCATGGCAGAGATGACGCTCTGCGGGGATGCTGCGGACAAGTACCGCCTGTCACTGGGCGGGGTTTCATCCTCCGGCAAGGAGCCTTTGGCGTTACAGGAATTCCTGCGGCAGCACCCGGAAATTACCACGATAGAACTGCGGCTGGACAACGATGCCAAAGGGCGCATGGCAAGTGTCAACATCCGGAACCTTTACCGAGAAAAGTATCAAGTGTGCGACCTTCCGCCTGACATCGAGAATGGAGATTACGCTGATATGGCAAAAAACAACCTGATGGCAAGAACTTCCGCCCACCGCGCAGTTTGCCGATAGAGAGAAATCAACATGAAAGTTAGAAATCGTTCGCCCACTTATAAGGCATAAACAGGAGGTAAATCGTTATGGCTGTGTTCCGTGTACAAAAGACGCAAAATTATACCATTATGTCCAACCATCATCTGCGCAACAAGGCTCTTTCGCTCAAGGCGAAGGGGCTTTTATCTTTGATGCTGTCTCTGCCCGAAGATTGGGATTATACCACGCGAGGGTTGGCATCCATCTGCAAAGAGGGTGTGGACAGCGTGTGTGCCACCGTGCGCGAGTTAGAAGCGGCGGGTTATATTATCCGCCGCCGCATCCGCGACAAGAACGGTCAGATGCGCGGCATGGAGTACACGGTTTTAGAGCAACCGCAGCCCCCGGAACAGGGGCCCGAAGAAGCTGCGCCTAAGTGTGCCCAACCAAAACAGGCAGAGCCTGAACGGGAAAAACCTGTACAGGAAAATCCTGCACAATTAAATACTAAAGAAATAAATAAAGAAGGAACAAATAACGTATCGAATCCTATCCGCGCGGCGGGCCAGCGGACAGAGTACCGCGCCCTGCTGCTGAAAAATATCGAGTATCCGATTTTGGCGCAGAATAACCCGATGGATACGATGCGATTGGATGAACTGGTGGAGTTGATGCTGGATGTGGTTTGTTCCAAACGGGCGGCTATCCGCATTTCGGGTGAGGAAATGCCTGCAGAAGTAGTAAAATCTCGATTCCTAAAATTGGGCGCAGAACATATCCAGTATGTTCTGGATTGCCTCAAGGACAACCCGCCCCGCATCCGAAACATCAAGCAATATTTACTGACGGCGCTCTACAATGCGCCGCTGACGATAGAAAACTACTATGCCGCGCAGATCGACCACGACCTGTGCGGCGGAAAGAGGTGACATGATTTGCAGATGAAATTTTATTCTCCGCTGACTGCGGACTTTTTCCCAAATGAACCTGACTATGAGGACGAGTTCTACGACGAGTACGAGGGCTACCCGCAGGACGGGCATGAACTGCTGGAATACGAGACAGCCATCCACGATGCCGTCGAAAATGATACCCGCGACTTTGGCGGCGACCTCATGCAGTATTATCGCGAGGACGATTCGGTTCGCGGCAAGGTAGTCACGGCCATCCCGTCCGTCGAGCTGCATGGCAACGAGCTCTGCGGCTGTCTGACCGTGGAACTGAAAGAACCTCTGCTCGATGATGAGCAGACCGTCCTGTGCAACTACATTACCGGTCAGTACAGCGACGGCTGGGGCGAGGGCTTTGAACAGCGCGAAATCGATGTTGGGGACGGCAAGTTATACGTCCATTTCTGGCAGGATCACGATTTTGAACTGAAACGCGATGTGCCGGATATGACCGAGTTCAAAAAACTGCTGAACCGCCCGAAGAAGCCTAAGATGCAGCTGATTGGGCAGGACGGCAACATTTTCGCCATTATGGGGCGAGCCTCGCGCCTGCTGAAAAATGCCGGGCAGAGCGATAAGGCCAAGGAAATGTGCGACAGGGTCACGGCAAGTCAAAGCTACTCCGAAGCGCTCAGCATAGTTTCCGAGTATGTGGAAACCGAACTGTCGCCCAAGCCTACGCCCAAGCGTGACCGAGGTGATGCCAGATGAAAAAATACGAGATCACCGACATTGCCCATCCCGACAATCCCAACCTGCACCGCATCCGGGCTGTGACGGATCTGACCGAGGATGTCCTTGCGGGGATGCTCGGCGGCTATGTGGAAAGCTACGATAACCTCGACCAAGAGGGTCGCGCGTGGATTTCAGCGGATGCCATCGCCTGTGAAAATGCAGTTGTCTGCGGCGATGCAGTCCTTACAGATCATGCCGTTGCAAGAGGTAATGCCTATGTCGGCAAGAACGCCACCGTAATGGGGGATGCGACTGTGCAGGATGATGCCATCGTCTGCGGCGGACTGCTCATGGGGAAAAGCTGTGCCTGCGGTTATGCCGTGATTCGGCAGGATGAGCAGACCTTGTGCGCACCGAGCATTGACGGTAGCGCCCGCATCTATGGCGAAATCTCCGGCAATGTAGTCTGCCGCGGAAATGCCGTTGTCCTGCCCGGCACCAAGCTCGACAACAGGACGCAGGACTGCTTTGTACTCGAAGATGACCGTGTTTCTGTGCAGACGGCAAGCCGAACCCCGCCCCCGAAAGAACCCCGCACTCATGACTTTGAACGATAAGAAAGAAGGATGCCTTTGACGAACACTCCCGAAACGCTCAACATTCTCAACCCTGATTTCCGGATGCCCGAACACTGCGGCGGTGACCGCTGGTCGATTTTGCACGGGGATTCCCTGCAGATCCTCCGCCAGTTTGAGCCGAACAGCTTCGATGCCATCATCACCGACCCACCCTATGCCAGCGGCGGCAGCAGCCAGACCACCAAGAACCGCAGCACCAGCGAAAAGTACAGCAGCATGAGCAAGGAAAAGGCGCTGCCCGACTTTGACTCTGACCAGATGGATCAGCTGAGTTGGATGTTCTGGACGGCGGCATGGCTGCAGGATGCCCGCCGCATTGCCAAGCCCGGCGCGCCTGTCTGCCTGTTCATCGATTGGCGGCAACTTCCCGCCATGACGCTGGCCCTGCAGTGGGCAGGTTGGACCTGGCGCGGCGTGGCGGTGTGGGATAAAGTCGCCAGCCGCCCGCAGAAAGGACGCTTCCGCCAGCAGTCCGAGTACATTGTGTGGGGGTCCAACGGCAAAATGCCGCTTGAGAGAAATGTTGGGTGTCTGCCGGGCGTGTTCCGCTATCCGAACCCGCAGAACCGCATCCATGTCACCGAAAAGCCCTTGCCGCTTATGCGGGATGTGGTGCAGATCTGCGAGCCGGGCGGGCGCATCCTTGACCCCTTTGCCGGGGCAGGCACCACCGTGCTGGCCGCTGTGCAGGAAGGCTATGAGGCTGTCGGCATTGAAATGTCGGACGCCTACTTCCGCCGCAGCACCGAACGGCTGAAAACTGCCCTTGCAGCCGATGAAAATGCCGAGTGAATCAGTTCTGATTCACTATTTTGCAAGAGACACCGAAAAGTGAATCAAATCTGATTCACTCCCCAAATGAGAAAGGATTGAACCGATATGAAACGACCCTGGGCTTTTATCTGCGCCAGCGAGGGCGCGACATCCAAACACCTGCGCAACTATTGCCGCGAGGTGTACCTGCTGGGCTACCTGCCTGTATGCCCCAAATTGCAGGACAGTCAGTATTTAGTGCTGGAAGATGCCGTGGAGCGCAGTGAATACACCGCCATTGTGCGGGATAAGCTGCTGCGCTGCCCGATGCTGGTGGTCTGCAGCCGCAATCAGGATGCAACCACCAACGCGCAGATCGGTTTGGCACAGAAATACAACCGCATCGTGACGACCTTGGACGGTTTGAAGAAAGCCGTTTCGGAGGGCGACGACCTTGTGTCATGAATTGCGCTGGGGGGCATGTTTGGCAAGCATAGCGTTTGGATATCCAAACGCACTTTTGGGGAGCTCCCCAAACCCCCGCTATGCGCAGACGCGGTCATGTGATTCCGCTGCGGCTGGACGAGCGCGAGTACCGCCATCTTTGTGAACAGGTCAAAATAAGTGGATTTTCGCGCGAGGAATACCTGCGCTCTCTAATCTTGGGCAAAGAAATCCATCCGCGCCCCTGCACACACCATGCGGAACTTGTACGGCAAATTTCCGGTTTGTGCAACAACGCCAACCAGCTTGCGCATCGCGCCAACAGCACGGGCGTGGCGGGGCAGCAAAGCGTGGACGAAATGACGCGCATTGCAAAGGAAGTCTGGCGCGAGATAAAAGAGAACTACTAGGAGGCTCTATGAAATATGGCTTACACATCCGTGATCCCTGTCCGCCGTCTGGATCGGGCGGTGAAGTATGTGATAAACAAAGAAAAGACCACGGCGGTATCCTTGCAGGACGCATTGGACTATGCCGCCAACCGCGACAAAACAGAGCAATCCTGCTTTGAAAGCTCGTATGCCTGCACACTGGAAACCGCCTTTGCCGATATGCGCCAAACCAAGGAACGCTGGCACAAGTCGGGCGGTGTGCAGGGGTATCACCTTGTACAGAGTTTTGCTGCAGGCGAGGTCACACCGGAACTTGCGCACCGGATTGCAAAAGAACTTGCAGACCGTGTGCTGGGCGGACGGTATGAATATATCATCGGCACACACCTGAACACCGGGCATATCCATTCGCATATTGTCTGGAACTCGGTCAGCCGGATAGACGGCAAAAAATACCACAGCAACGGCAAAAGCTATGTGACGGAAATCCGCGCGGTATCAGATGAACTTTGCCGGAAATATAAGCTGTCCGTCATCGACACCGAAAACTCTAATCATGTGGCAAAGCCCTACGCCGAATGGTTGGCGGAGAAAAACGGTCAGCCAACATGGCGCACGGCTATTCGGCAGGATGTGGACGAAGCAATTCAACAAAGCCTTACATGGCGGCAATTTCTTACTGTGCTGGACCGCAAAGGCTATGAAGTCCGCATGGGACGCAAGTATCCTGTCCTGCGCCCACCCGGAAAAGAACGCTTTGTTCGATTCAAAACGCTGGGCAAGCGTTACACGCCAGAAGCCATCCAGACGCGCATCCTGTATCCACAAAGCTACCGCCCTTATGTGGAAAATCCACCAACAATCCAACATGGCCGTCTGCGCAGCGGCAAGCCCCGCCGCAAGCTGACCGGGCTGCGGGCGCTGTATTATCGTTACCTGTACGAACTGGGCGCGCTGCCCCGCAAGCCGAGACGCTCCAGCTATGCCGTGCGGCAGGATGCTTACAAGTTAGACCAACGCATCCGACAGATGGAGTTCCTGTCCAGAAACAATATTGATACGCTGACACAGCTGGAAACTCACCGACAAGCCCTGCAAACAGAAATTGGGCAGTTGCTGACAAAGCGTAAGCAACTGCCCAAAACCGATGAAGTACAATCGCAGCATGAATCGGTCAACACCGCCCTAAAACAGCTTCGTCAAGAGGAACGGCTCTGCCGCAAAATCGCAGAACACTCCCTAGAGGTGCAGCAACACCTCACCGAAGCTCGCCGTGACCGTGCTGAACAACAACAGCGCGAACAGGAACACGAGCGTGACCGCCGCCCCAACATTGATTTAACACTATAATTCGGAAAGGAAAATGCCTATGAAATACCCCAACAAAGACTACATCGAACACCTGCGCCGCAAGTACCCGCCCGGCACGCGGCTGCAACTCAGCTGTATGGAAGATGAGATGGCCGTGCCTCCCGGCTCTATGGGAACCGTTGATTTCATCGATGATGCCGGACAAATCCACATGAATTGGGACTGCGGGCGCAGTCTTGCCCTCATCCCCGGCGTGGACTCGTTCAGCCGCTTGCCCTCGCCCAAAGAAAAGGCCGGTGATGCCAGATGAATTACGGCTCTGAACCCGCAGACCAGGTCGTCCGCTACTCGCTGGAGGGTGCAGAGTTTGCCCTGCGCATCTCCGGCACCGCTGCGAAAAACTTCTTTATTTTCGCACAGGCGGTGCTGCACGACAGCAAAAAGACGCACGGCAAAACCCATCTTATCCGCCTTTTGAAAGAACAGAAACCGCTGAAATTTTTCACGGTAGACAAAAACCGTATGCACGATTTTGCCCGCGCCGCCAAGGCGCATGGTCTGCTGTTTTGCCCCATCCGTGACAAGATGGACCCCGACCACATTGAGATCGCCATTTTACAGGATGATGCCTCCAAAGCCAACCGCATCATCGATAAGCTGCAACTGGCTATTGTGGACACCGGCACAGCAGAACTTATCGACACTGTGCAGCAGGAGCGTGGTGAAACCGCTCCGGAAACCGAGCGCGTCCAGACCGAGGACGGTGCGGTAGATTTTGAGGTCGGCGCAGACGAGGAAAAGTTCAACATGGGTTTTCCGCAGGGCTCGGAGAACGCCAGTCCGTCCGAGCCTTTCTCCGACAGCAGCAAATCTTTTGCAAACTCGCCGTCGCCGCGCGCCGATCAGCTTCGGGCCAAGGGTGAGCGCCCCAGCGTGCGCATGGAATTAAGCGACATCACCGCCTACCTGCGCCGCAAGGTTGAGCCGCCCAAAGACCGAATGCCGAGGATGCCCGTAAAAATCAAGCGAAAGGACAAGGTGCTGTAAATGGACTTGAATAAATATCTCAACAACGCCGCGCCGTCAGAACCGCAGTATTCTAAGGAAGAATACGCTGCCATGAAGAAAACCGAGCGTGAAGCGGTTTGGGCGCAGGTGGATGCCCGCATGGGTGAGGTACTGGCAGATGCCCCGGCCTTGCAGGAATTTCTCAACTTCATGTCGCAAAGCAGAAACTCGCTGCCGAACCAGCTTTTGCTCTCCGGCCAGAACGCCGACATCACGGATGCCCGCACATTCCAGCAATGGAAGGATGCCGGAAGGCATATCCGTACCGGCGAGGAAGGTTACACGGCCATTGTGGGGCAGGTGTACGAGAATAACGGCCGAAAGGCTTCCGGGTATAATATCGGCAAGGTGTTCGACATCACCCAGACGCGCGGCAGGCCTGTGCCACCGTCCGCCGAATACCAAGTGGATGAACTGGTCGCCGCGGCCATCGAGAGCAGCCCGGTGCCGATCCAAATCTCGGACAGTCTGCCGGACGGCGTCCAAGCGCAGTATGTCCCCAAGAACCGCACGATTTATGTCCGCAACGGCATGGATGCAGGCACGACGCTGTGCGCCATCGTTCGGGAGTGCGCACAGGCGGATTTTCACAAGGATTACACCTACAACCGCCAAGCCTACGCTGCGCCGAGTTACTGTGCCGCCTACATGGTCGCGCACCGCTATGGGCTTGACACCACCGCTTTCAACTTTGACCGAGTGGTTGCCTTGTACCGCAATCTGGGAACAGAACAGCAGCGAGGTTTTCTGTCGGATGTAAACACCGTTGGTGGTGGGCTGCTGCGCAGTCTGAGTCGCACGCTGGCTGTACAGACCCGCGAACTGCCCGCCGCAGAATACGCTGTTGCCGTGCCGCCTGCAAAGAAGCCTTCCCGCCAGCAGGAACGCGGCTGATTGTTTTCCGTTTGTTTTCAAATGACGGATAGCTATTGCAGCAGTTCTATGATATGCTGTGAGCAAAGGATGGTGAAAAACAATGACAGAACGTAAAGTTAAACTTGACCGTGCCAACAAAAGCATCCTGCTCCGGGCGCTGGGCGATGTCTACTACGGCCAGCGCGCCCACGGCGGCAGCACCGAAGTAACTGGGCGGCTCATCCTTCGAGTGAACGATCTGCCCGCAGGATGTAAGCTGACGCTGTCGGCGGCAGAGTATCGGCTGGCAAAAGCAGCGCTCAACCAACTGCGTACCCAGCGCTTGGCTGAGGGCGGCTATACCGATGCCGTGGATGACGCACTGACCCGGCTGCTGCACGCGCACACGCCGCTGTTTATCTGGTGAATCCGACTATGACATGGGAAAAATTCTGGTCGATCATTGACCGAGTCCGCGCCAAAGCGGATATGCAGGATGAAGCGTCCGTGAAACAGTTCCTTTACACGGAACTCATCAAATTGCCGCAGGATGAACTGCTCGGTTTTGATTGCGCATGGCAAAGCTACCGCAATAAAGCCAACTTTCCCAAAATGGTTGCGGCGGCTTGCATCATTAATGACGGCAGTTCGGATGACAGATTTACCGATTTCCGTAACTGGCTGATTATGCAGGGGTACGATGCTTATCGGCAGGCGCTGATTGACCCCGATAACCTTGCGGCGCTCAACATTCCGTTCCGAGATACTGAGTGGATGGGATGCGGGAATGTGGCGTGGTATGCCTACGCGGGGCAGAAGCTGCGCACCTATTTTGAGAAAGCAGGTATCGCCGCTGAACTGCACAGAAGGTATCCAACCCTGCTGAAATTGCCTGACGATTTACATCGGGCAATCATGCAGGAGCAGCTTGCGCCCCACCGTGCGCAGGAAACCGAATGGGAACGGCAAATGCTGCGGACGGAAGTTAAACATTACATTGAAGTCAGTGACTTGGCATACAGCTACAACAAATTCTATGCCCAAAACATGCCCGACAAAGTGGCATGGGAAACACTGCAAAGCGATTTGTTTGCAAATCTGCCGCAAATCAAGGCGGAACGTATGCCGCAGGACTTTTCCGTAGTTTTGCCGAAGTTGTGGAGAAAACGTCAGGCATGGGATACCGAGCGTACAAAGCGCCCGCCCTATCGCGGCGAAGAAAGGTAGTCCACCACGCCGGGAAGAAAGAACCCTTGGTGGGTCTGGCTGCTGCCGCTGCCCATTGTGTGGTGGGCGGCGTTGGCGGTGGCTTGCCGCTGGCAGCCGGGCATGAAAATAACGGCTCTGCTGGATGTGCTGAACAGCGCACTGGCAGAGCCGTTTGCGTTGGCGTGGAGTCAAGACAGCCCACGCTTTTTGCTTGTGCTCACGGTGGTTTATGCGGTAGCGGTTATTGTAGCTGTGACCGATCAGAAGAATACCCGCCCCGGTGCGGAGCATGGCTCGGCGGCTTGGGGTGACGTGTTTCGGCTGAATAAGTTCTACATGGACAAGCGAGGACCGAACCTGCTACTGACCCAGCATTTCCACATTGGAATCGACGGCTACAAACATAAGCACAACACCAACATCCTGATTGTCGGCGGCTCCGGCGCAGGCAAGACACGCACCTACGGTGTACCGAATGTGCTGGAATGTGCCTGCTCTATGGTAATCACTGACCCTAAGTCGGAAATTTTGCGTAAAACCGGCAATTTGTTGAAGCAGAAGGGCTATGAGGTACTTGTCTTTGACCTTATAAATCCCGCTGCATCGTTCTGTTACAACCCGTTTGTGTATGTGCATGATGACCGCGAAGTGCTGACCTTGATTGAGAATCTGATTCAAAACACCACACCATCACATTCAAAAAGCAGCGACCCCTTCTGGGAGAAATCCGAAACCGCCCTGCTGCAAGCCCTTATGTTGTACCTGCTGCACGAGGCTCCGCCCGAAGAACAAAACTTCTCTATGGTGATGGAGATGATAGCCGCCGCAGAAGTCCATGAGGACGATGACAACTACCAATCTCCGCTGGACATCCTGTTTGAACGCTTAGAAATGCGGGACCCGGACAGCATCGCTTGTAAGCAGTACCGCATTTTCAAACAAGCGGCAGGCAAAACGGCGAAATCGATTTTGGTGAGTGTAGGTGTGCGCCTTGCCGCGTTTAATCTGCCGTCTATTGCCAAGCTGACCATGACGGACGAACTGCACTTGCAGGAACTGGGCGAACGCAAGATTGCACTGTTCTGCTGTATCCCGGATTCGGATAAATCCCTGAATTATTTGGTCGGTATGATTTATACGCAACTCATCCAGACACTGTACCGACAGGCAGACCGCGTACACAAAGGACGCTTGCCTGTGCCGGTGCATTGCTTGATGGACGAGTACGCCAATATTTCCTTGCCAAAAGACACCTTTTTGTCGGCGCTGGCCACTATGCGTTCCCGCGCCATTTTCTGCTCAATCATCGTGCAGAACATGGCGCAGCTGAAAGCCATGTACAAGGATGATTGGGAATCACTGGTGGGCTTATGTGACGAGTTTCTCTACCTTGGCGGCACCGAGAAAGAAACCCACAAATATGTTTCGGAACTGCTGGGCAAGGAAACCATCTCCACCACCAGCTATAACCAAAGCAAAGGGCGCAGCGGCAGTTACAGCATCAACCACCAGCAATCCGGGCGCGACCTTATGACCCCGGACGAAGTACGGTTGCTGGACAACAGTAAATGCATCTTGTTTATCCGTGGGGAACGCCCCGTGATTGACCTGAAATATAATCTGCTGAAGCACCCGAACATCCGCTATACCGAGGACGGCGGCGCAGCACCCTACGACTATACCGCCGCCGACAACGCGCGGGACGATCTGCCCGGCGCACCCGAAAATTATGAACTGCTGGATATGGACGACTTTCTGCCCGCCGAAGCGGCAGAAATGAAGCCTACCATACAAAGAATTCGGAGGTCTACATGAAGCTGAATCATAACAAAAAATCTGTGAAAATTTCTCTCAATTTGTTTGCGCTGTACGCCGTCATGGTGTGCGGCATTGTTTTTGCCCTGCCCGCCTTTGCCGCAGATGACCCGCTGGTCGTGGTCGAAAATCTCTCCACATTCATCTTTTCGCTGATCCGCGCGGTGGGCCTTATCCTGCTGGGGTGGGGCATTGTGCAGGTTGGTCTGTCTTTGCAGAGCCACGACCCCAGCCAGCGCAGCCAAGGTTTCCTGACGCTGGCCGGTGGGCTGGTGATTACCTTCGCCAAAGAAATCCTCGACCTCATTACCGCGTGAGGGCAGCACCAAGAGGAAAGGCAGTGATGCCCTGTGGGTGAGTCTTGGATTGTCAGCAACCTGAACGCTGCACTCTCCACATGGAATGACAAACTGGGAGAAATATGGTCACTGCTGACCGAAAGCCCGCAAACCTTCAAAGGTGGGCAAGTCTGGGGTGTAATGACCGGTATCCACGGCGCGTTGCAGGCAATCGGCTATGGGCTGCTCGTGCTGTTTTTTGCCGTGGGTGTTATGAAAACCTGCGGCAGCTTTGTCGAGGTCAAAAAGCCGGAACACGCGCTTAAGCTGTTCATTCGCTTTGCGCTGGCCAAGGGTGCTGTGACCTACGGGCTGGAATTGATGCTGGCGGTGTTCTCTATTGTGCAGGGAATGGTGTCTACCATCATCACGCAATCGGGCAGCTCCGGCATGAGCAGCGTGACACTGCCGCAGGAATTGATCGACGCCATCAACAATGTGGGCTTTTGGGATAGCATCCCGCTGTGGGCGGTTACGCTGATCGGCGGGCTGCTGATTACGGTTTTATCTTTTACCATGATCCTCACGGTCTACGGCAGAATGTTCAGCCTGTGGATGTATGCAGCCATTGCGCCGATACCGCTGTCTACCTTTGCGGGTGAACCCACCAGCAGCGTGGGTAAAAACTTCATTCGCAGTTATGCGGGTGTCTGCTTGCAGGGTGTGGTGATTGCACTCTCCTGCATTATTTTCTCTGCCATTTCGTCCAGCCCGCCCGCCGTGGATACCGGTGCATCTGTGGTGACGGCGGTATGGACTTACGTTGGGGAACTGGCGTTCAACCTGCTGGTGCTGGTGGGAGCAATTAAGGGCTGTGACCGCATTGTTAAGGAAATTATGGGATTGTAAAGCAAAAGCGACGCACCATTATGGTGCGCCGCAAATATTATGCCTGATGATAGAGAATCCATTCCAGCAAATCCGCTGCCTTTGCACGACCGCTTGCAATTTGCAAAATAATGTCAATCAGTTCTTCCTGCGTGTAGTCAAGTTCAATTCCGTTAATTGCCAGAAAAACCAGCATAACGTGGGCGCCGATGCGCTTGTTGCCATCCACGAATGGGTGATTGCAGACTAAGCCAAATCCAAGCTGTGCCGCCTTTGCCTGCACGGATGGATATAGATACTGCCCGCCGAATGTAGCAAAAGGAGCATTCAAAGCAGATTCCAATAAACCATCGTCACGGACACCGGCAGTACCGCCAAATGTCTCCAACAGAGCATTATGCAGCCTTAAAACCTGTTCCTTGCTCAGCGTTTTCATTTAGCAAGTACCTCATAGGCTTGCTTGTTTTTGGCAATCAGGCGCTTGGAGATTTCGAGAATGTCCTCGTCTTTAGCCTGTTGCTCGTCCTCGACTTGGCTGAACTCCATTAGAACATAACGCGGGACATTATTCTTTAAGATGACCGCCGCGCCGTTCTCATCAACCATCCGTGCTACACGGGAAAAATTCTGGTTGGCCTCCGTGATGGATACAAGATTGTCTGTGTTAATAACCATAATTCAATGCCTCCTTTGAATATAGTATACACGAATTATAGGATAAATTCAACCTATTTATTAAAAAAGAGGGAATGCAGTATAGAAATCAAAATACCGAAAGAAGTCCGCGACTACCACGAAAACATCTTTTTCGGGCTGAATACGCGGCAGTTTATTTGCTCGGTGCTGGCGGTCGGCATTGCAGTAGGCATCTACTTTGCCTTGCAGCCATATGTCGGCACCGAAGAAATCGGCTGGATGTGCATTCTGGGTGCCGCGCCCTTTGCCGCCTGCGGGTTTTTCACCTACCACGGCATGACTGCCGAACAGGTGCTTTGGGCGTGGGTGAAATCCGAAATTCTCTGCCCGAAACGCCTCGTGTTCAAGTCCGACACCTATTATTACACCGCACTGCAGCCCGCCATCCGTGCGGGCATAAAGCGAAAGAGAGGTTTGCCTATGAAGAAAAACACCCATGACAGCGAGGAAACCGCTTGATTAAAACCCTGTCAAAAGCGCAGAAGATGGAACGCGAAAAGTTCCGTATTCCGCGCAGTGTACAGGACGCCATCCCCATCCGCCGCATCTTTGCGGATGGGATTTTCCAAGTCGGCAACCAGTATTCCAAAACGTGGTCGTTCACCGACATCAACTACGCCATCGCCAGCAAAGAGGACAAAACGTCCATGTTTCTCGACTATTCGGAACTGTTGAATGCTCTCGACTCCGGCGCATCTGCGAAAATCACGATTTATAACCGCCGTATCAACAAGGCTGAGTTCGAGCGCAGCGTCCTGCTGCCCGACAAGGATGATGGTCTGGACGAATACCGCCATGAATTTAATAAAATGCTGACCGCACAGGTCACCGGCACCAGCAACAGCATTGTGCGGGAGCGTTATCTGACCGTAAGCGTGGTAAAGCGCAACGCGGACGAAGCCCGCAGCTACTTTGCCCGTGTCGGCACGGATCTGGTGACGCACCTTGCGCAGCTTTCCTCGGTGGCGCAGGAGTTGACGCTGACCGAGCGCCTGCACATTTTCCGCGACTTTTTCAAGGCCGGAGAGCAGGCTGCGGCAGAGTTCAACATTCACGAACACGCCAAACGCGGCCAGCATTTCAAAGATTGGTTCTGCCCCGACAGCATGGAGTTTGCCGCCGACCATTTTAAGGTCGATGCGCGGTATGGCAGGGTGCTGTATTTGCAGGACTATGCCAGCTACATCAAGGACAGCTTTGTGTCGGAACTCTGCGACCTTGACCGCGATTTGATGCTGTCCATTGACATCCTGCCGGTGCCTACGGATGAGGCCGCCCGCCAGCTGCAAAGTACACTGCTGGGCGTGGAAACGAATGTCGCCAACTGGCAGCGCCGCCAGAACGCCAACAACAATTTTACCGCGACCATTCCTTACGATATGGAATTGCAGCGCAAGGAAACCAAGGAAATGCTGGACGACCTGACCACCCGCGACCAACGAATGATGTTCGGGCTGGTGACGCTGGTGCATCTGGCTGACAGCAAAGAGCAGCTCGACAGCGACACCGAAACGCTCTACTCCACGGCGCGTAAGCACCTGTGCCAGCTTTCCACGCTGCGCTGGCAGCAGAAGGATGGGCTGGACACGGTGCTGCCCTATGGACTGCGGAAAATCCAAGCCCTGCGCACGCTTACCACCGAAAGCACCGCCGTGCTGATTCCGTTCCGTGCACAGGAAATCATGCAGCCGAACGGTCTGTACTATGGGCAGAACGCCGTCAGCAAGAACATGATCGTGGCAGATCGCCGCTTGCTGCTGAACGGCAACAGTTTTCGTTTGGGCGTGTCCGGTTCCGGCAAAAGCATGAGCGCCAAGGAAGAAATCGTGCAGATCGCGCTTTCCACCGAGGATGATATTCTCATCCTCGACCCGGAGTCGGAGTTCGGCTATCTGACCGAAGCCCTTGGCGGTGAAGTCATCCGCATTTCGGCCACGTCTGACACCCACATCAATGCGCTGGACATGGACCGTGCCTACGGTGACGAGCGAAACCCGATCGTGTCTAAATCCGAGTTTGTGCTGTCACTGTTTGAGCAGCTGATCGGTGACGGCATGGTGACGGCGAAAGAAAAGTCCATCCTCGGCCGCTGCACCGAGCAGGTGTACCTGCCCTACATTCGCAACGGCTATAAAGGCACACCGCCTACGCTGCAGGACTTTTACCGTCTGCTCCGGATGCAGCCCGAACCCGAAGCGCAGGGGCTGGCGCTGTCGTCCGAGTTGTTCATTACCGGCACGCTGAACACCTTTGCCCGGCACACCAATGTGGACACGCAGGCGCGGATCATCGCCTACGACATCCGCGAACTGGGTGAACAGCTTATGCCGCTGGGGATGCTGGTGACGCTGGATGCCATTTATAACCGTGTCATCCGTAACTGGAAAATCGGAAAAAGAACGTGGATTTTCATGGACGAAATTTACTTGCTTTTCCGTTATGAGTATAGCGCGAACTTTCTCTACAAGCTGTGGAAACGCATCCGCAAGTACAACGGACTTGTGACCGGGCTGACGCAGAATGTGGACGAACTGCTGCGCTCCGACACCGCCCGCCTGATGCTGGCTAACTCGGAGTTTCTGGTGATGCTGAACCAGAGCGCCACCGACCGCGTTGAACTGGCAAAGTTGCTGAACATCTCCGACAACCAGCTTGGCTACGTCACCAACGTCCCCGCAGGCTGCGGGCTGATTCGCTGCGCGGGCAACATCGTGCCTTTCACAAATTCTTTTCCCCGAAACACTAAGCTATATAAATTGATGTCGACTAACCCGTCCGAGAAAAAGGAGTAAAGCCATGCAATACAAAAATAGAGGACCGCCGAAGCGGTCCACAGGGGTGCTACAAACTTGAATTCGACGCTATGATATTTCCTTTTCGTCATCTCTCGGTGGTCGAACATAGCGTAGCATTTCTTTTACACAAGCACCGAATTGCAAGAAATTGGATTTTGCTTCTTTTAGTGTTATTCCATGATTGGAGTCGCTTGGCTCGTTATCAGAAGTGATGAACGGGTCATTCTCCCAAAAGCAAACGGGACAAATATACCCACAATCTTCATCTGCCGGGACATTGTAGGTAAGAAATCCACAACAAGGACATGGATATTTTTTCATTACGGAGTTTGTTCGCCCCTTTCATTTTTCAAATTTATAGACCTATTTTAATGCTGCCAAATATTGTTTTCCAAATCCCGCAGCCGTCCCTTATAGTCATCTATCAGAGCCTGAACATTTTCCCCCTGCGGGAAGGTCACCAGATAGCCGTCCCCAGCTTCATGAAAGCCGATGATTCCGGCAAGCCCTGCCATCTCGGCCACTTTCAGCAGGGTGTGGTAGTCATACTCGGCGGCACTGATATATAAATTCATGGGAGAAACCTCGCGTTTCAAAGAGATGATTCTATTATAGCAACATCTTTTCATAATTGCAAAGAAAATGCTGTATCGTCCAGAATCGGAAGATACAGCATTGCTTTTTTATATGTAATGGCCCTTTAGCCCAATTTGTTGTCTGGCCTTGACCGAGCGATTGCTCTGGCATGGTCTAAGGCGCAGTGGTGTGCGGGATGCTTCCCGCGTTTGTTTTGATTACGAGACTTATTATAGCGGCGACTTGTGTGTAGAATTTAAAAGCTGTTTGAACGATTTTGAAATTCAATTTGAATAATTTATGACGTGGGGTGATGCCATGAAAGATATTAAAGAAAAGCCAACCGCGCATATGCCGAGAAGCAATGCAACCGGGGAAATCCCGAAAGCTGCGCTGAAAAAGGCGTGGGCGGAGGCCAAGGAGAAAAGCCGAACCATGCTGCGAGAAAGCACTTCTACGCAGGGAGACGGTGATTATACAACTGCGCAAGATACCAGCTCGGTGGTAACCGATACATCCTATTCGGTCATCAAGCAAAACACAGATTTCACCGTGCAGCAAGGGCGCAAGATTGCCCGCAAACAGATAGAAAAATACCGGGAACGCCGTTCCGCCGAGCAAACCGAAACCATCCGCGTCCACACCGCCAATGAGCGCGGTGTCAGCCCCAAACAAGTCGAGTGCAGCACGCTGTCCGATGCAGAGCGGCACCCGCGCCGTGGGGCAGATTTGCCCCGCCAGCGGGCGAAAGAAAAAGTCGTCACCGCCAAGACCGCGCCACGAGATATTCGTGGTGTGACCCAAGGTCAGCGCCAACTGCGAACCGCCGCAAATGAAACTGTGCGGAGCATAACAACCCAAGCACAAATGCAGACCCGTACCCGTCAAGTGCAGCTTGCTATCCAGAAAGCCGCCAGCAGCACCTGCAAGACGGCTGTGGCGGTGCGCTCGGCAATACGGCATTTTCTTGTCGGCCTGCACAGTCTTGTCGCGGCCATTGCTGCAGGGATTAGCGTGGCACTCAGTATTATTATTGTCATCAGCCTTGTGGCCTTTGTGTCCGGCTCGGCCTATGGCATCTTTTTTGCCGCCAATGCCCCCAACGCCGACACAATTACCGTGCAACAGGCAGTAGAAACACTGACAGCAGAATACCGCGACAGGCTGGAAGAAATCTCCGACACCGTACAGCATGACCGCCAAGACATTACAGCCAACGATGACGTGTACTACATTCGTTGGCAAGATGTCCTGGCGGTCTTTTCTTCGTATGTTTCAGGAAATGAACAAGGCACACCCGTTGCGGCACTGACAGAGGAGCAGGTAGATAAACTGCGGGAAACTATGTGGGCGATGAATGCGGTGGATTGTTCCACCCACCCGGAGACTACCACAATAGAAACTACCGATGAGGACGGCAACCCGACTACCACAGAAATCACCGAAACTGTCCTCGTAATCGAACTGACCCACAAAACACCCGACGAGATGGCGGCAGATTATCATTTCACCACCCGCCAGAACACCTATCTGCAACTCCTGCAAGACCCACAGTATGAGGAACTGTGGGCAGAATTGCTCGGCGGTTTTGCACAGGGCGGTGGAGAACTTATGAACCCGGACAGCACCCGCATCCCGACAGGCACCCTGCAATGGCCGCTGCCTGTCGCGGGTACGATTACTTCTCAATTTGGTCACCGCGTGGACCCCATCACCGGCGAGGTAAGCTCCCACACCGGCACCGACATTGCCTGTGCCGAGGGTACGCCGATTCTCGCCGCCGCAGATGGCGTGGTCACTGTTGCCAATGGCCTTGACAGCTGGGGCGGCAGCTACGGCTATTACATCCAAATCGATCACGGCGGAGGGCTGGAAACTTTGTATGCACACTGTTCGTCCATCTGTGTAACTACCGGTCAGCAGGTGCAGGCCGGGCAGGTCATTGGCTATGTCGGGCATACAGGAAGGGCAACAGGCTCACATTTGCATTTCGAGATACACATAAATAAAATTAGGAAGGACGCAATGAGTTATTTCGGGATGCAATATTGAGAACAGATTTACAATTTGCAGCCGGTCACGGTCTGCTCAGCGCACGATCAGGACATAGGGATCAAACAGTTGTTCATGCAGCTCGTCCATGGCCTGTTCGGGGTCGGAAATATCGGTCAGCCAGAGCGAATAGTCATACTGGCAGAATCCGGACAAATCCATCTTGAAGTTTGTTTCCCAGTTGTTGTTCATGACCCAGGAATACAGCGGGCGGGCATTGTTTTCTGCTGCGCCGTCGCACAGGCGGATGGGGTGATGCTGCATCTCGCCGGTATAGAACATGGGAACATCTCTGGCTGCAATCAACACGCTGCCTTCGGGGGAAAGGCGTGCCGCGCCGTCATCCGACATATAGAATTCCATGCAGGTGCCGGGCAGCTGGTCAATGCCGGGGCGGAAAGCCTCACGCGCACCCTTGCGAAGCACGGTTTCGTTGCCGAGACGGTTCAGATCAAGCGACAGGAAAACACTCTCCACTTCGTCCGAAATTGTCTTGCCAAGTTCCAGGGTAAAGTCAATACGGGGAATGGCTTCATACAGCTTCAGCAGAACATCAGCTTTTACTGTACCGGCAAGCCTGTAATGCAGACGCAACTGGGTGAACACAGGACCATGTTCCATGCAGGTGATTTCCATCAGTTTTCCGATGTGCGTTTCTGCGTGTTTGCCGCGAATATTGCGACCCAGTGCACGGCGCTCTTCGTAAGAAGAGAATGGTACCTCCTGGTGCAGCGGCGTGCGCTGGTACACCGGCGTGAAGAATGGAATGGCAGTACCGGCCATTTCGGTTCCGGTGCGCTTATCCACAAACGAAGTGATGCCATCGCCCGGCTTATAGCAGATGCGGAAGAATTTGTTTTCCACTTCATACGGCAGGCGGTACGTCACCGGGTCGTAGTCATTCACAATATCCCGTACTTCTTCAGCGCCCATATAGCAGTGACGTGTATTCAGCGTTTCCGGAGCTTTGTGACGGGCAGCGTAGGTGTATTCTTTTTCTTCGCCGTAAGACAGCGTATCAATAAAGCTGATTTTGCGTCCGCGCGGGTGAGGGGATACCTGGCAGGTGTACAGGTTTCCTGCCAAATCACGCACCTCAACATCTTCAAGTGCAAGGGTTTCAATATAAAACTCGATCAGCTGGGGTTGGCTCGTGTGGCTGACGCCTACCGCACGCACAGTACCGGTGGTGTTGTAGTAGCGCAGCATATCGCCTTTCTTCTCGGCAATGGAGCAAAGCATAAGGGAGGCGGCTTCATGCGCCTTGGATGCGTAGCTGTTCTTACGCATATCCAGGTTCAGAACCATCGTGTCATATGGGTTGGTAATAGTAGAAGAATGTCCCCATGTATGCTCTGCATACAGCATCAAGTTGTCCTGCACGGCTTCTGCCAGCGCCGGATAGTGTGTTTCTGCATCCGGGTCCAGACGGTTTGCAAGCTGCCAACGGTGGTCGGTATCCTTGTAGTGCTTGACCGCATAGGGGGTACTGCCGACACCATTGGCCCACCAGTCCGTCCAGTCACCGCGGTAAACAGGTGCATCCGTAAGTTTCGGTGCGATGGCAGCGTACAACTCCTGCAGAGAAACCATCTCAACGCGTACTTCCTGACCGTACTTTTCGTTGTAAGCACGGATGGTTTCCATAATCTCGGCAGACGGCGGCGCATTATCGCTGAAAACACCGGACACTGCGGTTACAATGAAATCGTATGGATAACCCTCGGTTTCACATTCGGTCAGATACTTGTCAAGATTTGTATGCAGCTGATCCGAGAAGAAAGTGCCGGCGTCGGCATCTTCACCCAGACGGTTGCGCATCATCCAGTTGACAGCGTGGTTGGGCTGAAGCCCCAGCACATTGCCCAGATTATAATGTTCGCCGTTCCAGACCAGCAGCCGCTGTCCGGAAGCGTTTTCCCAGAAGAAAGCATTCTGGTTCTGGTACAGCGGATACATACCGTGGTGGCAGTGAACATTCGTGAAGAAGAACTCCACACCGTTTTCAATCATGGCGTCACGGTAGCCCATGGAGAATCCATTGACATCGGCTGCCATGGCTGTGTGAATTTTTGTGCCAAACGGTTGCAGCTTGTCCTGCCATTTGGCCAGACGCTTGCCGAATACATCCGCATTGACAAGATCGTTGAAGTTCAGATAACGGCTGCCCCATTGTGTACACAACGGTGTATGTGCCGGTACGCCTTTTCCCGGAAATGGATGAACAAAACTTTACGGATGCATCCTTTTACGAAATGCTGGACAGCCGTGGGCTGACCGTCATGCGAACCTCTCAGCGACTGGATGTGCGTATGCCCCCGGCAGAGGTCGCGGCAGAGCTTAAACTGTCGCCTTTTGAACCGACAGTCTATATTGTCTCGACCGGCTATAGCCAGAACGGTATTGCGGTGGAATACAGCGAAAGTTATTATCCGGCAAGCCGGAGCAGTTTTAATATTGAAATCAACCGGGGGAGATAAAATGCAGGAAGTGTATCTGTGTCTGGATGTGGGCGGTACGGAAATCAAGGCTGCACCTCTGGATAAAAGAGGAAATTTTCTGGCACCTGTCCGCCATTTCCCGGCAATGGCCGGCGCGGACAGGCAAACGTTGCTTGAAAACTTTGGTTGGATTTTTAGCAGTATCTGCCCGGAAAATGCTGTTCCCATTGAAATTGATCTTGCGTTTCCCGGACCGTTTGACTATAAAAACGGCATCTGCCTTTTACAAGGGCTGGACAAATACGATGCACTGTACGGCTGCAATCTGCGCCGAGCATTCTCCGAAATCAGCGGCTTGCTGGAGCAAAAAATTCAATTCATCAATGATGCAGCGGCCTTTGCGTTGGGGGAAATGGCCTTTGGTCAGGCGACGCAAGCCGGGCGAGCTCTGTTTGTAGCAGTGGGAACCGGCTGCGGCAGTGCATTTGGGGTGAACGGATTTCTGGCTGAAGAAGGTACACCCGGTGTGCCGCCAAACGGATATTTTTATAATGCACCGTTTCGGGACAGCTGCGTAGACGACTATATTTCCCGGCGGGGGCTGGAAAAGCTGTCCGGCGAGATGCTGGGGGTGCCGCTGGATGGTCGTGCGCTTGCTGAACGCATCGCCGCCGGGGACGAACGGACCAAAGCCTGTTTCCGGTGCTTTGGTGAACAGCTGTGCGATGCATTGCAGCCGCAGATCGAAGCATTCTGTCCGGACACGCTCTGCATGGGGGGGACAGATTATGGCAAGCGCGGCATTATTTCTGCACCCGTTGGAAAAACTTTGTACAAACAAGAAGATTACTTTATATATTACACAGGATACTTCTCTGCGGACTATGCAGGGGCTGACAAGAGCTGCCAGCCGGTAGGCATATATCAATCTGCTTATATATCTGGAAAAATTTCAGTCCATGGAGCACTTCAAACAGGAACTCGTCGAATATCTGGATTACTACAACAACCGCAGAATCAGAGCAAAACGAAAGGGCTTGCCGCCTGCAATTCACAGACAACAAGCCCTTTCGGCTACTTGAACAATTTTTACTTCAAAATATGGCCCTGACTTTTTGGGATCACCTCAAAACCGCGGATGTCCTGCTATTTATTTGGTGAAAAAACCATGTAGCTGATTGCTTTATAGAATAGACTCGTCAGGATTTAAAGCTTTTGGATCGGATGCCAGCACGCCGCGGTAAAGCACTTCGGAAGAAACATAACTGACTTCGGGCGCCGCTTTCGGGTGTTCTATCACAAAAAGAATCTTGGCGGCCAAGCGAGAACCGATGGTTTTCGGCTTTACATCGACTGTTGTAATACGGTCGGCAACGTTCAAATATTCGCTGTTGTTGTCAAAGCCCGTCAGTACGATACGTCCTTCAGGGTCTATCCCTTTTTCTTCAAGATAACGCTGGATGAAATGAGCAATATAGTCGCTGGCACAGACGATACCGTCCGGCATGGTTGGCAAAAAGTCCAGAAAGTGACTGATTTCCTCATAATGGGTACGAAGACCCAATGACCCGGTAAGGTAAAGACTGGGGTTTGGAATGATCCCATGCTCATGCAGCGCATCCAGAAATCCCTCGTAGCGTTCTTTGTTTGTCTGGGCATATTCTACATCGCCTATGAAACTGAGCTTTCGGCATCCATGACGGAGCAGATTGCTTGTAATCTGCCGGATAAGGTCGCGACCCTCAATAATGAGCAGATCCCCATGTAACTGGTTATAGGGGACAGAAGGAACCGTGTCCAGAAAAACCTTTGGTATAGGTAAAGAGGATAACAGCCGCAGCAAGGGCGCAGAGTACGTGTTCAGTACAATGACACCATCTACTGTACCGTTTGTCAAAGGCTCCGGCAACACATAGCCCGCTTTGTAATTTGTGGGAAGATATGTGTACATGAGGTTGACATTATGCTCGGAAAGATCTTTGGCAATCTGATGGATAATCTGCATCCAGAAAAGAGAGGACTCCGGTCGGCACACGGCTACCGCTACGGTGCGTGTGTGGGGAGGCAGTTGAGCAGAGACGGTCGCAGTGGTATCCTGAGAGGGAGTGTGGAAATAGCCCATCTCGGTGGCTTTTTGATGGATTTGGGCACGCATAGAATCCGAAACGCCGGGACGGTTGCTTAGCGCTTTCCATACGGTGATTCTGGAAACAGAAAGAGCATCAGCAATATCCTGCATGGTTGGTTTGCTCATGAAAGAAAGCCTCCGTTTTTTGAGTTTATAGTAAGTATAGCAAAATCATAAGAGAAAAGCAACACGAAAAGTTAACTTTTGCTAATGTTTGATGTTGAAAATGTTGGCTATCTTGCACAAAAAAACAATGCGAAAACCGCTTATATGCACGAATACAATGAAACGGTGCGCGATTTGTGCAAAATGACGATTGACAGGTACAAAAGTAAATGTTAATATTTGACTAACAAATGGCAACGAATGCTAACTATGGAGTTAACGCTTAGTTAGCACGAAATGCTGGCGGCTGTTAACACTTGGCTCGCCAAAAGAAAGGGGCACATTCTATGAAAAAGGATAAGCCGGCAGTTTCAACTTCAACGAAGCCACGCCGCAAACGTTGGACGAGTGATGACACGGAGCTGACACTGCTGGGGCTTCCGGCAGCCATCTGGTATGCGGTCTTTTGCTACCTGCCTATGTTCGGTCTGATTATTGCGTTCAAGAATTTCAAGATCACTCCGGGAAGGGGTTTCCTTTACAGCTTATTTCACAGTGACTGGGCAGGATTTGATAACTTCAAATTCTTTCTTACCAGCAACACCTTTACCATGCTGCTGCGCAATACGCTGTTATATAACATCTTATTTATCGTATTGAACATTGTAATTCCGGTTACATTGGCTGTGCTGATTAACCAGATTTACAGCCGAATCGCTTCTAAAGCATACCAGACCATGATGTTCTTCCCGTACTTCCTTTCGTGGGTTGTTGTCAGCTACTTTGTCTACGCCTTCCTGAACCCCGACAAGGGCTTGATGAACACTATCATACAGTTTTTCGGCGGCGATAAAATCATGTGGTATTCTCAGCCAAAATGGTGGCCGCTGATTTTGACTTTCATGCAGGTCTGGAAATCCATGGGCTATAATATGGTTGTCTACCTTGCAAGTATTACCGGCATTGACAGTACGCTGTACGAGGCGGCAACGCTGGACGGCGCGACCAAGTGGCAGCAGACCAAATATATTACACTGCCGGCACTGAAACCCATCATCGTTATGATGTTCATTCTGAATGTCGGCCACATCTTCTATTCCGATTTCGGCTTGTTCTATCAGGTTACGCAGGGTGTTCCCAACTCACTGTACAACGTTGCCAGCACATTTGACACCTATGTCTACCAGGCTTTGCAGAGCAATGTGACAATCGGCAGAACTGCTGCCGCAGGTTTGTTCCAGGCTGCATGCTGCTGCGCGACCGTTCTGGTTGCCAACTTCATCGTTTCCAAGATTGATGAAGAAAGCGCGATTATTTGATGAAGGGAGAACACACAAATGACTCTGGCAGAAAAGCATAAGATAAAGGCCGAAGAAAAAAAGCTGGAAAAAGAGGAAGCTCGTGCGGCGTTCCGCTTAAACCAGATTAAGCCGACAACGAATGCCTGCTTTAACATTCTGTTTGTACTGCTTTCCTTCGTCTGTCTGTTTCCGGTGTTCTACGTCTTTATGATTTCCGTTTCCTCCACGGATTCTATCACAAAGTACGGGTACAGGCTTTTCCCGGATACATATTCCACGGCGGCGTACACGTTCCTTTGGAATGAACGCGGAACGATTTTTAATTCACTCATAATTTCCGTGGTGGTCACGGTTATGGGTACGGTGCTGGGTGTGCTGCTGACCACAATGATTGGCTATGTGCTTTCCCGCCCGAACTATAAACTCAAAGGCTTCTTCACTTGGATGGTGTTCATCCCGATGATTTTCAATGGCGGCATGGTTGCAAACTATGTGGTTGTTGCCAATATGCTGCGTTTGAACAACACCATCTGGTGTCTGATTCTGCCGCTGGCGATGAGCAGCTTCAATGTTATTATCTGCAAGACCTTCTTCCGAACAACGGTACCGGATTCCATCATTGAGTCGGCAAAGATTGACGGCGCATCCCAGATGAAAATTTTCTGGCGTATCGTGGTGCCCATCTCCAAGCCTGTTTTTGCCACAATTGCGCTGTTTTTGACCTTCGGCTACTGGAATGACTGGTTCCAGTCCGCCCTGTATATTTCGGATTCCAAGCTGGTATCCTTGCAGGCACTGCTGAACAACATGATGAAGAACCTGGAGTACATCGCCAATAACCCCAGCGCAGGTCTGAGTCTGCAGCAGTACCGTAACTCGATGCCGTCCGAATCCGTTCGTATGGCAATCGCAATCATTATCGTCATTCCCATTGCGTGCGCGTATCCATTCTTCCAGAAGTACTTTATTTCCGGTCTGACGGTTGGTGCGGTTAAGGGCTAAGAGAAAGACTCTGAAAAAGAAAAACACTGTATAAGAACATCGATGCTAACAAATAAACCCATTCAATTTTCCCACCACATTTGGTTCTGTTCCCCTATAAGGGGAATGAAGATACACAACTTTACACAAGCAAAGGAGAAAAACAGATGAAAAAGTTCAACAAAGTGCTTGCGCTGGGCATGGCCGGTTCCATGGCCCTCAGCATGGCAGCCTGCGGCGGCAGTTCCTCTACTTCTGCCTCCACCAGCACCGATGGCAGCAGCACCTCTACGGCTACTCCTTCCAATGAAGTCGTTACCCTGAAGTGGGTGGCCGTTGGTTCTGGCATGCCTTCTAACTACGATGCATGGCTGGCACAGATTAACCCGTATCTGGAAGATAAGATCGGCGTCAACATCGACATGGAGGTTATCTCCTGGGGCGACTGGGACACCCGCCGCAATGTTATTGTGAACACCAGCGGTGAATACGACATCCTGTTCACCAACGTCAACACCTATAACAACGACGTCAATACCGGTGCTTTCCTGGATATCACCGATATGGTCAAGGAAGCGGCTCCTGAACTGTACGCTTCCGTTCCGGAAGATTATTGGAAAGCCTGCGAAGTGGGCGGACGTGTTTATGGTGTGCCTACCTACAAGGATTCTTCTCAGAGCGAGTACGTTGTCTGGGATAAGGCAAAGATCGAGGCTGCCGGCTATGACTATACCAAGGAGTTGGGCATCACCGACCTGGATGAACTGACTGCGCCCCTGAAGGCTATCAAGGACACTGACGGCGAGGCTTCCTTCCCTCTGAACAAAAACGGCGGCGGCTACCAGTCCTATATGTATGACCAGCTTGGCGCCGGTCTGTATCCCCTGGGTGTGCGCTATGATGACAGCGAGGGTAAGGTTGTTGCTACTGTTGAGCAGGATGACGTCAAGCAGATTCTGAAAACCTTCCATGAGTGGTACAACGAAGGTATCATCAACTCTGACGCTGCAACCCGTCCCGAAGATGCAAACTACAAGTCTTGCTCCATTGCACAGGGCTGGTCCGGTGCGGCAATCACTTCCTGGGGTCCGCAGCTCGGCGTTGAGTGCGTTGCCCAGAAGTGGGGTCCGACCATCGTTTCCAATGAAACTGTCCGCGGCTCTCTGAACTGCATCTCCGCTAACTGCGCCAACCCCGAAAAAGCACTGCAATTCCTGCAGCTGGTAAACACCGACACCTACGTCCGTGACCTGTTCTACTACGGCGTTCAGGGCGACAACTGGGATTACACCGATGACAGCAAAACCTTCGTCCATAAGAACAACGCGGATTGGTCTATGGCAGGTTACACCCAGGGCAGCTTCTTCGCTATCACCCCGACCGACGATTTCGATTTCAACCAGTTCGACGAAGTTAAAGAGCTGAACGAAAAGGCTGAGCCTTCTGTCCTGCTTGGTTTCACTCTCGACACCACCCCCATCGCTGATGAACTGGCAAACTGCATCCAGATTGCAGAGCGTTACAAGGGCGAGCTGCTGACCGGTACGGCTGATCCCGAAGTTATGGTTCCCCAGATGATGCAAGAACTGCGCGCTGCCGGCTTTGACAAGATCGTTGCTGAGGCACAGAGCCAGGTTGACGCTTTCATGGCTACCAATAAGTAATCTTTAAAAATCCAAATACTATCCCTGCAGGCAGGGAAACCTTCGGGAGCGGGACGCTGAGTTCCCGCTCCCGATTTATTTTAAGTACACAAGGAGAATCAAGTATGGCTAAAATCATCGGCAGCGCACTGCCCAATATTCCGTGGCAGGAACCGCCTGCAAACACCCGCACCCCTTTCTGGCGCTATGATGCAAACCCCATCATCGGTCGTGACGGCAACGCCCGTTCCAACAGCGTGTTCAACAGCGCCGTTGTACCTTTCAAGGATGGCTTTGCCGGCGTATTCCGCTGCGACAGCCTGTCCATCAGCATGGATATTTTCGCAGGCTTCAGCAAGGACGGTCTGCACTGGGATATTGAGGATACCCCGATTCATCTGGTAGGGGACGACCCGGAGGTCACAACCCGTGAATACCGCTATGACCCCCGTGTATGCTATATGGACGGCAAATACTATGTGACCTGGTGCAACGGCTACCACGGACCCACCATCGGCATTGCATGGACGGATGACTTCAAGACATTCCACCAGTTGGAAAATGCCTTCCTGCCGTACAACCGTAACGGTGTCCTTTTCCCGCGCAAGATTCAGGGGCGCTACATGATGATGAGCCGCCCGAGCGATACCGGGCATACCCCCTTCGGCGATATTTTTGTCAGCCAGAGCGAGGATATGGTATACTGGGGACGCCACCGCTTTATGATGGGTGCTGTAAAAGGCGATGAATCTGCATGGCAGAGCATGAAAATTGGCCCCGGCCCCATCCCCATTGAAACCGATGAGGGCTGGCTGCTGATTTACCATGGTGTTATCAACACCTGCAACGGCTATGTATACCGCATTGGTGCTGCTCTGCTGGATATTGACGAGCCGTGGAAGGTAAAATACCGCGGCAAGGATTACCTGCTGGCTCCTCATGAGCTGTATGAGTGTGTAGGCGACGTGCCGAACGTAACCTTCCCCTGCGCCACCCTGACGGATGCCGCGACCGGTCGTATTGCGATGTACTACGGCTGTGCCGATACCGTGACCGGTCTGGCGTTCACCACGGTGGATCGTGTATTGGACTATATCAAGAAGAACTCTTTCTGATGTTAAAGGGGCAAAGAGATGCCACAGGATAACATTTTGCTGATACCACGATTTCGGTGTAGATACGTTCCACTAACGCAAACAAAAATGCAAAAAACAGCCAGCTTTGGATTGCTGGAAGCCTCGTTATGAGGGAAAGGAAAGACCTATGCGCACCATTGATTTTCTTGACAAGCGCGTCACAGGTATCTGCAATGAGCTGAAAAAGCTTTCTGTAAAACAGAAGTTTGAAACGAGCGACTGGCTCATAAAGCCGGGCAACTTCCTGCGCCCGGAAGATGCCGATGCAGACCCTGCACCGTTTGAACCCTTTGACAGCCGCACCATGCATTGGTACGGACCGGACAAGCATTACTGGTTCCGCGCGGATGTGGCTGTGCCGCAGGAAATGGACGGAAAACCGCTGTGGATGCACGTCTGCACCCAGATTGATGAGTGGGACGATGCCAAAAACCCGCAGTTCCTGCTGTTTGTGGACGGCAAGGTGACACAGGGCGTGGATATGAACCACCGCGACATCCTGCTGGACCGCTGCGCCAAGGGCGGTCAAAAGTACCGTCTGGAATTGCAGTCCTACACCGGAATCCTGCATACCGAATTCAACCTGATTGTAGACCTGCGGGAAATCGACCCCGAAATTGAGGGTCTTTACTACGATATGGTTGTGCCGCTGGAGGCTTTTCCCCGGTTGGAAGAGGACGGCAAAGCCCGCCGCGATCTGGAAAACGTGCTGAACGAGGCTGTCAATCTGATTGATTTGCGCACACCTTATAACGAGAGTTTCTATCAGAGCATTGCTGCTGCCCGTCAGTATCTGGCAAAAGCGCTTTATACCGACCTTGCCGGTCATGAGGAAGTCATTGCAAGCTGCATTGGTCACACGCACATTGACGTGGCGTGGTGGTGGACTGTGGCACAGACCCGGGAAAAGGTCTGCCGCAGCTTTGCAACTGTGCTGAAACTGATGGATGAATACCCTGATTATAAATTTATGTCCAGCCAGCCGCAGCTGTATTACTTCCTGAAGCAGCGCTACCCCGAACTGTATGAGCAGATCAAACAGCGCGTGGCAGAGGGACGCTGGGAACCGGAAGGCGGCATGTGGGTTGAGGCGGACTGCAACCTGACCAGCGGAGAAAGTCTGGTGCGCCAGTTCCTGTACGGCAAGCGTTTCTTCAAGGAAGAGTTCGGTGTGGACAACCGCATCCTCTGGCTGCCGGACGTATTCGGCTATTCGGGCGCACTGCCGCAGATTATGGCAAAGTGCGGTATTGATTATTTCATGACCACAAAACTGGCATGGAACCAGTTCAACAAAATGCCTTACGACACCTTCAAGTGGCGGGGCATTGACGGCACCGAAATCCTGACCCACCTTGTCACAACGCTGGGGGTCGGTCAGAGCGAGAATGACTTCTTCACGACTTACAACGGCATCCTGCATCCCGATGCGCTGATCGGCGGCTGGCACCGCTACCAGCAGAAGGACATCAACAATGATATCCTGATTTCCTACGGTTACGGTGACGGCGGCGGCGGTCCGACCCGCGCCATGCTGGAAACCTCCACCCGTATGGAAAAGGGCATCGAGGGACTGCCCAAAGTGCGTCAGGCATTTGCACGCACCTACTTTGATGAGCTGGCTGAGCGTGTGAAGGACAACCGCCGCCTGCCCACATGGGAAGGTGAACTCTACTTTGAGTATCACCGCGGCACATACACCTCCATGGCGCGCAACAAGCGTTCCAACCGTAAGATTGAGCTGCACATGATGGACTTGGAACTGCTCAGCCTGCTGGCACAAGCCAAGGTCGCATACCCAGAGGCAGAAATCGACAAGCTGTGGCATGGAATCCTCATCAATCAGTTCCATGATATTCTGCCCGGTTCCTCCATCCACGAAGTATACGAAGTCACCAAAAAAGAGTATGCCGAGATGGAAGCCGAAATCACGGCACTGCGCGAGGAGCGCCTGGATGCACTGACCCCCGCCGGGGAAGGCGTTACCGTGTACAACACTACCGGCTTTGTCCGCAGCGATGTGGTTGAACTGGGTGATTGCAAGGCAGAGGCTTTGCAGGACGAAGCCGGCAATATCTATCCCGTACAAAAAACAGCCGATGGTGCCGTGGCGTTCCTGAACAACCTGCCTGCCAAGGGCAGCAAAACGTTTGCGGTCGTACCGGCACAGGTTTCGGCTGCGCCTTTTGAAATTGCGACCGATGGACATAAGATTGACACCCCGTTCTATACTGTCACCTTTGATGAACACGGTCAGATGACCGGCATCTTTGACAAAGAGAACCGCCGCGAAGTGCTCAAGCCCGGTCAGGCAGGCAACCTCTTCCGCGTATATGAGGATAAGCCCATCTATTATGACAACTGGGATATCGATATTTTCTATACCGAAAAGTTCTGGGATGTCACCGACCTGCAGGACTTCACATGGACGGAGAACGGTCCCGTGCGCGCCACACTGCACATCGAACGCAATTACAGCAACTCCACCCTGGTGCAGGATATCCATTTCTATGCAAAGCAGCGCCGGATTGAGTTTGTTACAACCGTGGACTGGCACGAACACCAGAGCCTGCTGAAGGTTCACTTCCCGGTAAATGTCCATACTGACGAAGCTACGTTTGAAATCCAGTACGGCAACCTGACCCGCAAGACGCACGCCAACACCAGCTGGGATCGCGCACGCTTTGAAAGCTGCGGTCAGAAGTGGATGGACCTGAGCGAAGGACATTACGGCGTCAGTATGCTGAACGACTGCAAGTACGGTCATTCCGTCAAGGATTCTGTGATTGGGCTGACCCTGATTAAGTCCGGCATTGAGCCGAATCCTACCACGGATCAGGAAGTTCACCATTTCACATACGCCATTTATCCGCACGCCGAAAAATGGCAGGCAGCCGGCACGGTGCCGCAGGCGTTCTTCCTGAACCAGCCCGCGTTGGCTGTGCAGGGCGGAAAGCCGGGCGAAAGCTTCAGCCTTGCCGGACTGGATGCACCCAATGTGGTGCTGGAAACCATCAAACGCGCCGAGGATGGCGATGGTGCCATTGTGCGTATGTATGAGTGCGAGAACAGCCTGACAAATGTCACCCTGGACTGGAACCTTCCCTTCCATGCGGCAGAAAGCTGCAACTGTCTGGAACAGCCCGACGGCGAGCCGGTTGAAGTCAAAGACGGCAAGATTACCTTTACGGTAAAGCCGTATGAAATCAAGACAATTCGTATCCGTTAAATAACAAAGTCCGAACATTCTGCACGGGCGGTTGGCAATGCGCCCGCCGCCCGTGCCTTTTTTTGGAGGAAATGATGATGGAGTTTATTCCGAATCCACATAAGATCGAACACCCTGCAGGGGTTCATATGCTGGACAATCAGAGCCGAATCACCCTGTGGCAGACCGAACCCGCCGCGTTGCTTTATGCACAGATGCTGCAGGGCTGCCTGCGGGAGTACGCCGGGCTGGAAGTGCCGTTCACCCGCGGTAAGCCCCGGGCAGGTGACGCCGTACTTACGGTGGATACCGCCCTGCCGCAAAACCGTTACACGCTGAGCATTATGCCGGAATGCATCACGCTGAAAGCCGGCAGCGATGAAGCACTCTGCAACGGTGTGCAGACACTGTGCCAGTATATTGAACAGCACGGAGCCGTACTGCCCGCACTGGAAATTGAGGACTGGCCCGATCTTGCCAACAGAGGCTATTATCAGGACTGCTCCCGCGGACGTGTCCCGAAGCTGGACTACCTGAAACAGGTGGCAGATATTCTCTGCCGCTACAAGATCAACCAATGGCAGCTTTATATTGAGCACACCTATCTTTTCCGTGACCTGAGCGAAGCATGGCGTGAGGATACGCCGCTGACCGCGCAGGAGATCATGGAGCTGGATGATTACTGCGCAGTCCGGCACATTGAACTCGTTCCTTCCTTGTCTACCTTCGGGCATATGTACCGTATTCTCAGCACAAAAACCTGTTGCGACCTCTGCGAGCTGCCTGACTCGGAAAAGATTCCGTTCAGTTATACCTATGCAGGGAATCACCATACCCTGAACGTATCCAATCCCGATGCGCTGGGGTTTGTAAAAGGGCTGATTGACGAATACCGCCCGCTTTTCCGCAGCAGCAAATTCAATATCTGTGATGACGAAACGTTCGATTTGGGCAAGGGGCGCAGCAAGGCACTCGCCGAGGAGCAGAGCGAGCGCAGCCTGTATCTCAGCCATGTGAAGGCGCTGTGCGAATATCTTGTTGCGCAGGGGGTAACACCGCAGTTCTGGGGGGACATCATGTGGCGCTTCCCGGAAAGCTGTGCCGAGCTGCCCAAGGAAACCATCTGCCTGAACTGGGGCTATCTGCCGCATCAGCGGGAAAATGAGATCCGGGATATTGCCGCCAGCGGGATTACGCAGTACGCCTGCCCCGGCGTCTGTGGCTGGAACCGTTGGATGCCTCTGATGTACAATTCTTACCTGAATATCCGTACCATGTGCCACCATGCACACAAGTACAACGCCATCGGCCTTTTGAACACGGACTGGGGCGATTATGGTCATGTCAATGACCCGCGCCTGACGATTCCGGGCATCCTGTACGGCGCAGCGTTCGGTTGGAATGCAGAGCCTGTGGAATTTGACGAGCTGAACGAAGCGGTTTCCCGCCTGTATTACGGCGATACCACCGGGCAATTTGCCGGTCTGATGGCAAAGCTGCAGGATTATGAAGTTTTTGACTGGCGGAATACCGTCAACTGGATAGAATGTGATGAGAAAACCCGCGCCGAGATCCTTTCCGAGGTGGACTTTACAAGGATTGACGATGCCAACCGCGCCGTAGAAAAGGCAAAGGCAGATATCCTTGCAGCCGCGGTAAACCTTCCTGCCGGCAAAAAGCAGATTGTACAGGTACTCTGCCAGACGGCAGACATCATTGTGCTGTGGAACCGTATTGGCGCATGGCTCAATGCAGGCTGCCCGCACGGCCCCGAAGCAGATGCCATGGCAGCTGCGCTGGAACACTGGCTGCAGCGCTACCGTGCGCAGTGGCGTCAGGTCAGCAAAGAAAGCAGCCTGTCGGTTCTGACAAACCTAATCTGCCGTTACGCGGATCTTCTCCGCGGACGCGCTTACGGAACCGTGGAGGCGCCTGCCGGGAGGTAAGCCATGGGCTGGCTTTATCAGCTGTTTTTTCCTGCGCATACACCGACCGAAAATGAACTGGAAATGGGTCGCTACCGGATTATTGCCGAAGGCGCAGTGGCCGGCGTGATTTATGCCGTTGCCACCGGCAACTTTCTGGCCGGGTATTTGAGCAGCCTTGGGGCGTCCGTATCCTTATGCGCCGCAGCGGCCATGATACCGTCTTTCGGGTGCGTACTGCAGTTTTTCTCGCCCTTTGTGTTTGAACGGATGCACCACCGCAAACTGGCTATATGGCTTATGTGCGTGGTGTTCAGGCTTTCCATCAGCAGCATTCTGCTGGTACCGCTGGCTCTGCCGGACCCCGGTCATGCCCGCGCTGTGGTGCTGGTGCTTTATACCATCGGCTTTTTCTCTGCGGGGCTTGTTACGCCGGGGCTGGAACACATGGTTTTGGGCATCGCCCCCCAAGGCGGGCGCGGTCAGTTCTACGCCGTCAAGAGCATTATCGGAACCTGCGTTTCCAGCGCGGCAACACTTGCACTTGGTCGCGTACTGGATTATTATCTGGAACAGGGGCAGGGCTATACCGGCTTTCTTATCATCGGTATTGTCAGCCTGTCGCTTACTGTGGTGGATGCCGTTCTGCTTGCTTCGGTAAGAGAGAACCCGGTAAAATTCACCTCCAAAATGCGCCCGGCGGATATTCTGCGCCCAGTGCGCGACCCTGCTTACCGTCCATTGCTTTTTTACTGCATCATCGGCGGGCTGACTGGCGGCTTTGCTTCTCCGTTCCTTTCCGTGTATGAGCTGCGGGTGCTGGGGCTCAGCCACACCTTCATCACATCGGTGGGTGTCGTGTCCGCTGTTGTGGGCATGGCAGGCAGCTGGGTGTGGGGGCGGCTGGCCGACCGCACTGCGTGGAACTGCGTTATTTGGCTTACTGCATTCCTGAATCTTTCCTGCACGCTGGGCTGGTCCTTTGTGCGCCCTTCCTTTGCACATTTGGTTGCGCCGGTTCTGATTGTCGTTGCGGCGGGCTGTGCAGGCGGCGCATCACTGGCAAGCACAAACCTGCAATTTGCATTGAGTCCTGAAAGCGGCAAAACCGCTTACTTTGGCGTAACGGCTGCCATGAGCAGCATTGCCACCTGCACATCGGCCGCAGTGGGAACCGCCATCCAGCCCATGCTGGAAAAATCTATGGGGGACAGCTCAATTTCGCTGCTGTTTTTTGTGGCAGGCATCGGCGGTTTTGCCAACCTGATTATAAATGGGCGAAAATTGCCCTCTGTAACATAAAGGGAGAAAAAAGATGTACCCATACCAGAACCCGGATCTTTCGACAGAAGAGCGCATTAGCGACCTGATGAGCCGGATGACCCTTGAAGAAAAGATCCTGCAGACAGATCAGTATTATTCCGGCGATTTTACAACGCAGGACGAAAACGGCAAGGTTACAGCCGTGGATATGCAGCGGTTTGATGCACTGATGCAGCACAATAGTGTCGGCAGTGTGCAACTGCGCGGTATGACTGCTGCCCAAGCCAATGTTGTGCAGCGGTATGCCATAGAAAACACACGTCTTGGCATCCCATACCTTTTTAGCGAGGAAGCACTGCATGGGCTGATGACAAACAACGCAACCAGTTTTCCGCAGCAAATTGGTCTGGCGGCAAGCTTTGAGCCTGAACTCGGGCGCGAGATGGGACACGCCATTGCGGCAGAGTCCCGGGCTTGCGGGATTCACGAAACATACAGCCCCGTCATGGATCTGATTCGTGATCCACGGTATGGTCGCGCGGAAGAATCCTATGGTGAGGACACATACCTTTGTGCTGAGTTTGCACGCGAAACCGTATTGGGTATGCAGGGGACAGACCTGACGACACCGGACACCGTGGCTGCCGAACCCAAGCACTACGTCGGCTACGGCAACCCTGTGGGGGGACTGAACTGCGCCCCCTGCACCATGGGTCGGCACGATGTATTCAGCGACTGTCTGCCTGTCTTTGAAGCGGCTTTTGCAGACGGCAAAGCGTGCGACGCTATGTGCAGCTACAACTCCATCGACAGTATTCCGGTATCCATGGACCATGAGCTTTTAACGGATGTCCTGCGCGGGCAGTTTGGTATGCCGGGGTTTGTCCGCAGCGACCTGACGGCGGTTTCCCGCCTGTATGACTGGCACTTTATTGCCGAAACGCCGGAGGAGGCCATCCGCCTTGGGCTGGAAGCCGGCGTGGACTTGCAGCTTTACGACTTTCCGCATGATGTCTGGCAGAAAGCGATTGCCCACCTGATTGAAAGCGGTTCCATGAAGATGTCGGTGCTGGATACGGCGTGTCGGCGTGTGCTGCGTATGAAATTTGCACTGGGGTTGTTTGAAAATCCTTATACGGATGAAAAACGCGCCGATAAAATCCTGCGCTGCCCGGAACACCTGACCACCGCGGAAAAAATAGCGGAAAAATCCATCGTATTGCTCAAGAATGACGGCTTGCTGCCGATCAGAAAAGACCTGCGCAGCGTGGCAGTCATCGGTCCGGCAGCTGATACGGTTTCTTATGGCGACTATACCGAAACACGCGGCCGTAAAGGCGGGGTTTCTGTGCTGGACGGAATCCGTGCTGCAGTCAGCCCTGAAACCGAGGTGCTGTATGAGCGCGGCTGCAACTTTTTGGGGCAGGCGCTGCACCCGTTTGATCCGTCCATGCTGCGCGATGAAAACGGCGAATCCGGGCTGACAGGTCACTATTATAACGGACCTGTGCCGCAGGGCGAACCGGTGCAGGTTCGCACGGATCGCACCGTCAACTTCAACTGGATTTTCGCACTGCCGCATCCTGCCCTGGATGCCAACTGTTTCAGCGTTGTCTGGACGGGTTCTGTGGTTATGCCCCGCACAATGGATGGCTGCATCGGGCTGAGTACGCAGGATAGTATGCGCCTGTACGTGGATGACAAACTGCTGATTGATGGCTGGGGCAAGGATAAGAGCGCTGACCAGGCATTGGATTTCCACTTTGAAGCCGGACGCACTTATAAAATCCGCATTGAGTTTGTCAACGACCGGCGGGGCGCCCGCGTGATTTTCGGGTACAGCGCCGGGCGGGAAAATTTCCCCGCAGCAGTGGAAGCCGCACGCAAAGCGGATGTCGCCATCCTTTGCATGGGCGACAACGAGGAGACCAGCGGCGAGAACTTTGACCGCACCGACCTGAACCTGCCCGGCAGACAGCTTGAGCTGGTACAGGCTGTTTATGCAACCGGAACCCCTGTGGTGCTGGTGCTGCAAAGCGGACGCCCCGTTACGGCGAATTGGGAAAACGATCATCTGCCTGCCATTCTGGAGGCGTGGTTCCCCGGTGAGCAGGGCGGCACCGCTATTGCAAAAACACTGTTTGGCGATGCAGCCCCGGGTGGACGGCTTCCCATCACATTCCCGCGCAGTGTCGGGCAGATTCCCTGCCATTACAGCCGGCGACCCGGCGGCGGAAAACGCTATGTGGAGATGGACTGGCTGCCGCTGTATCCGTTTGGCTACGGTCTGACCTACACAACATTTGCTTACCGCGATATGGCCCTGAGCCGCAGCGTGATTGACCCGCAGGACACGGTCACTGTCAGTGTCACGGTCACCAATACCGGCAAGTACACCGGCGATGCCGTGCCGCAGCTGTATGTGCGGGATATGTTCAGCTCCGTCGTAAAGCCGGAGCGCCAGCTGGCAGCTTTCCGCCGTCTGACGCTTGCGCCCGGTGAAAGCCGTCGGGTGGAACTGACTGTCGGACCAAAGCAGCTGCGTACCCTTGGTCCTGATTATGTATGGCGGGTAGAACCCGGAAAATTTGAACTCCAGCTTGGCGACAATGCAGAGAATATTCTGCTGCGCGCCGACCTGACCGTAGAGTAAAGCAAGGAAGGAGAAACGGCGTATGTTGTATCTGGGCGTAGATCTTGGCGGCACAAACATCAAGGCCGCACTTGTGAACAGCGAGGGTGAAATTCTGTGCGAAGCCAACACCCCCACAAACCTGCCGCGCCCGGCGGAAGCTGTCTGCGATGACATTGCAGCGCTGTGCCTGCAGCTGGCGGAGGGAAAGGACGTTGCAGGTGTTGGTGTCGGATGCCCGGGAACTGTGGACGGCGGAACGGTGCTGTATTCCAACAACCTAGATTGGCATGATTTTGCAATGGAGGAATATCTGGCGCAAAAGACAGGTCTGCCGGTTGCCGTTGGTAATGATGCAAATGTTGCTGCATTGGGCGAGGCTCTTGCGGGCTGCGCTAAAGGCGCACAGAGTACGGTTGTCGTTACTCTGGGTACCGGCGTTGGCGCAGGAGTTGTACTGGACGGAAAACTGCTGACAGGCTACACCGGCGCCGCCTCCGAAGCCGGACACATGGTGATTCTTGATACAGCAGACGCCCCGCGCTGCACCTGCGGACGTCATGGATGCCTTGAGGCACTGGCCAGTGCCACCGCACTGATCCGCATGACAAAAGAAGCACGGCTTGCCCACCCGGAAAGTGCGCTGAACGTGCTGGCCGCAAAGCCGGAAGACGTGAACGGTCGCACGGCATTTGATGCCGCTGCGCAGGGGGATGCCGCCGCACAGCAGGTTGTGGATACCTACATTCATTATCTTGCGGTAGGCATTGCCAACCTGATCAACATCTTTTTCCCGGAGGTCATCGGGCTGTCCGGCGGTGTAGCCAACCAGGGTGAAAACCTGCTGAAGCCGCTGCGTGCCGCCGTGGAGCCCATGGTGTTCGGACATGATTTTGCCCAAAAACATACCCGCATTACAGCCTGCACGCTGGGCTACCGCGCAGGGGTCATCGGTGCAGCCCTGCTGGCCAAAAGCCGCATGGAATGAGGAAAATTAAGATGGACATCAAAAAAGAATATGAGCGATGGCTTGCTAATGCAACGGCAGATGCCGATGTTGCCGCCGAACTGAAAACGCTGGATGATGCAAAAGTCGAGGATGCATTCTACCGTGACCTTGCCTTTGGCACGGGTGGTCTGCGCGGCGTAATCGGTGCGGGTACTAACCGCATGAATATTTACACGGTCGCAAAAGCATCGCAGGGCTTGGCTGACTATCTGAAGAAAAACTTTGCAGAACCTTCTGTGGCAATCGGCTATGACAGCCGCATCAAGAGCGACGTGTTCGCAAAAGTTGCCGCTGGTGTGTTTGCAGCAAATGGAGTGAAAGTCAATATCTGGCCTGTTCTGATGCCTGTTCCTACAGTGTCCTTTGCGACCCGTTATCTGCATACCTCTGCGGGTGTCATGGTCACCGCTTCCCACAACCCCGGCAAATACAACGGCTACAAGGTTTACGGCGCAGATGGCTGCCAGATTACCACTGAGGCTGCTGCGGAGATTCTTGCCGAAATCGAGAAGCTGGACATTTTTGCAGACGTCAAGACTAGCGATTTTGAAGCAGGTGTTACAAGCGGCAACATCCAGTACATCCCGGACGAAGTCTATACCGCATTTGTGAATGAGGTCAAGAATCAGTCTGTCCTGTTTGGCGAAGAAGTCAATAAGGATGTGGCTATTGTTTACAGCCCGCTGAACGGCACCGGCCTGAAGCCTGTGACCCGCACACTGAAGGAGATGGGCTACACCAACATCACCGTGGTCAAGGAGCAGGAGCAGCCGGACGGGAACTTCCCGACTTGCCCGTACCCGAATCCGGAGATTAAAGAAGCTATGGCACTGGGCATGGAGTATGCCAAAAAGTGCAATGCGGATTTACTGCTTGCCACCGACCCGGACTGCGATCGTGTGGGCATTGCAGTCAAGAACAAGGCGGGTAAATATGAACTGCTGACCGGAAACCAGACAGGTATGCTGTTACTGGATTATATTTGCTGCCAGCGTGTGAAACACGGCAAGATGCCCGCCGACCCGGTCATGGTTAAGACCATCGTGACGATGGATATGGGGGAACAGATTGCCACCCATTATGGTTTGCGGACAATCAATGTGCTGACGGGATTCAAGTTTATCGGTGAGCAGATTGGCAAGCTGGAAAAGCAGGGCAGGGCAGACAGCTATGTGTTCGGCTTTGAGGAAAGCTACGGCTACCTGACCGGCTCCTACGTCCGCGATAAGGACGGCGTGGACGGTGCTTACATGATCTGCGAGATGTTCAGCTACTACGCCACCAAGGGCATCAGCCTGCTGGATAAGCTGGACGAGCTGTACAAGACCTATGGCTACTGCCTGAACACCCTGCACAGCTACGAGTTCGACGGCAGCGCCGGTTTTGCCAAGATGCAGAGCATTATGCAGGCATTCCGCGGCAATATCAAAGCGTTTGGCGGTAAGAAGGTTGTAAAGCTGCTGGATTATGCTTATGGCCTGGACGGGCTGCCCAAGTCTGAAGTGCTGAAGTTCCTGCTGGAAGATAACTGCTCTATTGTCGTGCGTCCCTCCGGCACGGAGCCGAAACTGAAAATTTACATTTCTGTCAGTGCCGAAAACAGAGAAGCTGCTGAAAAGGTCGAATGTGAAATTGTGAAAGACGCCGAGAAGTGGTTTGCTTAAAGTGAAGATTTTAGCGCCCTGTGCTGAGCGCCATAACCTATTTTGGTGCAGCTGCGACCGCACGGGGCATCGGCGGCATAGCCGAGGCTGGAATGCGGTGTTTCTACTCTGGCTGGGCATGACACAGTCAGCGTTTATTGTGTGCTATTTTTTGCGAGAACAGGAAACAGAAGATGCCTGAGTAAAAAATGAAATTTTGAGGTAAAGGAGATCCATATGAATATACTGAAATTGACTCCCAGCTGCAAGGATTACCTGTGGGGCGGCAGCCGCCTGCGCAGTGACTTTGGCATCAAGAGCGATCTGAACCCGCTGGCCGAGGCGTGGGTGCTTTCCTGCCACCCGGACGGTCCCAGCTATCTGGCGGACGGCACAACGCTGGCGGACTATGTGACCGCCCACCCGGGCTGCCTTGGCACCGACTGCGAGAAGTTTGAACAGTTCCCAATCCTGACAAAGTTCATTGACGCAAAGAACAATCTGTCCATTCAGGTACACCCCTCCAACGAGTACGCGCTGAAAAACGAGCATCAGTACGGCAAGACCGAAATGTGGTATGTGCTGGACTGTGAGCCGGGTGCCTTCCTGTACTATGGCTTTGACCATGAAATCTCCAAGGCGGAGTTTGAGGAGCGCATCAAGAATAACACCCTGACCGAGGTGTTGAACGCCGTGCCGGTGCACAAGGGTGACTGCTTCTTTATTCCGGCCGGCACGCTGCACGCCATTTGCAAGGGCATTGTCATTGCCGAGGTACAGCAGAACTCCAACGTGACCTACCGTGTGTACGATTACGGCCGTGTGGGGGCGGACGGCAAGCCCCGCGCCCTGCACGTGGAGAAGGCGTTGGACGTGACCCTGCGCACCCCGCCTGTCAAGCATGACTTCGGCAGCCATCTGGCGCAGGGTGAATATTTCACCGTGGATGCCAAGAACGGCGCGTTTGAGGACACAGCGGACGAGAAGAGCTTTGTTTCGCTGCTCGTCACAGACGGCGAGGGTGAGCTGACCTGCGGTGGTGAGACCGTGGTCGTCAAGAAAGGCGACAGCTTCTTCCTGCCCGCAGGCAGCGGCAGCTATGCCGTGCGCGGTACCTGTCAGACCTTGGTGACAAGGGTGTGAAGTAAGACTATTCGCTTGGCAGCGAACATCGGGATAGAAAAACACCGCAACTTAGAAATCAATCTGTGCTGGATACGCAAGCAAAACAGATGAAAAAAGTTTATAAAAGCAAGATGGTAAGGATACACATAATAATAGGTGAAGTAATATAAGGCAATACCGCATAATTCTAAGTACCGATACGGCGAGCAAGGTGCGGCAGCCGCCGGAACGGTGCTTAAGCCGTCAGGCGGGAATTGTGCGGTATTGCTATAAATTTTATGCTGTACCTGATACATTGCAAACAGCAGAAAAACTAGTACAGAGATATTTCATTGAAGAACTTACACTGAATCTTTCTGTATGAGACAGGAACTTTTCCGCTATTGGCATATAGTCGGAATAAAAAACTTCTAATGCAAAACACCGCTGATTCCTTTACTGAAATCGGCGGTGTTTTTTTAACTTCAAAAATTCACAAAAAGTTCAAATAATTAGTGCAAGGTTTTTGCACTAATTACATTTAAGATGGGGTTTAGAGAAATGAGAGGAGGTGATGGAGTGTCTGACGTCGAAATACGCCGCAATGAAATTATTGAGCTTTTATATACATATAAAAAATATAGCATCGATGATTTTGCGAAACGGTTCGGCGTTTCTCGCCGCACAATCAATTATGATATTGTTTACCTTATGGACTTTTACGAAATTGACACGAAGCCCGGTCCGCATGGAGGAATTTCTCTTATAGACCGCAGACCCAATTCTCATACAGCATACTTAAAACCGATAGAAATTGAGTGGCTTCGCAGGAAGTACAATGAGGCAGAAACAGAAGAAGATCGTATGGCGGCACACTCCATTCTCCGACGCTTTTCTCTTTAGCGGATATAGTCCGTTCCCCAGCACCTTGACAACTGAATACCCAGCATAACAGGTACGTTCCTTTTCCGGCAGACCCGATGGGCGGTTTGGCAAAACCATATGTTGCCAAGGAAAAGGCTATAATGATACACCTGCAGCCTCCCGCGTCAGAGGGGGTGACCGAGCCGGAGTTGTAAGCAGTAAGACTCCGGCAAAGTCAGTGAACGGCCATTGCCAGTGGCCTGCCTGTTGTGTTCCCGGTGTCAGGGGTGCGGGCGGCAAATGTGGCACAGTTTCTTAACTATCTACTTTTGCCGTTTAGGGCAAATCGTGGGCAGCAGGACCCCAAGCGCCTGCTGCCCATCATTTTGCTTTAAACGGGATGGAAAACAGGGGTGTAAAATGCAAACCTATCCAACGGGCTATGCGGAATCCCACCACATAGCCGAACAGATTTTCCGGGAGATTTTACCCCGGCACGGCATGGCGGTGCGCGAGGAACAAATCGCGCTTTGCCATGAAGTTTTAGATACCTTATATAATAAGGAAATTTCCCTGTGCGAAGCAGGCGTGGGTACCGGCAAGACGCTGGCCTACCTCGTGGGCTGTATTCTTTGGCAGATGAACCGTCCCGAACGGATGAAACTGCCTATCGTTATCTCCACTTCCAGCGTTGCCTTGCAGGACGCTATCCTTACTGAGTATCTGCCCGACCTGTCCGCTGTCTTGCTGGACGAAGGTATCATTACAGCACCCATCACAGCCGTTGTCCGCAAGGGCAAAGAACGCTTTGTCTGCGATGCCCGCCTTGCCGAAAGAGCATCGCTGGTGCAGCCAAGCAGAAAACGGCAGACCAACAGCCTGA
>OMDJ01000131.1_pt1 | contig 64043 bp, 64 predicted proteins | sample 1645211 | NCBI WGS metagenome assembly OMDJ01 (sample SAMEA103958142, study PRJEB25191) | human gut metagenome | biome: human-associated habitat [ENVO:00009003]; feature: intestine environment [ENVO:2100002]; material: feces | place: Germany | collected 2013/2015 | reverse complement strand
TTGCGTCGACAATACTCGATGGGCAACTGTCCGGGAAGATAGATAGGCGCCGACACTTAATAAACACAGCAAGCTTAAAACTTGCTGTGTTTCTATATTCCTCCGTAGCTCAGTCGGTAGTAGCACCTGACTGTTAATCAGGGTGTCACTGGTTCAAGTCCAGTCGGGGGAGCCAGATATCTGAAAGCGCATTGTAGAGCCGTTCAAGGCTTACAAGGCGCTTTCGCTGTATCTGGGCATTTATCAAAAAGGTGTCAGTGGATTCAATTTTGCAACTGCAGAAATATCAGCAGTCGAAAAGCTTGTCGATGTGTGAGTTATGCCGGCTGCGCTGAAGCTTCAGATTAAACGCTAAATGCAAATACATCTGCGTAGTCTGAATATTGCTGTGTCCGAGGATAAGCCGGAGGGTCTCCAGATCTCCGCCGTCCGCCAGGTAATACGTTGCAAATGTGTGCCGGAGCAGGTGAGGGTGAAGACGTTCTATGCCGGTGACTTCCTTCAAACGCTGAAAAACAAGCTTTATAGAATTTTCATTACATCGTCCTCCGTATTGATCCAGGAAGAACGGCTCGGAACTGCCGGCAAACTGACGAAATTTTAACCGATAATTCAGAAGTTGTTCGCAGGTCTGGTAGCCTATGGGGATAAGCCGTTGCTTGCTGCCTTTACCGCGTATGATCATGGACTTAGTGCTAAAGGTGATATCACCTATATTTATTCGGGGGATTTCTCCGCGGCGAAGTCCGCTGTCAAGCATAAGCAGCACAAAGCATTTATTGCGAAGGCTGTAATGTGAAAAAGAATCATCGCAAGCGCGCAGCAGCTGAATGATCTCATCGTCATCAAGAATAAGCTGCTCCCTTCTGTGAACCTTCGGAAGCCGGAGCTGACGGGAAAAATCGTCGAGGTATTCTTCGCCAATACAGAAATTATAGAAAGCCTTAACAGCTCTCATTGAACCCTGAACGGAACTGCTGCTCAGCCGATCCCCGTTCCGCTTGGTTTGCAGTTTAAGATAAGCTCCATAACGCTTAAAATTAAGCAGATTTAATTCTGCAGGATCATTATAACCTTTCGGGATATTGTCCATAAGCCATATGAAAAAATCCTCGAGCTGCTCTTTGTACCAGCTGATAGTTACCGCACTGTTGTTCCGAAACTCTTGTTCCAGGAGAAACATCTCATACATTTCGCGAATCGTCAAAAGAATCACCTCCGTTGCGCATGGGGCGCCCCGCGCGCACACGCGCAGCCCCATGCGCTGCTACTTGATAGTTTTTGCCCACCTCAATATAGTTTGATATAGATAATACACGCCGATAGCCGTAAGCCAGCTAGCGCCGATGGTAAGCATTGCACCGATCGGGACGAAGTAATTTACATAGCCCATGATCTCCTTAACCTCGGACGGGATTTGAATGTCCTTGAAAGGGCTGTCCGGCAGAAGAAGAACTATAGCATTAGCTATATCGGATACAACATCTGTTATTGAGTTCCATAAACTTTTCAACCATTCGCCCATGGCGGCACCTCCTTAGTGGTTGATCATCTTCGGCGTGATATGAATAAGCAGCACGATAAATCCAACGATGAAAACAGTGTAGCATATCGGCTGCACCAGGGGAACAACTGAAAGATCTATAACGAGTTCCTCGTCTATTTCGAACATGGGTTCGAAGTCCTCGGGAATATTTCCGATAGTCTGATTACCCTTGAACGGCTCCAGCTGCGCAGGATCCGTTGATATAGGAATCCGGAAAACCGGTGCGACAGGATCCGCGACGAACACGCCAAGGATCCGGATAAGGTCATAGGGAATGCAGAACGGGAATTTTGTAGAGATGATCGAAGGTATATCTATATCAAGCTTTAGCTGCGCTTTATATTCCGTCAACGTCATATCCGGATTTCCTGGAACGTCCTTGACGGTTATAGCGTCGTCGGGATTAACTATCGATGGATCGGTGTCAACCTCAAGCGTTGGATTCTTGGTTTTATCCAGTGGCAGCACATCGGACAGATCGTCAAGCGGAGCAGTTACCGTCGAGGAATAACCCTGTATTGATTTAAGAAACAACTGAAAATCTCCTATTGTTGTCACAAGTCCGGAGGACATGCCGAAAATATCAACTTCAGCAATATCCGTATATGTAACGGAAATACCATCATATACAAAACATTTTGTAGAATCTCTCTTTGCAAGCTGCTGATTTCCGTTTGACAGATAAGAATACTGAAGCGTGGACAAATCAGGCATATAGAGGGTAGGAGCTTCCTTCACAATATCAGCAAAGGTGCAACCACCGCCACGATATAACAAGCGACGCCTTTCAAAGCCGGAATCTACATACCATACATACCATGTGGAATTATAGAAACCGTTATCAAGCTTCACCTGACTGATCCAGGTAAAGTAATCGGCAAAAACTATCTTTTCATCGTTGTAGTAGACGGGGGCAAAGGATTGACCGCCAGAAGTGCCGAAAAGATCGCTTGACTGCGGAAGATCTCCAACAAGAATAGGTTGCGAAAGATCTGCAGAAAAAAAGCCGCATTTATATGCGCTTTCAAATTCAAGAGAGGGTTTTCCCACAGATTTGATCATCTGATGATACAGCTGCATGTATTGATCATATGTCAGATCAACTTTTCCGTCAGCAGAGATTGTAATCTCACCGGAGTCAAACCAGCTGGCACAGGTATCATAGATCTGCTGCCAGCCGGAAACGAACCAGGACGGAGTATTCTCAGAGCCGACAAAAGCTTTCTGCCAGCCTTCAACGCCGCTTTCAACGAAACAGCCTATACCCTCGGCTACATCGTCATACTGCCCGGACATAACGCCGAGCAGATTAAACGCCAGAACACCAAGGGCAACACCTGCAGAAGCAAGCCCAACAGCCTTCGGACGAAGCCCGATGATTCCGCAGATGATGACAGCCGCCAGAGCAGCGGCAGCTATTCGTTTTTTCATTCGGATCTTCCTTTCTGATTGAATGCAGCTATGCGCGCTTTCATGTCGGTGATCTCCTGGGACTGCTCTTCCTTAGGCTTGTCGAACTTCTTGAAGGTATCGTAGAGCTTGCAGACGGATTTCCGGAGATTGAAGAACTCCGAGCCGACGCGCTCCTGAATAGGGTACCAGTACTGAACGGCGACGAACATTTTGTGAAACACCACGATCATGAACATGCCTTTAGCGCCGTAGTTCGTTAGCTTCCGGTGCTTGTACTCCGTTTCGACCAGTGATCTGATCTGACGGTCAAGCATTCGGTCGTTCTGGGTGATGAGGATAATGTCATAAAAGTAATGCCTATGCTGCGAGAAGAATTCAAGCCAGCGCATGCGGTTCTTGTTAAGTCCGTCACGGGAATTGAACGGAATCTGCGCTTCGTCGATGATGATAACACCCTGATGTTCGTCGCGCTTGTTGCTGTCGAAGTGTTCCCGGGCATACTGCTCGAACCTGTCAACGTTCATTTCAAGCGTAGGAATATAAACGAATTCGCCCTTGTGCTTTTTAGGGTTTAAGTTCACCTGGAAATTTGCGATAACAGGAACCTTGCGGCGCAATGCCCGGTCAACAACCTCGGCGGCGTGATAGCTTTTGCCGCTTCCAGGCGTCCCGGTGTAGAGATAGATCATTATTCGTCCTCCTCGTCAAGCATTTTCATATAAAGGCGGATACACCGCCAGATGATGAAACTCCGGGAATACCCGGACTGCGCACACATTTCGTCAAGATCGTGGAGCAGATCCGGCGGAATAGTTATGGTGATACGTTCTTTTTTAGTCATATATGTAAACCTCGTGAGGTGTGTATTTTGTCATACTGTTCTAGTGTAAAGGAATGGCGGCTCAGGAGACCGAACCGCCCCGGAGAATATTAGCCGGCTACCTTGCCGAAAGTCTTCTTAGCGAGCTTTATCAGCTGCATGATACCGAAGATTACAAGACCAGCTGTAAGAATGCCGATGATAACCGGAATCAGGGTAGCAACGAGCGTTCCAAACTGAGCAGTCATCTGATTGCCAGCATCGGAGAGGGTCTTTGCCATGTCAACTCCGTTGGAAGCCTCGGCGGTTGCAGCGGAAGCGCAGACGGAAGAAACAACGCCAACAACCGCAGCTGCTGCCGTAGCGACAACTACCTTGCAGCGCTTGCCGATCTTCTTGAGCTTTTCGAATACCTTCATGTGATTACCTCCTTTGTGGTTAGTCATTATGCTTGAAAATAGCACTATAACAGCTAGTGAAAACCAGTCCTAAAAGCCACACAGCGCCGGACAGTCCCAAGCCGAACATAATGCCATAGAAGCCGAAAGATAACAGATACATACCGCACCTACTTTCTCAGGTGCCGGAAGATCTGCGCCCCTGCGATGATACCAAGCATGATGATTATGATGATAAGCGCTATGTAGATATCGTCGAGGGTCGTATCATAGACGATGAAATCACCGTCCGCGAAATCAACGTAGTTGTTCATGACGGAATATAATCGGGACCGGGATCGGGAGCCGAATAATCAAGCGGTTCCGACACGATTGCCGGAGCTACTGGAGTATCGACGACTGAATGAATACCCGTGATCTTGCCCTTAAGGTTCGTTTCAAACTCTACTACCTGACCAATAAGCGGTTCAAGATCGTCAAAAGTGATGTGGAGATTCTTGCAGGCTTTTGCAGTGATAAACTTAGTATCTACCGCATATCCCATTACGTTTTCATCCTGGAAAGAAACGTGCAGCTTAATTCCTTCAAGCTTATCGCCTTCCCTTGTCGTGAAGTCCATGGGCTGAACCCCACAAAGATTTACTTTAGCCATTTTTACCTTCTTTCTGCCCCGTTCCGGGCGTGTTTATATGTTATCGGCGTTATTTGCCGTGGAGGTGGTTTTATTTTCACTCGCAACCACTAAACGAGCTTTTCAAGGTAGGTCTATTTATTTGAAACTTCGATCATCACAGGTGATGAATCCTGAAGAGTACCTATAAACTCAGTGCTAAGCTTTCGGATCTTCGCAATTTCCCGGTGTACTTCATCCTCGTCGCAGGCTTCGGGGTTTTCCGTGAGCGGATCGCGCCAGGAGAGTTCCGAGCATGACAGCGCTTCTTCCAGAACTTCGATATCTTCGGAGGTGATTATTATTTTCTCGATCTTCATGCCTGCACCTCCTTTAACGAAGGATCACGGGCAACGCCGAGACACCACATTTCATTCAGAAACGACCAGGAACGTTCTATTACTCTAATTCAGTTTGTGATGCTCTAACTCGTAAGTTATTTCATTAGCGAATCCGACATCTTTTCTATGAGCAGGTCGGAGAGGTTGTTAAGCTTATTTTGTATTTCTGTTCTGTTGGTTTCCATGCCGGATTTACAGGCACAATGATTCTTCAGCCAGAATTCTTCCTAGTATTCTTGAATGGATCTATATCCCATTTAGCAATGGCAGCTATATAAAACACGCCCCCGGAATTCCGGAGGCGTGTTGCGTTATTATCATATCATGCGGATTTCCCGAGCGCGGACTTTTCTTCAGCAAATCTGTTCTTCCTGCTGACGGTGAAGAAATACACCATCTCTGCGGTGGCGGTTATCGCCCAGGAGAAACTGTACAGCAGATAAAGCGATGTGATCGTCTGGAAGTGCGCGAAAATCGTGTACACCCACACCACGCGGAATACGCAGGAGCCCATGATCACCACGATCGTCGGGATTATCGTCTTTCCGATTCCACGGGCGGCGGCGATGGTGCAGTCCATGAAAGAGGCGATGGCGTAACTCCAGCCCATTATGCTGAGTCGCTCCATGCCTGCTTCGATTACCGCCATATCATTCGCGAACAGGGAGAGAAATCCGCGTCCGAAAATTATCAGCAGTCCGCCCAGGATAGCGCCTGCGGCGAAGGAGTAGGTCAGGCTCACGAAGTAGCTTTTCATCATTCTGGAGTGGTTCCCGGCACCACGGTTGCGGCTGATGAAGCTTGCACAGGCGGTGTGTATTGCAGCCTGGACGTTGAATATGATTGCGTCCGCGTTGGCCGCGGCGGAGTTGCCGGATACCGTTATCGCGTCGAAATGGTTGACTCCGGTCTGTACAAAGAGGTTCGCCACGGCGAAAACCGCATTCTGTATTCCTGCCGGGATTCCCAGCATGAGTACGTCGGCGCATGCACGGCGGCTGATGTATTTTCTGGAGGGGCTGAGTGCGCAGCAGTCCTTCCTGCGGCAGAGGTGGATCACTATAAGCGCCGCGGAAAGGTATTGCGAGATAACACTGGCTATCGCAACGCCGTCCGCCGCCATTCCGCAGCAGATGACGAAGAAAAGGTTCAGCGCAACGTTCAGTGCTCCGGCGATGGACAGATACACCAGCGGACGCCTGGTTTCGCCGCAGGCGCTGAGTACTCCGCTGCCGAAGTTGTACACCGCCATCGCCGGCATTCCCAGGGAATATATCCGCAGATATGTGACCGCGCTGGGCAGCAGTTCGGATTTCGTCTTCAGGAGGTTCAGCATAGGCTCCGCCAGGAGAAGGCAGATAAGGCACGCCAGCACGCCGATGATACTGCACACCAGCAGGGAGGAGTGCACCGTCAGCCTTACGCCGTTGTCGTCCCCGGCGCCCAGGCGGTGAGCCGCCCGGACGTTAACTCCGGAGCCCATTCCAATAAGAAAACCGGTGAACAGCGAAACCAGCAGCGTTGTGGAGCCAACCGCCCCCAGCGCTATGTAGTCCGCGAATTTCCCGGCTATTGCGACATCGCTGAGGTTGAAGAGCACCTCAAGCACCTGCGTCAGCATAAGCGGCAGGCTGAACATTAGTATATTCTTCCACAGCGAGCCAGATGTCATTTGTATAGAACACGTCTTTGTATTCATTTGTAGCTATTCCTTACCCGTTTGTTATATTGATACATTCCGGCTCGGCGCCCTTGCCGCCTGTGTATTTCCGCACAGTTCCGCCGACAACATATCATAACACTTTCGCCGGGAATTGTCAAGTGGACATCGTGCCGAAGCACAAGCGGTGCAGTGCGGCGGTGTTGTGCAATATCCATATTGACAAAAATGGCACACGGCTATATAATAGTATAGCAGAACATATGGGGAGATTTTATGGATACATCAGAATTATTCGGCAAGGAAAAAATCAGCAAGGTGCTGTTGAAGCTGGCTCCGCCGGTCATGCTGGCGCAGCTCATTCAGGCGCTCTATAATATCGTGGACAGCCTGTTCGTCGGGAATTACTCCCAGTCGGGACTCACAGCGCTGTCTATAATCTACCCGATACAGCTGCTCATGATAGCGCTGGCGGTAGGCTCCGGCGTGGGGATCAACACCGTCATGGCGGCTCGGCTTGGCGCCGGAAAGCGCGGTGAGGTGGACGAATACGCCGGGGTGGGAACTCCGCTGGCAGTCGCCCTCTGGGTGGTATTCGCGGCTGTATGCTGGGCTATCATGCCGGCATACGCGAGAATGTCCACGTCAACTCCGGAGGTCATCGCGGACGTGATAGCCTACGGCAGGATAGTCTGCGTGTTAAGCTTCGGATTGTTCCTCGAGAGCATATGGACGAAAGTCCACCAGGCGGACGGCAATATGCGCCGCCCGATGATAGCGCAGATAATCGGCGCAGTTACTAATATCGTGCTGGATCCGCTGCTTATTTTCGGATTTCTCGGACTCCCCGAGATGGGTATTTCCGGCGCGGCTGCGGCGACCGTCGCAGGGCAGATAGTCGCGGCGCTCGTAGTAATGAAGGGCGGCGTCCGTAAGCCGCCGGAGCTGCGGAAATTCCCCAGGCACATCGGGACGATATACCGGCTCGGCACGCCGAATATTCTCATGCAGTCCGCGTACACGCTGTACATCTTCGGGCTGAACATGATCCTCGCGACCTTCTCGGATCAGGCGGTCACGGTTCTTGGTCTGTACTACAAGTGGCAGTCCATAATTTTTATTCCACTGGGTTCAATGCAGACGTGCATCGTTCCGGTGGTAAGCTTCAATTACGCCGCCCGGAATATAGAGCGCTGCCGCAAGACTCTTTCCGTTTCCATGGTCTTTGGAATGGCGCTGATGTCCATAGGAACGCTGTGTTTTGAATTCATTCCGGGGGAGCTTCTCAGTGTGTTTTCACAGGATCAGCTTGTGATAGACATCGGAATAAACGCGTTCCGTATCATAGGAATCAGCTTCATTCCGCTGGTGTCCTCGCTGACATTCCCGGTGTTCTTCCAGGCGGTAGGCTCAAGCTTCAAAAGCTCCATGCTCACCGTGGTGCGGACTGTGTTATTGTTCGTGCCGCTGGCGTTCCTGTTCTCAAGGTTCGGGCTTCAGTATTTCTGGCTGACGTTCCCGGTGACGGATTCCCTCACCAGCCTTGTGGGACTGCTGCTTTACCGTAAGTTCCTGAAGAAGCCGTATGTGGTTCACGACAGGAAGCCGGAGGAATTCCATGCAGTGATAAGACCTTCCCACCCGGGGGTTATCGTCACCATCGCCCGGGAGCATGGTTCCTCGGGCAAGCAGATAGGGAAACTTGTCAGCGAACGGCTGGATATCCCGTTCTATTATAAGGAGATGACCGCCCTGGCGGCGCAGGAGAGCGGACTTGACAGGGAGTTCATATCCGATATCAACCGTAACTCCCCGGAGCGTATGCAGGAACTTTATCTCAGCACGAAGGTCGTTCAGCACGCGGTGCAGGCGCAGAACCGGATAATCCGCCGGATAGCCGAGAACGGCAGCTGTGTTATCGTCGGCAGGGCGGCTGACCATATCCTTGAGGACCACAAGGATGTGGTGCGCGTGTTCATTTACGCCCCGGAGGAATACCGCATAGCCCGGGTGATGGAGGTCTACGGCGACAGCCGGGAAGCGGCGGAGCAGAATATCCGCCGTTCGGACGAGGCGCGCGGCGCGTATTACCGCAGCATTTCCGGCAGGGAGTGGGGCGACCGCCGCAATTACGATCTGATGGTGGATTCCTCCATCGGCGTGGAGGAATCCGCGAAGATAATCACGGATTACATCAATGCGAAAGAGCGCACGATAAAGGCGCATAAATAAGGAGGTCACACATGAAGTTAGCAGCGGCATTATCAGAGCGCGCGGATATCCAGCGCCGCATTTCGGAGCTTGCAGGCAGGCTCAGACAGAACGCGAAGGTCCAGCAGGGGGAGCAGCCCTCCGAGCAGCCGCAGGAGCTTATGAAGGAGCTTGACGGACTTCTCGCCAGGCTGGAGGAGCTTGTCGCGAGGATAAACCTCACCAACAGCACGGTGAGCGCGGACGGCAGGACGATAACCGAGCTTATCTCTCACCGGGATACGCTGAAGCTGCGGATCTCTGTCATGCGCGGATTTCTGGACGAGGCGAGCAGCAAGGTAGACCGCTACTCCCGGGCGGAGATACTTATACAGAGCACGGTGGACGTGTCTGCTCTCCAGAAGCAGCTTGACGTGTATTCCCGGGAGCTCCGCCAGACGGACGAGAAGCTCCAGGAGCTGAACTGGACCACTGAGCTTCTTTGAACGCTGTGACGGTAGTCCGGCGGCGGTGGACGTGATCTCAGCGGTTGAGAATGAGCCGCGCCTGTCAGGTATGCCGGGCGCATACCACCTTACACACTGCACGCCCAGTATTCTTACAAGGGCAGCGCGTACACTGTATTATTACTACCACATCGTCAGGCAGCCGGACGAGGGTGGGTTTGGGGAATCCACAGCGGAATGCTCCACGGTTTCAGACATACAAAACCCCCGTCAGTCGGAATTCCGATCGACGGGGGTTCTATTATGCGTGGGATTACTGTGCGTCGGTGAACGCCTGAGTTTTGTTCTCTTTTGCACGGGCGAACAGATCCTCCACCTTATCCTTGTCAACAGTGGTGCACAGGGATACGATGATTATCGCCGCCAGAGCCAGGAAGAACGCCGGGAGCAGCGAGTAGATACCAGTGCCTGCGGAGAGAGTCACGAACCCGTCTGCGCCGGGAATCATGGGAACCATCTCCCAGATGACAACGGCTGCGCCGCCGGTGAGTATTCCGGCAACGGCTCCGCTCATGGTCATTCTCTTCCAGAACAGGGAGAGGAGCATTGCCGGGCCGAATGCCGCGCCGAGTCCTGCCCATGCGTAGGATACCAGGCCCATTACAGAGCTGTTCTGGTCGAACGCGATGATGTACGCGAGTATTGCGACAACGATAACTGTTCCGCGGCTTATCCACATGAGGGTCTTGTCGGACGCCTTCTTGTTGAACAGCTTGTACATATCGTTGGTCACGGAGGAAGCGGTAACGAGCAGCTGGGAATCCGCGGTGCTCATGATCGCCGCGAGGATAGCCGCCAGGACGATTCCGGCGATGATGCCGGGCAGCAGGTTTCCGCTGAGGAACATGAATATCTTTTCTGCGTCCAGTCCGTTGTCTGCGCCGAGGTGCATGAACTTGTCAAGCAGCGCTTCGTTGCCTGCGGAGTGCAGGAAGATGTAGCCGAAGATACCGACCAGAACCGCAGCAACCAGGGTGATGAATACCCAGATGGTGGCGATGATGCGGGATTTCTTGATGAGGTCGCTGGACTTGATCGCCATGAATCTTACCAGGATATGCGGCATACCGAAGTAGCCCAGACCCCAGGCAAGACCGGAGAGGATAGTCGTCCAGGCGATACCGCCGTCGGCGCTCTCAAACAGGTTGAGGTAGTTGCCGATGACCGCGCCGTCCGTATTCAGGAACTGTATCGCGGAGAAATCCGGGGTGCGGAAAATGCACGCCAGCGGAACTATTATAAGCGCCCCGAACATCAGCAGGCCCTGTATCATGTCCGTCCAGCACACCGCGAAGAATCCACCGAGGAAGGTGTAGGAAATAATAATGATCGCGCCGATGGTCAGAGAAGTGGTGTAGTCCAGGTCAAAGATGAAGCTGAACAGCTTTGCGCCGCTGCTGAACGCCGAAGCCGTATAGACCAGGAAGAACACGAAGATTATCGCCGCGCAGGACAGGCGGATAACCGGCTTCTCAGCGAAGAAGCGCTTCTGGAAGTACTCCGGGATAGTGATGGCGTCGCCGGCGGCATAGGACATCTTGCGGAGCTTTGCCGCGAGGAGCTTCCAGTTGAGGTATGTACCGATGAACAGACCGATGGCGATCCAGCTTTCGGTCAGACCGTTCAGGAAGATGGCGCCGGGGAGTCCCATCAGCAGCCAGCCGCTCATATCCGAAGCCTGGGCGGAGATCGCGGTAGTCCAGCTGCCCAGCTGCCTTCCTCCTATGAAATAATCGTTCATGCTCTTGGATTTCTTGTAGGACATTATACCAATGCCCAGCATTACAAGCGCATAAACCACAAATGCGATAATTACATATATATCTGCCATTTGCGTCCTCCTTTTTTGATTTATTCTGCTAAAGCAGTATTTAATATATTGTAACATTTTTTGGCGGCAAATGCAATAGCGATATGACTTTTTTGTGAAATTTGTGTGGAATCCCACTGCATATTGACGAATTTTTGTATTGTATTATTTCCCGGAATGTGCTACAATTATAAAGTTGCATGTTTATAATCGTTTACTATAAAGGAAACGGAGCATTATGACAGAAAAAGAAAACTATTCCACGCATTCTGAGTATTTCAAGGGCTTCAGGGACGGACTCCCGATAGGTCTGGGGTATCTTTCGGTATCCTTCGCATTCGGGATCACCGCGGTCAAGATGGGGATCCCTGTGATAGCTGCGATACTGATCTCAATGACCTGCGTCACCTCCGCCGGGCAGGTGGCAGGGATCACGGCGATAGCTTCCGGCGGCGGATTCATCGAGATCGCCCTGGCCCAGCTGATAATCAATCTGCGCTACTCTCTGATGAGCCTGTCCCTCAGTCAGAAGCTGTGCCGGAAATACAGCCTGTTCCACCGTCTGACGACCTCCTTCGGGGTAACGGACGAGGTGTTCGCGGTGGCGAGTGCACGCACCGAAAAGGTAACTCCGTCGTATATGTACGGGCTTATCACGCTGCCCTACATCATGTGGTCGGCAGGCACCGCACTCGGCGCCCTGTTGGGCGGTATTCTGCCGGATTTCGTCACATCCGCGCTGGGTATTGCGATATACGGAATGTTCATCGCCATCGTGGTTCCGCCGGCGCGGCGCTTCAAGGGAGTCCTGGTTGTGGCGCTGATGGCAGCGGCGCTTTCCTGCGCGTTCAAGTTCCTGCCGTTCCTGGATTTCCTCGGCGGATTCTCCGTGATAATCTGCACGGTTATCGCTGCGGCGGCTGGCGCGCTGATATTCCCAAGACCTGTAGAGGACGGTGAAGCAGATGACTGAAACAGTTGAACAGACAGTAGAGGCGGCGGTGCAGAATCCCGAGGTGATCAGCACTTCCTATATCGTCATAAGTATCATCACGATGGCGCTGGTGACATACCTTGTCAGAATGCTCCCGTTCGCCGCGATACGCAGGAAGGTGAAGTCGCAGTTCCTGCTGAGCTTCCTGTATTACGTCCCCTATGCCGTACTGAGCGCGATGACTATTCCGGGTATTTTCTTCAGCACCGGCACGGAGGTCACGACAGCCTCCGTGATATCCGCCACAGTCGGATTTGTTGCTGCGCTGGTGGCAGCGTTCTTCAACCGTGGACTGCTGGTAGTCGCAATCTCCGCCTGTTGCGGAGTTCTCGCAACGGAGCTTATAACTATGTGGTTGTTCTGAATCAAATAACGCAGGGCGGAGTTTTACTCCGTCCCGTCAGACCGTCGAAAAATCCCCTAAAGGGGCTTTTCCACCGAAACAAATCCACTGGCTTGGCTTTGCCAAGCCTTACGCATTTTATCGAAGATAAAATGCAAGCTGCGCGCGTAAGGAATAAGGCGAAGCCGTTTCCAATACACTTGCTGGGATAGAAGTGTTTTTTGCACCCGGCAGGGTCGACGCAGTCACCCTTAACCCGTGGCAAAAAACTGATTTAAAAAGCCCACTTCGTGGGCAAAATCTATTTTTTCGACAAGCTCGCAGGGCGGAGTTTTACTCCGCCCCGTTTTTTATTGTTCAGCAGTTTAAAGCCCGAAGCTTACGGAGAGCGCATTATTCACCTGCGACATCGCGTCGCTGTCCAGCTCGCCCATGCGCTCCTTGAGCCGCTTCTTATCCAATGTACGCACCTGCTCCAGAAGCACGATGGAGTCCTTCGCAAGTCCGCAGGAAGCGGCGTTAAGCGAAATATGTGTCGGCAGCTTTGATTTGTCCTTCTGACTGGTTATCGCCGCGGCAATAACCGTGGGGCTGTGCTTGTTCCCGACGTCGTTCTGCACGATCAGCACAGGACGGACGCCGCCCTGTTCCGAGCCTACCACAGGACTGAGATCCGCGTAATATATTTCTCCTCGTTTTACCAGCATTTCACGATCATTCCTTTCATGATTTTCCTTAGACCGGCGGTCCGTGTCTATATTATTGCCGCCTATCCGGAACTTATGCAGGCGCCGCCGGTACTTCATTTTATTCCACAGTAATCGTCCGAGTTACCGTGGGACAGGCGTATTTTCAAGGGCTCCGCCTAAGATACGGAAATATAATTCTTGCTGAAAAATGTTCATATATTTGTGAGAAGTGAATATAGCTGCGGCAGATATTCGGTCAGAATTACCAGTGACAAAGCTGCGGATTTTGGGTATAATAATATTACGCGAAACGTACATATTATTTGGTGACGTGAACTTTACCCGAAAGGAGCGGCGGCATGGATTACGGCGAGATATACATGTGCATAGACCTGAAAAGCTTTTTTGCCTCCGTGGAGTGTGCGGACAAGGGGCTGGACCCGTTCACCACGAATCTTGTCGTGGCGGATCCCTCCCGGGGGTCGGGGGCGATCTGCCTGGCGATAACTCCGGCGATGAAGGCGCTGGGTATCCGCAACCGCTGCCGGGTGTTCGAGATTCCGAAGGGGGTGGAATACATTACGGCGCTGCCCAGAATGAGGCGCTATATGGAGGTTTCCGCGGAGATATACGGCGTTTACCTGCGGTACATCAGCCCGGAGGATATCCATGTGTATTCCATCGACGAGTGCTTCATTTATGCAACGCCCTATTTAAATATGTATGGAATGCATCCGAAGCAGCTGGCGCAGGAACTCATGGACGCGGTATTCCGCCAGACCCACATCACCGCCACCGCCGGGGTAGCAACGAACCTGTTCCTTGCGAAGATAGCACTGGATATCACCGCCAAGCACGTTCCCGACCACATCGGCTGGCTGGACGAGGATTCCTTCCGGAAGCGGCTGTGGCACCACCGCCCGATAACGGATTTCTGGAACATCGGCGAAGGCACGGCGCGGCGCCTGGAGAAATACGGCGTGTACGACCTGTGCGGCGTTGCGCAGATGGACGAGAATATCCTGTACAGGGAGTTCGGTGTGAACGCGCAGTTCCTGATAGACCACGCCAACGGCCGCGAGCCGTGTACCATCGCGGATATTCACGCGTACGAGGCGAAGAGCCACTCCATCTCCACCGGGCAGATACTTTTCGATGATTACAACTACGACGACGCGCTGCTGGTCATGAAGGAAATGGCAGATACGCTTGCACTGGAACTGGTGGAAAAGCGCATGGCGGCGGAATCCGTTTCGCTGGTGATAGGCTACTCTAAGGACAGCCATCTGCCCACCGGCGGCACGCGGCGAATGGTGGTGTGCACCTCCTCACACCAGAAGCTGGCGGAGCGGCTGGAGCAGATATACCGTGAAACCACCCGTAGGAACGCGCCGATACGCAGCATAAATATCGGCTTCGGAGGACTTACAGCCGAGGAGAACAGCGGTTTCGACCTGTTCATGGATCCGCAGGCGGAGGAAAAGGAGAAGAACATGCAGCATGCGATAATCGACATAAAGCAGCGCTTCGGGAAGAATTCACTGATAAGGGCGATGAGCTTACAGGAGCGCGCCACCGCACGGAAGCGCAATAATCTAATCGGCGGACACAACGGAGGCTGACGGAATGAAAGCAATGAGCAGGGAACAGAGGGCGCGGCAGTTCATGCCGTTTGCGTCCCTCCGGGGGTATTACGCCTATGTCCGGGAGCAGGAGAGGCACCGGGAGCCGCGCCGGGAGCTTTCCGACGACCAGGCGGAGGAACTGTCCGCGGCGCTCTCCGGGCTTTCCCGGGGGGATATGGTGAGGATAACGCACTATTCCGGGGATCATTATGAGGTAACTGAGGGAGTGCTGACAGGGTTCGACCCGGTGTACCGCCGACTGGCTATAGTCCGCCGGGAGGTGCGGTTCGACGACATAATTGCAGCAGAGGTCGTTTTTCGTCAAGATGATATACCGGACATGTAAACTTCGTATACAATAATAAAGATTTTTGCTGAAAATTGCAAAATTCATCTTGACTTATTGCATAAAGTCTTGTATAATGTTATATATGGAGATATGGCGTCCGGGCGGAAACGTCCGCTGCGTATCTCGGTATTTCAAAATAATGTTAGAAGGAGATAACTATTATGGCAAGAAATCCCGGTGTATTAACCAAGAACCCTAACGTTATCAAGTGGGTAGACGAGATGGTAGCTCTTACCAAGCCTGATCAGGTCGTATGGATCGACGGCTCCAAGGAGCAGCTCGCCGAGCTGACCGACGAGGTTTGCTCCCTGCCCGACGGCAATAAGGACAAGATGTACAGACTGAACCCGGAGAAGCTCCCCGGCTGCCTGTATCACAGAACACTCCCCAACGACGTTGCAAGAGTTGAGGACAGAACTTTCATCTGCTGCCGTGAGAAGAAGGACGCAGGCCCCACCAACAACTGGATGGATCCTAAGGAAATGAAGGCTATGCTGACCCCCATGTACGACGGCGTTATGAAGGGCAGAACCATGTACGTTATCCCGTACTCCATGGGCCCGATCGGCTCCCCTCTCGCTAAGGTAGGCGTTGAGCTGACCGACTCCATCTACGTTGTCCTGAACATGAACATCATGACCAGAATGGGCGCTGACGCTTTCAAGAACCTCGGCGACACCTCCAACGACTTTGTTCGCGGTCTGCACAGCAAGGCTGACGTTGATCCCGAGAAGAGATATATCGTTCAGTTCCCCGAGGAGAACACTATCTGGTCCATCAACTCCGCGTACGGCGGAAACGTTCTGCTGGGCAAGAAGTGCTTCGCACTGCGTATCGCTTCCTACCAGGGCAAGAACGAGGGCTGGATGGCTGAGCACATGCTGATCCTCGGCGTTAAGAAGCCCGACGGCGAGATGAAGTATATCACTGCTGCATTCCCGTCTGCTTGCGGCAAGACCAACCTCGCAATGCTGATTCCTCCGGCTGTATATCAGGAGCAGGGCTACCAGGTATTCACCGTAGGCGACGATATTGCCTGGATGAAGCCCGGCAAGGACGGCAGACTGTACGCTATCAACCCCGAGAACGGCTTCTTCGGCGTAGCTCCTGGTACTAACGCTAAGTCCAACTACAACGCACTTGCTTCTACCATGAAGAACACCATCTTCACCAACGTTGCCCTGAACAACGCAGACAACACCGTTTGGTGGGAAGGTCTTGACAAGAATCCGCCTGTTGACGCAACAGAGTGGAAGGGCGCAAAGGTAAACGGCGTTGAGTTCACTTCTGAGATCGACCCCGCTACCGGCAAGAACAAGAAGCTTGCTCACCCGAACTCCAGATTCACCGCTCCGGCTGTAAACTGCCCCTGCGTATCTCCTGAGTTCAACAACCCGGACGGCGTTCCTGTAAGCGCTATCATCTTCGGCGGCAGACGTGCTTCCACAACTCCGCTGGTATATCAGTCCTTCGACTGGGTACACGGCACCTACATGGGTTCCGCTGTTTCCTCTGAGACCACCGCAGCTGCTACCGGCGCTGTAGGCGTGCTCCGTCACGATCCTATGGCTATGAAGCCGTTCATCGGTTACAATGTTGGCGACTACTGGGCACACTGGCTTGAGATGGGCGAGAAGCTCGGCGACAAGGCTCCCAAGATCTTCAACGTAAACTGGTTCAAGCAGGACGAGAACGGCAACTTCATCTGGCCGGGCTTCGGCGACAACATGCGTGTTCTCGACTGGATTATCAGGAGATGCGAAGGCAAAGTTGACGCAGTTGAAACTCCTATCGGTTTCCTGCCTAAGAAGGGCGACATCAACCTCAAGGGTATTGAGGACGAGGTTACTTCCGAAGTTGAGGACAAGCTGCTCGCAGTTGACGTAGACCTCTGGAAGAAGGAGATCGCTGAGATGCGCAGATACTACAACGACGACATCAAGGCAAAGGGCGGCAACATTCCGCAGGCTCTCTATGACGAGCTCGACAAGATCGAGGCCAGACTCAACAAGGCTTGATCTGATCGCTTAGAACGATAGTTCAATAAATTTCCCCCGTTCGTATGGACGGGGGATTTTTGTGTTATTCAAGATTTATTGTGTAGTTTCCTATTATGACAGATGAAAGATCGTTTATATTTATCGGCTTGTCGAGCAGAACAAGGAATGTGTCTGAGTCACTGCCTTCAACATCGGAACTCGTGAGACTGTAGTTTTTTACCTCTGTGCCATCTTTGAATCGCATTATCAAAGGGGAAGACTTGTCCGGCTTTCTGGTCTTTCTGATCACCTTTGCGTCCCACTGTACAGCCAGTGGAGTTATGTTTACTTTTTTCAGCTCATACAGATAGTTGTCTATCTGCACATCGGTATCAGGCTCTACAGTGACACGGTCTGTGTTGATGAAATCAAGCGGAAGTTTAAGAACTACCGGTTCTTCAAAAGGAATTTCACGAATATTAGTGCTACTAAACAGTGTTAGGTCACAGAAGCTTGCATTAAATGAGCTTTCTGTGTTCAGTTCATTTCCGTGGATCTCAAAAATGACTGTGTGTTTATAACCGCTTACCGTCCTCTCGCCAAAGCCCTGCGTTCCATAGCAACCGTTGGTCTGAGGACTTGGCTTAAGTTCGACACGAATTTCGTTTTCCTGTAAGTTGTAATCCTGTGCGAAATTCTGGAGTACGTCCTCGTTTATATCCAGTTCATACATCACCATAACCACGCTGCTGTCTGCGACAGCTCCGGTAAATGTTACTTTCCCAAATCCGAAATCAGTGGTCTGGTAAAGGTCGGTTCCCATTGCAGTCAAATCTACGGCGGCAAGTTGGTTTTCAATTCCGGTATCTATATATTCTGAGTTATCAAGTGCTCTCTGGGAATAGAACCCCTGGAACAACTTTGTAAAATCCCACCCGGTGGAAGCACCGGCGGCGGTCACACCTACGGCAGCCGTAGCTACAGCCGCGGCTGCGATGATGACTGGTCTGCGTAACGTACGCTTTTTCTTAGGTGCCGAAAATCCCGGGGAATCCGTTTTGCTTCTGCGCGAAAGTATGTTCCGGAGTAGTTCGTCGTCGGTTTCCGGCGGCGTGATGTTATTGAAAAGTTCAATGTATTTTGATTTCATAGTCGGTCCTCCTCTGTCAGCAATTGTTTTAGCCGCCTGCGTCCTCGGGAAAGCCGTGAGGTCACTGCGGTGACGCTGATGTCCAGTATCTGAGCAATCTCCCTTGTGGAATAGTCCTCGTAATAGAACAGATGAATTACCGTGCTGTATTCGGGCGGCAGCGATTTAATCAGCGGCAGAAGCTCGCTTTCGGCAGTTGGCTCGGCTGGCGCGGCGGATATGCTGTCGCTTGCATCGGGATATTCCATTGGCTCACCGTGGGTGCAGCGGTATTTCAGGATATTTTTTGATAGATTGACGGCTACCCGAATAAGCCAGCGCTTGCAGTCCTCGTCTGTAGGAAAATTCCTGGGGTAATTCAGCAGTCGTATGAAGGATTCCTGGCATACGTCCTCAGCATCCGCCGAACTTCTCAGGTAGCTGAATGACACGCGGTACAGCATGGTGTGGTACAGCCGGACGTATTTTTCGATGTCCTGGTCGGTCACGCTCTCCCTCCTTTTCGCGTTATTGAAGGACGTCTTTCACCTATATAACAATTCTGAATGAGGATTTGTCACCGGAAAAGAAAACCGCCGCCCTTCCGGACGGCGGTCGATATGTTGTTCGATATCAGAAATCAATATCATTGACAGCGGAGTTTGCAAGCTGAAGCTCCTTTTTGGGTATTCTCTTGAGAGGGGAATAAACGAACTTCTTGCAGGAATCGTAGGACTTCACGTCGCCCATCTTGGAGCAGTGGATAGTGTCCCCTTTTCCGGCGGTACCCAGTTCGCAGTATTTACAGGAGGGCTTGATATTGTTGCCGAACAGCTTTTTCTTTGCCATAGATAATTCCTCCGATCATCAGCGATGTAATGGCGGGAGGTGCATTTAGCACTTCACCTTAATATATTATACCACAGCCCGGCGTAATTGTCTACAATTATTCGGAATTTTTCCGGTGAATTTTTGAGCCGCGCTTTTGTGTATATTGAACAAATTCCCGTAATTTGCGAAAATCTGCAAAAAATCTTTCTGGGGTATTGCCAAAAGGTCAAATGTGTGGTATACTATTGATGTATATAATGACATAGCTGTCCGGTGCGCTGCGCCGGAGGAATATCAACGAGGAAGATATATTAAGGAGAGGATTTTATGAAGCTTTCTAAAAGAATAATCGCCGCTGCGCTCACCGGCTGCATGACAGCCGCTTCCGTTCCGGCTGTGCTCTCTGTCACCGGCTACGCTGCCGTTGTGCAGGATTATGATTCCACGGACGTTGTATGGGACACCGATTCATCGCTCTTCTATGCTGTGGGAGAGTCCGAACCGAACGCCAAGTTCCTCAAGGCGCTCCAGACTGCGACCGGCAGGAGGGACTACACCCTCATCACCTTCGGCGATCTCGAGAAGATCACCTCGCTGAACCTCAGCGGTATCGGCATGGAGGGTGTTCCGCGCATAATCGAGTACATGGTAAGGCTCCGCACGCTGGACCTTTCCAAGAACAAGCTGCGCAGCTCCACCGTTAATAACGTGGATCTTTCCGACTGCTACATGCTTTCCAGCATTGACCTCAGCTACAACTTCCTGACCTCTGTTCCGGCGTGGTATACTGCGCTGGACGCAAAGACCAAGAATATCAGCTACAACCTCATCAACACCTCCAACCAGAGAAACCTTGTCGTAAGCCCCACCGCGTACTACTTCGGCATAGGGGATTCCCTCACCGACAAGGAGCTGGCGCGCTTCAAGGATAAGGTGCTTTCCACCGTCAAGCTCAACGACGGAAGTCTGCTGCCGGAGTATTTCTATGATCCGCTGCTGAACAAGTACGACGTTCCGGACAATGTTGACGACAGCTACCTCACCAACGAGAATATCGACTTCGATATCGACATCAGCGCCTTCGTCAAGGACGGCGTAGTCACCAAGTCCGGCTCAGTGAAGGGTACTGTATCCCTGTTCGTTCCGGGATCTTCCTCCAACCCCAAGATCAAGGCGGAGGTCACTGTGTACTTCCTGGACGGCAACGATCCCTCTACCGTGAAGTTCCGCCTGGAGAGCCTTATCTCCGAGTGCGAGAAGCTCACCGAGGATACATACACTGCTCCCACATGGACCGTGTTCTCCAATCAGCTCAAGACTGCCAAGGCTATTTACCAGTACAACAATACTGACTACGACATGCTCAAGAATGCATTCGACAGCCTGACCGACGCCAAGAAGCAGCTGGTGGAGGGTGTCAATACCAACACCAAGAAGATACTTACCGACCTGCTTGCGATCGCCAAGACCTACAAGGAGGCTGATTACACCGCCGAGAGCTGGAGGAAGCTCACCGCAGCGGTGAATCTGCTGACCGAGGCAAGCGAGAACAAGAGTACATCTCTTGCGGACGCGAACGCAGCCATCAAGGCGTTCCAGGACGCCCAGAACGGACTGTCCGCGACCAAGCAGGAGAAGCCTGCAATAATCACCAAGGCTGACTTCGAGGCAATCTACGGCGATAACAAGACCGTTACCGCAAAGGGCGCCACCAAGGACGGCTACAAGTACAGCTGGAAGTTCACCGGCACCGACGTTACCAAGCCCGCGGATTTCGACCCCGAGGTTATGTACGAGAGCAAGGTGGAGGAGCAGATTCGCTTTGAGGCTGGCAGCGCTTCCGACTACCAGATAATCTCCTTCGCGGAGACCAAGGCGTTCCCGGGAACCGGCGAGCTCACCCTGGACGTTTCCAAGGTATACACCAACGGCGTATACAGACTGTACAAGTGGAACACTTCCACCAAGAAGTCAGAATTCATCAGAGAGGTTACCGTCGAGGACGGTTCTGTCACCACAAGCTTCAGCGAGGGCGGCGACTATTTCATCAGCTCCGTTCTCCAGAATTTCCAGATGATCTCTTCCAACTTCAATATCAACCACGAGAAGCGCACCATCACCGCCAACTTCAAGAAGAAGTACACCGTGGCTGATTTCCGCAACAACATCGAGAACGGCAGCGCAGTGAACATCACTAACTCCGACGGCACCGCGGTATCCGAAACGCAGTACATCGCCACCGGAATGCAGGCGTGCGCCCCCAACAGCGACGCAAGCTACGCACTGGTGGTCATGGGCGATGTTGACGGCGACGGCAACGTTACCGCGCTGGACGCCGTGAATATCCTCAAGGCGGTCATCGGAGAGGTAACACTGGACAGCTACGAGAAGAAGGTAGCCGCTGACATCAACGGCGACGGCTGGGTAAGAGCTGACGACGCTGTGGAACTTCTCAAGTATGTCATCGGCATTGACTGACAGGTCAGCGCCGGCTGGGAGGTCAGATGAACACTAAGACCATAGCAGAAAACCGCATAGTAAGGCACGAATATTTCATCATCGAGAGCATAGAGGCAGGCATAGAGCTTTTCGGTACCGAGGTGAAATCCATCAGAAACGGCGGCGTGAACCTCAAGGACTCCTGGATATCCATCGAGAACGGCGAGGCATTTATCCGCAACATGCACATTTCTCCCTACGAGAAGGGCAACATCTTCAACAAGGACCCCTATCGCACCCGTAAGCTCCTCATGCACAAGAAGGAGATACTGCGGCTGTTCGGGCAGGTCAAGCAGGGCGGATACACGCTTATTCCTGTTTCGATGTACTTCAAGGACTCCAGGGTCAAGGTGCAGGTGGGACTGTGCAAGGGCAAGAAGCTCCACGACAAGCGCGACGACATGGCGAAGCGCGACGCCGGACGGGAGATAGAACGTGCCATGAAGGAGCGGAACAGGTAAGTAGGTCAATTCGGAATGCGTAATGCGTAATTCGGAATTGATGTGTCGGCTTCGCCGACATTATTTCAAGACAGTAAATGGGCTGCAAGATTCTTTTGCAGCCCATTTTTCCTTATGGCTCAGGGATTCAGAATTATATCCCCCTTCCGCGACTTTCGGGATATTTTGCCGTCTGATAATATGAAGCGCTTCAAACCGGAGGTGATACTGATAAAAGACGAAGAAACGATAACGCTGCTGAATCAGCGTGACGAGCGTGGGATAACAGCGCTGCGCGAGAGTTACGGCAGGCTGCTGAAAAGCCTTGCGTACGGAATACTTCGCAGCGAGCAGGACGCGGAGGAGTGCGAGAGCGAAGCCCTGCTGCGCGCCTGGAACAGCATTCCACCGGAGCGTCCGCGGTCGCTCTGCGCGTGGCTCTGCAGGGTGACAAGGCGGTTGGCGCTGGACCGCTGGGACTACAACCGGGCGGCGAAACGCAGCGCGGAAGTCCTGCCGATGGACGAGCTTGCAGACTTTATCGGCGGCAACTCCGACGCCGCTGACCGGCTCAGCGAAAAGGAGCTGACGCGCCTGCTGAACGAATTCCTGTCGAAGCAGGACCGCACGACCCGGATCATATTCCTGCGGCGGTACTGGTTCGGGGATACGTCCGCAGAGATCGCGGAAAGGCTCGGCGCCGGCGAAAGCATGGTGAAATCCAGAATATCGCGAACACTGAAAAGGCTGAAGGAGTTTCTCAGGAAGGAGGGCTACGACCTTTGAAAGAAAAACTGAACAACGCGCTGAATGATATCGACCAGCGCTATATAGAGGAAGCCGCCCGGGCAGGGCAGTCCCGGAGCCGCGCTCCCAGAATAATTGCGGCTTCGCTGGGGACGGCGGCAGCAGCCGCGGCGGTGATCGCCGTCTGCGTGCTGGCGTGGAGGAATCCGGACCCCGGGGTAAATCTGGTGCAGCCGCCGGATTCTGCGGCGGACACGCTCACCCGGGAGGATATCCTGCCCACCGCGGACGGCACCGCGAATCCGGCGTCGGCTGCCGTGACTACGGAAGAAGCGGCTTCGTCAGAAAACCAGAATATCATTCTGGGGAGCAGCGAGGAATCCGCCCTGGAGATAGAGGCTATATGCCGCGAGGGGAGCGCATACGACGCCGCCCGGGCGCAGGAGCTTATCCGCAGCAGCGTATTGCCGCTCCCGGAGGAAAGCATGATCGTCACCAGAGAAAACGGCTACGACAAGTGGACCGGCGACGTCCACTACGGTGTTGATCTCTCGGACGGCGAGCCTGCGGAGGTATACGCATACCAGTCGGGTACTGTGCTCCGTGCCGCGGACAACGGCTGGAACGGCGGATTGGGCAGATACATCGTTATTGACCACGGATCCGGGCTTGTCACAGTATACGCGCACCTTGGCGAGGTGAATGTCGCCAGCGGTCAGCAGGTGGAGCGCGGCGCAGTGATAGGCGAATCCGGCTCAACGGGTTACGGCAGCGGAGTCCGTCTGCATTTCGAGATACGCGAGAACGGTATCATAAGCACGGCTATGGGCAGCTTCACCGGGCATACTCATCAGCACCGGTGGGTGAAGGAGGGCACGAAGGTCTATTCCTCCATCGCTGGGGAAGTGTGGCTTGCTGGCGAAGTCCCGGATATGGGGAAGATCGTGGTTATCCACGGCGAGGACGACAGGCTGGTCATGTACAGCCATTGCAGCGAGGTCGTGGCTTCCCCCGGCGACGAGATAAGCGCCGGCGACCGCGTGGCGATAGCCGGAAAGCCCGAGGGCTCGGGAATGACGGTGATCGCCGAGGAGGATATCAGCCGGGACATGCTGAGTTTCTACAGCTCCCAGGCGGCGGACGAGCAGTTCCAGCATTCGGACGTGGACTTCACCTGGCCGGTAGGCGGCGAGGGCGGCGGAGTGATATCCGAGCTGATGTACGGCTACGGCGGCGACTACGCTCACAAGGGCATAGACGTGAAGGCTCCGGAGGGAACCTGGGTGTACGCGGCGGAATCCGGCACTGTGATCAAGGCTGAATTCTACAGCGGATATGGCAAATGCGTCATGATCGACCATGGGAACGGATTTGTCACCTTGTACGGGCACCTTGACGAGGTGGACGTCGCCGAGGGGCAGGAGGTGACCGCAGGCGAACTGCTGGGAACCATCGGCACCACCGGGGAGACCACCTATCCCAAGCTGCATTTTGAGATACGGAAGGACGGCGAGAACGTCAACCCGGTATCCTATCTGCCTTGGCACAAGGTGGAGATCACTGATTAAATAAACAGAGAACAGGGCGGAGAATCTCTCCGCCATGTTTTTGCGTCCGGACTTCCGCAATATTTGAAAATATATTTATTGCACTTTTTCCGACAATGTGTTATAATATATTCGAATATGATTTTTCTGCAAGCGAAAGGAGATAATTATGGAAAAAGTACAGTGGAAGCCGGGAACGCTCCTGGCGCCGGTGCCGGCAGTCCTGGTGTCCTGCGGAACCATGGAGAAGCCCACCGCCCTCACCATCGCATGGACAGGTATAATCTGTTCCGACCCGGCAAAGACATACATTTCGGTAAGACCGGAGCGCAATTCCTATAACATCATCAAGGAGAGCGGCGAGTTCGTCATAAACATGATGCCCTCCACGCTGGTGCGTTCGCTGGATTACTGCGGCATAAAATCCGGAAAGAACGAGGATAAGCTCGCAAAGATGAAGCTCTATCCCCAGGAGAGCAACACCGTTTCCGCGCCGCAGATCGCCCAGGCGCCCATTTCCATCGAGTGTAAGGTGACCGAGGTGCTCCCCCAGGGAAGCCATGATATGTTCATCGCGGAGATAACCTCCGTCAATATCGACAAAAACCTTATCGACGAGAAGGGCAAACTCCACATGGAGAAGGCAGGGCTAATGACCTACGCCCACGGGACCTACTACGCTCTCGGCAAGAAGATAGGCTCCTTCGGGTTCTCCGTTAAGCCCAAGCGCACCAAGAATTCCGGGAAGAAGCCGAACAAGGGTAAGAGTAAGAAGAAATGATGCATATAGGCAACGAGTGGGACGCACTCCTGGCGGACGAGATACGAAAGGATTACTACCTTCAGCTGCGTGAATTCCTCAAGCAGGAGTATTCCACATACAGGATCTATCCGCCGATGGAGGATATTTTCAACGCACTCCGGCATACTTCCTACAGCGACGTGCGCGCGGTGATTCTCGGGCAGGATCCCTACCATGGCGCCGGGCAGGCGCACGGAATGTGCTTTTCCGTTCGGAAGGGCACGCCGCCACCGCCCTCCCTCCAGAACATATTCAAGGAGATCAAGGCGGAGCTGGGCTATGACCCACCCTCCCACGGGGAGCTGACGGCATGGGCTGACAGCGGAGTGCTGCTTCTCAACACCGTGCTCACGGTGCGCGAGGGACAGGCGAACAGCCATCGAGGAAAGGGCTGGGAGAAGTTCACCGACCGTATAATCCAGCTGCTGAACGAACGCCAGCAGCCGATAGTATTCCTGCTGTGGGGCGGAAATGCGCGCTCCAAGGCGGGACTTATCACGAATCCGAATCACCTTGTGCTGCAGTGCGCGCACCCCAGCCCCCTTTCCGCCTATAACGGATTCTTCGGCTGTGGGCATTTCGTTAAGGCGAATGAATTTCTGGTGCAGCACGGAATGCAGCCCATCAACTGGAAGCTTGACTGAAACGGAGGTACGCGATGTATTCCGACGATGAGCTTTTTGACGTACTGACCGCTGCCGGCGAGCCGACAGAGCGGAAGAAGCGCCGCGGAGATATCCACAGGGACGGCGACTGGCATGCCAGCGTGCATATCTGGGTGGCGCGGCGCAGGCTTGGCGGCATGGAATTCCTGCTGCAAAAGCGCGCCGAGGACAAGGACAGCTTCCCGGGGTGCTGGGACGCCGCCACCACCGGGCATATCGACGCCGGTGAGGACCCTATTTCCGCCGCGATAAGGGAACTTGGAGAGGAGATAGGAGTAAAGGCGCGCCCGTCGGAGCTTGTCCTGCTATGCCGCAGAAAGGTCAGCGAGGACAATGTATTTCACGGGAAGCGGTTCCTGAACAATGAGATAAAGTGGGTATTCCTTTTCAAGGGGAATCTGTCGATAACGACGTTCCGCTACGAGAAGGAGGAAATCTCCGGCGTGGACTGGCACAGTGCCACCGATATAAAATACGCCCTGGAGCACAACGACCCGAGATACTGCATTGACCTGCGTGAATTCCGCGAGGTCGTGCGCTGCGCAGATGATATTCTGCCATAAGAAAGGAGCAGCAATGCCATTCATAAACACTAAGTATTCCCAGGATATTACTCCGGCACAGGAGGAGCAGATCAAATCCGCGCTGGGCGAGGCTGTCAAGATCATCGGCAAGACCGAAAGCTGGCTGATGGTGGGATTCGAGCCGAACACCAGTCTGTATTTCCGGGGAGAGAAGCCGGAAAAGACCGCTTTCGTGGAGGTGAGTCTATACGGCACGGCGAATCCTGCGGACTGCGACAGAATGACTGCGGAGATATGCCGTATTTACGGCGAGGTACTGGGCGTGCCTGCGGTCAATATGTACGTCAAGTATTCCCCGACAGATCAGTGGGGCTGGAACGGCGGTAATTTCTGAAACAGGACTGTCAGATACGCAAAAAAAAGGGGCGGTCAGTAATGACCGCCCATATTGTTCCCACCTGCGTGACCGTCCGTCAGTATCTGAACAGTTCGCGCTCGAACCTTTCCAGGGAGTATTCGAACGCGTCCAGGCTGTCGATGTTAGTGGAGCCGTCGTCCAGGCGGATATCCTTATGAATGCTGGATTCGTCCCAGACGGCGGATTTCAGCGCGTCGATGAGGTGGGGACATTCCGTGCTGACGTGGAGCCTGCCCGAGGATATCAGGCGGTTCACCATGGTTATGCGCGTGCTCACCTGCTTCTTCATGGCGTTCCGGACTTCCAGGCTGACGGCGCTGCGGAAGCTCTTTATCAGCAGCTGCTCCGCCGAGTCGCAGCACGCCATCTCCAGGGTGGGGAAGCGCCCCCGTTCGGAGGAGATGTAATCCGCAAACGCCGTTATCAGGCTCTCCGCGGAAGCATTTCGCCGGTCGTAGTGCTCCGACAGCACATACACGTTCCGGAATCCGGCGTCGTAGCCGGTGTGCACGAACGCGCTCGCGCTCTTGTTTCCGCCGTAGTCCACCCCCACCACCGATGTGACGAGCGGCGCAGCGGAAAGCCGTGTTCGGAGTTCCTCCGGGCTTATCAGGCACTTTTCGGAGAAATCCTCGTATATTCTGCCCTCGGCGGCGACCCAGTTGCCGAGTATGAACCGGTCGTAGTACACCCCGGTGTATTCCGTGCGCAGGGAGCGGACGTATTCCGCCGGCAGGTACGGATTGTCCTCCAGCGTGAATTTAAGGTCCAGCAGGTCCAGCGCCGGGTTGTCGAGGTAGTTCCGCTTCAGCCAGTGCCCGGGATTATCCGGGTTTGTGGTGGCGAGGAGCTTCGCTCCGCTGACGGAAAGCCGCGACAGCAGCATCGCGAAGAATTCCTCCGGGAAGAGGGAAAGCTCGTCGCAGTAGGCGCCGTTCAGCGTCATGCCGCGTATCTTGCTTTCCGCCTGGGCGTTGGCGGCTCCCTCAAGGTAGACGCGCCTGCCGAACAGCCGCGCTTCCTTTTTGCTCAGGCTGTAGGCGAAGCAATCCCCGAACAGTCCGCACATCGGCTCCAGGACGTTACGGCGGAGGGTCGTCAGGGTCTTTCCTGCCATGAGGTAGGCTCCCTCCTTCGGGGAGGAAGCCACCCAGAATCCCCACATTACTGCGGATATCCAGGTCTTGCCGCTGCGGACGCTGCCCTCCAGAATGTTGATGCGGCGCAGTCCGCCGCGCCGCACCAGTCCGAGCGCCTGTTCCTGCATGGGGGAGAATAATCCGCTCACGGCTCCTCCTCCCCGATTCCGGAGTAGGCGGAGATCATCGCAGCCAGCTGTGTTCCGCTGTCCGGGGAGTTCTCCTCCAGCATTTCGAATACCAGGCGGAATACCTTGGCGAGCTTCTCAAGGTCCTTTTCTGCCAGGGCGGATATCAGCTGCTCGTCCGTCAGCTTTCGGGTGAACATCTTCCCGAATTTCATGAATGCGGCGTTGTTCTTTTCAAAGAACTGCGCCGGAGTCTGTTTTGTCATGTTATTACCTTCTTTCCGCAGGACTGTCCTGCAAGGTAATAATAAGACAGAATCTACTGCAATACACTGCATAAGGAGCATAAAATGCAATTTTCACAGAAATCCGTCGATTTCCTCTTTGAAAACCGCCTGCACGACAGCCGGGAGTGGTTCAACGCACACAAGGAGGACTACCGCACTTATGTCACGGAGCCGATGAAGGAGCTTATTCTGGAACTTGCCCCGACGATACTCAAGATAGATCCTCTGATAGAGATAAATCCCAACCGTATTTCCAGACTGTACCGGGATATGCGCCTGCACCCGGATTCCATCTTCCGGGACCATATCTGGTACACCTTCAGCCGCAGCCGGGAGCAGTACCACGCGCTGCCGGGATTCTATTTCTCCATAGGGGCTTCCGGGATAAGCTACGGCTGCGGATTCTACTGCGCGTCAGCGGATTCCATGCAGGCGCTGCGCAGCCGTATCCTCGCCGGCGACGCCGCATTCAGGGAGGCATTCCTGGCAGTGGAGAAGCAGAAGGTATTCACGCTCTACGGCGATATGTACAAGCGCAGCAAGTTTCCCGACCAGCCGGAGGAACTCCGTCGATGGCTGGACAGGAAGAATATCGGGCTTTCCTTCGACACCAACGACCCGGAGGTGATGTTCTCCGACAAGCTGGCTAAGAAAGTAGCCGCGGATTTCCGGAAGATCGCGCCTTTCTATACATTCTGCCGGGACTGCTGACCGGGATTACACCCAATATGCAAAAGCCGGGCTAACATTGAAGCCCGGCTTTACTGTATCTATTGGTATGCGCGCCGCGTGGTACTGGGCATGACCTTTCATAGGGTGCTGTTTCAGCCACGCCATTGTTCGGGTGAAAACGCTTCCATTTCGTGGCGCCTTTCCCCGTATTGCCTGTCGCGGCACCGCGACTAGCGCTGGAGGACGGGGGTGTTGCTGCGCGATTTGAATTTAAGGCGCAGGTGGTCGGCGATGAGCGCAATGAATTCGGAGTTGGTGGGCTTGCCGCGGGAGGTGTGGACCGTGTAGGAGAATATGCGCGTGAGTACGTCGATGTCTCCGCGGTCCCAGGCGATCTCTATTGCGTGGCGGATAGCACGCTCCACCCTGGAGCTTGTGGTCTGGTAGCGCTTCGCGACCGTGGGATACAGCAGCTTGGTAACGCAGTTTATCATCTCGTCGTTGTTGACGGAGAGCATTATCGCGGTGCGCAGGTAGTGGTAGCCCTTGATGTGCGCCGGGATTCCTACCTGGTGGATTATCTCAGTGACCGCGCATTCCAGGTCGGTTTCGTCCGGGACTGCCTCCGGCTCCTCGCAGGGAGTGCACAGCCGCTCCACACGGCTCACCAGATACTGCGGATCCACCGGCTTCACCATCACCCCTGCGGCTCCGGCGTTGATCGCGTCGCGCTCCAGCCGGGGATCGTCAGTCCCGGAAACGATAAGTACGTTGGGGCAGTATTTCTTCTCGGTCTTGAGCCGGCGTATCACCTCCACCGCGTCGCAGTAGGGCATTTTCGCCTCCAGCACCGCAACGTCCGGCGCCTCCGACTTTATCGAGCTGAGTACTGCGTTTCCGTCGCAGTGCCGTGTGATGGCGTACATTCCGGCGCCCTTCAGCGCCCCCGCCCATGCCATTCCGCAGTCAGCTGCGTCGTTTCCGATAAGAACCTTGATCCTGTTTGTCATGTTATACCTCCGTTTTGTCATTCCGTTCCGCCCGGATTGTTTCCCCTTCGGCGCAGTGCGCGGAATGTTTGGTTTTTTCTGTGTTTTTATAATACCATATTCTGGATATTATTGCAAGAGGTTTTTGGAAAATATTTGAAGCGAGTTTCTGCGCCAGAATACCCCAGGGATTTTCCGCAAATGCGGTAACAATACCGTTTTCCGGACATTCCCCGGCATGGCTCAGCATTTGTTCTGTGGTAATCTTAACGGTTTCTTAACAGGATATTGACACTTGACGTCAGGAATCTGCCGGAAACCCCGGCGTTCGTATTCCGGCATATGGAAAACGCTCCCTTGCATACGCAGGGGAGCGCGCTTTTATGTGTGCTGCATTCTCTTTCTGGAGATCTCGGCGTATTTCCGCTTGGTCGCCTGACCTCCGCGCAGGTGGCGTTCCTGCTTGTTCTTGTCCAGGACGGATTTCACTTCGTCGTGGAGCTGCTTGTTCACCTGCTCCAGCCGGGCGGTAATGTCCTGGTGCACCGTGCTTTTGCTTATCCCGAAGTGTTTCGCCGCCGCGCGGACTGTCGCGTTGTTTTCTACTATGTAATGTCCGAGTGTGACACATCTTTCCTGATCAATTTCCCCGTTTGTATCTTTCTTCAATTCAAATCGCACCCCCGTCGTATGATGTGGTTTTCACTCTCCTCTTATCCGCAGCGTGTCTGCGGACGTCTTTTTTCACATCTTATGATTAGTTACGGGGATATATTACTCGGGAATCACTGATATTCCGCATTGGACAGCCATCTCGGAGTATCCGCCCGGGAATTCTGAAAAAAATTTTCAAAACCCCCTTGACATATCGGAAAAAATGTGTTAAAATCATACCAAGCTGATAGGTGATGTTGGTATTGACCGACCGATCATCATACACCACCTGAGTAAATACGGACAATTTGAAAAGGAGAACTTATTATGAAGGTTTACCAGACTATTACAGACACCATCGGACATACCCCCCTGCTTGAGGTGACCAAGATCGAGGCTGAGGAGCAGGCAGGCGCAAAGATCTTCGCAAAGCTGGAGCTGTTCAATCCGGCAGGAAGCGTAAAGGACAGAGTTGCAGCCGCAATGATCAACGACGCTGAGAAGCGCGGCGTACTCAAGCCCGACAGTGTTATCATCGAGCCGACCAGCGGCAACACCGGTATCGGTCTTGCTTCCGTCGCTGCCGCAAGAAACTACCGTATCATTATCGTAATGCCCGAAACCATGAGCGTTGAGCGCCGCAACCTGATGAAGGCTTACGGTGCGGAACTGGTGCTCACCGACGGCGCAAAGGGCATGAAGGGCGCTATCGCCAAGGCTGAGGAACTCGCCAAGGAGATCCCCGGCGGATTCATTCCATCCCAGTTCACTAATCCGGCTAACCCGGCTGTTCACGAAGCAACCACCGGTCCCGAGATCTGGGAAGATACCGACGGCAAAGTTGACATCTTCGTTGCAGGCGTAGGCACCGGCGGAACCGTAAGCGGCGTCGGCAGATACCTCAAGAGCAAGAACCCGAACGTCAAGGTGGTCGCTGTTGAGCCGAAGACCTCCCCCGTACTTTCCGAGGGCAAGGCAGGTCCCCACAAGATCCAGGGTATCGGCGCAGGCTTCGTTCCGGAAACCCTCGACACCAAGATATACGATGAGATAATCACCGTTGACAACGACGACGCATTCGCGACCGGCAGACGTATTGCACGCACTCAGGGCGTCCTGGTCGGAATCTCCTCCGGAGCCGCTATGTGGGCTGCTATCCAGCTGGCTAAGCGTCCCGAGAACAAGGGCAAGAATATCGTTGTTCTGCTCCCTGATACCGGTGAGAGATACCTTTCCACTGCTATGTTCGCTGACTAATATTTTCTCCCTATAATGAACCCCCGGAGCTTTGTGGCTTCGGGGGTTCGCTTTATTCTGTGCTGGTGCGGCGTACATGGCGCGCAATAGTTCGTGCGAAAATAAGATAAGGTAACCTCTAAAAACCGGGACACGAGCAGATTTCGTACATGACTTATATCAGATGCTAGGCGTCAAACCGCAGTAATACTGTATGTATTTCAAGGTTTGACAACGAAGCAGATGATATAAGTCATAGAAATCTGCCGCGAAGGAGGTTTTTAGAGGTTACCATAATTGAAATGTACCTTTGACCGTATACGCTGTCGGGCGTACCCGACACCAAAAGCCCCCGGGGTGACCGGGGGCTTCTGGTAATTGGAGGATCATATATTTTATCATGAATAATATGGAGATTTGTTGTGTTTGCCTTTCTGTATATATTGTATCACCCCCGGGAGAAAAAATCAATATATATGACAACATTGTAACCGGATTTTCCTGCATTGTCATTTTTCAGTAACTTTTATGCAAATTCTGTAACCGTTTTGTAACCTTTTGTTATTTCACCGTAAACACAATGAAATAAAAGTGAAAATTTCAAAAAAAGACTGTTCAAACCGGGGATTTTGTGCTATACTGATATAGTATATATAATGCATCACTATGCGAATAAGAAAGCAAGCGAACAAAAGGGAGAATCACAATGACATATCTTGACAGTGCCGCCACCACAAAGCCCTGCGCTGAAACTGTGGAAGCGGTCACGGAAGCCATGCGCGGCAGCTTCGGTAATGCAAGCTCGCTGCACGGCATGGGAATACGCTCAGAGAAGATAATCGCGGCGGCGAAGAAAACGCTTCTCGCAAAGCTCGGGGAGGGCGACATAATATTCACCTCCGGCGCCACGGAGAGCAGCAATACCGCCATCAACGGCGCGGTGGATATCTACCGCCGCACCGGTAACAGAATAGTCACCACCGCCATTGAGCACCCGTCCGTCGCAAACGTGATGACCCGGCTTGAGGAGAAGGGCTTCGAGGTAGTACGCCTGGCGCCCAAGGATCACCCGGATTTCGTCCAGGCACTCGCTGACGCGGTGGACGAACATACCCTGATGCTCAGCTGCATGGCGGTGAATAACGAAACCGGATTCGCTGTGGACGTGAAGCGGCTCTACCGCCTGGTGAAGAAGAAAAATCCCAAGACCATCGTGCACATCGACGCGGTTCAGGGATTCCTGAAGGTGCCGCTGGAGGGCGACCTCATCAGCATTTCCGGGCATAAGATACACGCAAGCAAGGGAATCGGCGCTCTTTACATAAAGAAGGGTATACGCATTTCCCCCCTGCTCCTCGGCGGAGGGCAGCAGAAGAACCTCCGCAGCGGTACGGAGCCGATCGAACTTATTGCCGGACTTGACGCCGCAGTACGGGCATACCACGGCACGGAGGAGCACTTCTCCGCACTGAAACAGCACCTCCTGGACGGACTTTCCGGGCTGGAGGGTATCACCGTGAACTCCGGGGAGGACTGCCTGCCCAACATTGTGAACTTCAGCGTTGACGGCGTGCGTTCCGAGATAATGCTCCATTCGCTGGAGGAACGTGAGATATACGTTTCCAGCGGCTCGGCGTGCTCCCGGGGCAAGACCAGCGGAGTGCTCGCAGCGTTCGGTATCCCGGACAAGATCGCGGACAGCGCCGTGAGAGTGAGCATGTGCGCGGATACGACGGAAGCGGACATAGACGCCCTGCTGGAGGGCATAAAGGCTGGCATTGCCAGATTCCGCAGAAAATGATATAAAGGAAACGAACAGATGAAAGAGATAATACTTGTAAAATACGGAGAGATAGCCCTCAAGGGACTGAACAAGTCCACCTTTGAGGACATGCTCCAGAAGAACATAAAGCGCCGCCTGAAGAAGCTCGGCACCTTCGAATTCTACCGCAGACAGTCCACCATCTACATCACGCCGCCGGAGGGCGCGGATATCGACGAGGTGATAAACCGGCTCCAGAAGATATTCGGTATCAGCGCGATACAGCGCTGCGCGGTGTTCCCGAAGGATTTCAGGGTCATCGCTGAGAACGCTCCGGAATATCTCCGGGAGGCGCTGGAGGGCGCGCGGACATTCAAGGTGGAGTCCAAGCGCAGCGACAAGGCGTTCCCGATGAAAACTCCCGAGATACAGGAGGAGCTTGGCGCGGTTATCCTCGATGCGTTCCCGAATATCGGCGTGGACGTACACGAGCCGGACGTGAGGGTAAGACTGGAAATACGCGATAACGGCGCCTACCTCAGCGCGCTGAGGATACCAGGCGCCGGAGGAATGCCCGTCGGAAGCTCCGGAAAGAGCCTGCTCATGCTCTCCGGCGGAATCGACAGCCCGGTCGCAGGCTACATGATGGCGAAGCGCGGACTTATCGTTGACTGCATACACTATGTCAGCCCTCCCTACACCTCCGAGCGTGCGCGCATGAAGGTCGAGGCGCTCTGCGAGAAGCTCACTGACTGGTGCGGTGATATCATATTCTACTGCGTTCCGTTCACCGAACTCCAGGAAGCGCTGCGCGACAACTGCCCCGAGGAACTTTTCACGGTGCTCATGCGCAGACTCATGGTGAAGATAGCGAACCGTGTGTGCGCCGAAAACGACTACGGCGCGATAATCACCGGCGAGAGCGTTGCGCAGGTCGCAAGCCAGACCCTCCCGGCGATATTCTGCACCAATGCGGCGGCGGAGTACCCGGTGTTCCGCCCGGTTATTGGAATGGACAAGCGTGAGATCGTGGATATTTCCAGGCACATCGACACATTCGATATTTCCACGCTGCCCTATGAGGACTGTTGCACGGTGTTCTCGCCCAAGCACCCCAAGACGCGCCCCACCATGGAGGACATCGTAAAGGCGGAGGAATCCTTCGACTTTGAGCCGCTGATCGAAAAGGCGGTAAGGGAAACCGAGGTGAAGAGATTCAGATACGGTCAGCGCACCGTTGATCTGGATATGTGATATGACTAACGGGGAACTATACAGCGGCATTTCGGCGCTGGCGGCGAATATCGTCGCGGAGTGCGCTGCCCGGGAAGTGAAGATATCAACGGCGGAAAGCTGCACCGGCGGCATGATCTCCGGAGCGGTGACATCCGTTTCGGGAAGCTCCGCAGTGATAGAACTTGGCGTGTGCTCCTATTCCAACAGGATAAAGCACGAGCTGCTGCGCGTCGACAGCGGCATTTTCGAGAAATACACCGAGTACAGCGTGCAGTGCGCTGAGGCGATGGCGGACGGCGTGCGGAAGCTTTCCGGCGCGGATTTCGCCGTTTCCACCACCGGCGTGGCAGGTCCCACCGGCGGAAGCGCGGAGCACCCTGTCGGTGAGGTGTGCATAGCAGTGAGCGGCGCGGACGGCTGCCGGGGGGAGCGATTCCTGTTCCCCGGGGACCGGGAGCAGGTCAGGGCGCAGGCGGCGCATAAGGCGCTGGAGCTGCTTCTCAGAAAGATAAAGGCATAAGTCAGGGGGAACATTATGGCAAACTACACAGACAAGCCTAAGAAGAAAAATACCTCTGCTTCGCGTGATATCGCGGTGGACAAGCTGGATTTCTACTCCGAGCCGCATCCGCGCAGGAAGCAGGACAAGATAAAGGGCAGACCCAAATCCGGCTGGCAGCGGTTCTGTATTGCGGCGTTTCCGCAGGCGGACGACGAGCCGGGCGAGAAGGTGCGCAAGGTGGTGCTCATCGTTGCGATATTTGTGTTCATTGTCACCCTGGGATTCCTCGGGTGGCAGCTCTGGAGCATGGGCAGCGACAAGAACACCAACTCCGATATCGCTAATATCGGCGGCGTGGGCAATGACGACCTGGTCAACGTGGACCCGAACTACGACCCGTTCAATACAAGCACCAGAGCCACAACTGAGGCTGAATCCGAGGAGATCAACGTTACTCCTCTGGAGAACACTCCGATCTACCCTAACTGGACCGACCTGAAAACCACAAATGCGGATACCCGGGCGTGGATAAAGATAACCGGAACAAGCGTAAACAACGTTGTGGTACAGTCCAGCGACAACGATTACTATCTGAAGCACGATTTCTTCAAGAACGACAGCATTTCCGGCACCGTGTTTTCCTCCTATAAGAACAGGTGGGACGGAACTGACGATAATATCATACTCTATGGGCACAATATGATAAGCGGCGAGTTCTTCGCACATGTGACGCATTACGTTCCGAACGGCTCCAGCCGCGAGCCGCTTGCCTTTTACAAGGTGCACCCCACCGTAATGCTTGCCACTCCCGACGGCGGCTGCGCGACCTACAAGATATTCGCCGGCATACTTGCCAACACCCAGTCGGAATACGGCGAGGTGTTCGACTATGTTGACAGGACAAGGTTCAGCGGCAAGGACGATTTCAACAGCTTCGTCACCGGAGTTATGGAGCGCAGCTGGTTCTTTACCGACGTGGATCTGACCTACGGCGACCAGCTTCTCACGCTGTCCACATGCCTGTGGCCCCTCGGAAGGAGCGTTGAAACCAGATGGGTGCTCTTCGCAAGGAAGGTAAGACCCGGCGAGAGCGAAGCCGTCGATGTCACCGTGGCAAAGGTCAACCAGAATCCGCGCCTGTTCACTCTGTTCTATCAGCGTATGTACGGCGCCTCCTCCTGGAACGGCATATGCGAGTGGGACAAGAGAAAGCTGCTCAGTTTATGATATTCCCGAAAGGATAGTGCAAAATGGCAAATTTTGTTGAGAAGGAAAGCATATTTCTGCGGATCGCGAAATACCTTATTCCCTGGAAAGGCGACAAGCCCGTCGAGATAATCCGGAAGATAATCTTCCTGGCGGCGGCGGTCGTGCTGGTCGTTTCGCTGGTGACGATAATCTCGTTCTACGGCAGCGACGCCCAGGACAGAAAGTTCAACCAGCAGATAAGCGACATCTACCACGGATCTGCAACTGTCACCGTCGATCAGGCCAAGCAGGACGAGCTTGCCGAGGAATACCCCGAGGTGAACGAAAAGTTCCTGCCGCTTCTCGAGCAGAACAAGGACGTCATCGGCTGGATAACCATGGGCGACCCGGACGATCCCTTCGTTGACAACGTGGTGGTTCAGGGGGACGACAACGCCTACTACCTGGATCACAACCTTAACGGCGACTACAGCAAGACAGGCACCGTCTTTGCGGATTACCGCGAGAAGATCACGCCGCAGAATACACCGGCGAACACGATACTCTACGGTCACAACGTTGTCACCGGCGAGTATTTCGCCAAGCTGACGAGATACTTCAACTACCGCTACGGCAAGGACAACGGACTTGACTGGTACAGGAAGTACCCCACGATCACCTTCAACACCCTCTACCGCGACAAGACCTACAAGATCTTCGCCGGAATGCTGGTTAACACCCAGGAAGAGGACGGCGAGGTGTTCTACTACCTCCAGGGCAGGAAGTTCAAGACCAAGGCGGAGTTCGACGACTACATCGCGCAGATACTTGACCGCACCACCTTCTTCACGGACGTCGATCTTCAGTACGGCGACAACCTTATCACGCTTTCCACCTGCATTCTGGATTACACCGTGGACTGCCGCTGGGTGATCTTCGGCAGGGAAGTCCGCGAGGGCGAGGATCCGACTGTGGATGTCGATAAGGCGTATGAGAATCCCGATCCGCTGTATTTCGACTACTACTACAGAGTGTACGGCGGCTCCTGGGGCGGCAGGAAGTGGGATCCGGCAATGATCTTTGACTACTCCTATTCCACCGGATCGGCGGAAGCGGATAAATCCGACGAATAAAATCAGCGATTCTGAAAGGAAGAGATTGACTAATGGCAGAAATGGATATGGGACTGTCCCCGAACAATAAGAAGAAAAAGCGCAAGAAGAAAAAGCAGAGCTTCGGTCAGAGCCTTGTTACGGGGCTTATCCCCTGCAAGGGCGACGACAGCAGCGAGGTCGCAAGAAAGATCATATTCCTGCTTTCCCTGGTGCTTCTCATCGGCGCCGTCGTGATAATCGCGGTGCACTTCATCTCGCTTGCTTTCGCCCCGGAGAACGACGGACTTGATCAGATTGTCACCAGCAACGGCGAAACTGTTATCCAGGACGGTCAGCAGGTGGTCGTGAACGCCAACGCGCCCACTCAGCAGCAGATAGATAACCTGCCGGAAGGCTCCATCAACGAGGAATACGCCGCGTATTACGACGCGAACAACGATTTTGTCGGCTGGATCACCATCAACGGCACTAATGTGGATTACCCCGTTGTGCAGGGCGATGACAACCTCTTCTACCTCCACCACAACTTTAACAAGGAGGACGAATTTGCCGGCACCATCTTCACGGATTACGAAGGTAAGTTCGGACCGAACGAAATGCCCAACAACACCATACTGTACGGTCACAATATGCTGTACAGATACAAGTTCGCGGCGCTGAACAACTACAATAACAACATCGACTTCCTTAAGGAGACCCCGGTAATTGACTTCAACACCCTTTACCAGGACAACAGGTACAAGATTATTTCCGTGTTCATCATCAACACCAACGAGGAGCACGGCGAGGTGTTCGACTACACCAAGTACGTCTACTTCAAGAACAGCGACGAGTTCTACAAGTACATACTCGAGGTAATGGACCGCAGTAAGTACAACACCGGAGTTGACGTGGAATACGGCGACGAGCTGCTCACGCTCTCCACCTGCGACGGCTCCACCGGATTCGAGGACCTGCGCCTTGTCATCGTTGCGAGAAAGGTGCGCGAGAATGAAAGCCCCGAGGTGGATACCTCCAAGATTACCTGGAAGAACAGCGTGAAATATTTCGACGCCTACAACAACGCTTTCGGCGACAAGTGGAAGGGCAGAACTTGGGATACTTCCCTCGTTCCGGGAATCGATGAGTATATCAAGAAGAACGGCCTGGAGGACGATCCTGCGAACTACCAGTAATGGAGGTCTAATGAAAATATCACTTGTGAAAACGGGCGTGGCGCTGCTGATAGGCAGCAGCTACATGTTCGTCTGCGGAGTCACCGGCACGGTCGGCGGCGAAGCTATGAGCCAGGATATCCCGGCTTCCACCGCCGAGGCGGAGGGCATGGAGGACGACATCGGCGAGGCAGGCGGTCAGGGTACGCTGGACTTCCTGGTGCCGGACGAAACAAGCTCCGGGCTTATCACCGTGGACCTGATGGAGATGGCTCCGCTGTCGCTGTCCAGCAAGATGGTGCAGAGTACATACAGCTTCCGCGGCGATGGAATAACGGATCCCACGGAGGTCACCGGGGAAGTCGCCGGCACATCTGAGGACACCGTGGAAATTATCATTTCGCCCCCGGAGGAGCCCACCGAGGAGCCTGAAGTCACTACCGCGGCTTCCGTGACCACGACCACGGAGCCGGTGCAGACCGTGGTTACGACAACTCCGACGACGGTGCAGACCACGACTTCCGCCGCCACCCAGGGAGGTATCCCGGTGGAGCCGGATAATACCACGGCTTCCGACGACCATCCGGACGAAACCGAGCCGGAGGATTCCCCAGCAGCCGACGTGACGGGCGAGGTGCTCTACGTCCGCGCAAACGGCGGCGTGGTTTCCGGCAGCGCGCTGGAGATCGTCGGGAAGATCACGCAGCACGAGGTAGGTCACACGTTCGCCCCCGAAGCCATCAAGGCACAGGCGGTCGCGGCGTATACCTACGTCAGGTTCTGCAACGAGTACGGTACTTACCCCAGCGTGGGACTTGCCAGCAGCGTTTCTGACGCAGTAGAGGTGCTGGTGGAATCCGTCATCGGCAGGGGAATATACTACAACGGCGCATTGATACAGGCGGTGTATTCCGCCTCATCCGCCGGATACACGGCTTCCAGCATGAACGTGTGGGGCACGGATTATCCCTACCTCGAGAGCAGATTCTGCGACCTGGACGCACAGTACGACCCGAACTACGGAAAGACGGCGCAGTTCTCCTCCGCGGAGATAAAGCAGAACGTGCTCGACAAGACCGGGATAGAGCTTACCGGGGATCCCTCGGGCTGGCTCTCCATCGAGAACCGCATTGACGGCAACTATGTCGGTCAGATGAGCGTCGGTGGATATCACAGCTATACCGACAGCAGCGGAAATTCCGTGAAGATAACCGGCAGGGTGTTCCGCGAGAAGATCATGGGATTCAGCCTGCGCTCCAGTTCGTTCGACATTGCCTACGACCCCGGAACGGATATGTTCACGTTCACGACCTACGGCTACGGCCACGGCGTCGGAATGAGCCAGAATGGCGCGAACGCGCTTGCGACCTACCTGGGTTACGACTACAAGCAGATACTGATGTACTACTACAGCGGTACCGAGGTCTATTGACAAAAGCGCCGCCCCTTTGCCGGGGCGGCATTGCTGGATAAAGGAGAACTCTATGCCAGATGAAAACGAAGAAGTACAGGTGAACATCGCCCGGATAATGATACCGAAAGTATCCGTCGCAGCAGTCCACGCGGACGACACGGTCCGCCAGGGACTGGAGATAATGAAATACCACCGCTACACCTCTATCCCGGTGCTGGACGCCCAGGACGTATACCTCGGCAGCGTGACGGAGGGCGACTTCCTGCGGCATATTCTCGCCGTGGGGACCACGGAGATGAAGGCGCACGAGAAATACCGCATTTCGGAGATATTTCGCCCGAATTTCTGCTCGCCGCTGCCTATCTACGCTTCCCTGGAGGAGCTGATTTCCCGGTCGCTGGAGCAGAACTACGTTCCCATCGTGGACGGCAGGGGCTGCATGTGTGGGATAGTCACCAGACGCGCGCTGATACTCCATCTTGATCAGACGATAAAGAAATAATATATGAAAGGGGCTGCAAAATTGCAGCCCCTTTTTTATACGTCCTGCGAAGCAGGACACCTTAATTCCGAATTACGCATTACGCATTCCGCGAATTAATCATCACTGTTTCTTCTTTTTCCTGCTGACGCCGATACCGATTCCGGCTGCTGCAACGACTGCCGCGCCGATACCTACAGCAGCGCCTGCCGGGAATCCGCTCTTGCTGTCGGAATCCACGTCGGAGGCGCCGTCAGCAGCGGACTGCTCCTGCGTAGCAGAGGCTTCCCGGGTCTGGGAGGACTCCCCGGAAGCCGGCTGTACGCTAGCGGAGTGGTCGATCTGCTTTGCGGTGTATACCGTGCCGCCGGTGATCTCCGCGCCGTCGATGTTGTACTTTCCGTCAACCACGGTCACGGAAAGCGTGTGCGCACCGTCCGCAAATCCGTCCATAAGGAAGTTCGCCTTGCGCACGCTGTTCTTTCCGAAAGTATATTCCTGCGCGTCGCCGCCGTCCACGCTCCAGCTGATTGTGGCGCCGCTTCCGTCGCCGGTAAGCGCGATCCCGGTGCCGTTGAAGTCCACAGTGAAGCTGCTTCCTTCCTTACCGGTGGAAAGAGTACGCTTGTAGTTCTTGAAGCTGGACATGGTGTTGTGCTCCCACTCGCCGGAGTAATTGAATGCGAGATCGGTGTTGTCCACACGGGTGATATAGGCGCTTCCGTCCTCAGCAGGTGCGATCACCAGGTCGTCGAATCCGTTGCGGTCAAAGGAGGAGTAGAACGCCGCGCGTCCTGCGCCCAGGACTGGACCCTCGGCGGTGTATTCGCACAGCTGCTCGTCGTTTGCCCAGCAGCGTACAGTCCTGCCGACTGCTTCGATTTTGAGTGCGACCGGAGCGGAGGTGTCCGCGGAGATGGTGCCGCTCTTGAGAACGTCGCTGTTCTCCCACAGGCTCCAGCTGCCGCCTTCGGTGAGCTTCAGCCAGTAGCCGCTGGCTCCGGCGTTGCCCTGGGTGTAGCGCAGTCCCACGCCGGCGTAGTTGCTCTCCTTGTTCTCGGAGGGGGCGTAGGTCACATTAGCGGACACGCTGTAGTCGTACCAGCGGTCGTCGCCGAAATTCGTTGTCGGGTCGGGAGTCCAGCCCCACTCCTTTGCCTTGAGGTCGGGAGTTATCTGCTGAACCAGCATGCCGTTCTCTATTTCGAACGCGCCGCCCTCGTCAGTGGTGTACCGAGGAGCGCTGCCACGGGAGGAGAGGTAATCCGTCGGGTAGTCCGCGTACTCGTAGTCATCGGTGTAGGGAAGTTCCAGGATAGTGCGCTCGGAAGCATCAGCCTTGTGGTATTCCGCCGGCGTGAGGTCGATGGTGGAGGCGGTGAAGATAGAATAGGGCTTCACCGTCACGGAGTAGGTGTAGCTGCCGCCGTTCTCGGTGGGAGTTACCTCGCCGATATTCTTGAAATAGTTCTCGTCATAGGCTCCGCCGTCGGGCCCACGGGTCTCCCACAGGTGTATCTCCTTGCCTGCGGCGTCCAGGTCGGAAACTGTGATGTCATAGGTGATGGGCTCTGCGGTGGTGTTGGTGATGACTGTGGAATAATTCGACTTGTCCGGGCTGCACAGCGTGATGTAGCTGTAGGTGGCGTCCACGATGGCATGACCGTCGCCGCCGGGAACTCCGTCAGCGTAGCATGCGCCGTCGATGTAGCTCCAGCCCTTGTCCATGAACTGGGTGAACTGTAACATCATGAAGAATCCGCTGTCGAGGGTGTAGTAGCCGCTCCATGGGTCGCAGGCGTTGATGAACTGCTTCTGGCAGTAGCATACGCCGTCGTAATAAGCCGCGATCACCGGCTGGAACTGGCACAGGGTCATTCCGCCCTGGGGATACATGGAGAGGTAGCGGTTGGCGATATCCAGCGCGCCGTTGATACCGGTCAGACCGGAGTTGCCCTCGTCGAATCTCCATGCGCCCTCGGAATACGCCATCGGGGCGCTGCCCTCGCTGAACCAAAGTTCCTTGCCGTATTCCCGGGCGAGGGTCTGGGCGTGCTCGTTGGAGCTGCTTGTGTAGTGGCTGCCGAGTACGTCGATGTTGTCGGCAAGGCTGGTGTCGCCGTCCTTTATGTTCTTGAGCATTTCGGAGGCGGCCTGCCAGGTGCAGACCTCTTCACCGGCAACTACCTTAATCTTGGAGTAGTCGTAGGGGCAGTCGGTTTCGGATTTCAGGTGCTGGGAGAGGTACTTCACCCAGTCGTTGTCACGGCCGCGCTCGTTCTGGGTCGCGGAAACATAGTCGAACTGAATGCCGTAGGTGGCGTACGCCGCGTCCAGGGTTTCCTTGTACCACTTATAGCGTGCCGCGTACACGTTCTCGGAGCTGCTGACCCACAGAGGTTCGCTCCACCAGAGCATATCCAGCGTGAGGTCCGGGTTGATGGATTTCGCGTCCGCAGCCAGCTGGTATCCGGCGCCGCGGGTCACGTCCGCAGGCTCGTCCTCGGTGCGCTTGACGGAGGGCTCGGTACCGGAGGAGGAGTTCACATCGGAGCCCATCTCCAGCTTGAGGTGAGCTATCTCCAGCCCCTGCTTGCCGAACATGTAGTTCATGATCTCCCAGTACGCCTCGGGATTCTCCGCCTTGTAGTCCAGCAGAAGCCGGGAGGAGTTGTTTCCGCTGACCATTCCCACGCCGCGGTAGAGCATGTTTTCAAGGGTGTTGGCATTGTTGCCGTCTATAACTATGTTCATGGGATCTGCCTCCTGTTCTGCCGCCGCAGGCAGTATAAAAGAGTTCGCCGCAGCCGCCGCGCATACCGCAGCTGCCGCTATCTTCCTGAGTTTCATTATAACGCTCCTTTCAGGTACGCTTCGTTGTAATTACAGTATAGCGCACCCGGGAGCGTTTTTCAATCTCAAATATTTGCGCGACTATCAAAATATGAACATCACAGCGCCGGGGATATCCTCCGCCATTCGGAGGGTGAAATTCCCTCATAGCGCCGGAATACCGTGCCAAAATATGTGGGAGTACTGTATCCGGTCATTCGGGAAATCTCCGTTACGCTGTATTCCGTGGTGCTCAGCAGGCGCTTCGCCTCAGCCACCCTGCGCTGCGCGAGGTATTCCATCGGGCGCATTCCCATCTGGCGTCGGAATGCCCGGCAGAAGTGCTGAAGGGACACCCCGCACAGCTGCGACAGTTCCTCCAGGGTGATATCCCGGCTGAAGTTCTCGTCCATGTACTGTACCGCCGGGGCGGTCAGTCCGCCCTCCCGGGAATCACCGAACAGAAGCAGGGAGCGCGCTTCCATAAGATATTCGTATACCAGAACGGAGCAGCGCTCGCCGCCGGAAAGCGGATCTGCCGCCGCAGACATAATTCGGCTGAAAATGCGCTCGCACCCGGAAAGGTCCACGCCGCTGACCGCATTCCAGGCGGAAAATCCCATGCCGGCGACCATCTCCCGGAGGTACTCTCCACGGAACACCACCCAGGCGGTTTCCCACATTCCACCACCGTCCGGGAAGTACTCATGCGGAACCCCGGGGGTGAGGAAGAACAGGCTGCCGGGGGTCTGGGGGATCTCCCTGCCGTCAATGCGGAGCACTCCGCTGCCGCTCCGGGTGAAGAGTATCTGGCAGGAAACCAGCCCGTCCGGTCTTACGACATGGTATTCCGGATCGGAAATCCCGGCGCCGGAAAGATAGAAGGGCAGCCGGGTCTGCGCCGCCAGTACGGGGTAAATGCTGCTGTGCATGAATATCACCTCTGTCAATATTTTAGCATAACCCCCGGGGGAAGTCAATAGCAGGAACGCCCGGTAGTACTACCGGGCGTAGGTCAGTTCATTGTGTGCATATTCTCCGCCAGTGCCGAGAATATGTCCGCGAGGAATTTCGGTGTGAACGGGCAGTATTTCGATATTATCTCACGCGCCTGCTCCCCGGGGATTGCGTCCCGTATCTCTACAAGCCCGTGCACGCTGTCGCCGATGGCGATTCTCGCCTGGGCGTATCCTCCGGCGGCGATTTCGGACGCCACCGCCGCACCTCCCATGGAGTACACCCCTACGGCGAGTCCGCCCAGCGCTATCACGCCGAATGCTGCGCCGCCGAATGCGACCACCCCGGCGGAAACCGCGCCGAAAGACAGCAGCCCCAGGGCGAGGGAGCCAAACGCCAGCAATCCGGCGGCTAACAGCCCGAAGGAAACCACTCCCACCGAGAGGAATCCCACGGACAGCACTCCGAACGCCTTGTTGCCTACCGCGAGTATCCCACGGGCGGTGCGCCTTCCTGCGCCGACATTCACATGCACCAGCGGAATCCCACGGAAAGTGCGGCTGCTCTTGTATTCAAACGCCAGCTGCCGGTACGCCGGCTTGCTGTCCTTGAACTTCTCTGACCGGGAGGGCGCAGTACCACGGATAAGCTCATCGGCGGAAACGCCGAACAGGTCGCTGAGTGCCGCAAGCTTCTCCATTTCCGGGGTTGTCTGCCCAAGTTCCCACTTGGATATGGTCTGGCGTGTAACTCCTATCTTCTCGCCCAGCTGTTCCTGGGACAGTCCGTGGGAGCGCCGCAGCTCCATGAGTTTCTGGGGAAAATCCATGATATATTACCTCGTTTCTTTTTTGTATTGTGACTGAATTATACCACAGCCGCGCCCGAATGTCTACCAATTTGAGCAGGAAATCTGTCAACACAACTTAACATCGGCGCTGTTATGCGGTTTTCGGGTCGTTGAATCTCCGGGGATTTTTTTCGCTGCTGCATGAAAATACACTTGATTTTTATTGAAATATGTGGTATATTATAGGTGGCGCATTCATATTTGACAAAACGAATCAATGACCACGGAGGTAAAAATATGTCCGTTAATCTTCAGAAAGGTCAGAAGGTTGACCTTACCAAGGGCAATGCAGGTTTAAAGACGATACTTGTCGGACTGGGCTGGGACGAGGCTCCCAGAAAGTTCTCGCTTTTCTCAAGGCATGAGGATATCGACTGCGACGCTTCCGCATTCCTCATAAGCGCGCAGACAGGAAAGCTCAACGGTCCGGTGGACGTAGTATATTTCGGGAACCTGACCCATCAGTCCGGTGCGATACATCACATGGGCGACAATCTTACCGGCGCCGGGGACGGCGACGATGAGCAGATCCTTGTGGAGCTTCCCAAGCTGGGCAGCACATATTCCAAGATCGTGTTTACGGTGAATATTTATCAGGCAATGCAGCGCAAGCAGCATTTCGGCATGATCAAGAATGCGTTTATCAGACTTGTGGACGCAGATAAGGGTGTTGAGCTGTGCAGGTATAATCTTTCCGAGAACTACGAGGGCAAGACCGCGATGATCTTCGGCGAGATCTATCTGTATAACGGCGAATGGAAGTTTAACGCGATCGGCGAGCCGACTAATGACAACAGCATTTCCGAGCTTGCCGCAAGATATCAGCGCTGATTTTATAAGGAGGATTTTATTATGTCTAAGAAACTTGTTGTAATCGCAGGTATCGTTGGTCTGGCTGCTATAGCGGCTGCCGCAGTTGCTTTCTTCCTCACAAGAAACAAGGCTATCTGCGAGGTTCTCGAAGAGGACGATGACGAAATCTGATCAGGCTGGAACCTGAAAAAATACAGATTTTGGCGGAGGGAGAATTCCCTCCGTTATTTTCGCGGCTTACCTATATAATAATGTAGTATTGGAGTTACCATGGCAAAGGAAAAAGAGATAAAGACAAACGCAATGCGCATGCTTGACAAGCTCAAGCTGCCATATAAAGTACACACCTATGAGTGCGACGAGTTCATCGACGGAGTGCACATCGCGGAACTCCTCGGGGAGGACTGCGCCAGCTGCCTGAAAACCCTCGTCACCAAGGGAAAGAGCGGAAACTACTATGTGTTCGCGCTCCCGGTGGACAAGGAGCTGGACATGAAGAAGTGCGCCCGGGCAGTCGGGGAGAAATCCCTGGAGATGGTGCATGTCAAGGACATCAACGCGGTCACGGGATATATCCGCGGCGGCTGCACCCCTATCGGAATGAAGAAGCAGTACAAGACGGTCATTCACAGTTCCGCGCAGGATTTTGAGCAGATCATCGTCAGCGGCGGAAAGCTCGGCGCTCAGCTGGAGCTTACTCCCCAGGATCTCGCAAAAGCGTGCCAGGCTGTGTTCGAGGACATCATCGCAGATTAATACAGGAACGATCCGGGGAGCTTTGCTCCCCGTTTTGTTTGGCTGAAATCGACGGATATCGCTGTTTACACAAGTGTTCCCTTTAGTTAAATGTTTCAAAATATCTATTGACATAATGGAGATTTTAGGTTATAATTATCTATGAGCAGGCTGTGTAAATGTGAAATTTACCCACTCTGCACGGGATCTCTTTATTCGTTTGATTTGCGCGTTTTCGCGCAGGATTTCAGCCGCTTTTCGCGGCAAAGTTCGGAGGTCGATTATGTCAGATTACATCAGAAGGCTGCCGGTATACCTGCTGCTTGACTGTTCCGGTTCAATGTCAGGCGAACCGATTGAGGCGGTAAAGCAGGGAATCAAGGCGCTCCTCAGCGAGCTGAAGGGCGACCCGCAGGCTCTGGAAACCGCATGCCTCTCAGTCATAACATTCAACAGCACCGCCCGGCAGATATCCCCCCTGACGGAGCTCATGCTCTTCAAGGAGCCGGAGCTCACCGCAGGCGGAGCCACCGCCCTCGGCGGCGCGCTCACAGTCCTGGCGGACTGCATAAAGAATGAGGTGCGCACTTCCACCCCCACCCAGAAGGGCGACTGGAAGCCACTGGTGTTCCTGCTGACGGACGGAACTCCTACGGATAACCTCGACGATGGTATCGAGGCGTTAAAGCATGTTTCCACCAGCAACATCATCGCATGCGCTGCCGGTGCGAACGCCAATACCAACACCCTCAGAAAGATCACCAGCAACGTGCTGATGATGAACAACCTTACCGCCGGAGATCTGGCGGCGTTCTTCGCGTGGGTGTCCGGCTCGATCAAGGCTTCTTCCAAGAGCATTGACGCCAAACCCGGAGAGGCAATACAGCTTCCGCCGCCTCCTCAGGGATTCGCGATCGTTCCCTGATCGGGGGAATTATGGACAGACAGGACAATATGCTCCACGGTGCAGAGCCGGAGGAGCTTGATACGGAATCCACGGTGCAGGACAATTCCGGGCAGGTAACACAGCCTGCTGCGGAAAACACCGACACCCCTGTGGAGGAATCCACACCGGAGTCCTCGCCGGACGAAGGCTCCGCCGGGGAAAGCGCCCCGGAGAAGATGTCGGACCGCGATGTAATGCGGCATACGGCTTCCCTCTGGCGATACAGAACTGTGGCGGAGAACGGCACGGAACTCCACACGGAATACCACTGCAAGCATACCCGAACGGGTGTCGGCGAGATTATCGGTGCGAGAGTCCGCGGAAAAAAGCATAAGCACGAGGGCACCAACTGCGACGACTGGTTCGAAACTGCCGTGGCGGAAGGATGCTTTATCGCAGTTGTTGCGGACGGAGCCGGCTCCAAGCAGCTTTCGCGTATCGGCGCGAGGGTCAGCTGCGAGGCGGCGGTGGAATACCTCCGGAACGAGATACCGGAGATGTTCTCCCGTGACCGGGGATTGAGGGCAAAGCTTGCCGGCGACATGTCCGGCGAGGACTTCCTCGGGGCGTGCGGCGAGTTCGCGGCGCTTATCCGGAAAGCTGCGGTTGCGGCTTTCGATGCGGTGATACAAAAGCTTGGTAGCCTGTATTCCAACGGGAGCTATGTCAGGGTGCTGGGCAGGAATCCCACCCTGGCGGACATGGGGAGTACTTTCCTTGCCGCGGTGGCGGTCCCGGTGGAGGTGAACGGCGAGCGGCAGCGCTTCGTCGTCACGCTTCAGATCGGCGACGGCTGTATCTGCGCCATCGACACCCGGGCGGAGCACTCCAAGTGCCTGCGGCTGATGGGAGAGGCGGACAGCGGCGCGTATTCCGGCGAAACGGAATTCCTGTCCGAAAGGACGGTTTCCGAGGACGCAGCCGCCCGGAAAACAAGAATAAGCCGCGGCAGATCAGACATATTAATGCTGATGAGCGACGGCGTAGCAGACGACTACTTCCCGGCGCAGCCGATGATGAAGCGGCTGCTCCTTGATCTGCGGCTGAACGGGATCCTTCCCATGCCGGGGGATACCTCCGGGCGCCGCGAGCCGGCTCCCATGGAGTTCCCGGCGGTCACCCCGGAACAGCAGCCGGTGGCGGTGCAGTACTCCAAGCAGCTGCTGAAGGACGGCGATGACGCGGTGAACGAGCTGTGGGACAGCCGGGATACCCTGGCGCCATGGTCGCTGGAGGCGTGGGGGAAGTCCCTCGGCGGCACTCCGGAATTGCGGCTCCAGAACTGGCTGGATAATTACAGCGAGCGTGGAAGCTTCGACGACCGCACCCTGGTTGTGATGAAATTCGACGGCGAGTGATTATTTGCGCACATATTACAAGAAGTAATGCGTCGCAAATCCGCCGAAAACCGCTGGATTCCGGCGCGTTTTTCGCTAAAAATACGGAATTTCCGAAACATTTCGTAATATCACACGACGAAATTACGAAATGTATACAGTAAAACTAATACACGCAGAATAATTTGCGCAAATATAACTGGTGGTAAAATGAAGGCTGGTGAAAGTGTGAGAAGCGGTGAGATCGTGACTGCGGCGCTGGAGGGCGGCGGAACGATAGATTTCGTATACGACGCGAACGCTCCCCGGGGCGGTATGAAGCACACTTTTTTCACACCCGACCGAAAATACGCCGTGCAGTTCTTCAACGATCCGGAGGACGGAATGAATCCGAATATCCAGGACCGTATCCGCACAATCGTAGGAGTCTACAATCCCACGCTGTCGGAGGAGAGGGGCGGCGCACGCGGCAACACGGAAAAGACGGCGGAATACTTCCGCAGCCGATTCTGCTGGCCGGTGGCGATAGTCAGCAGACCGGAGTTCGGCATAGTGTGCCCGGCGTATCCGAAAAGGTTCTTTTTCGGTGATGGCGCTTCCACCGCCGGACTTAACCTGAAGGGCAAGGATAAGAAGAGCAACTGGTTCACCGGGCGTATGAGGAAATACATAAGCCCCGGGGAGCTTGGGGATTTCCGGACAATGCTCAGCGCGGCGATATGCCTGTCGCGGAGCGTCCGCAGAATGCACCAGGCAGGGCTTGCGCATTCCGACCTTTCCTGCAACAACGTGCTGATAGATCCCCAGACGGGCAGCACGGTGGTGATAGACATAGATTCGCTGGTGGTCCCGGGGAAATATCCCCCGGAGGTGTGCGGCACCAAGGGCTATATCGCCCCGGAAGTGCTTGCCACGCTGGAATACGATCCCGGCGATTCCAGGCGGCGCCTGCCCTGCGTGTCCACGGACCTGCATGCGCTTCCGGTGCTTATTTACGAGTATCTGTTCCTGCGGCACCCGCTCATGGGACCAAAGGTTTACAGTACTGCCTCGGCGGAGGAGGACGACTTCCTCGGCATGGGGCCGATGGCTACTTTTATTGAGGACCCAACGGACAGAAGCAACCGTCCGCCGGATCTCGGCGTGACGATACAGTCCCTCTCAAAGGGGCTGGAGAAGCTCTTCCTGCGCGCGTTCGTCGATGGATTGCATGATCCATCCGAGCGCCCCACCGCAATGGAGTGGGAGAGCGAACTGCTGAAGGCGTGGGACAGACTCAGGCGGTGCGATAATCCGCGCTGCGACAGGAAGTGGTTCATTCTCAGAGATGAGAACGATCCGGTTTGCCCCTTTTGCAGAACCCGAGTTACGGACAGGATCATCACGCTGACATTAAAGAGCGTGGTGCGGGGCAAGAAAGGCATATACAGGGACTGCGGCGAAGTTGTCGTGAACGATCAGACGCCGCTTTACGACTGGCATGTCTATTCCAACGTCCATAACGACGAAAAGGCGGGCACCGATATGCGTGCGTACATTTGCAGGCATAGAGGATTGTGGCTGCTCGTCAACAACGGCGTCGAGGGAATGACTTCCCCGACAGGAAGGCTTGTCCCGAAGGGACAGGCGATCGAGCTGCGCGACGGGGCCGTGTTCCGCATGACCGACCGCGAAAACGGTCTGCTGTGCGAGGTATCGGTACACTGACGGCTCGAGAGAGGAAAGAATATGAAGCAGTTTGGTTTAACAGACAGTCAGGCAGAGGAGTCCCGTAAGAAATACGGCGACAACAGCATGACGGAGCAGGCTTCCGAGAGCTTCTTTGATAAGCTCAAGGGGAATCTCGGCGACCCGATGATAAAGATACTCATCGTGGCGCTGCTGATCAACGTGGTCCTGGCGATCCTGGGCGGAGTAGGCATCATCAAGGAGGGCGCCCCCGAGTGGTACGAGCCGATAGGCATTTTCGTTGCCATCGCGCTGGCTACGCTGGTTTCCACATTCTCTGAGTACAGAAACGAGAACGCATTCCAGAAGCTCCAGGAGGAAGCTTCCAGGATCATGTGCAAGGTATACCGCAACGGCGAGATCGCGGAGGTTGCCATCAACGATATCGTTGTCGGCGACGCAATACTGCTACAGTCCGGCGACAAGATCCCGGCGGACGGTATCATCATCGACGGCGACATCAAGGTGGATCAGTCCGTGCTGAACGGCGAGAGCCGCGAGGCAAAGAAGATCGCCACCCCCGAGGGCTGGACCGACACCGACGAGAGCCTTAACTTCGACAACGAGCACAAGGTTTTCCGCGGAAGCGTCGTATGTTCCGGCAACGCCGTTATGGAAGTGACGGTGGTCGGCGACAAATCCGTTTACGGCAAGATCGCGAGCGAACTCCAGGTCGAGGACGACCGCGAAACTCCGCTCAAGCTCAAACTTGGCAAGCTGGCTGACGGCATAAGCAAGTTCGGCTACATCGGCGGTATCGCTATTGCAGTCGCAATGCTTGCAAAGACGCTGTTCATGGGCGAGGGCGGAATTGAGGCTTTCCTGTTCGCTGAGGGCGTATTTCAATGGGCAGCCCTGCTTGAAGCGGTTATCCAGTCCGTAATGCTTGCAGTAATCATCATCGTTATGGCCGTCCCCGAGGGACTTCCGCTGATGATCGCGATAGTTTCCGCGCAGAACATGGGCAAAATGCTCAAGGACAACGTCCTGGTAAGAAAAGTAGCAGGAATCGAAACCGCAGGCTCTCTGAATATCCTGTTCTCCGATAAGACCGGCACCATCACCAAGGGCAAGCTGGAGGCGGTCACCTTCATCAACGGTGCACTGCATGAATCCAAGACCTTTGACGAGGTAGGCGGCAATCTGAAGGACATTCTGTCCCTGTCTATCCATAAGAATACCCTGTCCGTCATCTCCGGCGAGGGCAAGGACATGAAGGTGATCGGCGGCAACGCCACCGAGCGCGCTATCCTTGGATTTGCGGCAGGCTCCACCTGCGGCGCTAATGTGAAGGCAGTGGGCAATATCCCGTTCAATTCCACTAATAAGTACTCCGCTACCCAGGTAACGGGCGACTATGACCTGTCCCTCATCAAGGGCGCACCGGAAAAAATACTCCAGCGCTGTTCGCATTACTGGGACGAGAACGGCGAGAAGCAGCCGTTCAACATGACTGAACTTAACAAGCAGATAGATGAACTGGCAAACCGTGCTATCCGCGTGCTCGCCATCGCCACCAGTGAGGATTCCCTCGGCGAGGAAGCCCTCCCGGACAGCAGCAACTGGACTCTGGTCGGAGTTGTGGGAATCCGTGACGAGGTACGTCCGGAGTCCGTAACGGCGATCGCGGAAGTAAAGGGCGCTGGCGTACAGGTAGTCATGATCACCGGCGACCGCAAGGAAACCGCAGTGGCTATCGCCAAGGACGCAGGTCTGCTTGAGAAGGACAGCGATATCGTGCTGACCTCCGACGAGCTTGCCAAGCTGTCCGACGACGAGATCAAGAAAATGCTCCCGAATATCCGCGTTATCGCGAGAGCGCTGCCCAGCGACAAGAGCCGTCTGGTGCGCCTTGCCCAGGAACTTGACCTTGTTGCCGGAATGACCGGCGACGGCGTAAACGACTCACCGGCGCTCAAGAAAGCTGACGTAGGTTTCGCAATGGGCGGCGGCACGGAGGTCGCAAAGGAAGCCAGCGATATCGTTATCCTGGACGACAACTTCAACTCCATCGACAAGGCTATCCTGTATGGACGTACCATCTTCAACTCCATCAGGAAGTTCATCGTATTCCAGCTGACCATCAATGTTTCTGCGGTGCTGATAAGCTTCATTTGTCCGCTGATCGGTCTGAGCAATCCGCTCTCAGTTATCCAGATACTGTGGGTAAACCTCGTAATGGATACCCTGGCTGCCCTGGCATTCGGCGGCGAGCCGGCACTCCACCGCTTCATGAATGAGAAGCCAAAGCGCAGGAACGAGCACATCATCAGCAAGAACATGATGAGCCAGATAATTACCGGCGCAGCGTGGACGTTTATTCTGTCCCTGGCAATGCTCATACTTGGCAGCTTTGCCGCAGACCCGGCAACCCCCGGAGTAAGCTTCCTTGAGAATTGGGGACTGCTCCGCAATTCTGACATTGAGGGTGAAACCCACGCTTATCTGCACACCGCATATTTTGCATTCTTTATCTTTATCGCAGTATTCAATGCGTTTAACGCAAGAACCGACCGCGCTAACCTGTTCGACAACCTCGGCAAGAACAGAGGCTTCCTGACGGTGTTCGGCGCTATTGCAGTGGTTCAGATCCTCATGACATACCTCGGCGGCGCGATACTCCAGGGCTATGGACTGTATCCCATTGAGTGGCTCATGGTGCTGGTAATGGCTATCTCCATTATCCCGGTAGACCTCATCAGAAAGGCTGTCATGAGGTCGGCAGACAAGTGATGATCGTCCGGCGGAGCTGCATTCCGCGGTTCCGCCGGGGATAACGACATATTACAAGGAGGAAAATAAAATGGCAGTTAATCTTTCTAAGGGTCAGCGCGTAAGCCTTGACAAATCCGTAACTCTGGCAAGAATAGGTCTTGGCTGGGATACCAACAAGTACGACGGAGGTTCTGATTTTGACCTGGACGCGAGTGTATTCCTTCTCGGTGCAAATGGAAAGGTTCTTCGTGATGAGGATTTCGTGTTCTATAACAATCTTAACGGCAGAAACGGCGCAGTAGTCCACACTGGCGATAACCGTACCGGCGAGGGCGATGGCGATGACGAGGCGATTATCATCGACTTCACAAAGATCCCTCCGGAGATCGAGAAGATTGCGGTGACCGTTACCATTTTCGACGCTCAGCAGCGTAACCAGAACTTCGGTCAGGTGTCCAACGCGTATGTCAGAGTTGTCAAGATCGACAATCCCGACGACGTAAACGGCGAGGAAGTTATCCACTTCGACCTGATGGAGGAGTTTTCCATCGAAACCGCACTGGTTGTATGCGAGATATACCGCTATAACGGCGACTGGAAGTTCAACGCAGTCGCAGCCGGCTATCAGGGCGGACTTGAGGCGCTCTGCCGCGCTTACGGCGTGAACGTCTGATAAAACAGGAATAAATCCGGAGGGGGAAGCGGCTTGGCAAGCATATACGATATTATTTCAGCAACGCCCGACGGCGGAACAGCCGCGCTCCCACCGGGTGAATTCGAGGGTCCGGTGGTGATCGGGAGGCCCATGACGCTGCGCGGAAATAACACCACGGTGTGGGCGCGGCACGGCACGGTGATCGACGTGCAGTCCCCGGGGGTTACTCTGGAGGGACTCCGCGTGGAGATAACCGAGGGCGATGTCACCGAGAACGCCATAAATTCCGGATTCCCCACGGCGGTGCGGAATATCGAGGTGCTGGGCACCGTCAGCGGATTTGGCGCAGAGGACGGCGAGGCGTCAATACCGCGGACTCTGGATCTTGGCGAGCTTTCCGCACATGAAGAAAATAGTTTCCTCATGACGGTGGATATCCCGGCGGAAGCGCAGATAGTCTGCTCCCAGGGCGGAGTGACGTTCCAGCCGGAAAAGCTCCCGGCAGGCCGCAGCAAGGTGCGTATCCTGGTGGCAGCCCCCGGAACTCCCGGGCTGGTGTATACCGAGATCCTGCTGGATTCCCAGTTCCGCCGCAGGATATACCTCAGCGGCAGGTTCACCGCCGGCACCCCGGCAGTGAGGGACCGGGTGATATTTACCGCCGGGAACGTAGTCCGCACGGCGCACGTTCCGACAGTTCCGGAGCCGCCGAAGTCGATTTGCGTGCCGTCCGCCCCGGTGTATATCCCGGATGCGGAGATACAGCAGGTTAGCGTGACCCCGGCGCCGTCGTTCCCGACCGGCACCACCGGGGAAAACACGGACCGCAGCAGGGCGCTCGGAGCGCTGACCGCAGCGCTCGGAACCATGGCGGAGTTCAGGCAGTTACCGATGGTGATGAAGCGCGGTCAGAGGATTCCGGCGGCGCAGCTGGGCGGAGCGTTCGGGGCTTATCTCACGGGCGTGAAGCTCGGCGAACTGGACATAGACCCGTATGTGTTCCTGCTGGACGGGAACGAGCGGAGTATCGGCGACGGAGGTCTGGTGTTCTTCGGGAATGTGAAGTCCCCGGACGGCGCGGTTACCTACGACAGCGAGGACGGTCACATCACGGTGGATCCCGGAAGGCTCGCGCCGGGGGTGAAGCGCGTGGTGCTTGCGTATTCGGTGTATTCCGGGGACGCGCACAGGAACTTCTCCCTGGTGAAGGACCCGATACTGTCGCTGTATTCCGGCGGCAGGGAATGCGTCAGCTTCCCGATAGATGGGCTGACGAACGAGATTACGATAGTTGCGATGGAGATGTACATATACAAGGGCGAGTGGCGTATTTCGTCGGTCGGCTCGGGATATCGGGACGGACTGGTGAAGCTGTGCAACCGCTATGGCATCGAGGTCAGCAGCTGATAACAATGAGAGGAATGGTCTGGCGGAATGGCTCCTAATGGATTTACACGATATATCGGGTACGACAACGCCGATGTTTTCAGGAATATGCTGATAGAGAGCTATGCCGCAGCGAAGAAGAACGGACTTTTCTTTGAGGGCAGGCTCCCGATGGCTTCCACGACTGAGATTAGCCAGGCGGCAGGCTACGCGGCGGCGGATCTCAACGACGAACGCTCGGTGAAATCCGGGATACAGAGCTGGCTGTCGGCGCAGCGGCTGCAATACAGCGCGGAGGCGATAACTCCGCTGCTTATGGAGGCAATACGAAACTGCAGCGCAAACGGCAAGAACACCTATTTCGTGCTGCTGTGCTGGCTGATGAAGTACCTCGCGGCAAAGCCGTCTGTGATACTCTACATCGGTACGGGAACGCTGCGGGAGCTGTATTTCCTGCTGATCATGAGCAGCTGCGGTGTCCGCGTGGAGTACGTTTCCTACGGCATGGACGCGGATTTTGATAAGTTCCCCCACAAGGACAAGGTTCAGACTATGGGCGGCGCGATGAGCGGCGCCGTGCAGATAGATTTCGCGCACATCGACCTGTCAAAGGCGGCGCAGCTGTGCGAAATGCGCGCTTCCGCCCAGCAGGTGGAGGGGATAGTGCAGCGGCTGGATACCACCGCCGCCGGGATATTTGAGGATTTCATGGCGGACCGCCGCACCCGGGTCGTAAAGCATGGCGGAGTGTTCACCGAGGACGGCGCGATCCCGGTGTACTGCGCTTCGCTGATAGGCTACGACGACGAGGCAGTGTACAACAACATGCTGCTGAACTTCAAGGAGGGCTTTGCCAAGAGCAAGAAGCAGCTCATCTTCATCGAGAAGCCGCTGGAGAATCCCAACGCGGAGGAGATACGGCAGCTGGGCAGCGTTAATCGCAGCAGCGTCACGCAGATGATCGACGAGCTTGCGCTCCAGATAAAGCTGAACGGCGACCCGGTGCGCACTTCGCTGGCGCAGACGGAACTGCGCAGGCTGCTGAATTCGCTGTACACCGGCAATCCCACAGTGGTGTACAATTACGGCAGCAAGTTCATTTCCTGGCTGTACCGCTGCACCCAGGCGAGAAAATACGCGGTGCAGTACGAGGATATTCCGCTGATACTGTACTACGGCGACATCTCCCAGTCGGAGCTGTACTTCCTGCACTACATGTCCCGGGTGGGATTCGACGTGCTTTACATCACGCCGAACAAGCTGCTGCTGGATATCACAGTTGACAAGAATCTCGACAATCGCATGCAGATATTCCAGCTGCCCCAGACCAGGGACAGCGGAAGCTACCCCTCCAAGCAGATAAAGATGAAGGTAAACACCGTGGCGTATTCCGCGGAGAGGGAGCTTGACACAATGCTGTACAGCGGCGACGCCGGGATATTCCGGGATTTCCAGTTCCCGAACAGCCAGACGGTCACACTGCGGACCACCCTTGAGGAGATCGGCATTCTGTGGAAGCAGGAGGCGCGGTTCCGCCAGGGATTTGCGACTTCCGGCAACCTGGTGACAGTCCCGAACATATTCGCGAAGATCAGCGGAGTCAGGGACGGCAACGTCGGCGAATACTGGGAGGAGGTACGCAGCAGGCTCACTCCGGAAACGATACTCCGGGTGAAGGAGAACAGGCAGGCGCAGCCCGGCAGTCTGGATCTCTCGGCATATCGCGGATTCTACCGCAACGGGCAGATCGATACCGAGCGGCTGAAGGCTTCCTCGCTGAACAGGTACAGCTACCTCCCGGACAGGATACAGGATATGCTGCTGTTCAAATTGCAGGAGGCAGTGGACAGCAGGTTCATCAAGCTGAGCGGCGACGAACTGATGTGCACGGTAATGCACTTCGGTCTGAATCTCGACAAGGAGTTCATGAAGCTGCTGCAAAGCTTTGATTTCACGAAGCAGCTGCCAAAGCTTATCTGGATAGACGCGGTGGAGCAGACGTTCACCATGGAGGAATGCATTCAGCTGGTGCTGTGCAATCTGATAGGCTTTGATATACTGATATACACCCCGACGGGGTACAAGAACCTTGAAACGTTCGTTTCCGCGGACGCCTTCGAGGAGCATACGCTTAACGAGTTCAAGTACAATCTGGAGGTGCCGAAGTTCAAGATACCCTCCGAAGCCAGAAGCAGCGGTTTGTTCGGCAAGCTGTTCAGGAAAGGATAAACATTATGGGATTACAGTTCACACCCGGCTCACAGTTACAGCCCCAGGCACAGCCGCAGGCAGCCCAGGAGGTCGTTCTTGCAAAGACCCCGGAGGACGCGGCGCTCGACGTTAAGATCGAGGAAGCGAAGAACTACAACATCGTTGTTGAAACCGACAAGATCAAGCAGGAGCTTGCAAGCAGCGCGGATATCGACAGGATCGTCAGCACCATCAACCTTAACGATTCCAATACCATCGTTAAGTTCGGTGCAGAGGCTGCGGAGGAGATCTCCAAGGCTTCCGACCAGGTGCTTAATTCCATGACTATCGACCAGGTGAACGACGCCGGCATTATGCTCAAGGAACTTGGGAAGATCATGGAGCGCTTCGACATCAACGAGATCAAGGACGATAAGCCCGGATTTTTCGGTAACCTCAAGAAGAAGCTTGAGAAGATCATCGGCAAGTACGAAACCATGGGCAACGACGTTGACAAGATCTACATTGAGCTGAAGAAGTACGAGAAGGAGATCGGCGACGCCAACAACAAGCTGGACAACATGTACGAAGCTAACCTGGGCTATTACCAGGAGCTTGTCAAGTACATCATGGCAGGCGAGCAGGCAGTCAAGGAGCTGGATCAGTACATCGCGGACTACACCGCGAAGTGCGAGGCGGAGCCGGATAACGGCACGATCCGCATGGATCTCTCCAATCTGACGCAGATGCGCGAGATCCTCGACCAGAGAGTAATGGATCTGAAAGTCGCTGAGAACGTGGCGATCCAGACCGTCCCCATGCTCAAGACCATGGAGTATTCCAACCTCAATCTGGTGAGAAAAATCAACTCCGCGTTCATCATCACCATGCCGGTATTCAAGCAGGCTCTGGCGCAGGCGATCATGCTCAAGCGCCAGAAGATCATCGCTGATTCCATGCAGGCGCTGGACGAAAAGACCAACGAAATGCTGAAGAAGAACGCGCAGAACACCGTTGCCCAGAGCAAGCAGATCGCGGCAATGGCATCCGGCTCTTCCATCAAGGTGGAAACCCTCCAGGAAACCTGGACGACTATCGTCAACGGTATCGACGAAGTACAGGCTATCCAGAACCAGGCTCGCGAGAAGCGCAAGCAGGACGCAGTCGTTCTGGAGAACATCAAGGAAGACTACAAGAAGCGCATGAAGGCGTGATCATGAATACGACAGACAGGGGCTGTTGAAAAAACGGTTTTGCCCGCGAAGCGGGCTTTTGAAATTCGTTTTTTGCCACGGGTCACAGGGGACATCAAAGGGATATAGTCGCAAACCCGCATTACAAAAGGAATTGTAGTGCCGCACAAACAACGCAGACCATACCCCAACCAATAATAAGGACGCTTTTCACTGAAAGGCGTCCTTTTTCTATATATAAATATAGTATAGACATTCGCCAAACCAGAAATCGAATAACAAAAAGGGAGAGTTTTTTCAAGCTCTCCCTTTTTGCTAATAAATCTGCCTGTTGCTCAATTTATAGCATAAGCGTTTGTTAATAAATAACAAAGATTTTATCACCACGCACAAAACGCAGACAAAATCTTTGGCATAATAGCTGAAATTTGTTTGCTCCACAATATACCAAAATGCTCTAAAAAGGAGACTATTATGTTGTACATTCTCTATAACACCAAGTCGCCCCGCTGCAATTCCAGCAAGTGCTTTGCCTATTGGGACGGAAAATGCTCGGCTTTGGTGAGCAGCAGCTTTAAAAGCGGCTGCCCGTTCTTCAAAGATAAGGAAGCGAAAGCAGCGGAAGATTTACGCTGCAAGGATAGGGTTGAAAAGTGGAAAGCAGCGCAGAAGAAATAAATCCGCAGAAATTCCTATCTTTCAGAAAGGCGATGATTATTATGAACGCAATATTCCAGATGCTAAATCCGAGCAATACGCTGACGGTCAACCGCCTGCTAGCTCATGCAATAGGACTGTCAGAAGCGGTGGTTTACGCCTCCCTAATATCGAAATGCAGCTACTACGAACGCAACGGTATGCTGGACGACAGCGGCTGGTTCTACTCAACCGTTCCCGACCTTGAAGCAAGCACCGCTCTTTCTGAGTATCAGCAGAAACGCTGCATAAAGAATCTGGTGGACGCCGGGCTTATCGAAAGCAAGAACCGTGGACTTCCCGCCAAGCGCTGTTTTCGTATCATCGAGGATATAGAACTTATCTCAAACCTCATTTCACAGGGAGAGAAAAAGCAGTTGTCCATAAAACCGGCTGCTGTGCAGTCCTACGCAAAGAAACGTAAGAACAGGATTGACGCACAACCGCCTTGCTCCGCAGAAACTACGGAGCAGGAGAAAAACACCACCAGTAACGACTTTGGAGCTTGCTCCGAAGAAACTGCGGAGCAGCCGGGCGAGGAATTTACTATACTGCTCCCAAGAAACTTCGGAGCAAGCTCTGAAAAATCCGTCCTCCCCTCATTATATAAATCTAAAGGTAATAAATCAAAAGAAAATAATCCTCTATCAATCAATCCAAATGACAGCGCTGATTTGATGGATAGGATCGATTCTTCAATTCCGAATATGGTTTCCTCTGATGAACGGACAGACTACACAGATATTATCCGGGAGAACATCGGTTATGATTATCTTCTCGAAAGCAGCCCGTCACAGAAAGGCAGGATAAACGAAATCGTCGGGATAATGCTTGACGTGGTATGCTCCACCAAAAAGTATATCCGTGTGAACGGCGAGGACTTTCCGCAGAGCATTGTGAAATCACAGTTCCTCAAACTGGACAGCACCCATATTGAGTATGTGATTACGGCGCTCGACAAGAACACAAGCGATGTACGCAACATCAGGGCGTATCTCATAACGGCTCTGTATAACGCCCCGCTGACGATCGACAGCTTTTATTCAGCAATGGTCAATCACGATATGTACGGCAGTAAATGAGGGTGCTAAAAGCACGGAAAGGACATTTTATGAAAGCAATTGCATTCTATAATCACAAGGGCGGCGTAGGAAAGACCACAACGGCTATCAACCTCGCAAACGAGCTTGCCGAGCGCGGAAAGGTGCTTGTAATCGACTTTGACGGACAGGCTAACAGTTCCCGTTTCTTTGCTGAACCGAAGGCGGGGCTTGAAACAGCGCTGATAAAGAGAAACTGCCTGCCTACTGTGGCGAAAAGCTCCACCAGATACCATAACATCGACATTCTTACGGCGACCCCGGCGCTTAACCTTGTTTCGGCGCAGTTTGAGCAGCTCCCGGAAGATGTTCAGACAGCCAACGTGAGAAAGGTGCTGACTTTCGACCGCAGCTATGAATACGCAGTCCTCGACCTGCCGCCGGCTCTTACAAAGCTGACAGAAAAGGTAATCACGCTCTCCGACAGCGTGTTTGTTCCCATAGAGCTTGGAACGTTCGCAATACAGGGCATTCCCGCTGTAACAGGAGCGCTTGCAAACTGCAACGCCAAATTCGGCGGCTGTATCGTGAACAAATTCGACAAGGAAAATCCCGCAGATACAGAGCTTCTGGAATTCCTCAAATGCACCCTCGGAAACAAGGTGCTGAACACCACCATTCCTTTCAGCCGTGTTATCAAAAACTCTTTCAGCTACAAGCTGACCGCAAAGGAATACATGAAATGGACGGCTGCGGCGCAGGCATACGAAGATTTGGCGGCGGAAATCATTGAAAGGCTTGGTGAGGAATAATGAGCAGAAAATTACAGCTTGACAGCGCGATAGCGGCGGATATTCAGACGGTCAACGCCGACAGCTACATAGACAGTCTGAAAATGATAGACATCGACGATATCGAGCCGAACAGAAACAATTTCTATGAAATCTCCGAGATAGAATCTCTTGCGGACGATATAGAGCGCCAGGGCTTAATGAACGCTATGGTCGTTTCGGAAGACGACGGCAAGTATGAGCTTATCAGCGGACACAGACGGCTTGCTGCTATCAAGTCCCTTATCGCTGACGGGCGCAGGAGAAGCGGTAAAGTCCCCTGTTTCATCAAGGGCGCAAAGCCGAATACCGAAACCGAACTTGACCTCATAATGCTGAACGCAACTCAGCGCAAGTATTCGGACGCAGATACCATGCGTGAATATGAGGAACTGACACGAATTTTCAAGAAACTTGAAACCTCCGGAAAGCCTGTCAAGGGCAGAATAAGGGATAAGATTGCGGACGCACTCAATGTATCTCCGGCGCAGATTGGAAATCTGGATAACATCAAGCACAACGCTATCCCAGATGTGGAGCAGGCAGTAAAATCCGGAGATATGTCGATTTCGACAGCCAACGAGGTCGCAAAGCTCGCTCCCGAAAAGCAACAGAAAATAATCTCCGAAAAGCCGCAGATTACCCATAAGGAAGTCAAGGACATTCAGCGGCAGGAAAACACTTCCGTTGACGTTGTTTCTGAAACTGACGATGAAGAAGAAACTACATATTCTGAACCCTCTGTCATTCTCTCCCATGAGGAAGCCGAAACGCTTTCAAAATACATCGAGGATCTTCTCATTCTGGCAAAGGGCAAGTATTTCAAGGTGCTGTGGGAACTTGCGGACAGGCTGTGATTTTGAAAATGTGCTATTTATAGCACGTTGACAAAGGAATGCAAAAGATGTATAATATAAGTAAGCAACCGGACTTGTGCGAAAGGAGCATAATATGGCTTTACCGACAACAGGTTTCAGCGCAATAGGTATTGAGGAAGTAGATTGGGGCGAGTTCACCTCGGCTTGGTCGATCAGGTTCATGGTCGAGCTTGAAAACAGAGCGTATCACAAAGACTTCAATCCGAAATTCGTAGATGTTTTGAACTGGGCATTCATTCACAAGGATATGATAAGGAATATGCCGTTTGAGGAACAGGAACGGCATATGATGGCAGACGGTGTAATTACCGTCAACGACTTGTAATTCATAGGGGGCTTTCGTTGTGGGAGTATCATTCAGAAGTTCGGCGGGATTTGGGAAAAGAATGGAATACAACATTGTTGGTCAAATGCTTATGGAAGGCTTGGACTGTTACTTGCCTTTGGTAGATGACCACGGTGTAGATTGTGTTATAAAAAAACCTGACGGAACGTTTATTGAAATTCAGATAAAAGGGGTCTGAAAAAACAACTGTGTAAACGCGAATAATCCCGAAAAACATACCAAAGTTAAAAATGCAGCGAAACAGGGCAACGCTGGAGAGCGCCCCGACGCAGCTGCAAGATATATGGTGAAGAGCAGCGGAGTCAATTCGCTGCTCTTCTGCTTCACCGGTATCTTCCAGCGGATAAACTCCGGGAGCTCGAGGGTGGAACCCTCGAATTCTGTTAAGCTGCAAATCTGTCCTCAAAGAAAATCATGAACTGAGCGTAAGCCAGCCCCCAGTCGCGAACCGGCATAGTCCACTTCTTTGAAATCTCGGAAACGCTCATATATACGACTTTACGGATAGCGTCATCGGTCGGGAAAATCGACTTGGATTTAGTGAATTTTCTGACCATTCTATGGTAGCCCTCGACGGCATTCGTCGTGTATATTATCTTACGAATTTCCTGGGGATATTCAAAAAATACGGTTAATTCAGCCCAGTTTTTATCCCAGGATTTCAGAATATTCGGGTACTTCTTATCCCACTTCTCACGGAATTCTTCCTTCGCAAATTCAGCGTCATCGAGGTTCACGGCGCCGTAGATTTTCTTCAGATCAGCGCATACTGCCTTACGATCCTTGTACGGTACGAACTTGCAGCTGTTGCGTATCTGATGAACTATGCAGAGCTGATTCTTCGTCTTGGGGAAAACCGAGTTTATCGCATTACAGAGCCCTGTGAGGTTATCGTGACAGGCAATGAAAATATCCTTAACGCCGCGGCTTTGGAGGTCGGAACAGATACTTGCATAGAAGCTCGCGGACTCGTTTTCCGATATCCAGGTGCCGAGTATTTCCT
>OMDJ01000105.1_pt1 | contig 71237 bp, 47 predicted proteins | sample 1645211 | NCBI WGS metagenome assembly OMDJ01 (sample SAMEA103958142, study PRJEB25191) | human gut metagenome | biome: human-associated habitat [ENVO:00009003]; feature: intestine environment [ENVO:2100002]; material: feces | place: Germany | collected 2013/2015 | reverse complement strand
TTATTCCATCAGCATCATAAAGATAAGAAATGACATGACCGTTTTCAAATTCTATACGACTCGGTAAATTTAAACAATTATATTGGATATTCAATATTTTCTTGTTCAAATCTTTCGTCATATTACCATTTTCATCATATTCATATTCAGCTTCTTTGTTTACTCCGTCTTTGAAATCAAAGCCATTGCCGTAAACAGAATTTGTAGCCCTATCTGATACTGATTTTAGTTGGTTCCCATTATAGGACATTGCCAGATCATCTATCAAGCCGTATCCGGTAGATGAAGTCTGTCCGGAACGTTTGATCCCTAAAATATTACTCATCTTATCGTATCCGGTTACTTGTTCATTGAAGCGATTCTGATTTTGAACGAGAACACTGCCTTCTCCATACACCGCATTCGTCAAACGATTCAAATTATCATAAGTAAAGTGGTAGCCTCTCATTATATCATCTTCACCCGATTTCCAAACCATACTGCTGATATTACCATTGTAATATGGAATACCCGTTCCGTCCGTATAATGCAATACTTGCTCAAAAGATGAACCAGTGATACCAGTTAGCCAACTACGAATATTATACGAATAAGACGTATTCAACAGACCGTTATGGAACGTCTTCCGGGATAAGCGTCCCAAATCATCATACACATTGTCAATAAGAATCACTTCCTGAGCATCTCCCAAACGATGCAGCGCCTTTACAAGACGTTCGGCGTGATCATACTCATAGGTATAACTGTCACTCAAAATCTCATTTCCAGCCCCGGTCTGACGGTGTAAATGCCGCAAGGCGTTCCCATTAAAATCATAGGAAAAGAAATCACGGTCCATACCACCTAAATGGTTGTCAGAAACAGTTTGAGAAAGGCGACCACGATCATCATAATACATCACTGAGTAATTGTAGGGAGAATCCACTCCATATTCACCATTACGATACTGATCGTATGCATCCGTATGCAACTTAGCTATTCCTGTCAACATTCCTTTAGCACTGGATGACGTAGCGGCAAAACCTTCTTCATGGGTATATCTAAATTCATCTCTTGCCGAAAGATCTGTCCGATACATAAAGTCATAGTTATCATAATAATTGATTACCTGAACTAATGGTTTCGGCCCCACTAATCCTGCCATAAGACTTCCACTAAACTGATACCCCCCATATTCAGTACTTCCTACGTATTGACAAACATACCAATTCGACAATCCACTAAAAATAGGTTTTAAATAAGGATTATCAAACGGATCAATCGCAACTTTACATACTCCCTGCAAGCATACACGACCGAATGCATCCGGAATACTAAATTTCCATTCTCCTCTTTTACGTTCCTCGCCATTCTGGCTAAATATAAGATTGTTGTTTACATTATAGACATAGTATTCCCATGAAATTCCTGGAAGCTTTTTAGCCATGAGGTTTCCCGCCACATCATATTTATACAAATATCCATACATATCGAGTTTTTCTGCAGGAATATTACCTACACTCAACTGATCGGACAATGCAGGAGGAAGAACAGCACAAAGTTTTCCCAAATCATCATAAATATAGTAAGTATCCGACAATTGCTTATCCCCTTTCAGTCTTGATTCTATACGACGTTCCAGAACGGTTCTTTCCAAACGGTCTTTAAATTCAAACAAAGTGACTCCATCTTCATCCTCTGAGCGTGTAACAAGCAAGCTTCCATTTTCATACTGTTTACTTACACTAATATTTAATGCTTCTCTTGCCCCATTGATCAATTGAAAACCGAAACAACCTAAAGTATCATTACCAGCGATATTAACGTACTCATCTATTTTCAATGATCTGCCATTTTCACGCCATACTCTCCCCGGATTATGCTGTTTAATTACTTTTTCCAAAGGAGAATTTTCGTAGGTAAAGGTTAAATACGGATAAGCATCTCCTCCATAAGTATTGCGTGCCAATTCTCCACAAGAAGCTACAGATATGAAATCACCTGTGTTTTGTGTCGTTACAGCTGGCAACCATGTATTGGCTTTACGCCCCCACCCATCATATTCTTGTAGGGTTACTAAATCTTTATGACTAGGACTCACACCTTGTTGTACCGTTTCTTTCGAACGCCCCAGCCCATCATAGTAATTAACCACAAGCATACCTTCTTCCTTATTTCCTGTCCTACTCTTGAAAACAGAAACAGCATTTTTGCCAAAACGTTCGGGCAATAGATCATTTCCCCAATTTATTGCAGGAAAAGGAATAGCCGGCATCGGCTGTTCTTCCGGAGCAAGTCCTTTTGTCTCTATTGACAGAGTCATGATATAAAATAAAGGAAGTGGTCGAATTGAGTCCATCGGCAAGACCGGATCTATTGGCGGAAAAGGATCAATCGGCGGAAAAGGCTTTATTGGTTCATGCGGGTCGATCGGTTTAATATCAAAAGTATTAGTTTTCAATACACTTGCAGCATTCACACCATTATCATCAGGAACAAGAATATCTTTGTTCTTTTCTATTACAGTCGATGTCAAACAATATGTACCGGCAAATAACAAAAGAGTATCAGTGAAACTCACTGATGATAAAGAATCCGGATCAACACTTTTCGCATTCTGATAATACACCTGATTAGTGAGCAAATTATCATCTGTTATTTTTAATTGACATTCCAATTGTCCCGGAACTTTCTCCATTTCCATTCCCATAGTGAAATAATTAGACTTAAAAGAAATATATAATGGTTCTTTCACACGAAACAAGTAGTTTGCGCAACTCACTGACGATGTATCAGAAATGTTTATATGGTCCAGATGTTTTGTTTTAACCATATCCCTCTTCAACGTGTCATATTCAAGCTTACCTATCTCATTCTGCAAAGAATTCTGCGCAGGTATTTCTATCGAAAATCCTGATAGCAAAATTAGAAGTAATATTATTTTATGCAATTTCATAGTTGTCCTCCTTTCTCTATGGCTACTTCTCCACTTTCAATCTTGGAGCCATAATAATAATTGTAATCATATATATTTAATATCCGTTTTTGATAATCTCCATCTTTAAATTCCATAATATAATTCTCTGTCAGGCGACCCAGAAAATCATATTTATAAAACACAGTGATTCCATTAGGCTTTGTTTCTGAGCCCAAACGCAACTCATTTGTATATTTGTAAATATAGAAATGCGTTCCGGATATCTTATGCCTGATATTTTCTATTTTTAGCAAATTAGTTGCAGAGATATCGGATGAAGAGAAATCCTTCACATTCATTCCCAATGCTTCTTCCACTTGATTAAGAGTGGCATTTTCTATCCGTGATATTAACCGTTGACCTTCAGCTCCCCATATCAATACAACGGGCGTTGACTCTTCGTGAAGATATATAGGATTCCCATAACCATCCACAGCCTGCACAGTGTAATGTTTATGCACATAACCATCTCTATCTGTACTAATCTGCTTTATATAAGGTATAGGACCCATATACTGATATACCTCTTTTAAATAAGAGCCGCCTGTCTGTTCTTTTTTACTAGAAACCGGAGATAGTATATGTGCTTCTTCCATCCATTTATATTCCGGTAAAGTTGCAGCATAAACATATTCTGTCAGAGTACTTTTTCCATCGCTGTTTCTACCGGCTATTTGGCTTAACTGCTTATACTTATTATATTGATACGCCTTTTCTATAACAAATGCCGTATTTCCCGATTGAGGATAAAGAGTTTCTATAACAGAGTCGGTCAGATAAGCATGTATATATGTACGAGTTAAAGTCCCCACTTTTCCTAGCATGAAATTGTCTAAATCTGTACAAAAGAACAACACCATTTGATCAGCTGTTACAAATGAGCCTGGAGTTACCTCTTTGTATCGGTAATTCACCTTCTTTCGCAAACGATCATTGACATCATAGTATTCTTCAGACAACAACTTTCCTCTCTCCATAGAACGACTGCTAAATGGCATTGTATAAGAGTTCCCTTCAAACATAGAATAAAAAGCAAGCTCGTCATAATGAGTATTACCATAAATATCCTCATTATAGTTAGAGTAATGACGCACAATATAACCTTGCGACTTATTATCTTTGTCGAACGCTTCTTCAATTACACAAGAATAACCTACATCCGGTGTATTCAGATTAGTAACTGATGGGAAAAAACCTCCCTTTGATTTGAGATATAACGATATTGCATTCTTAGGATCAGGCTCCTTATCTCCATCCTTAAGAGTATACACCATCTCATTAACAGGAAGACTTTTCAATATTCCACTACTTTTTCCAAATCGGTCACGGGTATTCGAATAGTAATATTGCTTGGCACCAAGCACATTATCTTCATTATCCAGATTGGTAATACGCCGAATACGCAAACCGCCTGCAGTACCACTTTTGTCTGTTAATGACATCAAAGAAGGAGCTACCACTTTTGAATAGTTGTTCAATTCATATTCAAAACGGCTTTTTCCACCTGTTGGATAAATGACTTCCGTCAAGACCTCTGCCAAAGTATATTGCAAACTACTATAAGTCTGAGAAAAATTAGGTATCTCGGCAAAAGCAACACTTCCTCCTGTATAATATCCCCACGAATCGGCAATCGGGCGTACATAATCATTTGGCATACGTTTTTCCGAATTATAAAGAAAACGATATTCAGGTACGCGACCTCCGGTCAAATTCTCAGGTATATTATACCAAGTAAGAAAATAAAATCCATGTGGGTGCCATACATAGTTAGGGATCAAATCCGGATTCCCTGAACGTTCCGTAATTAAAGACAATTTAGTACGATTATTCCTTGCATAGTCAAAATATATAGTTTTCAAAGCCTTGGAGTTCTTTCCTTTCACATAAATACAATGAAGAATTTTATGTTGTAGTTTTGATTTAATCGATTGACGCAATGTTGCCTGATCGGTATTATCAATTTGGTTTCCTAAAAACAGAGTAAATTGATTAGCCGGGTCTTCAAAATTCATGTTATCTATATCCTGACGGTCATAATTTGCATTGTCTTTCCATGCCAAATAACTATCAACAAACTTATCTCCATATCCGTATTCATTGTAATAATTGAATTCCAATATCTCGTTAGGTGTTTTTATAGTCTTTAAATTAACTGGGAAAAGCAGATACCCAGTCATCCCTGAACGCCCACTTTGTATACCACTATAAGTGCATGGTATGTTGGTCACCACTTTCTGTTGGGGTACATAACGAAGATCACACATGATAGCTGAAGTGTCATAACTGAATTCTATTACCCGCTTGTCTACGGTTGTTATTTTGGACAACCTCCAGGTAGTAGCTATTAAATCACTGTTATAGCGGGCATAATAAGGAATACTATATTCAGTAGCGTTGATTCCACCAAATTCATACCTGCATCCATCAGGAGTAATCAGCGTAAATTTATTGAAAAAACGATTGTTTCTTGTGCTTGCTCCCCATCTACTTACATCAAGACGTTTTCCGACTTCCGACAAACTAAGAAAGCCTTCCCCATCAACAGGATTAAATTCCACACGTATATCCTGATCAGAAACAACATTCCACTCTCCATTACCGGCATAGTAGAAATTTCCAGAATAACCACAAACACTAAACGAAAATTCGTCAGCAGTTAATTCATAATAATCATTTTCCGTGCTTTGTATATGCATCGTTTCTGCTTTAAACTGTTCATTACTGATATTTTTCAATTTAGAAGCATGTGCATAATAACCCGGAGCATATCCATTTGATTGACATTTCTCATCATACATTCCACGAACAGAACGTGTAATATAGCCGCCTGCTATAAGATTCCATCCAAGTCCAAGACAACCAGACTGGGAATTAGGCTTTACCGAAGCCAAATGATAACTTGCAGCAAGTGATAACGAATAGTTACCAGCTTTCAATTCATAAATAGGCACGGATATATCCGGAACTCCCGTATATAAACTAACTGGAACTTTTCCATATTCTCCCAAACCGGCTATTTCCGGACTGGGTACATTTTTAATAGGTATTTGTTGCTGACCTATACAGTTGAAACTGAATATTGCCAGAAAAACAAATACTGATAGTAGTCTTTTTTTCATATTCTTTGATATATAATAGTTTCTTAAATAAAATCACAATACTAAGAAACTCCCTGCCCGATAAAGTAGCGCGCATATTCCCATGACAGGGAGTTCCCGTTAATTACTTCTCTTACAGATTCATCGCATTAGCACCCAATACGCCTGCCACAGCCGACGCTACCGCGATAACCACCTTCAGGATCATATCCCATACAGATCTCTTCATTGCCATCATTTACCTCCTTTCTTGTTCTTTAAATAGTTTAGTTTACTCTGTGTTTCTTCCGTGTCTTCTGCCGCAAATTCTTTAAATTCCTGCTCGGCATCAAAGCACGGACACGCCTTCATCCACTCTTCCGGTTCTATCTCTCCATTACCGTTCCTGTCCGGCGAGAGATCCCGATGCCCGCACACCCGGCAGCCGGGGAATACCTCCAGCAGCTGATGAATCAGCAGCCGAAGCGTAGCACGCTGTTCCGGCGTCCGGGTGTCTGCCGGGCGTCCCCGACAGTCCAGACCGCCTTCATAGCAGATTCCGATACTGCTGGCATTAAAACCTTTTGCGTGTGCACCGATGCGTTCGACAGGGCGGGTAAGATGCACCGTTCCGTCTTTGCGGATGTAGTAGTGATAGCCTGTTCCGTTGAAACCACGGCGGCGGTGCATCAGGTCCAAAGCCTCCGGAGAAAGCGTACGATTCCCCTGCGTGGCGGTACAATGCACCACGATCAAATTGATAATTCTCATGTGAATAAGTGATTACTAGTTAGTTAAGTTTCCGATTTAGTTTAGTCGTTCGTTCTTATATTTTGTGTTGTGACGAAAGGTTATACTGTCGGGTCCGGTGCTTCCTCACCACCTCCTTCGCCACCATCGCCGCCACCCGGCTTATTTGTATTTCCACTGCCGGAAGCCGGAGTGTCTGTACGGTCGAAGCGCACACACTTCGCACCGGTCACCAAAGAGCGGGTAGCGGTAGTCCGATCGGGGTTCTTGGTGAAGTTGGGAAGGAAACGGACCGTAAGAGAAGCTTGCGCAGCCGACACTTCTTCCGAAGTCTCCACCCCTTTACCGTTGGATTTCATCACCATGCGGAAAGTCCCGAAACCGTCAAGCGACACGCTTTCCGATGCTTGTAGATGCTGCCCCATCACAGTCACCAGGTTATCAAGCGTATTCTTCACATCACCCGGGGAGAGAGACGAGTAAGCGGCAATCTCTTTAGCAATCTGCGAAGTGCTGATATTAGCCGTGTATATCACACGGGGATGAAACATTTTTTTGTGATTTTTGTCTTCCAGAACAGACTGGAATGACTTGTACAATACTGCCATAATCGTAATAGTTTTTTTGTGTTAATAATTTCGTTTAGTTTTGTCCTCAAGCTTAATGACATTGCAAAGATAGGAGCATTATTCAGACTGACCTAATCATTTTTTCAAAGTGCGTTCATAAATTAATTAATTATACTCAGCAGGTAGTGCCCGGGCAATCTGATCTTTCCATTGCTCCCCCGGATGGTATTAAATCCTTTCCAAACAGGGTTTCCAATAGCTCCGAAGTTACTTTTAAGAATAATGGCATATTGTTCGGAAGGCGGAACTTTGTAAAGCCGCAGGTTATCTGTCAGTCCCTGGAAGTTACGCTGCACACCATCGCATGGCGGTTGCAGACAGTCAATATCTTCCTGTGTCACAGCCGTTCTACTTTTCAAATATTTTCCTCCTTCATCTCCTCCTTGAGGAGGGTTAGGGAGGTGGTTTACTTTGTTTTGATTTATTTTTATTTGTTTTCTTTTGTTTTGTGTACCCGATGTTGCAATTTCATCCTCCATTGTTACAGAATCGGAGCTTGATGTTACCGTACAGGCGGTCTTGTGATCAGCATCACCGTTTAACGCTTCCGCACATTCGCTATCCAAAGAATCATCCGTACTACTTTTACCGCTCTGAGACGAACGGTATGAGGTGATTTCTTCCGATTCCAGCAGGCAGTAGTCCGGCTCTATCAGCGCACTGCTACGCCGCTTGGTGATGAAAAGATACTGCCGCTGGATGTCGGCGGAAGTCAGGATGTTGTATTGCCGGAAAAGTCCGACATCAAACAAGCCATATTCCACGGACAGACTGATGATACGCTTCACATCATCCAGTTCCGTACTGTAAAGGCTGTCCACAAGCTCCTCGTAAAATTCGTCACCGACAGAGATATAATACCCTTTCCCGGCATAGATGTACGACAGCGTTTCCACCAGTGTGGCAAAGGCAGAATCACCTTCACGTCTCATAATTCGGCGCACCATCCGATCGTGCATAAAGCTGGTGCTCATGGGGAAATAATCCAGTCCCCGTTTTATTCTTCCCATAGCGTATTCAGTTTTTCTTTTTCTTGTTTCCGTGAGATACTTTCTGCCACAACCTGACGGGCATGAAGAATAAGAAGCATCCGCAAAGCGGGGTCTTTCACCTCGGTTATCACCGGATAAGAAACAGGTTTGTTTTCAAATGATGTACATCGTCTCAAATCACGACGCTTGCGGGTGTTTGCCTTGCGACACTCCTTGCAATAATTGTCAAGGGTCCCGGTGCGTTTGTTTGTATAAAAGGCCTCATGCGGTAGCTCCCGTTTGCAGCACCCGCAAATGTGCAGAGATTGATTCATTAAAGGTTCCATATTGATTTTGCGTTTTAAAGTTTTCATGCTTAAATATTTGTTTATGTGATTATCGGACATATAGTTCCTGCATATTGGGGATATATGGCCAGCGTATTGGATCTATAGCTCCTGTATGCAGGATATATAGATGCTGTAAACCGACTCAATATCACTGGTGTTCATCCGATACAGAATCTTCCGGAAGGGGGTGGATGAGGCATTTTACAACCTTTCATAAACTTTTTGCCGTTTTTCATGGTTATTCTATTTTTAATTTATATTTTTGAAACATATTTCTAAGTTTGCTGCTACAAAGATAAAGCAGTTTTCTCACATAAAACAAACGGTTTTAGAAATTAACGCTAAAAAATTATATAACTGACTATCAATGAACGAATAAGAAGTTCCAACATCTTTACACTAATTTAAAACAAGAATAAAATGGATACATTTCTAGATGTTTCGGGAATAGTAAAGCGCGCCAAGCAGGCGCTCAACTTTAAAAAGGACAGTGAACTGGCCAGTTACTTAGGTGTTTCACGTGCAACATTATCCAACTGGTGCGCCAGAAACCGGATTGACTTTCATCTGCTGCTCAACAAAATGAGAGATGTAGACCTCAATTGGCTGCTGGTTGGGAAGGGTACCCCCAGACATCAAACCAAGTTATGCAAAAGCGATTTAGCAAGCGGTGAGGTCCAGATGATTCACAACCCTAAAACAGTAGAGGCGTTGGACGACCGCAGCGTTGCCCTATATGATATTACAGCTGCCGCCAATCTGAAAACGTTGCTCACCAACAAGCGACAGTATATGGTAGGAAAGATACAGATTCCAAGCATTCCCTTATGTGACGGAGCCGTCTACATCAGTGGCGACAGCATGTATCCGATACTGAAATCGGGAGACATCGTAGGCTTTAAAGAGATTAACAGTTTCAGCAACCTTATTTACGGCGAAATGTATCTGGTTTCGTTTACTATCGAAGGAGACGAGTACCTGGCGGTGAAGTATGTGAACCGCTCGGAAAAGGAAGGATGCCTCAAGCTGGTAAGCTACAACGCTCATCACGACCCAATGGATATCCCTTTCAGCACCATCAATGCAATGGCAATCGTGAAATTCTCCATCCGCAGACACATGATGATGTAATTTGAATGACGCTTCTTTTGCTCCGGAAAGAGGAAAAGGGCAAAGTTTAAACGAAGTGAACCCCGAAAGTTTATTGTCTGACTTTCGGGGTTCATTTCATTTTGAAATACCTTCTTTAATATATTGCATGGGCTGACTAAAAAGTCGGCAGTATCTCAAATCTCCTCCTTCGGGAAGGAGGGGAATTTATGATACTATCGATTTTTAATCAGTCCCGACATCGAGAATAATATACTAGACTTCTTCGCCTTTCAGCGTAGCCGAACTGGCTTCCGTCACCCGCACATTGACAAAATCGCCGATACGGTGCGTGCCTCTGTCGAACACCACCACCCGATTCTGCTCCGTGCGGCCGAACAACTGATCGCGCGAACGTTTGGAAACGCCTTCTACAAGCACTTCATACGTCTTGCCGATGCAACGTTGATTGGACTCCGCGGACAGACGGTTCTGCAAAGCGATAATCTCATTCAGACGGCGAACTTTCACGTCTTCGGGCACATTATCTTCAAGATGCTTCGACGCATACGTCCCCGGACGTTCGGAATATTTGAACATAAAAGCGGCATCATAGCCACATTCCTCCATCAGAGAAAGCGAGAGCTGATGGTCCTCTTCCGTTTCGGAATGGAAACCGGAGAAGATATCGGTAGTCAGTCCGCAATCGGGAATGATACGCTTGATAGCGGCTACCCGGTCCAGATACCACTCACGGGTATATTTGCGGTTCATCAGTTTCAAGATGCGGGAGCTGCCGCTCTGCACAGGGAGGTGGATATGCTTGCACACATTCGGCACTTGGGCGATCACTTCCAGCGTTTCATCGCTCATATCCTTCGGATGGGAAGTCGTGAAACGGATGCGCACGCCCGGAGCAGCTTCGGCCACCATACGGAGCAGCATCGGGAAGGTAACCACTTCGCCCGTCGGCTTCTCGAACCGGTAAGAGTTGACATTCTGCCCCAGCAGGGTAACTTCCTTATAACCTTTGCCAACAAGGTCGGCCACTTCATTCAGAATACTTTCCACATCACGGCTGCGTTCGCGTCCGCGTGTATAAGGCACGATACAGTAGGTGCAGAAGTTATTGCATCCGCGCATGATGGATACAAATCCGGAAATGTGGTTGCCGCAGATACGCGACGGAATCACATCACGGTAAGTCTCGGTCGTCGAAAGGTCTACGTTGATCGCTTTCTCGCCGGCCTCTACCGCGGCAATCAGCTCAGGCAACGTCAGGTAAGCATCCGGACCGACCACCAGATCGACATGATGGTTCGTAATCAGATCATCCTTCACCCGTTCCGCCATACAGCCCAGTACGCCTACAATCAGGGCCTTCTTCTTTTTCTTCAGCGAGTGGAAAAACTCCAGGCGGTTCAGAATCTTCTGCTCCGCATTGTCACGGATAGAGCAGGTATTCATAAACACTGCGTCGGCCTCTTCCAGCGTTTCGGCTACCGAATAGCCCGCCATCTGCATCACCGAAGCGATCACCTCACTGTCCGCCACGTTCATCTGGCAGCCATAAGTCTCAATAAACAACTTCTTGTTGTCATCAGCAGTTGCGGATTTAAAGTCCGCTCCCGTTAATTCGTTCATATTCAAATCCTGTTTTAAATTTGTCCGCAAAGATACGGCTTCGAATTCAATAAGCGGTAAAATGGTACGAAAATAACGCAAAAACTTGTAGTTCAGGCATTATTCTGATAATTAATGTTAATGAAATAAACATTTACGGGGCATATCCTTGCTAAATTTAATTTTATTTTTCACATTTGTGCAATGAAAGAAACATTAGATTTTTTCATAGTTAAGGTTTAGGTTAAAAAAATTAAGGGGAGCTGTGAAGCTGCCCTTTTTTCATAACAAAATGTTAGCTCAAACCAGATATAATGTGTAACTTTGGCAGATTAACTATTTAGAAGTGAAACAGAATGGAAGATTTTTTGAAATTTCTCCTGATAGCAGGTGTCATTCTTGTGGGAATATTCAAAGAGGTGAGCAAGAACAACAAGTCGAAAAAGGCTCAGAATAAACGCCCCGTCCCGCCTGCACCGTCTCCGGTCGAAGTAGATCCTGATGCTATTCCCATACCCGAATTCTGGGGGAGAGGCAGCAGGACTATGGACGAACTGCTCCAGCCCATACCCATAGAACAACCGGCTCCCAAGCCGACGCCGACATCAAAGAAGATGCCGACACCGGCGCCAAAGAAAAAGCAAAAAGAAGAAGTATCTGTAGCTGCCTCCATAGCAAACAGTTCCGCACAAGATAAACGAAACGCGAAGCAAGGTTCCCACTATAACCATCCGGAACCTGACAGCGACCAAGACTTCTCCATCCATTCCGTAGAAGAAGCCCGCCGCGCTATTATCTGGGGAGAAATCCTGCAGCGAAAGTATTAAGCGATAAGTATTAACCAACAAATATCAACCGCATTTAACGCGAAATTATACTATTTATGTCATTCAATCGTATTTCGGCAGCAGAAGCTGCAAGCCTGATCAAACATGGCTACAACATCGGTCTGAGCGGATTTACTCCCGCCGGAACTGCAAAGGCTGTTACAGCTGAACTTGCAAAAATTGCAGAAGCGGAACATGCCAAAGGCAATCCATTTCAAGTAGGAATTTTTACAGGTGCTTCTACCGGAGAATCTTGCGACGGCGTCATGTCTCGTGCAAAGGCCATCCGCTACCGCGCCCCTTATACCACCAACTCCGACTTCCGCAAAGCTGTGAATAACGGTGAAATTGCCTACAACGACATCCATCTGTCACAAATGGCACAGGAAGTGCGTTATGGCTTCATGGGCAAAGTGAACGTAGCCATCATCGAAGCCTGCGAAGTGACTCCGGACGGAAAGATTTATCTGACCGCTGCCGGTGGTATTTCTCCGACTATCTGCCGCCTGGCGGATCAGATCATCGTTGAGTTGAACGCCGCACACAGCAAATCCTGCATGGGTCTGCACGACGTGTACGAACCGCTCGACCCGCCTTACCGCCGCGAAATCCCCATCTACAAGCCAAGTGACCGCATCGGATTGCCTTATATTCAGGTAGACCCGAAAAAGATCGTAGGCGTAGTGGAAACCAACTGGCCGGACGAAGCACGCTCTTTTGCCGCTGCTGATCCGTTGACTGACAAAATCGGTCAGAACGTTGCCGACTTCCTCGCTGCCGACATGAAGCGTGGCATCATTCCGTCTACTTTCCTTCCGTTACAGTCGGGCGTAGGAAATATCGCTAACGCCGTACTCGGTGCACTGGGACGTGACAAGACGATTCCCGCATTCGAAATGTACACCGAAGTTATCCAGAACTCCGTCATCGGTCTGATCCGTGAAGGACGCATCAAATTCGGTAGTGCCTGTTCACTGACTGTTACCAACGACTGTCTGGAAGATATTTACAACGATATGGATTTCTTCCGCGACAAGCTGGTTCTCCGCCCGTCGGAAATCTCAAACAATCCGGAAGTGGTTCGCCGACTGGGCATTATCTCTATCAATACAGCTATCGAAGTGGACTTGTACGGTAACGTAAACTCTACTCATATCGGTGGAACGAAGATGATGAACGGTATCGGTGGTTCGGGAGACTTCACCCGCAATGCTTATATCTCTATCTTCACTTGTCCGTCTGTTGCCAAAGAAGGTAAGATCAGCGCTATCGTCCCGATGGTTTCTCACCTCGACCACAGCGAACATTCCGTGAATATCATTATCACCGAGCAAGGTGTAGCCGACCTGCGTGGCAAGAGCCCGAAGGAACGTGCAGAAGCCATCATCGAAAACTGTGCGCATCCCGACTACAAACAGCTTCTCTGGGATTATCTCAAACTGGCCGGTGGCAAAGCACAGACTCCACACGCTATCCAGGCCGCACTCGGTATGCACGCCGAACTGGCCAAGAGCGGGGATATGAAGAATACGAATTGGGCGGAGTATGCCAGATAAGGCATGAAACGTCTGTCGTTCATACTATCATTCATCGTTTGTATTTGCGTTGCAAATACAAACGATGTTTTTTCGCAAAAAAGGGAACTGCAACAGTTCAAGGGCAAGGTGACCAACCAAGAAGGAGAACCGGTACCCTATGTCAGCATCTATGTTCCGGGAACTGGCAGAGAAACCTCTTCGGATATGTCTGGAAACTTTTCTATAAAAGCCAAACATAAAGAAACTGTTTACTTCAGATATATAGGAATGAAAGATGTGCAGATACAACTGGATAAAGATAATCCGTCGGAAATTCTTGTGCAGATAAAGCCGGATACTTTTCGCCTTGATAACGTTATCATTAGGAAAAAGCAAATTATCGAAGTTAAACCCGAAGATATACCTAATGATATTATGATCACTATTATAGAACATAGTCCCGACTTTCCGGGCGGATTAAGCGGACTAAGGGAGTATCTGAAGAAAAGCATACAGTATCCGAAAAAAGCTTTCCGGGCAGGGGAAGAAGGTCAAGTCACAATAGAATTCACCATCGACCCAAAAGGGAATGTAATCAATGCACAAGTTGTAAAGAGCGTATCTGCCAACTTAGACAAAGAAGCCTTACGCATCATAGAGTCCATGCCGCAATGGAAACCGGGTATGCAGCGAGGCCGTCCTGTAGCAGTGCGCATGTCTGTCCCAATAGACTTCGTGATCGATCAAGTCTACAAAGCCATTGATTGAGGGGAAATAAACCGAAAGCCTCTCGTCAGAGGTTCAGCACTCATTTACATGGAATAGTCGCCAACATATGGAACGGATAGTTACTCTCCGCAACAGTCATTCCGTTTGCCGCATAGCACTCGCTATCCGGGTCTGGTAAAGTCATTGCCTGCTGTAAAAGAGCAGAAGATATAAAGTCAGACTCCGATCGTTCTGATATCGCTTCGCTCTGTCTCGCATGCTTTTTCGGAGAAGCAGACTTCGACTTTGCTGCATTTGAAGTAGCTACCAAAGACTTCAGATGAACTTCCCGATAAACAGTATCTACCCGTTCATGGATAACAACTACCGTATCAATGACTGTAGTGACAACGGCAATCTGATCAGATTGCGTATTACTTCCACCCGGGAAGCCATATCCGATGGTCCATCCCAGCAGACAGGCAGCTGTCAGCCACCAGGGAGAAACCTTCAGTCTCATCCTCTTCTTTTGATTCTTCCGAACAGCTTGCATTAAAGAAGAAAAATCAGCCGGAGTATGCTCCGATTTTTCCTGTTCGTATTGTTCTTTAGCAAAGTGAATCAACTGCTGCACATCCTGTGACTTTTCCAGTCTCTCTAAATCATCATTTTTCATTTTCAGTTGTTTTTGGGGTTATAGTTAGACAAAGAACGCTGTAATATTTTAAGTGTATAGTATAAACGAGACTTCACTGTACCTTCCGGACAATGAAGAATCTGCGCAATTTCCCGTACCGAAAGCTCTTCCTCATATCGAAGTGTATATGCAGCCCTTTGTTCGCTCGTCAGGCTGGCAAGTACTTTCTTCAACTGCTCATTAAAGATTCTACGGTCATGCATGCTCTCAAACTCCGGCGAAACACAGTAATCCTTTTCTAACGGATGAGACTGTTGTGAAAAATATTCCTCCTCTATTTCACGGTGCCGGTATTCATTCTTACAAAAATTATATGCAATGGCAAAAGCCCATGTGGAGAATTGCTTTCCAGTCTGATAACTACTCCGTGCTTCATAAATGCGGAGAAATAACTCTTGTAAAAAGTCATCTGCCAACGCAACGTCTCCGGACATCATACGGATGAAAAAACCTTTAAGCCGGGGAGCGTAGCGACGATAAAGTTCCTCAAATGCCTTCTCGCTCTTCTTGGAAACAAAGCGTTCCATGAGCTGCTCGTCCGTCTCAGTGTATGTCAAAGAACTGAATAGCATCATAGTCCACTCCATCTATTAGTTTCTGATATTCTTTTCTCATATCCTTCCCCTGCTTAAAAGGTCCACCTTTCTTGCGCATCTCATCGATATAGGCAAAAATCGCATCCATCAGCTTTACATATTTATTCATCTCCACATTTGCGATCCTTCTGGGGGTAGTCGAATAATCCAGAATACTTTGTAATAAGCTCTTTAATCTTATGTATTGGTTTTTATCTCCACTCATTTGATAAAATCGTAATAAAGGAGAGAAAGCGATGATATAATTACCTAGAATATGAATACCACTTGAAAAATGAGACTGATCCTCTATCAACGGGTGGCGCAAATAGTCCAGCAGATAATTCTGCTCAAAATTCTTTCTCGTAGCCGCCAGATTATTGTATGGTTTAGACGAATACCGAAATACCAGCCCCTCCGAATAGAGGCTGTCTTTCATCTCTTCCAATAAATCTCTGCGGTAGAAAAAATGCGTATAATACACAGGACGTTTCTCTTTTTCGGCAAAATACCACAATCCAGGACATCTCACCGTCTTTGCATCCGGAAGCGTTTGCACATCTATTCCCACTTCCTGCCATAACTGACTCTCCTGAGTAGGATTCCTCAAGTCGGCAACATCGACCACCTTCACATCCGTAAAGAGTCCGATGCCGTATTGCAACAGATAGCGGTAATAGGTACCAAGATTCAAGTCAGAGACAAGTATGGCGTCTTTCTTTAAACCGGAACACTCATTATAAAAATAGAATAGAAAGGCATGGGAAAACAATCCGCTGTCATACCATTCACGGGCAAGCTCCTTTATCTTGTCCATATCTTTTTTATGGTGATAATAGGTCAGATCAGAGATATAGTCGCGTTCACTGGTACGCTTGATAGAGAGTATCTTTTGTTGAATTACTTCCCGTTTTCCCTCATCGGTTTCCAAATCCAGCAAATGCCGATAGTAAGTCCGTGTATCAGGAATCCACTTCTTCATTTTCTTCACGATGCCATGTTGTTCCCTTCGCAATCTTTGCACCTGCAGAGAATCCTTCCACCACACTAACTTTGCCTCTTGATATTCAGCATTACAAGCAACCCAATAATTCTCCCATGCCTTTTCATTCCGCTTATCTTTCTTTAACTCAACCTGCCAGGCATCCTTCTGCGCCCGATACCAATCTGCCCCCAAAGGAAAGAAACCATCCAACAACCGGACTTCCAAAGGTTCTGCTTTCTGTTCCTGGGCAAATACGGTATGTCCAAGCACTACGAAAAGGAGTAACATATAAATAAGTCGTTTCATGCTTTTCTGAGTTTATTGAAGATTGATGCTTTTCTGATATTGCTCCCGCACCTCCTTACTAAAAGATTTTGCATTGTCAATGACAGATTTCAGTAACAAGTATAGTTTGTCATAATGATTCAAGTCTCCTGATTCTTTGTAAAACTGTAACAGAGCTTTCAAAGCAGGTACATAATAAAGACTCAATGCTTCCGTCAATTGGGGATTAAAAGCTACAGTCGCCACTGTCTCCGGATAAAAAGTCTCACGCAGGTAATCCATCAAATATACATTCTCAAAATTCCGCCGCACGATCGCTAGATTATCATAAGATTTAGGAGAATATTTCATCAATAATCCCTCGGAGTGCAGGCAATCCTTAAACGCACTTCTGGAAAGTTCATCCATCGTAATAGAAAAATATACGGGACGGTTTGTATGCCGGATAATGTAATCTACCTGTCTCTTGATTTTCTTGGAATACGTTTTCATAAAATCTGTAGGGGAGATAAATCCAGTCGTATCATTATTTTCTTCTTTATATTTAGGGATTCCCAGTTCTTCGGTCAGTTTATCCATATACGTAAAGCTAGACAAGAAAGGATACACAATAATCTTCTTATCATTAAACATATCTTTCGCATTCTGAAGCATTCTGGCACCGTATAAGTCAAGGCTTCCACCCATAAAGATGATAGCATCCTTATCTGCCGAAGCCAGCTCGTTATAGGCAAAATTGAGTATCTGCGCAGGAAATTCACCGGATTGATACCAACGTACACATATATCTTTGAGCCGCTCCTCATCTCTTAATGACATAGACATGTAAGTAGGATAATGCAAAATAGCATCAGGCCATTTGTCTATAATTTCTTCGATTGGCATTCTCTTTTCACCCGGCTTAATGTTCATATTCCGCATAACTTCATACGTAGCGGTATTAGGGATGCTTTGCTTCATTTCTGCCATCATTTCATCAAACTCTTTCTGTATATCTGCCCCAACAGCAAGTGTAGCAGATGGTTTCATCGAAAGCAATAAGGATATTCCTTTTAGTGACTGGAGTTTCCCTGCATACTGCATCCATGCTTTTTCGTCTTTAGGGTTTTCCTTTACTTTCTGTTTCCATTGGTCTATCTGCTCACGCAAGGAATTTGCAACCATTTCAATAGAGTCGGAAGACAACTCAGCATCATAATAAGTAGATTCAACTTGCGAATACAACAGTGTAGCACAAGAACAAAACAGGATAAACAACAGATATTTGATCGTTTTCATTATTCACTCTTTTATTAAATTCAACATTGCTTAATTAGAACCGTTCTGACAAAGCATACACGCAAGCAAAGCAAACGTTCAATTAAAAGAGCACTTTTTTTAGCAGGTGTTTACTATTTGCATCCACAACGGGTTCAACGTCCCGTCCAATAATCTATTCATCACTCCATTCAAAGTCCGATAATCACCTCACAAACCTTATCCTGAAACGCCCTCGCCCTGGCTGCCGAAAGCACATTCTGATTCATAATGGCAAAAGCCACTTCATGTCCGTTCTTCATCTTCAGATAACCGGCAAGGGCATTGATAGCTGTAAACGAACCGGTCTTTGCATGGACATTTCTGAATGCGGAAGTGTTCTTCATTCTGTTTTTCAGCGTTCCGTCTATTCCGGCAACAGGAAGAGACTTATACAGTTTCTGAAAAACATCGGACTGTGAATAGGCATATTTCAGAAAATCAACCAACAGGGCAGGAGACAGGTAATTATAATTAGACAATCCGCAACCATCCGCGATCTTATAGTCTTTCGGATCGTGCCCGAGGTTACGAACCAGTTTCATAATCTCAACAATGCCATCTTCCGCCGTCACACGTTTCTTTCCTGTAGCTTGTGACGCAATCCGGCAAAGCATTGCTTCCGCATTCAGATTATCACTTTCCTTCATCAACTGATTCAAGACCTTCTGCACCGGAGTCTCCCAGCGAGCCATCTGCTCTGCTCCATCGGACGGTAATTCGGTAAAACCGTACGATTCGGGAACCACGATTCCTTTAGCACGGAGACGTTCTAAAAAAGTATGCATAAAGAAACTCCCTGAATCATAGATATTTATCAAATCCTTTCTAAACGTAGGAACATTGCCTGTCACGATCAGATTATTCCCATTGGTCAACCAATCTCTTGATAACAAATACTTTCCGGCAGAAGGAGTACGTGTCTTTGTCCGGTTCGTCAAGGTATAATAAGAAGACACAGGCTTACAGGAAACGCTTGCCGTATCTCCTTGCAGAGAGCCGGGAACCACCGTCACCTCCACAGCACCCTTACAAAACATCAACGGAGACATATAAGGCTGATAAGCCTCCGGAGTATCATCCCATGCCCATCCGTGCCCCCAATAAAGGGAATCTTTCATCGAAACATCGCCATACACCTGTCCGTTGATCACCGAAAAAGGGAAGGTGATTACTTCTTCGATCAATGAATCCATCATCAAACTGTCAAATTCCGGATCGAATCCACCGACAACATACAAGTTGCCTTGCAGCGTATCATGCTCTATCACCCCGTCGTGCCATACTTCCGTACGGAAAGGATTGTCCGCATCGGGACGGGAGAGGGCTGTAATAGCCGTGAGCAGCTTCATGGTAGAAGCCGGGCGGGAGAGTTTCGTATCACGATAAGTATATAATGACTTCTTCGCTGTCAGGTCATACACGGATATGCCGACTTCGGATGCTTCGGGAAGCATTCTTTTGATTAGTGAATCAATCTGAGAAAGATTTGCCTGCCCCCATACGGATGTGGGCAACAGGGCAACTGATAAAACCAAAAACAACAAATACTTCTTCATCAACCTTCTACATTAACCTACATTAACTTTCATGCTACTTCAGCTTCTTCCGTATCTCGAATATCACGGCTATCCGCTTATGCTCAATCTTATAATGCTTCCCGGAAAATCTCTCCTACCGTAGGATGAGGGAAAACAATCTTCTTCCATGCGGCGGCAGTCAATCCAAGCTCAATGGCAGTACCGGCAAGAGTGATGATTTCCGAAGCAGGATTGCCCAGCACGTGTGCCCCGATTATCCGTTCCTGTTCATCCAGCAGTACTTTGCAGACTCCGTTCACGCCTTCATTCTCCGCCACAAAACGACCGGAATAAGCCATCGGAAGTTTCACTACCTTATAAGTAATTCCTTTTGCTGAGGCCGATTCTTCCGTTTCTCCGACTCCTGCAATCTCCGGATTCGTATAAACAACGCCGGGGATAGCCCGGTAACTCATTGCATCTTCCTTACCCAAAATAGAATGTACGGCAACCTCAGCCTCACGGACAGCCGTATGAGCCAACAAAGAAAAGCCTGTCAGATCACCGCAGACATAAACGCCGGACAGCGAAGTCTGCATCTTCTCATTGACCTTGATAGCGCCACGCCCGGTTTTATCCAGATTCAGATTTTCGAGTCCGAAACCTTTCGTCACAGGTCGGCGTCCAACGCTCATCAATAGCTTTTCTGCTATAACACTGCCCTTTCCTTCTGCATTCTCGTATGAAACAACCGCACCCTCTTCCGTCTGTGATAAAGCGACAACTTTAGTGCTGAGCAGGAATTTAATGCCCCGCTTCGCATATTCGGCACGAAGCAATGCAGACAGTTCCTTATCCATTCCTCCCAAAATCTCATCCATCATCTCAATCACCGTTACCTGCACACCGAGACTATTAAAAAATGATGCAAACTCCATACCGATCACTCCACCGCCTACAATGGCAAGGGAGGCAGGCAGCTCCTTACTGTCCAGCGCATCCCGATGCGTCCAGTAATTCACCGTTTCCACGCCGGTAATAGGAGGGATGAAGGTTTCGGAGCCTGTACAAAGGATCAGATTTTCCGCATTGTATGTTTCTTCGCCACAGCGAACTGTATTTTTATCTATGATCTGCGCCTCTCCCGTCACCATCGCGACATTATTGGAGGTCAACTTTGCCTTTACACCCAATACCAGTTTGCGCACCACTTTACTTTTACGGGCAATGATCTTCGGCAAGTCAAAAGAGACTTCGGAGACATTCACCGCATATTTCGAGGAATGACGTGCACTGTCGTAAGTCTTTGCCGAATACAACAGCGTTTTCGTCGGGATGCATCCTTCATTCAGGCAGACACCTCCCAAATTATTCTTCTCGATAAGGAGTACACTCAAACCGGCTTTGCCGGCAGCTTCGGCGGCTGTATATCCTGCGGGACCGCCACCGATGATAATGACTTGGTATTTCATAGGTATAAAATTTATTGTTCCATTCTCTTTTTAATCAACTCCACAAATTCACGTTCCTTGACAGGCATCACCGAAGCAAACTTTCCGTTTCCATACTCTATCAAGACATAATTCGTCACCGAAAACTTTCCGAATTTCATGGAATGATACTTCCGGATAGCTGTGATTTCGGCAATAGGAATTACTTTTTTACGCATAAAACGTCCAGTGGATATCTCCAGAACTCCATCAGTAGATACAGTGTAAACCGTATGAATAATCTGTTCGATGACTACAATAAGCAGGAGCATTAGTAGCACTGCCGGCAAGATATATTTACACCACAAAGCGCCCACGGCATTTACAGTAAGCACCACCAGCAGAAAATACTGGTACCAGGCGATGCGGGCATGAAAAATTCGATTCATTTTGTCAGATTTTTGCGTGCAAGGTAGCAAATTTATGAATTAGTGACAACGAAAAGAACAACGAAGTGACTTATTTTGTAGCTTTGCGGTGAGAAATAAACAAAATTATGGTAAGAAAATTCGATTTCCTCGTTATCGGCTCCGGAATTGCCGGTATGAGTTTTGCGCTCAAAGTGGCGCACAAAGGTAAAGTTGCTCTTATCTGTAAAAGCGGGCTGGAAGAAGCCAATACGTACTTCGCACAAGGAGGAGTGGCGTCCGTCACCAACCTGCTGGTGGATAATTTCGACAAACACATTGAAGACACGATGATTGCCGGCGACTGGATCAGTGACCGTGGCGCAGTAGAAAAAGTAGTGCGCGAAGCGCCTGCGCAAATTGAAGAACTGATCAAATGGGGCGTGGACTTCGACAAAAACGAGAAAGGCGAATTTGACTTGCACCGCGAGGGAGGACACTCCGAGTTCCGCATTCTTCACCATAAAGATAATACGGGAGCAGAGATTCAGGACAGCCTGATCAAAGCCGTGCAAAGGCATCCGAACATCGAGGTGATCGAAAACCAGTTTGCCGTTGAAATACTGACCCAACATCATCTGGGAGTAACTGTTACCCGCCAGACACCGGACATCAAATGCTACGGTGCCTACATCCTCGACCCGAAAACCGGAAAAGTAGATACCTACCTCGCCAAAGTGACTCTTATGGCCACCGGTGGAGTAGGAGCTGTTTATAAAACGACCACCAATCCGCTAGTCGCTACCGGAGACGGTATCGCCATGGTCTACCGTGCCAAAGGTACAGTGAAGGATATGGAGTTTGTGCAATTCCACCCCACCGCCCTGTACCATCCGGGCGACCGCCCTTCGTTCCTGATTACGGAAGCGATGCGTGGCTACGGTGGCGTACTCCGCACAATGGACGGCAAGGAGTTCATGCAAAAATACGATCCCCGTCTTTCACTCGCTCCGCGCGATATCGTAGCCCGTGCTATTGACAACGAAATGAAAAATCGGGGTGATGACCATGTTTATCTTGACGTCACCCACAAAGACCCGGAAGAGACAAAGAAGCACTTTCCCAATATTTACGAGAAATGCCTCAGCTTGGGCATCGACATCACCAAAGATTACATTCCGGTAGCTCCGGCAGCCCACTATCTTTGCGGCGGTATCCTTGTAGACCTGAACGGACAGTCTTCTATCGAACGCCTCTACGCAGTGGGAGAGTGCTCCTGCACCGGTCTTCACGGCGGTAACCGCCTGGCTTCCAACTCACTGATCGAAGCTGTCGTATATGCCGACGCTGCCGCCAAGCATAGCCTGAGAGTTGTAGACCAGTATGCCTACAACGAAGCTATCCCCGAATGGAACGACGAGGGAACCCGCTCACCGGAAGAGATGGTACTGATCACGCAAAGCATGAAGGAAGTCAACCAAATTATGAGTACTTATGTAGGTATTGTCCGCAGTGACCTTCGCCTGAAACGTGCCTGGGACCGACTGGATATCATTTACGAAGAAACTGAAAGCCTGTTCAAACGCAGCGTAGCCTCCAGAGAGATTTGCGAATTGCGTAATATGGTCAACGTAGGATATCTGATTATGCGTCAGGCGATGGAACGCAAAGAAAGCCGCGGATTGCATTATACGATTGATTATCCACACGCTAAAAAATAATCATGAAAACATTAACTAGACTATTTATTCTTTTATTCGTTATGGCAGGTGTAAGTTCCTGCTATACAGGGATCCCATTGAAGCAAGGCAAATCGGAAAACAACCGAACTTACGAAGTCAGCTATTTGTTCGAGCATGACGGAGTCAAAGTCTATCGTTTTATGGATATGGGAAACTATGTGTACTTTACAACAAAAGGAGATGTGACCAGTATCAAAAATGACTCTACGAAAGAAAGGACTGTAACGATCTACAGAGACGATAAGTTCAGATAAAAATATGTCTTAATAAAATGGCGCTTGCATATGATTGCAAGCGCCATTTTTATTATCTAATAAACACCTCTTATTAATAGTTTTCTTTCTTAACCTCGAAATACGCCTGCGGATGCAAACATGCCGGGCAAACTTCGGGAGCTTCCTTACCGATTTCGATATAACCGCAGTTACGGCATTGCCATACCACTTCGCCTTCTTTAGCGAATACGGTCATATTTTCGATGTTGTTCATGAAAGCCAGGTATCTTTCTTCGTGGCCTTTCTCGGCGATTGAGATATTGCGGTACATAGCGGCAATCATCGGGAAACCTTCCTGTTCTGCCACATCAGCGAAATGAGGATAATCCAGTGACCATTCTTCATGTTCGCCGGCAGCGGCAGCGCGAAGATTTTCGAGTGTATTACCGATCACACCGGCCGGATAGCTGGCAGTAATTTCTACCATACCACCTTCCAGGAACTTGAACATACGTTTAGCGTGTTCCTTTTCCTGATCAGCTGTTTCTGTGAAGATTGCTGAAATTTGTTCGTAACCTTCCTTCTTTGCAACACTTGCAAAATAAGTGTAACGCATTCTTGCCTGTGATTCTCCTGCAAATGAAGTCAGCAGATTCTTCTCTGTCTGGGTTCCTTTAATGCTTTTAGTCATAATTCTAATCTATTTTAAAATTGGTTATTACCAAACGTAACTTGTCGTACTATTTATAACGCAAATATAAGCGATTTGTTCGTAATAAGCTCCCTTTTCTTAATGAATAAAAACTATCGATTCATAGATAAAACCTATCAACAATCAAATAGCATGTTGCTAAACATACTTATCTCGATTATTTTGCGTAATTTTGCAACCTCTACTTTGCAAAAGAGCAAATTATATATAATAATTCACAGAAATGAAGTTATTTGAATTTAAACCCAAATTGGTTTCTTGTTTAAAGAATTATTCGAAAGAAACGTTTATGGCGGACCTGATGGCAGGCGTCATTGTTGGTATCGTAGCACTTCCACTGGCCATCGCCTTCGGTATTGCTTCGGGAGTATCGCCCGAGAAAGGTATTATCACTGCTATTATTGCCGGATTCATCATCTCTCTGCTGGGAGGAAGCAAAGTCCAGATCGGCGGACCGACAGGAGCTTTCATCGTGATCATCTACGGCATCATCCAGCAATATGGCGAAGCCGGACTGATTGTGGCGACGCTTATGGCAGGTGTTCTCCTTATATTATTAGGAGTGTTCAAGCTCGGAGCCGTTATCAAGTTTATTCCGTATCCCATTATCGTCGGTTTCACCAGCGGTATTGCCGTTACCATTTTTACTACGCAGATTGCCGATATCTTCGGACTGTCCTTCGGAGGTGAAAAGGTACCGGGGGACTTTGTCGGGAAATGGATGATTTATTTCCGTCATTTCGATACCGTGAATTGGTGGAATACTATCGTAAGTATTGTCAGCATCATTATCATTGCAATCACTCCCCGGTTTTCTAAAAAAATTCCCGGATCGCTGATTGCTATTATTGTAGTGACAGTGGCCGTCTATCTGATGAAAAACTATGGCGGAATAGATTGCATTCCGACCATCGGTGACCGTTTCACCATTAAGTCAGAATTGCCGGATGCCGTTGTACCGGCTTTGGATTGGGAAGCTATCAAAAATCTGTTTCCGGTAGCTATCACTATTGCAGTGCTGGGAGCTATCGAATCACTCTTGTCTGCCACCGTAGCCGATGGTGTGATAGGCGACCGTCATGATTCCAACACAGAACTAATCGCACAGGGTGCGGCAAATATCGTAGCGCCATTGTTCGGAGGTATCCCCGCTACCGGAGCTATTGCCCGTACGATGACGAATATCAACAATGGAGGTAAGACACCGATTGCAGGTATTATCCATGCGATTGTTCTTCTTCTGATTCTTCTTTTCCTGATGCCGCTGGCACAGTATATTCCGATGGCTTGCCTTGCCGGAGTACTGGTCATCGTATCTTATAATATGAGCGGCTGGCGCGTCTTCAAGGCTTTACTGAAGAATCCGAAATCCGATGTCACCGTACTGCTGATCACTTTCTTCCTAACTGTTATCTTCGACTTGACAGTTGCCATCGAAGTAGGACTGATCATCGCCTGCGTACTCTTCATGAAACGTGTCATGGAGACTACTGAAATCTCCGTCATTACGGATGAGATCGACCCGAATAAAGAATCGGATATCGCCGTCAACGAAGAAAACATCATGATCCCTAAAGGAGTGGAAGTATATGAGATCAACGGTCCTTACTTCTTCGGTATCGCTACGAAGTTCGAGGAAACGATGGCGCAGCTGGGAGACCGTCCGAATGTACGCATCATCCGTATGCGTAAAGTTCCGTTCATCGACTCCACAGGTATTCATAATCTGACTACACTTTGCGAAATGTCGCAGAAAGAAAAGATTACCGTCATTCTTTCCGGAGTCAATGAGAAAGTATATAAGGTACTGGAGAAATCCGGATTCTATGAATTGCTGGGAAAAGAAAATATCTGCCCGAACTTCAAGGTAGCGCTGGATAGAGCGGAAGAAGTCATGAAATAAAGAGATTCCAACATAAAGAAAGAGCCATTTTATCTCCTGCTTTTCGGGATTAAAATGGCTCTTTTTATTTTAAAAGAGGAGGGATTACCGCTCCACTAAACTTTTAGAAACAAGCCCCGTTTATACATCATTCTCAACAGGAAGAAAAGAATAAGATAATTAGCAAAAGTAAGCCATACGGGATAATAATCTCCGATGTATTGTTTCAGTCCGTAACTGACCGAATCAGCAATGCAACGGAAGTTCACCACTTCGCCCAACAGGTAAGCCGTGATGGAGTTCATACCATACACTTTCAACCAGTTCAATCCACGGCTGTGTCCCTTATAGTCAATCCAGTAATAAAACAATGCCATCAGCAGAAAGCAATAACCACCGGACAGTAATGTCATGCTACCTGTCCACAAACGTTTTATGATGGGCATCTGCAAACTCCAAAGCATCGCCAGCCCTACTAAAAGCACACCAATGACGGACAGAGTCTGTACCACCTTTTTACGATTTGCTTTCCCTTCTTTCATAATCTTTCCGGCAAAAGCTCCGAGCATGACAGTCACTCCGAATGTCAGACTGCTCCATATCCATGTGTAATTGTAATAAGGTGAAAAGCTCCACGTTCCGTCCTCATTCCAGAAAACACCATCTCTGAAACGACCTAAAACCCATCTGTCCACCTGTTCGGCAAAGTTTCCAGCCGGTGTGAAGTCACCCAAAAATGTCATGGGAATCCAGTATATGAAAAGCAACAATAAAGTGATTCCTATCTGCCACCTGAATGAAAAATGTAACTGAATGACTGCCGCAATGAGATAGCCGACAGCAATAGACTGCAAAGTATTTGAATAGAGATAAATATGACTGCTGTCCAGTCCAAGCAGATTTCCCTGAACAATCATTCCGAAAATAAACAGCAGAAACACCCGCCTCAGAATCCTCCGATAGACGGGCCAGTAACTGCCGGACATACCGACGTACTTTGACAGTGAAAACGGCATCGAAGCGCCTGTCATAAACAGGAACAACGGCATCACAAGATCCCAGAAACGGAATCCCTCCCACACTTCATGATCAAACTGATAAAGGATATCGTTGAGAAACGGCAAGTTCAACTGTCGTGCCAATGCCGCAAACACCGGCTGAAAGAAGACAAGAAGAAACAGGTCAAAGCCACGAAGGATATCCAACGATGCCAAACGGGTTGTGTTTTTCTCAGATAATTTATTCATCGCATTTATAAATTTAAGTTTTCATCACTCTTCCTTACTTCACGGGATAAATGGTGAAAGTAAATGTTTGCTTTCCCAACGGAACCAGATACGGCGGCAACACCCCCGGTCCGCATGTAGCAGTACCTACACCTGCCTGCTTAGCATCCAAATGTACGGTAATCCTGCCATTACGTTCCAAGTCATTGATATGAAGTGCCTTCTCCAATAATAAATCAGAGAAAGGGAGAGCACTAAACTGGAATGGAGAATCAGACTCTATCCAGCAGCCTTTTCCGCTGTCGTCTGCCAGCTTCACCCAACGTACATCGGTGCGGTTTCCCGTCGACTGGGGGATAACATAATAATGGAACATCTTTTCGGGCGTTGTAGTATAGATACCTATTTTACCAGACTGGTTTCTGTCAATGTATGTTTCGTGTTCACCACGTCCCAGATAAGTCACATTTCCATAGGTATCGTTCATTTCAAACGTTAATCCCAGTCGTGCTATTGATTTCACCCATGTCGTGTCCGGCTGAAAAGTAGTCTGTACTTTCAAAGATCCATTGTGATTCAGCGTATATTCCAATGTGGCATCTCCTACTTTCTTCCCAGTCACATTCAATATATTTACCTGTGCGGTAGCGGATGTCTTACTTTCTTTCAGAGAAACCACCTTTTGGGTCAATGTATGCAATCCGGCTTTTCTCCATAGTTTTGCACCCATTCTGTCCCGATTATCATTATCCGTTGCCGGACGGAACAGGCTTATAGTGACCGGACTAGCCAACAACTCTTCTCCGTCCAGACAAAGAGACTTCAAAGCGCCTGTGTTTTCATCGACTTCAAATGTCGTTTTTCCGGCTTCAGAAGGTTTTCCATTCCATACTTTTCCGGATGCAGGAAGCACAAACTGGTCATAAGCAATTTCCCAAGCGGTGTCCACTAAAGGAGTGGACTTTTTACGTGTCCAGCCCAAATCAAGATAAGCTTCACGGATAGTCTTGGGAAGCTGCACCGCCCCTAAAGTAAGCTCCACCGTTGCATGCGGCTCACATGCCACCTCCTTGTTGCCTTCTGCCAAAACAGTACCATCATCTCCCGTCACCTTCCAATGCAGGATATATTCATTCAAATCAGAGAAGTCGAACCAGTTCTTCACACGAACCGTCAGATTCTTTTTATCAATCAGTGTGCTCTTTATATTCTGATAGATCTTCTTTACTTCCAGCAAATGCGGATGAGGTTCCCGGACAGCATTTACCAACCCATTGCAACAGAAGTTTCCAAAGCTGGGCACATCTTTCGGCCCGTAATCTCCTCCGTATGTCCAATACCATTTACCATCCTTGTCTACTTCACGGAACGACTGATCTACCCAGTCCCAGATACAACCTCCTTGTGCCATCGGCTCATTTTCGAAGACCTCCCAGTATTCTTTCATTCCGCCGCAGCTATTGCCCATTGCATGCAAATACTCGCAAAGAATGAAAGGACGATAAATATCCTTGCGTGCCACATAATTTCTGATCACATCCACACTGCGATACATCCGGCAATAGATATCGGTATTATAGTTTTCTTCCGCACGTTCGTATTGTACCGGACGGTTTTTCTCCACCGATTTCAGCCAGTCATACGTACGTTCGAAATTGATTCCGTTGCCGGCTTCATTACCGAGCGACCAGATGACAACAGAGGGATGATTCTTCGAACGTTCATACATACGGCGTGTACGGTCTATATGGGCAGGAAGCCACGTACTGTCCTTTGCAAGAGAGGCAGGACCATAACCCATACCGTGCGATTCAATATTAGCCTCATCAATCACATAAAGTCCGTAACGGTCGCAAAGCTGATACCAGTAGGGATGTGCCGGATAATGCGAGTTGCGTACCGTATTGATGTTATGCTGTTTCATTAACCTGATATCCTGTTCCATCAGTTCTTTGCTTACTGTACGTCCGAGTTGCGAATGTTCGTGCCGGTTAACACCTTTCACCAATACAGGCACACCGTTTATACAAAAACGTCCGTTCTTTATCTCAGAAGTTCTGAACCCGACTTTTGTTCCGGTTATTTCCGTAACCTTTCCTCCGGCATCTTTCAACTCCAACAACAAGGTATAAAGTTCGGGATGCTCCGCATTCCATCTTCTCACATCAGGAAGGCGCTGTTCATCGAATACGATCAGATTGCCCGATCCATGTGATTCCAGCTTCCGGCTTCCTTCCAGCACTGTCTTGTCCGAAGCATCTTTCAATGTATAAGCAATGGAGGACGTTCCCGAAGCCGTTCCTCCGACTGCCACCTCCAGTTCGAAGATACCCTCTTTGTAATGTTCTTTTTCGAGAAGGGAAGTCACCTTGTAATCGGCAATATATTGTTCGGGAGTGCTGTAAAGATACACATCCCGTTCAATACCACTCAATCGCCACATATCCTGACATTCCAAATATGCTCCCGAACTCCAGCGATATACTTCAAGCGCAATCGTATTTTCTCCGTCGGTGAGCTTGTCCGTGATATCCCATTCGGCAGCAGTCTTGGAACCTTGATTGTATCCGAGAAACTCACCGTTTACCCATACATAATAAAACGATATCACTCCTTCACAGCAGAGTACCACACGACGTCCTTCCCATCCGGCAGGCACTTTAAAAGTCCGCCGATAAGAACCGACCTCGTTCTCTTTGTAAGGTACCAAAGGAGGATTCTTTTTGAAATTAAACATCTTATCATCAAACTCGTACGTCTCATTCACATAAATAGCCGTACCATATCCCTGACGTTCCCAGTTTCCCGGCACCTTTATATCTGCCCATCCACCTGTATAGTACGACGGCTTATAAAAATCTTTTGGACGAGTGTCCGGATTCTTCACCCAATGGAACTTCCACTGCCCGTTCAGACTCATATAATAAGGTGACTGCTCGAATGTGCCTTTCTCCACCTCCGAAGCATCTGCATAAGGCCATACATAAGTATGAGGATCGAGCTTGTTCAATCCTACGGCATACTGGCTCTGCCATTCAGGCTGTTGCTGTTGTGCCGTAGTGGAAATGATAGCGGGCGCCGCCAGCATCATTAAGAAAAATGGTTTCAACAAATTATTCATTTTTATCATTCTATCATCACTTCATCAAAATGCACTCTTGCCTCCTGCCCGGGACGGACATGGTTATCAGGACATTTTCCTATCCCTTTTGCCGTTACCCTTATATAGCGGGTTTCAACGCCTCCCAAACTTATCGATATATCCTCAATATAATTACCTTCACGGAAAATCTCTTCCGGAGTAAAGGTCCGTTCTCCTGCCTTATCGAAAGTTTTATTATCACCGGATACCGCAATCTCTATCAAGCGCGGTTTATGTACAGCCATACCATAACTGGTTATGCAACCAATAGTGAAGGTATTCACCTTCTCCATCTTCTCCATATCTATAGTAAAAGAGATAGAATCATTATTCGTCCAAGAACACCATTCAAAGTCCGAATACTTCAGGCTTCCACGTATCCCGTTAGTCAGAAGTTTCTCATTCGGATTACATCCCGACACAGGTTTGGCGGTTGCCAGATTCCAACGAACAGGAAGCGTCAGTGTCTTTCCCATTTGTCTGCCTTTCACAAAAGTAGCACTTTTAAGATTCAATGTCTCTTTTACGGCCAATTTTTCTTTATAAAGAGGTGAAGTAGCTATAGGTTCACTGCCATCTGTCGTATAATGTATTTCTGCATCCGGCCGGATACATTCCAGTTTCACTTTCAGTGCTCCATCTTCGGGAGTCACCGTGTGCTGAATATTATACATCGAACGGGCATAGACAATTCCTTTTGCCGTCAGATGTTCATTATAAATATCCATTGCTTTCAGAAATGAAGTCCAATCCTTTTTCTCCGGCTGTGTCCATGCTATCTCCGCCAATGCAGCCAGACGGGGAAATACTAAATAATCCACGTCTTCAGGTTTATTGCAGAACTCTGTCCACATGGATGCCTGCACGCCCATGAGTAAAGAAGCGTACTCCGGCTTCCAGTCTGCCTGCACCGGTTCATAATCATAAATATCCTTCAACGTATTATTACCAAAGTAGGTTTGAGGTTCAAACCATTGCGGTCCCTGATAACGAATCAGATACATGATACGTGCGGGTGTCATGATGAACGGATGCCCTTGCTCCGCTGCTTTCAGAGCAGCCGTTCCCAGTCCTCTCCATCCCTGGATGATAACGCCTTCGGGCAGGAAACTACTGTTGGTCAGTTCGTCCCAGCCAATCACTTTTCGTCCTTTGCTGCACACATAGTCACTCATCCGTTTCATAAAGTAACCTTGCAAGTCTTCTTCATTGTCCAGATGTTCATTTTTCATCCGTGCCTGACAAAGCGGGCACTTTTCCCAATATCCTTTTTGCGCTTCATCACCTCCCAGATGGATATAGCGGGAAGGAAACAAAGCCATCACTTCATCCAGAACATTCTGCAAAAAAGTAAAGGCACTATCTTTTCCCGCACAGTAGATCACTCCTGAATTGCCTCCACCCAAACCCGGGATCACCCCGATATAACTCTTTACTATCGGACAGGTCAATTCCGGATAAGCAGCCAATGCAGCATTACTATGGGCAGGCATATCAATCTCGGGAATAATTTCTATCTGCCGTTCGGCAGCGTAAGCCACCATCTCCTTTACATCCTCCTGTGTATAGAATCCTCCGATAGGCGTAGGTTCTCCCGGTTCCGGATTGCGCCGGAAATAGAAAGGAACATCCATACGGTTGACCCGCCAGGCTCCTGTTTCCGTCAGACGGGGATATTTCTTGATTTCCAGCCTCCAGCCGTTGTCATCCGTCAGATGAAAATGGAGAGTATTGATTTTGAGCATCGCCATACAATCGATGATACGCAAAACGTTCTCTTTAGGAATAAAGAATCGGGCGACATCCAACATCAGTGCCCGATAACCAAAGCGTGGTTCATCCTGAATAGTCACTGTGGGAATATTCCAGTCAAGGCACTTTGCCCGTTGATTGCCTTCGATAGCAGGTGGCAGCAGTAAACGGATCGTCTGCAATGCGTAGAAAAATCCTTTCGTATCGGAAGCTCTCACCAAAATCTGCTGCGGGGTAACTTCCAGCAGGTATGCTTCACTTTTTAGAGAAGAGTCAGTCGTAAAACGAACATGACTCTTCTCACTGCTACCCATTGTCAACTGAGGAATTATCCCTGAGCTTTTTTTAAATAAGTCTATAAAGTTACGGGCGATAACCGCCTGTTCATGGTTTTCTACGGAAAAGACTGTCTTGTCGGAAAAGGTAAAGTTACCCTTGCCCGGTACTACACGTACCGGACAAGGAACTATTGAAATAGAGGATGGTGTTAAGTTATCAGCGCTTGCCCCCGCTATAGGTGCCAGTAGCATGAGAATGATTAAGATGTATTTCGTCATGATAGTCAGTTTTATTATTATTCCTTGTCTCTCTCAGGGGAGAAACGGACCGGATCATTATACTGTTCCTGCAGTTTTTCCATTTCTACTTTCAGTTCTTCGGCGATGGATTCATATTCGGGTTGACCGTAAAGGTTGTGCATCTCCGTAGGATCAGCCTGCAGGTCGTAAAGTTCCCACCAGTTGATGTTATTATAAAAATGAATCAGTTTATAGCGTTCGGTACGTATGCCGTAATGGCGTTTCACCATGTGTTCGGCAGGATATTCATAGAAATGATAATATAAGGCTGTCCGCCAGTCCTGAGGATGTTCGCCTTTCAGCAACGGAACAAGTGACACTCCGTGGATGTCTTCGGGCACAGGAGCTCCGGCAAGTTCGAGGAAGGTAGGGGCATAGTCGATGTTCTGCACCATTTCCGTGATCTTTCCCCTGCGGTCAAAGCCTTTCGGCAGGCGCATGATAAGAGGAGTACGCATGGACTCTTCGTACATGAAACGTTTGTCAAACCAACCATGCTCACCCATGTAGAAGCCTTGATCGGAAGTATAAACTACCAGTGTATTGTCCAGTAATCCCTTCTTTTTCAGATAGTCGAATACTCTACCGACATTGTCATCCAATGATTTCACCGTCTTCATATAGTCGCGCATATAACGCTGGAATTTCCAGTTGGCAAGTTCTTTCCCCTGCAGGTTCTGCCGGTAGAAATCGGCTATGATCGGATCATAAAACTTATCCCATGCGGCACGCTGTGCTTTGTCCATCCGTCCGATATACTTTTCATACAAGGCTTTCAGGCGGGAGTCTTTATCAGGACGCAGCATTTTAAGATCGTAGATCATATCCATATCTTTGGCAATGCTCATTTCCTGTGAGGCGGCAGCCGGACGTCCCTCATAATCGTCGAAGAAATTATCCGGTAACGGGAAGGTCTTATCTTCATACAAAGCCAGATTACACGTATCTGCCAACCAGTTGCGATGAATCGCTTTGTGATGAATCAACAGGCAAAAAGGTTTATCAAGATCACGTTTGTGTTCCATCCAGTCAATGGCATCATCGGTAATCAGATTTGTGATATATCCGTGCTTCCGGATGGTGTCGTTGTTCTGTGTAATGAAATCCGGATTGTAGTAATCGCCCTGACCGGGAACTATTTCCCAGTAGTTAAATCCGGAAGGAAGGCTTTCAAGATGCCATTTGCCTACCAATGCGGTCTGATATCCGGCTTTTTGCAACAATTTGGGGAATGTCTGTTGAGCACTATCGAATACACAAGTGGTGTTATCATAGAATTTGTTGGCACAACTGTGCTTGCCCGTTATCATGCAGGCACGGCTGGGTCCGCTCAGAGAATTAGCCACAAAGCTGTTGGTAAAGAGTACTCCTTCTTCCGCTATGCGGTCAAGATTGGGAGTTTCCATATATCGGGTATCATAGCAACTCATCATTTGTGCTGTATGATCATCGGTCATGATATAGACGATGTTCAGTGGCTTCTGTGCAGCCTCTTTTTTTACCGAAGTACAACTACAAGCTGCAGCAGCCAATCCGGTGACAGGAATTATATAAGTATACTTCATTTTATTTATTCATTGATTTAAAAGAAATCATCCGGAGAATACTTGCGGGATTCCCCGGATGATTGATAATACGGATTATTGATTAATAGAACTTAGTACCATTTTTAGCTTTACCCAGTTCATAATCTGCTACCGTAGCTTTATTGATGTATGTACGAACCCAATCAATCTCCAGACGAGGGATAGCGTCGTTTTCCTTATCTCGCTCATAATTATTGTAACTTGCGAATCCGGAATCCCAGCCGGCATCAGGAGACCATACTCCGCCTGTTTCTGTTCCACCGCCAAGTCCCCATTTATTAGGTGCACCCATAGTGAGGATGAACTTAAGTCCCTTCTCATTCTTTGCATTCGTAAAGGTCCACTCCTCTTCGGTACATTCGCTCTTCTTCAAGGTTACGGTTTCTTCTCCGTTGATACCTATTGCAACTTCCGTATCCGAACGCCACTCTACCCAATAAATATTCCATTCAGTCATATTGATTGTATTATTAGCAGTTTTGGTTTTATTATCAGTTGTAGTAGGACCGGTATGGAATGTCTGATGTGCTCTGTCTCCGGTTACAGGACCGACAGGATTTTCAAGAATATCTATTTCCGAATAAGATTTCTGACCGGCAGATTCATCAGAAACCAGCCAGATACCCATATTAAAGCCATTCTTCTGCCCACGAAGACGGGCACGGATTTCCATTCTGCAACCTTCTGATATCAACTGACTGTTGGACTTCCACGGAGAACCCGTTCCACAACCATAGAAAGCTGCTGTACCATAATCTCTTTGCCCTGATGCAGGAGCCGTAGCATTTGACGGTACTTTCATTTCTATCATTCGCAGATAGCCGTCGTCCGTAATCTTTGAGAACTGTTCGTTTATACAAGCAGCATGGTTCTGAACGATCACGGTATTACGTGCCGCCAGGAACAGAGGTACTTTATTACCAAAAGAGTTGCCATTGTTCCACATGTCGCCCGAATTTCCCACACTATGGAATTCCCACGCATTATAGAATTTCCAGCCTGCTGCAGCCAAGTCCGCATTAGGATGCGCATCCAACTCCTTCATTAAAACAGCATCGCCATATTGCTCAACCACAGCCGTCTGCCTTCCACTGGAAGCAAACGGGATCCCCGGATGATCATATACCCAGCGTTCGTCAAGAAGTTTACTACCCTTTCCTGCTTCGAGGTCTTTCATGATGATTTCCATTTTATCATTATCCAGCGGATACATAACAGAAATAGTTGTAAAATTCAGTACCAACGTTTCGTGCTGTGTAGGACTGAGGTTATGTTTCGTCTTCACTTTTGCCTCTGCCAAAGTTTCACCTGCGTTTACTGTCAATGTAACAGGAGGCAACGTTTCATAGAGACTCTTTTGATCATCAGGAATAGTGATGTTAATATCCATATCGTCTTTCACCGGAACAGGAGTCTGCACCTGAATAGTAAACTCATCACCTTCATTAATTATATTATCCGAATTGTTCTTCAGTGACACTACTGTATAATAGTGGTCGGAGACCACCACCGTTTGAGTAGGATTAGTCATGGCATAGCCACGCACGAAGGCAGTCACGTTCACAGTTAATTTCTGTTTCGGTTCAAGACCACTTTCCACAATCGGCAATTTAATATCGAAGCTACTCACCCCTTTGGGGACCGTAACCATCGAAGGAAAATCTTTAAATGCGATTTTCGATACATCCATTTCCCCGTCTTTAGCGGTCAGATACACATCAAAATCTTCATTAGTCGTCAATTGCGGATTCTTTTCATCATTAACTTTGACGGTAAGAGTCAGTTCTTCTCCCATCACAAAGCTTTTTCCACTTGCTTCTATAATCAACGGTACAGTCTCCGGCAATGGTTCTACCGCATCGTCATCACAACCTGCAAATCCTGTTGCAAGCAGGCAAACGGGTAAAAATGTATATAATATTCTTTTTATCATAATAGTATAGTTTATAAAATGAGGTATTTATTCACTTACATTCTCCCAACCCGGATTTTGACGTAACTGGCGATTTAATTGTAGTTCATCCTGTGGAATCGGCAATAAATAGTCCCGTTTCAGATCGAAAAGGTATCCATTAGGCAAGTATTGCTGCAATGGGTCCATCCAACCCTCATTATCCTTCAATACGAGCTTTAGTGACTCTTGTCCCTCGGGTGAAAAACTCCGGTACAGAATCCCCTCTTTACCCAGATAGGCACCTCTGCCGCGGCCATCTATTCCTTTCAGAGTTCCGGCACCTGCCCAACGCATCAAATCATCCAGACGGAACCCTTGAAGAGCCAGTTCCGAACGCCGCTCACGGCGAATCTCCTGAATAACAGGACTAATTCCCGTAAATGGGAAATTGGGATCGGTTGTCGGAGTAATATATTTCACACCTGCTCTTTCACGCAACGCTTTTATCGTTTTTGCGGCTACATTATCATCATATTTATTGAGTTCTGCTGCTGCTTCCGCATAGCAGAGCAATCCTTCCGCATAGCGGAACATAATAATGGCTGTTTCACTGTTACCGTCTACATAAGTTGTATCGATGCCCATCCGAATATGAAATCCTGTAACGTTTTTACTGTTCCCGTTGCCATTCAAACTCGGAGATACGATATCATCATTCTTCAGTTTTATTTCTTCCTTAGTACCTGTAGGATCATAAGCTCTGACGTTCATTGGCTTAGAAGCAGTAGCTCCTGCATTCGAGCGATATTTACAGCCTGTATGCATCACTGTAGCAAGAAGCCGCGCATCCCGATCTTTAAACATTTGATTGAAATCCTTAAATTTCAGTTCAGCAGGATCAATAAAAGTACCATCGGTATACAAATAATTATCAACCAAAGATTTTGATAATCCTGCCGGGCCGTCGGTATTGACCACACCACTGGAAAGTAGGCCTCCCAAAGCATTGAAGATACCATCATTCAAAGAGTACTTTTTCCAGAAAACAGCCTCTTGAATCCCAGAGAGATCTTTCTTATTAAACAAATGTGCAAAAGCGTCTTCCGCACTGATAGCTTCCTTATCAGAATCCTTTGTATTCAAGGTCAGACCGGCAGGGAAAAGTTGCTGATCACCCCAGTTCAATACTTCCTGATAAAATTCTGCGGAATTATCCTCTTTGGCGAACTCTGTTCCTTTGTGATATTTTTCCCATGAACCTTCGTAAAGCGCTACCCGCATAGCGAGAATAATAGCCGCCTCCTTGTTAATACGCAATCCTTGATATTTACTACGGGAAAACAGACTTGCCCGAGTTTCGGGAAGCTCGCCTATAGCAGCCTTCAGATCGCTCAGAATGAACCGTGCCACATCCGAACGCTTAGTAGCCGGAATTTGTAAACCGGCAACTGTGGCATTCCCATCCCAAAAATCATCCATAATAGGTATATCCCCAAAGCGGGTTAGCAAATAAAAGTGCCAGTAAGCCCGTAAGAAATAAGCTTCTCCTCGCAAAGATTGTATCTCGGCTGTTTCCTCTATTTCAGGAACACAATAATAGTAGAAGAAATAGTTGACATCACGCAGGTTCTCATACCCCTTCTTCCAGTCGGACGAGCCGCTGAACAAATTATTTTCACCATTCAGGCGCATATCATACTTTTCCGCCAGAATATTGTCGCTGTTCACCTCTTCTCCCCTGACACCCATTCCATACTGTGCCGGAGCGGGCAATGCCGGGTATAAAGCATTGATATAGTTCTCTACCTGTTCCCGTCCTGACAGGAAGGTAGTGTTATCTGGCTGCGTCAATGGTTTCCGGTCCAGAAAGTCGGAACAAGCAGACAGCATCAGTCCCATAAAAGCAGTTAGAATAATTATCTTCTTTTTCATAATAGTTCCTCTCTAATTAAAATGTGACATCAATTCCAAATACAAAGTTCCGGTTCATAGGATATACACGTCCGTTACCATTGGCATTCAATGGTGAAGTAAGTGCCGGGGCAGTGTCATTACTGCCGCCTACCCATCCGTTCACCTGATTCAGTGTTTCCGGATCAAACTGTTTCGGCAATTTAGAAACAGTAAACAGGTTATCACAAGTGACGTATACTCTCAAATTACTCAGTCCGATATGTTGCACCAGCTGAGGCTTGAACGAATAAGACACCGTCAGATTCTTTAGGCGCATATAAGCTGCATTCAGCAAGTAACGGGTGGTATTGTAGCCTGTATTGGCTGCCAGAGTCTGTTTATCATCCGTCAGACGTGGTAAATATCCTTCAGGATTCTGAGCATTGAAATGGTCCAGATGTTCCTTGAAATAGCTATTTCCACCAAAGAAATAAGCCGCACCGGAGATGGGGAATTGCCGTTTGGCCACCCCTTGGAAAAGAGCAGATACTTCAAATCCTTTATAGCCTGCATTCAGGTTGAAGCCAAAAGAATATTTGGGAGTAGCGTTACCGATCACTTTCAGGTCACCGTGATCTGCCAGTGTACCCTTGCCCGAATCGACTTTTCCGTCGTGATTTGAATCTATATATTTCACATCGCCTCGTTGCCACTTATCACCCGGCTTAAAGAAACTAAGGTCTACCGTTTTGAGGTATTCATCCACTTCACGGTTGGTTCGGAAGAGGTCATCGGCCTGGAATCCCCAGATTTCGCCGATATCCATTCCCTCATAGTAACCTTTGTTACGTGCCAGACCGGTATGATTATTGTAAAGCAGGCCTTCGGGATTATTATATTTCGTAACTACAGCCTTATAATCGGAAATATTGAACCCGATACCGTAGCTAAAGCCACATTTCAGTCTATCCTGCCAGTTGACCGATAATTCCCAGCCACGATTGCGCAAAGTTGCATTATTTATTTTCGAACGGTCTTCAGTATTAATACCGCTGATAGAAGGTATTGCCTCAGCCGGACCGATCATATCGCGGGTTGTACGCTGATAAATATCGGCAGTTACAGAAAGTCGGTTTCTGAACAGCATCAGGTCAATACCAAGATTGGCATTATCCACTTTCTCCCATGTGATATAAGGACTGATCATTTTAGGTGTTCTGGCAAGTACTCCTTTGGACGGAGTATCACTTACTCCCGGCAGTAACCAAGAGTCGGTAGAATCAGGAACCAGATTCATAAATCCAAGATAGTCATACAATCCGGCACCATTCTGATTACCCAGACGTCCATAAGACACACGTAGCTTCAACTGGGAGAACGGAAGGTTCCATCCCTTGAAATAATCGGTACGTGCCATATCATAACCGGCGGAGAAAGAAGGGAAGAATCCCCAACGATGTCCCGGAGCAAAACGGGAAGAACCGTCATAGCGTCCGCTAAATTCCAGGAAATATACCTCCTGATAGTTCCAGTTCAACTTGGCATACATACCCATCGTGGCCCAGTGAGTACGGTCTTCATTGCCGGAAAGGTTACCATTGGCATTGGCAAACGAGAAAATGTCACTGGTCAGCAGACCGTCTTTATAGGTATAACCGTCAGAGTTTTCCTGCAGTTCCATCTGAAAACCTGCCATTGCCCTAAAGGTATGGTCGCCCCAGCCAAAAATATAAGAAGAGAGTATATTCGGAGAAAGATAATAGTCGAAGGCATTCCCACGGGTGTAAGATCCCCAGCGGGAATTTTTCCAGTTCATACCCGGATATACGTATCCCTGCTTGGTCGACTTATCTATCGATAACTCTCCGTCGGGTTTTTCGTAAGTAGGATAACCACGTTTGAAGCTATTATCTTCCACATCGAAACGGACTTTCATTTCTCCTACAATATCCCATCCTTGGAACGGAGTGATGGTAGCGGAGAAAGACATAGCATCGGAAATACGGTTTTCTACATAATGTGATTCTTTCAGATAACGGAACTCTGAAGCATCATTATATTTCGACTCAATGGGATAATGAGTCGGAGCATTCGGTATAGTCTGACCAATGGTTCCATAAAAGATGGTTTGGTTCGCCATCGGACGCTTCAGAATATTCAATGTCAGGTTGTTGTTGAAGTTGAACTTCAACCATTTATTAGCATTAATCTGAAATTTCGTATTCACATTGTATTTACTCAGGTTATCATCTACCTTATCCATCAGACCTTCCTGATAAATATAGCCTAAACCTACATAATAGCTGACCTTATCAGAACCGCCGGATATACTCAGATTGTGGGAATGACGAATGGAAGCATCCTTAAAATAATAATCAAACCAGTCGGTATTGGCATATACCGCATCCTTTGATGATGCCCAGTTGGTCTTATTCTGATTAGGTTCGATACCCGGAAATTCCGTGGAATAAGGATTCTTCATAAACCCTTCCATCTTTTCTATGAGTGCGTCAGAAATCTCGTGTTTCTTGCCATCATTATCATTGCGTTCGTTTATATAATGAGCAAACTCCAGAGAGTTCATCATTTTGAGCATATTGATAGGTGAACTGAAGCCGACTGTTCCATTGTAAGAGACACGTGTTTTATCCTTTCCACCGCTTTTGGTAGTAACAATAATCACACCATAGGCAGCACGGGCACCATAAACAGCAGCTGCAGAAGCATCTTTCAATATACTGATCGTTTCAATATCGTTAGGATTCACATTCTGAAGGCTCTGCTCAACTCCGTCGATCAGCACATAAGGTTCTCCTTTATTAATAGAACCCGTACCACGAATATTGAACTTGATTTCAGCACCCATTTCACCGCCGACACCATCAGCGACTGCATCTGTTGAAAAATTCAAGCCTGCGACATTACCCTGAAGGGCACTGGTCAAGTCCGTTACCGGACGACTGGCGATTGCTTCCGAACTTACCGTAGCAACGGCAGCCGTAATAGTGCTGCGCTTCTGCTTGTCCATACCTACAACCACTACCTCATCGAGCACCTTTGCATCTTCTCTTAATACGAAACGGTTACCTTCAAGTTTCTTCACTTTCACTTCAAGAGGAGAATAACCTACATAAGAAATGGACAATGTCGTGCCGACTTTACCTTTCAGAGAGAAATTTCCGTCAAAATCGGTCAAAGTCCCTTCTTTGGCCCCTTTCACCATGATTGTGGCTCCGATAATAGATTCACCACTATCATCCACCACTTGTCCTTTAATCATTTGTTGCTGTGCAAACGCTCCTAAAGGGAATAATAGGAGGAGCATCAGAAGACTAACAAAACAACTTTGTTTTTTCATCTGTTTCCTTTTTTTCATAATACTACATTTAATAATAAAGATTCATACTTTCACTAGCTAACAATAAGTTTCAATCTTCGACAAAAATACAACCACAGCATAAAAGGAAACATTCAAAAATCATCAATTAAAATTCAATAATGATCAAAAGAACCCTGTGCAATCCGCTAAATGATCATTATTGATAGAGAAGTGATCAAAAACAAATGCCAATAGATGGTGATTCACTTCCCGTGCAGTGACAAACAAACTGTTTTTTAGGCAAAAACCCGCATTTTTTAGAAACAGGACGTTTTGCAGCCAATCAATTGCAGGCATAAGACAGAACGTTATCAATCATTATCAAGTTAATAGACAGCACAATACAGGTTACTATATTCTCAAAGTATTCTCATCGTGATGAGAAAAAATTCTCACCACAGTGAGAATCGAAGTGTCTGTACTAACCTGCTAATGGTCAACTACTCATTTACTACACAATTTTATTCATTTCCGAGTCAAGAAGGAGCTAACAAGGCATTTTTATCGATTTTTGAAAGCCTATTGAACAAAATTGAAAAAGAGTCAGAACATGGATAAGGAAGAAAAGGAGTACTTTTGCACGTACTCCTTTAAATTAATTTATTATGAAGAAACTTTATTCTTTTTTTATCTGCACACTTTTCTCCCTTTCCGCATCATCAATAGGAACTGTTGATTATACCAAAGGACTCTCTGTCTGGTTCGATACTCCCAACAATCTCGACGGGCAAGCTATCTGGCTACGTGCTTCCGGTTCAGGAGCCAATCCTGACAAAACGTGGGAAAGTCGTTCACTTCCTATCGGAAACGGTAGTCTGGGAGCGAACATCTTAGGGTCGGTGGCTGCCGAACGCATCACTCTCAATGAGAAAACTCTCTGGAAAGGAGGACCGAATACTTCGAAAGGAGCGGAATATTACTGGGACGTAAACAAACAATCGGCAGGAGTATTAAAAGAAATCCGCCAGGCATTTCTGGATGAAGACAAAGAAAAAGCCGCCCAACTCACCCGGAACAACTTCAATGGTTTAGCAGCTTACGAAGAGAAAGATGAAACTCCATTCCGTTTCGGTTCGTTCACCACGATGGGAGAACTTTATGTGGAAACCGGACTCAATGAACTCAGAATGAGTAACTATCGCCGTATCTTGTCATTAGATTCTGCCATGGTTGTGGTGCAGTTCGATAAAGATGGAGTGCAATATCAACGGAAATATTTCATTTCCTATCCGGACAGCGTCATGGTAATGAAATTCACCGCCAACCAATCCGGAAAACAGAACCTTATATTGAGCTATTGCCCCAACAGCGAAGCAAAAAGTAACCTCAGGGCAGACGGAAAAGACGGACTGGTATATACCGGAGTACTCGATAACAACGGTATGAAGTTTGCCTTCCGAATCAAAGCTATCCACAAAGGAGGAACTCTGGAAGCTGAAAACGACCGCCTTATCGTAAAAGGCGCTGACGAAGTGGTATTTCTGCTCACAGCGGACACCGATTATAAAATGAACTTCAATCCCGATTTCAAAGACCCGAAAACGTATGTAGGCAACGATCCGGAACAAACCACCCGAATCATGATGGACCAAGCCGTACAAAAAGGATATGATGAACTGTACCGTAATCATGAAGCCGACTATACGGCGCTATTCAACCGGGTACGGCTGCAACTCAATCCGGATATAAGCACTCCCAACCTCCCCACCTACCAACGTCTGGCTAATTATAAGAAAGGAACCCCGGATTATCAACTGGAACAGTTGTACTATCAATTCGGGCGTTACCTGCTGATAGCCAGTTCGCGCCCCGGCAATATGCCCGCCAATCTGCAAGGTATGTGGCACAACAATCTGGACGGTCCCTGGAGAGTGGATTATCACAATAACATTAATATCCAGATGAACTACTGGCCTGCCTGCTCCGCCAACCTTTCGGAATGCACATGGCCTTTGATAGACTTTATACGCAGCCTGGTGAAACCCGGTGAACAAACGGCACAAGCCTACTTCAACGCACGCGGATGGACGGCATCCATCTCTGCCAATATCTTCGGATTTACAGCGCCTTTATCCAGCAATATGATGTCATGGAACCTGAATCCCACCGCAGGCCCGTGGCTTGCCACACACATCTGGGAATATTATGACTATACCCGCGATAAGAAATTCCTGAAAGAGATCGGGTATGACCTTATCAAAAGCAGTGCACAATTTGCAGTGGACCATTTATGGCATAAACCCGACGGCACTTATACCGCTGCTCCTTCCACCTCTCCCGAACACGGACCGATAGACGAGGGAGTAACCTTTGCACATGCCGTAGTGCGTGAAATACTATTGGACGCTATCCAAGCCAGCAAAGAACTGGGGATCGACTCCAAAGAACGCAAACAATGGGAAAAGGTACTGGATAAATTAGTTCCCTACCGCATCGGACGTTACGGGCAGTTAATGGAATGGTCGACCGACATAGACGACCCTGAAGACGAACACCGCCATGTGAACCATCTCTTCGGATTGCACCCGGGACATACCATTTCGCCCATCACGACTCCCAAACTTGCAGAAGCCGCAAAAGTGGTATTGGAACACCGCGGAGACGGAGCCACCGGATGGAGCATGGGATGGAAACTTAACCAGTGGGCACGCCTTCAGGACGGAAACCATGCTTATAAATTATACGGCAATCTGTTGAAAAACGGAACACTGGACAATTTATGGGATACCCACGCGCCTTTCCAGATTGACGGAAACTTTGGAGGTACGGCAGGAATAACCGAAATGCTGTTGCAAAGCCACATGGGATTTATCCAATTGTTGCCAGCCTTGCCGGATGCCTGGAAGAACGGTTCGATAACCGGCATCTGTGCCAAAGGCAATTTCGAAATTTCCATTTCATGGAAAGAAGGGCAACTGGACAAAGCAACCATTCTTTCCGGGTCAGGAACTCCCTGCAATGTAAGATACGGAGATAAAACTCTCTCATTCAGCACCGTGAAAGGGAAGAAATATGAAATCACTTTAGTAGGAAGTCTGTTAAAACTGCTGTAAACGGCACCTATTTCATCATATATTCAGCAAAAACCGGCTGAATATATGATGAAAGTATTATCTTTGGTAAACCAAACCAAGGATCAATGTGCCAATCTCAGACGATCCGCTAACCTACTTTTACATGAAAACAAGATTGCTTACTTTACCAGGGATTATAGCTATTATACTATTGATAACTACCCTCCCTCTCCGCGCAGAACATTACTACTATAAGCAAATCTCCCTCAAAGAAGGACTGCCGTCCAATGTACGCTGCATCCTCAGAGACGAACAGGGTTTCATCTGGATAGGCACCAAAGCAGGACTGGGAAAGTTCGACGGACATCAGCTGAAGAGATACAAACACCAGGCAAATGATCCGCACTCGCTTCTTCACAACCTGATCTACCAAATAGCGGAAGACAAACAACATAACATCTGGATACTGACCGAAAAAGGAATTGCACGCTATCAGCAACAGAGCAACAACTTCACTTTCCCTACGGACGAAGAAGGGAATTACATTACTGCCTATTCCTTCTGCCTCGTTCCGGATGGAATCCTGTTCGGTGGCAAAGACAGAATCTATAAGTACAGCTATAAGGACTCTTCGCTGAGACTCCTTCAATATTTCAATGCCAACTCTTTTAAAATCACCGCTCTCAGTGTATGGGACTCAAAGACGCTGCTCTGTTGCAGCCGATGGACCGGCTTATATCTCGTGGACCTGCAAACCGGAGAGCACAGACGCCCGCCCTTTGACTGCGGACCGGAAATCACAAGTATGATAACCGATTCTAAAAATAGAATCTGGATTGCCCCCTACAGCGGTGGACTGCGCTGCTACTCACGCGACGGCAAACTATCGGCTTCGTACACTACCCATAACTCCTCACTCAGCAACGACATCGTATTGAGCCTCGCCGAAAGAGAAGAACAACTGTGGATAGGAACAGACGGGGGAGGCATCAATATCCTCCATCCCGAAACCGGAGAAATCTCCCAACTGGAGTATATTCCGGGCCGTGAGAACTATTCTCTGCCTGCCAACTCCATTCTCTGCCTTCACAACGATTACAACAACAATGTATGGGCAGGAAGCACCTGCAACGGATTGATCAGCATCCGGGAAGTATCAATGAAAACCTATACGGACGTAGTGCCGGGCAACGACCGCGGATTGAGCAACGGCACTGTACGGAGCCTTTACCGGCAATCGCCGGATAGCATCTGGATTGGCACCGATGGGGGAGGCATCAACCTTTTCAGCCCGCACACCGAAAAGTTTACCCATTATTCGTCTACTTGGGGAGATAAGGTGGCATTCATCAGTGGCTTTACACCCGGAAAACTACTGATCTCGCTTTTCTCCAAAGGAGTCTTTGTCTTCAACCCCGCCACAGGAGAGAAGCAACCTTTCACCATCATCGACAAAGAAACGACTACACGGCTCTGCAACCGTGGAAAGTCCGTCAACTTATATCAAAATACGCCCAACACCGTGTTATTCCTGGGAGACCACATCTACCAGTATCACCTCAAAGAGAAGAAATTCAGCACCATCACCGAAGAGGAAGGGAAAGATATTGTGGGTACCCTTGTCCCGTTCGATCATCAAGAGAACCTGACCTATATCAATGATATCAAACATATCTATGAACTGGACGACCAGACCTCCCGGCTGAAAACCGTTTTCGAATGCTACACGGATACAGTGATCAGTTCCGTATCCCATGATGAACAGGGACATTTCTGGATCGGAAGCAATTTCGGACTTATCCACTACGACCCTGTCTTAAAAAGCCGGACTCTTGTCCCTACCAATCTGTTCACCGAAATTAATATGGTACTGTGCGACCAGAAAGGCAAAGTATGGATAGGCGTTGACAATATGCTTTTCGCCTACTTCATCAAAGAACAGAAGTTTGTACTTTTCGGAGAATCGAACGGAGCCATACAAAACGAATATCTCCCCAATGCACGGTTGGTGAACGAACAAGGGGATGCCTACATAGGCGGTGTGAAGGGTATGCTGCGCATCGACGGGCAACTTCTTCTGAACACATCGGAAATGCCGGAACTTCAATTGCTGGATATTACCATCAATGGCGAATCGGCGAATCATGAATGGTACAACCATCCGGCAAAAATCTCGGTACCCTGGAACAGCAATATATCCATCCGCATCATGTCGAGGGAAGAAGACATCTTCCGGCAAAAGATTTACAGGTATCAGATAGAAGGATTGAACAACGAATATACCGAATCATACAATCCGGAACTGGTGATCCGATCACTGCTTCCGGGAAGTTATAGAATCATGGCTTCGTGCACTGCAAAAGACGGTAGCTGGATTCCCGACCAACAAGTACTGGAACTAACCGTACTTCCGCCCTGGTACCGGACATGGTGGTTTAGCCTGACTTGTGCCGTACTCGTTTCTATAGCAATCATCGAAACTTTCCGAAGAACGGTGAAGCGCAACGAAGAGAAATTGAAATGGGCAATGAAGGAACACGAGAAACAAACGTATGAAGAAAAAGTACGTTTCCTTATCAATATCAGCCATGAACTCCGCACTCCGTTGACACTTATTCATGCGCCGCTCAACCGGATACTGAAATCTTTGTCTTCCGAAGATCCCCAATATCTGCCGCTAAAAGCTATTTATCGTCAGGCCCAACGAATGAAGAACCTGATAAACATGGTGCTCGACGTACGCAAAATGGAGGTCGGTGAGAGCAAACTGCTTATTCAACCGCATCCCCTCAACCACTGGATTGAGCACGTATCACAAGATTTCATCAGTGAAGGAGAAGCAAAGAACGTACGCATCCGTTACCAGCTCGATCCGCAGATTGAAACAGTAAGTTTCGATAAGGACAAATGCGAAATCATCTTAAGCAATCTGCTGATCAATGCGCTCAAACATAGTCCTCAGGATACGGAAATAACCATTGCCTCGGAATTGCTTCCCGAAACAGGAAGAGTACGTATCTCCATCATCGATCAGGGATGCGGATTGAAACAGGTAGATACACATAAACTCTTTACCCGCTTCTATCAGGGAACAGGAGAACAAAGTGGAACCGGAATCGGATTGTCTTACTCAAAAATTCTGGTCGAACAGCATGGCGGCTCTATCGGTGCACAAGATAACCCCGAAGCGGGGGCTATCTTCTTTTTCGAGCTACCGTTGAAGCAAGAATCAGAAGAGATTATTTGCCAGCCGAAAGCGTATCTGAACGAACTGATACTTAGTGATAATCTGAAGCAGGCAACCGATAAAGAAACTTTCGATACAACTCCATACACCATCCTGGTGGTGGATGACAATCCGGATATGACAGACTTTCTAAAAAAGACACTGGAAGAGTCTTTCAAACGGGTAATCATTGCCGCTGATGGGGTGGAGGCTCTCCAGCTTATCAAAAGTCACATTCCGGATATCATTGTCAGCGATGTGATGATGCCGCGGATGAACGGATACGAGCTGTGCATAAACATCAAAGAAGATATTACGATCAGCCATATTCCCATTATCTTGCTCACGGCACGAGATGATAAACAAAGTCTCATCAGCGGTTATAAGAATGGAGCAGATGCCTACCTGACAAAACCTTTTGAAGTAGAAATGCTGATGGAGATAATCAGTAACCGTCTGAAAAACAGGGAATACATTAAGAAAAGGTATTTGCATACGGGCATAATACCTGTCCCGAAAGAGACCACTTTCAGCCAGGTAGACGAGAGCTTCTTACTTAAAGTGAACAAAACAATCCAGGAGAATCTGAGTAATACCAATCTGGACATTCAGTTCATTTGCAAGGAAATAGGTTTAAGCCGTACTTCGCTTTACACTAAACTGAAAGCACTTACCGGGATAGGAGCAAATGATTACATCAATAAATTCCGAATAGAAAAAGCACTTACGTTAATTGCCAATACCGAAATGACATTTACGGAAATTTCAGAAGAGGTCGGATTTACATCTCCCAGTTATTTCAGCACTGCTTTCAAGCAGTACACAGGGGAGACACCGACTCAATACAAAGAAAAAACAAGTAAAATATAATATCATCATAATCTGAAGACAATATTTATCAAAAAACAAAAGGAGAAAGCGAAGTTAGAGTAAATCGACCAAAATCTGTCAGAGAATGACTAAATAGTATTATTCCATATTTAAATTAGGTTGTAATTTTGCCCTATACCTAAGTGAAGTATTTGTCAAATCCTAATTAATAAAACAATAGTATGAAAAAACATTTTCTGATTTTTACAATCTCGCTTCTATTTTTCTCGCTTGCACAAGGCAAAGTAAAGCTCCCTGCCATGATGGGAGATCATATGGTACTCCAACAAAACAGTTCCGTTAAGCTGTGGGGATGGGCAGACGGCAAAAAGGTGACTGTCACCACCTCTTGGAATAACCGTACTTATAAGGTATCGACAGACGATGAGGGAGCCTGGCTGGTCAAAGTGGATACTCCTGCCGGGAGTTTTACTCCTTATTCTATTACCATCAGTGACGGGATCCGGGTCACGCTATCGGATATATTAATAGGAGAGGTATGGATATGCTCCGGTCAGTCTAACATGGAAATGACCATGAAAGGAAACATGGGACAACCCATCGACCATTCGCTGGAAACTCTTCTGAACGCAGGCAACTACCGCGACCGTATCCGTTTTATCACTGTCCCCCGAACCAAAGGAGTGAAAGAACGGACAGACTTTGAAGGAGCGAAATGGGAAGTTTCTTCGCCCGAAACCACTATGGATTGCAGTGCCGCAGGTTACTTCTTTGCCCGACAACTGACGGAAACGCTTCATCTCCCCGTAGGACTGGTCATCAACAGTTGGGGAGGTTCACGAATCGAGGCATGGATGACAGAAGAAACGCTCGCCTCCGTGAAAGGCGCAAATATAGAAGCCGCCAAAAATCCAAAGTTAGATACGAACAGCCGGCTGCAATGTCTGTATAATATCATGTTACTGCCTGTGAAAAACTATACGGCACGCGGATTTCTATGGTATCAGGGAGAGTCGAATCTATTCAACTATCAGATCTATGCTCCGATGATGACTGCGATGGTGCAGCTCTGGAGAAATGTATGGGAAACACCGGATATGCCTTTTTATTATGTCCAGATTGCTCCGCACAAATACGGAAACAGCCGGAATATAAATTCCGCCTTATTGCAGGAAGCACAAATGAAAGCATTACAGACAATCCCCAACTCCGGAATGATTCCTACGATAGATGTCGGCGACGAGTTCTGCATTCATCCCCCTCAGAAAAATGTAGTAGGACTCCGGCTGGCCAATCTCGCACTGACTAAAACATACGGTCTCCATAAATTCCCATCTACCGGACCGATGATGACAAAGGTGGAATATTCAAAGAACAAAGCGATCGTCACACTCGACAATGCCCCTTCCGGACTGGCACCGGGCAACTGTGAATTGGAAGGTTTCGAAATAGCAGGAGCCGACAAGAAGTTCTATCCGGCAAAAGCACGGATTGCAGGTCGCACAAGAAATGTGGAAGTATGGAGCGATCAGGTCGCCCAACCGGTAGCCGTACGGTATGCTTTCCGTAATTATGTAGGAAACATCACTTTACGCAATACATTGGGGATCGCTGCTTTCCCGTTCCGGACGGATACATGGGATGATGTAAAGTAAGAGCCTGATTAGCCTGTGTGCAGGGTATATATGTCCTGCGTACAGGAGCTATATATCCAACGCGCAGGAGCTATATATCCAATATGTTGGGCATATAGCTCCTGTATGTAACTAATAAATTCTATCTGACGTAAGTCTCCTTTTCCATATAATAAATAGCTTCTCCTCTATCCCCGTTCTCCAAATCTGTCAGTTCTACCTTAAACACATAATAAGGCAAAGTATTATTCCTGTTTTTAGGCATATCGACTGTCAACAGATAGGCATTTCCCCACTCGTCAGGAGCGAAATATTCTTTTATCTCTTGCTTCATGAGTATAGGAACTTTTTCACCGTTGATCCAGACAACAGCTTTCAACTGTTCCGGCTCAGGGGCCAGAATTGCTTCTTTAGGCTTTCCGGCTTTCATCCATGCCTGCGTACGTGTCAGACTCATAGGACGGACATACACCTGATAAGCAGGTGTTGCACCCGGGATTCTGAAAGCACGCAGTCCATAGGCTTCCATACGATGATATTGTATGTTGAGCGTTGTGTCGCGATCGGCGATAAAATCCCATCCCCAAAATTCCAGTCGTTGATCCTTCTCCGGTAGGGTAGAATTGGCGATGATGTATTCATCCATATTCAATGCACCCATCGAATGATATTTTCCCTTGGGGATGCGTATGCTGTAATTTCCATTTTTGTCTGTCAGCGTTACCGATACCTCACTGAAGTCCGGACGTGCCCAACTGACGGAAACATTGTCCAGCGGATGATTATCATAATCGGTCACACGCCCATTGATCGTTACAGAGTCCGTTATTACTTGAGAAGTTTGAGCTACCAAGCTACTATTAAATCCGATTATAAGTATGAGTAATAATAAATTTGCTTTCATTCTATTATTTGTTTGTGATGATTATCTTTAACTCCTATACGCTCACTCCTTCGCACACATTGGTAAATGTATAAAATTAATCTGAAAGTCTATCTATTATACGTATATTTATAACGTCCAAATAAAATAGCTCTTAAAGCAAAGAGGATGCCAATAGTTCCCCACAGGCATCCTCTTTTGTTATATATCAATGATTTACACGAAATACATTTAGAATGAATGCATCCTCAGTTGCTTATCAACCAATATTCCGTCTTTCAGATTCAGATCAAACTTCACTTTACGTTTCGCTTTCAATTTCAGAATAAAGAGTTCTTCCGAACCTTCCAAAGCCTCCTGTTTTCCCATATTGACGAAAGTAGGATAGAGAGATTTCACACCATTCGTATGCAGGCGGTCATAAGTCAGATTTTCCATTGCTTTCATATTCAGCGGTTCCACACCTACAAATTCATAGTCGCTCTGATCATAAGGCAAAGCAAAGCTAAGTGCATTAACCGAACGCAGATCATTACCTTTCACACGGATTTCAACGATTTCGTCCTTCTGGTACTGCTTCTTCGGAGTGCTGATAGACAGAGAGCCGGATACTTTCTCCGTAGCTTTCCTGTCGACACCGCCGTCGAGCTGAGTGGCTACGACAGAAATATCATAAGCATCTATCAAGTCATTCATGTTGATATCGCCTTTGCTGATATAACCTTCAAAGTCTGAATCACCACGACGCAATCCGGTATAGTTCATATAAGAAGTCAGGTCATTGCGGTCGATCTTGCCATCATTGTTGATGTCGCCTTGCAGGTAACTTGCCGTTCCCGGTACTTTGAATACGTAGATTTCACGACCTGAACCATAGTTTCCTACACCTGCCGTAACGTTCAGTTTGATGTAACGTGCATTTGGACGCTCTGTGAAAGTGAATACTTTTACATCACCGTCCCGCTGCCATTCGAATGCTCCGGCTTCCGTCCAGTTTTCTTTGTCCATACTGTAGGATACTGTTCCTTTCAGCAGTGTACCGTTGCCGGCATCCGCACGGGGTAGATAATGGAACTTATCCAGTTGGTTAACTGTTTTGAGGTCGATAATCAAATCTAATGGTATGGAGTTAACGTTATACTTCGTGTGCCATGTATCTCCCGATTCGGAGAAGTTGAACAATCGGTCTACACCGAATCCTCCCTGCGATGCGGCAGTCGATTCGCCTTCAATGCCACGAATAGCAAATTCCAGCGGATTAGTCTTCGTTTTCACCTGAATCTCTGCCCATTCGGACACACCGTCTTTGTTGACAGCACGCACTTTGAATGCGTAAGGAGTATCCGCTTTCAGATCTTCAAACAGTAAGTGAGTATCCCGGATAGTCGTATAAAGCATTCCGTCAAATTCAATCTCATAGTAATCGGCATTGGGTACTTTGTCCCAAGTCGGTTGCAGGGTATATGCTTCTCTGTTCTGCTCGCTTACCTGAGCGTTTTGCGGTGCAGACAGGGTTCCGTTGCTTACCAAGTTCCGGTCGGCCGGCTCAAAGCGGAAACCTTCCACGTCCAGCTCGATACGATTGGCGGTGATGTCGGTGCTGCCCAGTTTGATGTGCAACAGCGGATTCTTTGTGATAACCACTTTCTCAAATTCACTTCCTTTGGTTGCAAACTTATTCAGATTGGGGGTTTCTTCGTACCAGAATACGTTTTCTCCATTCAGAAGTTCCGCTGCCGTGCTTACTTCCGTCAGTTTTACTTTCTTGTTGTTGATTCTTGCAGTCAGTTTCTTCGGTTTCTCCGTGACGTTGATGCGCAGTTCCGTCTTTTTATCTTTTACAAAACCGTCGAAACTTCCGGCTGTGGGATGAATGGTGATAGTCACACGGTTCTTTGCGTCTACGTTCGATTCGATCAGGGTAGATACCGATTTCTCCTGACGGTAGGCTTCCGTCACACCGTCATCGTCATATTCTACGGTTGCAGTATGGCGGTTCGGATAAAATTCATAGATGCGAAGTGAGGGGTCTATTTCGCTGACATTATTGTTAGGTTGTGTCATCGGAATAATAGCGCCGTTCTTTACGAATACGGGTAACTTCCAGACCGGAGTATCGAAGTTGCTGAGAATACGGTTGCCTTCGTATTTCTCTCCGCTGAAATAATCTATCCAAGTGCCTTCGGGCAGATAAATTCCATTGCGGATATCATTGCCTTCTTTATCAGCTTTCGTATTCTGATAGACAGGGGCTACGAGAAAGTCGGTACCATACATATATTGGTAGCGGGTAGCCGTTCCGTAGGTATATTCATTCGGATAGTCGAGGAACATGGCACGGATGAGAGGCATACCATCCACCGCTTCACGGGCAAAGCTATACGTGTAAGGCATCAGTTCCGATTTCAGTTTGAGATACATACGGTTAATGGATGTAGCTGGTTCGCCTAAAGCATGGGGGTACTTTTCGTTGGCGCCCCAGCCATCCATATTCAACTGCATGGGGGTAAATGTTTTCCATTGGAAATCACGTATATTGACTGCCGCATTCTTTCCACCAAAGATTCCGTCCATATCCGAGCAGATATTCGGCTGGCCGGACAGACCGGAACCTATATAAGTAGGGATATGAAAACGGATATATTCCCATTCGCCTCCGGTCTGGTCGCCCGACCAGATGCCGGCATAGCGCTGTGTGCCTGCCCATCCGTCCAATGAAATGATAAAGGGACGGGCATCATTGCCATAATAAGGCATAATATGTCCTACGTCCGCCACTCCGTTCAATCCGAAGGAATAGCCGGCTCCTACCCATGCCACATCGGTTTTGAGTACACGCACACCAGCATCACGGACTTCTTTCACGATATCACGCTGCAACAAGGCACTTACACCCTCCTTCGGGTGCAGGTCCGACTGTGTCCAGAGGCCTATTTCCACACCGTTCTTACGGGCGTAGTCTCCCAGGCTTTTCAGATTGGCGATGTTGCCGTCCAGTGTTTCCGTCTGTCCGTATCCGGCTCCGTAACCGTCGTTCGGAAGTAACCATCCGAGAGGCATATCATGATTCTTGTAACGGTCGATAACGGCACGTGCCGAGAACTGGTAATTATTCTTTTCGCCATTCAGAGACTCTTTGATACCGCCATTGTCTTTTTGGCTTTCTTTATATCGCTTTCCGTCTTCAAAGAGGATTCCTTTCTCGTCTTCCTTCCAGTAGTCACGATTGTAGGCATTAAGATGCCCTTCGTAAAAACCGAATTTGGGCAACAAAACGGGGTTTCCCGTCAACTGATAGAAATCATTCAACAGGGAAACGGCTCCGTCGTTGACCATATAGAAAATATCAAGGTAAGAAGAATTGTGAGACAGTTTCACTATGTTTTTCTCTGTTGCTCCAAAGTCGTATTCACCTTTCCGGAAAGTGTACCACATCATTCCGTAACCATTGGTAGACCAGTAGAAAGGGGCAGGGGAGGCCACTCCGCCATCCGTCCAGCTATTCTGATTTTCGATGGCAATGACTTTGCCTTTATGAGAAAAACGTCCGTTTTGCACACCGCCTCCGTAGAAGTATTCTTCGGGATTCTCCTTCAAGGTTACGGTCACTTCTTTAGGACCGAATATCACCGGAGCGACTTCTTCGATCACACATTTGCCGGTCAATGGATTAAAGACTTTCATCAGTCCGGTCTGCTTATTCAGTTCAATCCGTACTTGGGCGGTAGTGAGGGTTATATAACCCTCTTTCTCGTCCACTGACAGTCCGGAAACCTTGCGTCGGGGCTGGTCTACAAGTATCTGTGCTTCAGGTTTCGCTTCGGGGTCACGGATAATGCCTCCGGAATTGTCCTGAAAGACACGGAAAATATTCTCTCCGTAAAAGTCGATAGTCATCCGTTGCTGGTTCGCAAACAGTACATCAACCGTCGTCGGGTTTATTTTTTCTGCACGAAGGATTCCCAAAGTCTGTTCCTGATGGACGGATGCCGAAGAAACGTCACTCTGATCCGATGCTGCGGATGCCTGTATGGAAGAAAGGGAAATCGGACATAAGAATAAAATGGCGGTAATACGCCTGAAATGTCGTAAAGAGATGGGGGTTTCTTTTTTCATGTTTTTATTTATTTGGTATTAGAAATTAAGACTGTTAATGTCAGATTGTAAAATTACTCGTTTGGTAATAAATACACTTCATCTTTGGGTTACCCTAAATCAGAAGCTGTTTTATTATTATTTATTCACAAATCCCATAGGGATAAGCGGAGGTCAATAGCGTGTCACCTTATTTTTTAAATCTAATCCGATATCTTGTACAACAAATAGCATAATTCACTTATCCATCAATAGGACGCTGTTGCCGGAATTCCCGTTCGCTTTATCAATTCTACAATCCGGTCCAGTTCTTCATGAGTGGCTTTCTGCAGATCATGGTCGGGAGTTTCCCTATCAATCGTATAGATCATCACCTGACTGGGAGCTATCTCCTTGACTGCTTCCAGCCAGGGGAGCACAAACTCATCGGATGTATTATTCATATCTTTTCCAAGGTAACTACCTTTCAGAAACATAGTCTGAACAATACAATTTCCTTTGAATTCTTTCATCTTTTCGATGATCTTCCTTACGGAATATTTCCCGTTGGGACGATCCAGGAGATGAATGTATTCTTCGTTCACTGTATCCAGCTTCAGGATATTATTATCTATCTTGTTCAATGCATCGAATACCGCAGGACGGTCGATGAAGGTAGAATTGCTCAATACACTTACTTTTGCATTCGGGAAATAGTGGTCACGAAGTGCCAGTGTATCTTCTATAATTTCCGGAAAATGAGGGTGGGCAGTCGGTTCACCGTTTCCGGCAAATGTGAGTACATCGGGGGCGGGACCGTTCTTCTGCATATCTTTCAGCTTTTCTTCCAGGGCGATGCGCACTTCTTCACGAGTGGGCAGATGCTTCTTCGGACGATGGTCGGCATTAAAGCCGCATTCGCAGTAAATGCAGTCGAACGAGCAGACTTTGCCGTCTTCCGGCAATAAGTTAATTCCCAAAGATACACCCAAGCGGCGGGAATGAACAGGGCCGAAGATGGGTGAAGGAAAAATAATAGTCATCTTTTTATTAATTGTTTTAATGTGAGTTCAATATCAATACGGACGTTTATCACATCAAGCTCACATTATTTTATCATTTACTATTTCATAATATCCAAAGGCAAAGATACTTTAAAACTTAATACGGAGTTGCATTTGTACGTCAGCTTTTTTATTTCCAAGGATTAAATCGTTGCCGGAACCTATTTCATTCCGGTCGAGATAAACGGTTTCTCCGAACTTAGTTATAAACATCCAATGTTCATTCGGCTCATATCTCAGACGGACGGCACAGCGAAATCCACGACCTTGAAAGGAGGGAGTGTAAAATGTATAAAGCAATCCCTTCTCTGATACATATACCCGCGAATCATAATCGTCTGTAGAAAAATAACTGCCTTGAACGTCAGCAAACAGCCTGGTCCAAGGCAGTTGGGAGGACATCATTTGTGTAACTTGATATCCTTTACTAGCAGCCCTGTCTTGAGAATGAAAATGGTTGTAATCTAAAGTTGTACGACAGCTAAACACATCTCCATAAAAATAGTTCAAACGATATCGAAGTTGGTGATGAAAAATAGGAAGCGTTAGGTTTTCTTTGCTACCTGTCAAGTCACGCTCTTTCTGTTTATAACGATATTTTAAGTACATTGTCAAATTATTGTGCGGAGTAAACGTAGCCTGAAGCAATCCGTCCATACCCCGGGAAGGTTTGCTGATCCGGTATTTCTTCCACGGGAAAGAAAACAGATCGAAGGAAGCAAGGATGTGCCAATAGCGGAAAGGGGAAGTTTCCACCCCCAGATAATATCCCTGTTCGTTTTGAACCGCACTTCCTTCTCCAAAAGAATGGGCGAACATGGCCCAATAATTATATGAATAGTATCGTTGTACGATCATCAACTGAGTTCCTTCCACCGGTGAATATTGGAAGCGGTTCAAAGTAGCACTGCCTTGTTTTCCCATAGCTGTCTCTCCTTGGAAAGAAAAACGATGCCAGCGGTAGGCATAGTCTATTCCTAAATTGTAGAACTGATTTCCATGAATGTTGTATTGAGAATAACCTGTTAATTGCGGTTCATAAGGTCGGTTGAAAACATAGTAAATACCGGTGATACCCAGCCGGATACGGTTCTGTTGATAACTCACGTTTCCACCGGTCAGCTGCATGGTGAACAAGTTCTTTTTATCGGCTTCTTTCTGACTGCGGTGTAGTCCGGTTTTGTAGATAGAAGTTATTTCGCCATCGGTCAGCACACCGTCCAGCGAACGGTGTGAGTAAAAGCCGGACATACTCCATTGTTTTGTAATGCTTACGGTTGCCGCCACTCCCCGAAAATAATTAGTTTCGTCAGTAGAAGAATGTTTTCTGATTCCTCCGCTGCGGGTGTTGAAAGAAGAAGCATATACGGTCTTTCCCAGTAAGTAATCCGTGCTGATCACCAATCCCTGTCCGAAACTTAACCGATAGTTACCAACAGCCAATGTTTTTAACCGCCCACAATCTTTGAGTAAGAGATAAAAAGAATAATAATCATACCCTTGACGATTGTGCAGAGCAAGGAAGGGTTCTCCGGCATCCTTCTCCGCAACGAGACCTGCATAGAGCTGATCGCGATAACGAAAAGCGTATTTAACAGAGTTATAAACAGAAGGTCCCAAATAGGTATGTTCATAACCTTTCCGCTTGTAAAACGGTATATCTATGCGAGTTATCACTTCATTCTTTCCATACTTCATAGCGCTTTTCAACATAGTTTTCCACCGAAAAGACGACTCATTGTTAATAGCTTTGATGCATACGAAAGGCAATAGATACTGAATAGTCTGCCTGTCCATATCCTCTATTAACTGAAGTTCATAAAGTGTTTCCATCTGCCCATGCACGTATATATAGGCCAGCAGATGTTCAATCTGAATATCACTGAGAAAAGGAAATTGTTCCAGTTGTTGACGGGTAGCCCGGTTTAAATCTACAGGTTCGTGAAGGCGGACGGACAATTCTTCCAGTTCATTCTCCCAGTTGGGTTCATTAACAGCATTATCAACACTATTATTAACAGATAAATCTTCAAAAATATCTTCTATAAGACTTTGAGAAGGGTTTTGAGCACTACAAGCAGGAATAATGAACAGGCTGTTTATAATACTTATCAACCGAAATAGTTGAGTAGTTTTCATCAATAAATTATTTGTTTGCACCTTGCGTTTTTACAGACAAGGCCGCAAAGATACTTTAAATAGGTTAACGTCTAAAAGAAATGTCTGAATAATAAAATTTTAATTCTATTTTTGTAACGTGAAAAGGAGGCTTAACATAGTAATAATGATGGCGTTTGCTATGGTCTGTTCATCGAAGATGCAGGCACAGGACAAGCAAAGCATCAACGGATACTTGGTTCCAATGTGTATCTACAACGGAGATACCATTCCATGTGTCCAGTTAAGGACTGTTTATATCTTCCGCCCGCTAAAATTCAAAAACGAAAAAGAACGGCTGGAATACTACCGGCTGGTACGTAATGTAAAAAAGGTATATCCTATCTCCAAAGAAATTAACCAGGCTATTATTGAAACTTACGAGTATCTTCAGACATTACCCAACGAGAAGGCTCGCCAAAAACATCTCAAACGGGTGGAAAAAGGACTGAAGGAACAATATACCGCACGGATGAAGAAACTCTCTTTTACACAAGGCAAACTCTTGATTAAATTGATAGACCGCCAAAGTAATTCCACCAGTTATGAACTGGTGAAAGCTTTTATGGGACCTTTCAAAGCAGGATTCTATCAGACATTTGCCGCACTGTTCGGTGCCAGTCTGAAAAAGGAATATGATCCGTTGGGAGAAGATAAACTAACGGAAAGAGTCGTGCTGCTGGTGGAGAACGGACAAATCTGATTCACCTTGTTATAAGGTTATCAACGTTGTTATTAACCATCATATTTCTATTAAATCTAATTCCACTATCACCATAGGAAAATTACCCCGCTTTATCTGACTTCTAGGGTATTAACAGTTGACTTGTCAGGTGTTAATAGTCTGCATGACAAGTATTAACAGTTGAGAAGTCAGCTATTAATAGCTGTGATGCCATCTGATAACAGCTTGAAACAGGATGGTTAATAAACACTGAATCAATCAGACTCAACCAAGAGTAGATTGCAACAATACTCTCTTATTATCCCACACAATTATAAACAGAAAAAGAATATTGATTAATAGCAAGTTAACTATGATATCAACCACTTATTAACTAATTATTAACCGACTGATTTTACACCGTTAACGTAGCTTTTTGAACAAATCCCAGATGACAATGCCCGTTGTTACAGACACGTTCAGAGAATGCTTGGTACCATATTGGGGAATCTCGATACAACCATCCGAATGATCAATCACTTCCTGTTGCACCCCTTTCACTTCATTTCCCATTACGATAGCGTATTTCTTCGTCTTGTCCAGTTCGAGTTGATCCAGCATAATGCTGCCTTCCGCCTGTTCTATCGAATAGACAATATATCCTTCTTTTCGAAGGTTATCAACAGCATCAACAGCGTTATTAACATACTTCCAGTCAACAGTGAACTCTGCGCCCAAAGCCGTCTTATGCATTTCGGGGTGGGGAGGGGTAGCCGTTATTCCACACAGATAGATACACTCGATACGGAAAGCATCCGACGTGCGGAATACCGAACCTATATTATGCAGGCTACGAATATCATCCAGCACTACCACCAGAGGCAGCTTTTCTGCCTGTTTAAACTCTTCGGCACTGATACGGTTCAGCTCTGTTATTTTCAGTTTTCGCATACGTTGTTCATTTATTACGTTTCGGTTGCAAAGGTAGTTCTTTTCTGTTAACAGAGGTGTTGATAACGGTTTAAAACCTGTCAAAACAATCGGGAAAGAATTTGAAAAATAATTCTTGCATTATTCAAAAGAAGGTATAAGGGGCCTTCATTATGAACATTCCAAAAAACAAAGACGAAACTTTCTATGCAGACATCAACATATTTTTCAGCACTTATCTGCCTGTTTATATCCATAAAGTTTTTAACTTTGCACTTTATCAACAGGGAGTTAATAGTATTCTCCCATTTGATAGGGCTTGCATTGATAATGAAGATAATAAATAGTCAATCTTCCACCTTTTCTTCCGTTCATAACGGACTCATAAAGCAGAAGTATGGACTAATAACTTATCCGGCAAGAAAAATCGTATTTATTTGCTAACACTATTAACAGGCTATCATCACTAACAAAGGATTTTTTTTAAAAGGAAAGAAATAAGAATATTATTATGAATGAACTCATAAAGGCTATTAACGAGCTAAAGAAAGAAAAGAATGCAATCATTCTGGGACACTACTACCAGAAGGGGGAAATACAAGACATCGCTGATTATGTTGGCGACAGTTTGGCATTGGCTCAATGGGCAGCCAAAACGGAAGCGGATATTATTGTGATGTGTGGCGTTCACTTTATGGGGGAAACGGCAAAGGTGCTTTGTCCGGACAAGAAAGTGCTGGTGCCCGACATGGCGGCAGGTTGTTCGTTGGCGGACAGTTGTCCGGCGGATCAGTTTGCGCAGTTTGTCAAAGAGCATCCGGGGCACACCGTTATTTCGTACGTGAACACGACAGCTGCCGTGAAGGCGGTAACGGATGTGGTGGTGACTTCCACTAATGCCCGGCAGATCGTGGAAAGTTTTCCCAAAGATGAGAAAATAATCTTTGGTCCGGACCGGAATCTGGGAAATTATATCAACTCAGTTACGAACCGGAATATGTTGCTTTGGGACGGTGCCTGTCATGTGCATGAACAGTTCTCTGTTGAAAAGATTGTGGAATTGAAGACGCAGCATCCCGAAGCATTGGTGCTGGCACATCCCGAATGTAAGAGTACGGTTTTGAAACTGGCGGATGTGGTAGGGTCCACAGCAGCATTGTTGAAGTATGCAGTGAATCATCCGGAAAACACCTATATTGTGGCTACCGAATCGGGTATCTTGCATGAGATGCAGAAGAAGTGTCCGCAGACAACGTTTATCCCTGCTCCTCCGAACGATAGTACGTGCGGATGTAACGAGTGTAGTTTCATGCGGTTGAATACGTTAGAGAAGCTCTATGAGTGTTTGAAGAATGAAGCACCGGAAATTACGGTAGATCCGGAGGTAGCTAAGAAGGCAGTGAAGCCGATTAAGCGGATGTTGGAGATTTCGGCTAAGTTGGGATTATAGTAGGATATATACGCAATAAAAAAGGAGCTGTCTAACGAGTCCCTCATTACTCGTTAGACAGCTCCTTTTTTATTTGTATATTAGTGAGATAATTTACTGTTGATAACTTTAGATACTTGATCCGCTAAAGCTGAATAACCTGCATCGATAGGGTGGGTTCCATCTCCACCTGCATAATATTCTGGATGATCAATCACTACTTTCCATAGGTTATTGACTGCGTCATTAATATGTTTTAAAGCAATCTCATTACGTACTTTAAGTCTTTCGGTGATAGGAGCGAATTTTTTCATATTTTCTCCCGTGCGAACAGGAGTGATAGTTGCCCAAATAAGTTTTGCTTTAGGAGCATACTTACGGATAACCTTAATTAGTTTTGGAAAATTCTTATTATATTCTTCTTCTGTATAATCAAATCCATGCAGACCATTATTAAAATGAATGATATCAAATTTTGTATGTTTTAGTATTACTGCAATTTCTTCCAATAAAGCCGGATCTCCTACACTTTTAGAGTTGGAAAGTCTTCCTACATATGCTTTTCCTTGCAATGATTTCTCTACTTTTCCATAATATCCACGTGTGATCGAATTACCTATAAGTAATACATGTGGAAGATCTGTTTTATTAGCTCCGGGAATCCAGACATCAGACCATTCGATGTATTCTCGTGCAATTTTCTGTTGTGCGGATACGGATACACAAAAAAACAATAAAATGAATGTAATTGTATGTTTCATAACTCTATTTTTATGTGAGCAAATAATTATTAGTTATTAAATTTCGTATTTGAAGCAATTTTTATTAGGTTTATTTCCCATTTTCAATTCCAAAGTTCCTCCATTCATAATGGCCTCATGTGAAAAGTTAGGTTTATTCAATGTTTGTCCGTTCAACTTTACAGATTGAATATATTTGTTTTCCCAAGAAGCATTTGAGGCTTTTATTGTAAATGTTTTCCCATTTTCTAAGTGGATTGTTACCTTTTTGAATATTGGGCTGCCAATATCATACAGTGGTAATCCGGCTGTTACCGGATAAAATCCCATTGCGGAAAAAACATAATAGGCACACATCGCACCTCCATCTTCATCACCAGGAATTCCCATCAAGTCGTTTCTAAACCAACTTTCTAAAATCATTCGAATACGTTTTTGAGTTTTCCAAGGTTCTCCGGCATAATTATACAGATAAGGAATATGAAAACTTGGTTCATTTCCTGCTACGTATTGACCGATGTTACCAGTTGCATCTGGATGTGAATTATAGTATTGCCATCTTGCACGCCCTAAGTCTTCAATGAATAATTGATCCAATTTTTCTATGAATGGTTTGTTTCCACCAAATAATTGAATTAAATCAGGGATGTTATGATGGACATCCCAAATATAAGTCCAGGCATTATTTTCACCATAATACGCCCTGGACCCATATCCACCAGAAATCTTGTAGTCGAAGGGTTCGATAAAATTTCCATATTTATCTTTCGGATGAAAAAAACCGGTCTTTTTATTGAATAAGTTTCTGTAGTTAAAAGAACGCTTGATAAAAAAATCATAATCGTCCTTTTTGGATAATTTATCAGCCAATTGAGCAATGCACCAGTCGTCATAAGAAGCTGCTTGTGTGACGGCAACAGCTTGGCGTAACTCAATGTCACTGACTATTTCAATTGTTTCTTTTTCATTGGGATGTAATGCAGGAAACCAGCCGTTTTTATGATAGAAATCATCCAGTTCAGTTTTAGGAGCACGTCTCCAAGGAATCATAGTTTCATTTAAAACTGTATTTTTTATTCCTTCAAATGCTTTTTCTATATCAAAGTTTAATCCTTTGTTCATGGCATCTGCAAAGACTCCGGCTACATGATTGCCGTTCATGCAATGAACATCACCGTAAACACAAGGAAAAGTTGGCATCCATTTTTCATTAGATTGTTCACACATTCGGATATAAGAAGTTATTTTCTGTTCTTGTTCTTTGGGTGAGAGAATCGTTTGTAAAGGATGTAGTGTTAGAAAAGTATCCCATACCCAATCATCCGTCCAGAAGGGGATTCCTTCATCGTCATGAATCTTACCATCAAATCCGCTGAAATATTTGCCGTTTTCCGATATGTTTATCATTCGTTCATGGGCACGATAAAGTGCTGTGTAAAATGTAATCTTTTGATCTTCATTTCCTCCTTCAATTTCTATTTTTCCTAGTGTCTTGTTCCATATTTTGCGTGCATTATTTTCTAACTGGGTAAGATTATAGTCAGGGATTTCCTGATTCATATTTTTTTTCGCCTGCTCTACGCTGATATAAGAAATTCCATAACGCACATTTACAGTTTTCACATTATCCTTGAATCGGGCATAGCAAATGTCATATCTGTTTCCACTCTTGTATTCTGTTTGCATTGGATTTTGGTCGAATTCTAAATAAAAATAATGTTTGATTCCTTTATAGTTTTCGTAGCCGCTTATATTATTGTTGTTTATTTGAAGTTTTCCGTGATCTACAGTTCTAAGTAGTAGGTAATGAGGAGCTTCTTTTTCGAATGTGAATGAATAAAGGGCGGATTTTGCAGCTGGGGCAAATTTCACGGCGATATTATAGTCATCCAGCCAAACTGAATAGTTATAGGGGGTCGATTTTTCTTGGTCATATCGATATTGAAATTCAGGATTCAAGTACTGTTCTTCACAGCAAAAAGGCATTAGGCGTAATACATCTCCTTGTCTGTGCATTGGGATGTTCAAGGGAAAACCACGCATACGGTCAGATAAAAAATCATCATGACTTGGTATCATACGTAACATGCTATTAGGTAGATGAGTAGTAGGATAGGTAGGCATTAGTAGAATACTTATATTTCCTATTCGATTATTTACGTAATCTACTGGATCTTTGGCTGATGCTGACAGAGCGGAAATCAAACACCATAATAAAAGTAATAATGTATATGTTCGGTTTATCATATAATAATTTTTTTAGTTTATATTGTCCTTTATAATTACATTTTCGCACTCATGAACTTGTATGAAATTGGGCTCTTTATCTTTTTTATTTTTATGAGAATGAATAAAATTATTGCGTATAATAAGACCATCAACAGCTTTGGCTTTTATGGCAGAAGAGCTATTTGCTTTCATATAAAAACTATTTTCTTCGATTGTAACATTCTTATGTACAGCTCCTTCATGGTTTCTGTTTTCCGGTTCAATATTGATAACAGGTTCTCCACAGTCGAGAAAAGTGTTTTGACGAATGGTAAGATCGTGAACTGGTCCTGATTCATACCAGCTCAACCCGTCGTCGGCTACTAATATACCACTCATTTGCATACCATAAAAAGTGTTTTTTTCTATCAGTGTTTTGCGACGGGTAGATATAAGAATTCCTCGTGTGGGTATACGTGCAAAATAATTATTTACTATTTTTACTTCAGGTGTCCATGTTACATTTTCTACTACTAAATCGGCATGATTTATAGTTTCTTTCGATAAAGGCCGGGATAATGTCAATTCAATTTCCCTGGGAGTTAGTAATTTCGCTTTTGTTACTTTCGCTTTGTCAACAGGCAAGAGAGAATAAGCATCTACTAATTCTATTTCATCTCCTTTAAAAAAAGATTCAAAGCCGAAAGTTTGTGAATGCATGTAACGAACCTTTATACGATTGGATGATAAAAATTCAGTTACTTTCAGATGGGTTCCATGTATATTTATAGGATCGTCATGAGCTCCTATAAAACGTGAATTTCTTATATCAACCATACCACGGCAACCGGATACTTGTATGAAATCTGCAAATCCGGCATTTGTGCGTCCGGACCCTGGTTTAGGACTAAAATTACAATGGTTGAAAGTTATATTCTCACTTGTCTGACAGACTACTCCAAAGTTGCCTAAATAATAGAAATTGATGTTTTCAAATTGGATGTTTTTACATTTATATACAAAACCGCATACTTCGTCACGAATAGAGTCACGAATTTGAAAAACAGTATTAATACTTACTTTTGGCTTTTCTTTATATTGTAAGTATAAGATGTTGGGACGTATTTCTATTGCACGAATCAAGTTTTCTGTCGGACTCCATGAACGCCAGGTTGTATCTGAGATACGATCGTATGATTGAGCGATTCCATTTGTAAAAGACCAGCCGTCACCTAACCATTTCAATACGCCATTTTCTATTTGATAGTGGGAAGTAGGATGTACTTTTACAATCAGATAGTCTTCTCCTTCTTCTATCACTTCCATTTCGACTTGGGTAGGAGCTTGATGGTCAATATTCAAATTTTTAAGTGTAATGTTTTCGCAATGATTAAGAATGAAACTTGTCATTTCACCGTTTAAAAGTAAAGTGGCTCCGCAACCGTCAATTGTTACGTTTTTTAATGAGTTTAGAAAGACTCCGATGTGTTTTGTCGGGTCTGGGTCATCAGTTTCTGATGTAGTATTGGAAATATAGTATAATTTTTGAGTAGCTTCCGCACGATTCAAATTATAAATCCCCGGAGATAATTTTATGGTTACAGGTTTGTTATTATAGTCACTAGCTTTAGTTAAGGCTAGCACTATGTTTTGATTGTCTGTTCCCTGACTAGGAAAAATTTCAATAATTGAGGACTGTGCAATGACAGTGAATTGTATCAACCAAATATTCACCATTAACCAAATGAACTTTTTCATAAGATATAAGATTTGGGTCAGTATTGACTATTCACTCAATTGTATTGATGAATAGTCAATACTGACCGGATTAATAAATTAATAGCAATTTATAGAGAATATTTTAGATGACAAGTAAGATTTCATTTACTTTGAATTTACCTTCTTTCATTGTAAACCCCGAATTCAGCTATAGATGGCGGAGCAGTAAATTCTTCTATAGTAATTCTTACCTTATTTGCCCAAACTCTGTCGAAGCGATGGATTTTAATGGTTTCGCTATTTGTTCCGCTGAATATAGGGTACCAGGTATTATTTTGACAATATTCCAATGTATACTTTTGAATATTATTATTCCCCTGTGTGAGGGTAATCATATTGATAGGTTGTTCTTGTTTTCCAAGTATGACTTCAAACCAAGGTTTTTTTATTGCTTTATTGGATTGCCAGCTAGTTCCGAAATTATCATCGTTTGCAAAATCCATAATATGCATGTCGTTACTCCAACTGGAATTTGCTGGTTTATTTTTAGCAATATTACTTGAGATGATAGGAGTGTGAGGATTAGGAAGAGGATTCGTTTTTCCTTTATTCTTCCATATTTTTCCGATTGTCCGAAAAGCTTCTACTGCATTATCATCAATAAGTCCGTCCCGGTTAGGTGCTGCATTCAGAATAAAGTTACAATAAACTTCATTATATGGAATGATATTTTCGTTTACTATAAATTCAGGAGATTTAACTGCATCTGTTGGAAACCATGGTTTCCAGAACCAAGCAGAATTAATAGGCAGACATGATAGAGCTGGAAGTTTGTTACTGTCCTTAGAAATATGTTGTCCGGCTCCTTGTTCATATGATTTTATATCTGTATAAAATAAGGCTTCTGTAGGATATTTAGCTGCATTCAAATCCATAACAAGACAATTGGGCTGTAATGATTTGATTAGATGATAAATATCTTCAAATGGAATTTCATCATAAGATATTCTTGACCATGGTGCATCCCATCCATCAATAATTAATGCTTTAATCTCTCCATAGTTTGTCAAGAGTTCTGTTAGTTGCTGTTTAATCATGTCTATATGTTTTGGAGAAATAAATCCGGGACGAATTTTATGATGAGTATCCAAGATTGAATAATATAACATAACTTCCAATCCTTCTTTACGGAATGCATCTACATATTCTTTTACTACATCTTTTTTAAAGGGACTACTCATAACACTATAATCTGTTGTTTTCGTATTCCAGATACAAAATCCACTATGATGTTTGGTTGTCAGACAACCATAAGTCATGTTTGCGGCTTTTGCTGTCTTTGCCCATTGACTACAATTTAGTTTTACTGGATTAAAGATAGAAGGTGAAGCATCTGGATCCGCCCAGTCTTCATCCATAAAAGTAGGGATATTAAAGTGAATGAACATGCCGAATCGTAAATCGATGAACTTTTGCTGTAACTCTGATAAAGGAGTGACTTTAGTTTGTGCTGCTAAAAAAGTACTAGTGCAGCATACAATAACAAATACTATCAGTTTTTTTATCATATTAATTAAAATTAAAAGTGAATCAATTTAAAAATGCATTTTCTTATTCATAAATATTATAGGTTAGGTGGTCTATTTTCTAACTTGCATCCCCATTTGGAAGGTTTGCTTCCCATTGTAAATTCAAGTATTCCACCATTTAGAATATCCTGATGTCTGATAAAGGTATTATTATATTTCTTACCATTCAGTGTGACAGATTGGATATATATATCTTTTTCTGATTTTTTTGGCGCTTTTACTGTGAATGTCTTTCCATTGGATAAAGTGATATCAGCTTGTTTCAGTAATGGTGATCCTATAACATAAATTCCTGTTACAGGATTTACAGGATAAAATCCCATGCTGCTAAATATATACCATGCTGACATTTGGCCACAATCTTCATTTCCTGAATAACCGGAGGAATTGGTGGTGTAAAGTTCATTCATTACTTTGGTTACGTAGTATTGTGTTTTGTACGGTGCTCCTACATAATTATATAAATACGCAACATGATGACTTGGTTCATTTCCATGGGCATATTGTCCGATGAATCCTGATGCATTGTTGTTTTTTTCTTCATTTGATGTTTCTAGTGTAAAAAATTCATTCAGTTTATTTTTAAAAGCCTTATCTCCACCCATCAATGAAATCAAATCAGGTATATCTTGAGGGACATACCATAAGTATTGCCAGGCATTTCCTTCTGTAAACGGATGACCGCCATTTCCACCATATTTCAATGGTTCAAAAGGTTCTATCCATTCACCTTTATTATTTTTGGCACGGAAAAATCCTGTTTGATTATCAAACAGATTGCGGTAGAACTGTGATCGTGCCATGAAGCGTTCATAGTCAGCTGTTTTATTTAAATATTTAGCTAATTGTGCGACGCAGTAGTCATTGTATGCCATTTCTAAAGTGAGAGATACAGATTGAGTCTGTAAGTCTTCAGGCATATATCTATATTTTTCCCATATATCATATGGAGCATTCAGATGAGAACGAAGGGATGAATTTCGTACTGCTTCATAAGCTTTTTCTATGTTAATGTTTTGAATATTTTTGAATATCGCATCTACTACTACCGGAATAGAATGATTACCGATCATGCAGTAATTTTCTTGTCCCCATAACTGCCAGATAGGCAGATAGCCATAATCATCATATTGACGAAGCAGGCTATTAATAAAATCAGTAGAACGTTCGGGCTGTAAAATAGTATATAGGGGATGGGTGGCCCGATATGAATCCCAAAGTGAGAAGGTAGAATAGTGTGTTTCCCCTTCTTTTAGTTTACGTGTGGTATAATCTATGGTTTGATATTCACCGTTTATATCAGAAAATACATTTGGCTGAATAAATGTATGATAGAGTGCCGTATAGAATATTTCTTTCTGTTCTGGGGTACCGTCTATTTTTATTTTTGACAGTTCTTTTTCCCACTTATCACTTGTTTGTCTCATAACCGCTTGAAAATCCCATGAAGTATTTTCAGACATATTTTCTTTTGCATTTTTTACGCTTACAGGTGATAAAGAGACTTTTACTAATAATGGTGATTGGCTTTCTTCGAAATTTAATAGAGCCCTTACATTAGAACCATTTACAATTTCTCCATTTCTATACACATGATTGTCGGACATTAATATAACATCTTTTATTGGTCGTGATAATTGTGCATAAAAGTATACTTTACGTAGTTTTGCCCATCCGGAGATTACTCTATATCCTGCAATGGTGTTCTTATCTATAATTTTGATTTGGGCATTTGATATTCTTGTATTCCAGGTATTTTTATCTCTTGAATGATTTAAATCGAAAACTAGATTATTTTGTTTGCCTGCCGGATATGTATAGCGATGCATACCAGTGTATACAGTTGCTGTCAGTTCAGCTAAAATATCAGATTCATTCAGGCGAACTCGATAATATCCTGCATTAGCTTTTTCATTTTCATGGGAAAAGTCGGAACTATAATCAAAAGTCTTTGTTAAAGATTCAAAATCTCTGGTCATTGGCATAAGCATCACATCAAAAAAGTCTGATACTCCTGTGCCGCTCAAATGTGTATGACTAAATCCATATACTTTGGTTACGTTGTAATTATATCCTGACGGTTCTTCCCATTCAGGATTTTCCTTAGTATCCGGGCTTAGTTGAATAAGTCCGAAAGGAGCAGTTGCTCCTGGATATGTATTACCAGAAAGACTGTTTTCTACAGCTCCCGTACCAATAAACGGATTAACATACGGTGTTACTCTTTCATCGTTTTGAGCAAATGCCTCTAACTGAAAGCACAGCGTGAAAAATGTTATAAATGTTTTAGTTAGTTTCATAATACTTTTATGGATAATGTGAATCAATAATTGAAATCATTCTAATAAATGGAAAATTTCAACTATTGATTCTTATGGTTTTAATGAATATTATTCAGCTATGCTCCATAACCTTACTGATTTGAACTCAATGTTTCTACAAATTTCACGAACGGATACTACCCATCCGATAGTTATTTTAGTAGGTTCGGTAAGTTCGAAAGCAGGTAGGGCGACCGTTTCATTCGCTCTTTCAAATTTGAAATAAGAAAGAGTGGATTCTGAATCTGGAAGTTCATTATTATCTGGCAATTCTTCACCTTTGGCTACTGCAAAACGGAACATATGATGTTTATCAGGTTCGACCTCTATATACGCGGCATTACCTACTTCAACACGTATTTCATATTTTCCTTCTGGCAAAGTAAAGGTTTGCCATATTTTACCATTTTCATATTTTCCTTGATCCCATTTTGTAGATTCAAATTGGATGATTCCGCCTGAATATGTGGCAAAGCCTGCGCCACCTGCTCCGTTTGAAATAGTCATGACTTCATTCCATTTCCAATCATCAGGATACCCCCAGTTATTTGCTACATCATGACCGGTAATCGGATGTCCAGCATTCTTTATATAAAGATGAGTTAAGTCTTTAGTTACACCTATGTAACTTTTTGAAGGTAATGTAAATTCTTTATATTCAGTGATAAACTTATCCAAGGAAGTCTCTTCAGGCATATATTCTGTATTGTATCTCAACTTACCACCTGCTTTAAAATTGTCCAGCTCTGTAGTTATTTCTTCTACAGGAATGTATATGGATTTTAAATTTCCATTTTCTTGTTCATATTCTATATTGCATCCTATTATGCCATCTCCTCTTGATATATTCCAATCGATTTTTGCTATCCATTTAGTTTGATTTTTTTCGTCTAAGATTTGTTCCGGACTAATATTTCTTATGATTCGATTTATCAATGATTGCTGATATTGTTCACCATAAGCATATGCGGAAATTTCAGTCGGAATAGATTGGTTGTTCTTTGGATCATAGGTGATCACAGAAAAATCATATTGTCCTTCTGTTAGATTTTCCAATA
>OMDJ01000027.1_pt1 | contig 121751 bp, 107 predicted proteins | sample 1645211 | NCBI WGS metagenome assembly OMDJ01 (sample SAMEA103958142, study PRJEB25191) | human gut metagenome | biome: human-associated habitat [ENVO:00009003]; feature: intestine environment [ENVO:2100002]; material: feces | place: Germany | collected 2013/2015 | reverse complement strand
TGAAGCAGCTCGGCATCCCAATGGCAACAGCCATTGATATGTACCTGCGCCAGATCACCCTGACTGGCGGCATTCCCTTCTCTCTGTCCCTGCCGAAGGCTCCTGCGGCTTTGAACGCTGACATCATGACCGATGACCAGCTCCATGCAGCCTTGCAGGTGGGCATCAAGGAGATTCAGAACGGTGATACCGTGGATGCTGCAAGCGCATTCGCACAGTTCAGGGAACAGCACAGATGAAACAGTATGATGTGAAAATTTCTCATGCAGCCCTCAGTGATATGGCGCAGATTTACAGCTATATTGCCGACCGTCTGCTGGAGCCTGACACGGCTATGGGGCAGTATAACCGCATTGCAGAAGCTATCCAGTCGCTGAACATCCTGCCGGAACGCTGTGCGCTGGTAGAGAGCGAGCCGGAGCGCACTCAAGGGCTGCGGCAGATGCTGGTGGACAACTACTCGGTATTCTACATCGTGGGCGAGGATGCCGTGTCGGTGGCTCGTGTGCTGTACAGTGCATCCGACCTTGTGCGCCGCCTGCGGAGAATGAAGTGAAAGGGGTGTTTGCATGACCGCCGTAATCTACGCCCGCTATTCCAGCGATAACCAGCGTGAGGAATCTATCGAAGGTCAGATTCGCGAGTGTACGGCCTACGCCGAAAAGAACGGCATCACTGTGGTCAAACACTACATTGACCGTGCCCTTTCCGCCAAAACCGATAACCGCCCGGACTTCCAGCAGATGATCAAGGACAGTGAGAAACGGTTGTTTGACATTGTGCTGGTCTGGAAGCTCGACCGTTTTGCCCGAAACCGTTACGATTCGGCACATTATGAGTACCAGTTGGAACGAAATCATGTCAAGTTGGTATCTGCCACGGAGCCTATCTCTGACAGCCCTGCGGGTATTATGGTCAAGAGTATGCTCACTGGCATGGCTGAATACTATTCCGCAGAACTTTCTGAAAAGGTCGTGCGCGGCATGACCGAGAATGTTCTGAAGGGGAAGTACAACGGCGGCACGATTCCCATTGGTTTTAAGGTGGATGAGGAGAAGTTCTTTCAAGTCGACCCGCTGAAAGCTCCCTTTGTGGTAGAAGCCTTCCAGCGGTACAATGAGGGCGCGACCATGAAAGAACTGATGAACTGGCTGAACGACAGTGGTGTGACCACCAACCGCAACCAGAAGTTCACCTACAACAGTGTTCAGACGCTGCTGACGAACAAACGGTACATCGGAGAAAACCACTTCAAGGACATTGTGATGCCCGACAGCATCCCGGCCATCGTGGACAAGGACTTGTTTGAAGAAGTGCAGCAAAAAATCAAGAAGAACAGCCGCGCTCCTGCCCGTCACAAGGCCGAGGACGATTACTTGCTCACCACCAAGCTGTTCTGCGGAATGTGCGGCGCGATGATGTTCGGCGAGTGCGGTACGGGTAGAAACAAGGTCGTTCATCATTATTACAAGTGCGCCACCGCGAAGCGTTTCAAGACCTGCAAGAAAAAGACCGTCCGTAAGGAATGGCTGGAAGATTTGGTCGTGGCTGAAACCATGAAGCTGATTCAGGACGATGCCGTGATTGATGCCATCGTTGCGGAAGTGATGGAGTTGCAGGATCAGGAAAACACCACGCTCCCATTGCTGGAAAAGCAGATGCGCGAGGTAGAGAACGGCATTGAGAATATGCTGAACGCCATTCAAGCAGGTGTGCTGACCAACTCCACCAAATCTCGGCTGGAAAAGCTGGAAGCCCAGCAGAAAGAGCTTGAAGTTCGGATTGCCGAAGAAAAAATTGCTCGGCCACGGTTGAGCGAAAATCAAGTTCGATTCTGGCTGACCCGGTTCCGCAAACTCGACCCGAACGTGAAAAGCCACCGGGAAACGCTTATCAATACATTCGTGAATGCTGTTTATCTCTATGATGAAAAAGTTTTGATTACATTCAACTACAAAGACGGCACAAAAACCATCACTTTCGATGAAATCGCCGCCAAAGATGCCCCAGAGGGCAATGGTTCGGATTTGGGTTGCTTCGCTCCACCAAAAAACCTCAACGTATGAAAGTACGCTGAGGTTTTTGTTTTGCGACAAGGCTAAACTCATCGGGCGGGTGGATTCGAACAGCATCGGCCCGCCGAATAGTCCGGAGGGCAAAAAAGCCCCTGCGGGGCTTTTTTAGATGCGCGGCTCGCGACATCCACCCGCGCCCACCAAAAAACCTCAACGTATGCAAGTACGCTGAGGTTTTTGTTTTGCGACAAGGCTAAACTCATCGGGCAGGTGGATTCGAACAGCATCGGCCCGCCGGATAGTCCGGAGGGCAAAAAAGCCCCTGCGGGGCTTTTTTAGATGCGCGGCTCGCGACATCCACCCGCGCCCACCAAAAAACCTCAACGTATGCAAGTACGCTGAGGTTTTTGTTTTGCGACAAGGCTAAACTCATCGGGCGGGTGGATTCGAACAGCATCGGCCCGCCGAATAGTCCGGAGGGCAAAAAAGCCCCTGCGGGGCTTTTTTAGATGCGCGGCTCGCGACATCCACCCGCGCCCACCAAAAAACCTCAACGTATGCAAGTACGCTGAGGTTTTTGTTTTGCGACAAGGCTAAACTCATCGGGCAGGTGGATTCGAACAGCCGCGGCGCTGTCGCTGAAGATGGCGCAAAACAGCCCCGATGGACCGTCAGGTTCACCGGGGCTGCTGCTATACCATGATTTTGTTGACGTTGACATTTTCGTGATGCCGCGAAAACATCACATGTAGACCTTCTGGCTGCGCATCTGCGCTTCGATCAAAAGAGCTGCTTCCCCGTGGGGACTATGCACATGCAGGATATCTGTTTGTGCCGCCGTTACTCTTCCGCTGCAGCTTTGGATTCGTTCACAAAGGCAGCAATCTTATCCACCTGAATTTCGGCAACGGCACGGCCGGTCTCGTAGACGCGGCGCAGCTGGACCGGATCGCGCTCCATAGAGCCGATCTCCAGCGGGATGGGCGGGCGGATGACGAACGCCTTGCCGGTCTGCTCCAGCATGGCAATGTGATCCAGCGTTTCGTTGTAGCGTTCGTGACGGTCGGCAACGGCTTCCACGAAAGCGGGGTAGCGCATGTAGCGTGCCCGGATGACGGGCAGCATCTTGTTCTTCTTTTTCACAAAGCCCTTGGGCTGGGTCAGCACAATGAGGTTGCGTTTGTAGCCGATGGACTCGAAGAACCGCACGGGGATGGAATCGGCAATGCCGCCGTCCAGCAGCTGATAATGGCCGATCTTTACGATCTTGGCCGCCAGCGGCATGGAAGCGGATGCCTGCATCCACTGGATATCCTCGGCATCGCCGGTGCGGCACTTGTGATAGATGGGGTCGCCGGTACGCACATCGGTGCACACCACAAAAAAGTCCATGGGGTTCTCTGCAAATGCCTTTGCGTCGAACACGTCCAGCTTTTCCGGCACGGTGTGGTAGCAGAACTGCTCACTGTACAGGTTGCCGGTGCGCAGCAGGTTGCCGAAGCTTGCGTAGCGCTTATCGTTGCAATACTGGGTGTTGTAGCGGATCACACGGCCGATCTGATGGGACTTGTAGTTGCAGCCGAACACCGCACCGGCCGAAACGCCAATGGCACCATCCAGCACGATGCCATGCTCCATCAATACATCCAGAACACCGGCGGTAAACATGCCGCGCATGGCACCGCCTTCCAGCACAAGACCCGTTTTCATATATGCTCTCCCCTCCTGTGTGCCGGTGCACAGATGCCGGACACACCTTATATTAACTACAGTATACTCGAATCTGTAAAAAGTACAAGAGCGGAAAACCTATAAATTTATCAAGAAAACCTCTTGCCAAAGGAAAGAGCATCCGGTATACTAGGTGAAATAAAAAGAGAAATATGCGCTGCAAACGCATGGGCATGGAAAAAATCAGGTTGGAGGAATTGCTGCACTATGAAGATGCTGGAAGATCGTATTCGCAAAGATGGTATCGTACGCGAGGGCAATGTGCTCAAGGTGGATAGCTTTATCAACCACCAGATGGACATTCCGCTGTTCCGGGAGATGGCAAAGGAGTGGAAGCGCCTGTTTGCAGGCAAGCCCATCAACAAGGTGCTCACCATCGAGGCCAGCGGCATTGGCATTGCAGCCATCGTGGCCAGCGAGTTCAACGTGCCGGTGGTATTTGCCAAAAAGTCCATGAGCATCAATCTGGACTACAACAACTACGAGACCAAGATCCAGTCCTTCACCCACAAAAAAATCTACAATGTGATCGTCTCCAAAAAGTTCCTCACCCCGGAAGACCATGTGCTGATCATTGACGATTTCCTTGCCAACGGCTGTGCCCTGATGGGCCTGCTGGATCTGGCCCAGGAGGCCGGTGCCACAGTGGAGGGCATCGGCATTGCTGTGGAAAAGGGCTTCCAGCAGGGCGGCGAGCTGATCCGCAGCAAGGGCATCCAGCTGGAGAGCCTTGCCATTGTGGAGTCCATGAACAGCGAGACCGGCGAGATCGTCTTCCGCGAGCAGCCGCAGCAGAATTAAACAAAAAAACATTGCAGCCCCGGGAAAGTCGGAAGACCTTTCCGGGGCCATTTTTTGCTTACGCCCCGTCAAAGCTGTCACCGTCGGCGGGCAGGTCGGCAGCGGTCTGGGCGGGATCGGGATCGGTTTCCGGTTCCACGGCGCGGGGCACACCCTTGTACACCAGCGTCTGTTCCAGAACCTCGGCGCACACCGGGGCTGAAAGGCTGCCGCCGGCAGTCGTCCAGCTGTGGGGTTCGTCCAAGCACACCAGACACAAAAACTGCGGGTCGTCGATGGGAGCCACGGCCACAAAGCTGGCAATACGGGCTTTTTCGTCGGCGCTGTCCAACTTCTGGCTGGTGCCGCTCTTGCCGCCCACCCGGTAGCCTTGGATGCGGGCATTGCGCCCGCCGCCGTAGAGCACCACGGCTTCCATCATCTCACGCATGGTTTCAGAAGTTTCCGGTTTGATCACCTGCCGCCTGCACACCGGCTCTGTGTGCTGAAGAATGCTGCCGTCCGGGTTCAGGATATCGCTGACAAGATAAGGCTGCATCAGCCTGCCGCCGTTCACCACAGCGCACACGGCTGCGGCCATTTCCATATAGGAGATTTTGCTGCTCTGGCCGAAGGCGCAGGAGGCCAGCTCCACCGGCCCCATGCGGTCGGCGGTGTAGTACAGACTCTTTTTGGGTTCGGCGGGCAGATCGACCCCGGTTGGCTCCCGCAGGCCGAAAGCGGCAAAGTAATCGCAGAAGGCTTCCTTGCCCAGCCGCGCGCCGATCTGGATAAAGCTCTGGTTGCAGGAATTTTCCAGCGCCTGGGTCACGGTCTGGCTGCCGTGGCGCTTGTGGTTGGCGCAGTGGAACCGTGTGCCCGCCACCGAGATGGACTCGCCGCAGTAAAAGGTGGAGTTTTTGCTCACAGCCCCGGCATCCAGCGCGGCGGCGCAGGTGATGAGCTTGAACACGCTGCCCGGCTCGTACAGGTCGCTGACGGCCTTGTTGCGCCACTGGGTCTGCTGGGCCAGCTGCAGGGCGGCAGCGCGCTCGCTGCCGGTAAGGGCATCCACGGCCTTGCGGGCGGCTGCATCGTAGATCACGCGCGGCTGGTTCGGGTCGTAGGCAGGCGTGGTGGACATGGCCAGCACGGCCCCGGTGTTCACGTCCATCACGATGCCCACGGCGCGCGCCGCCACATGATGCTCCTTGACCGCATAATCCAGCGCGTTTTCAAGGTAATGCTGGATGTTGGCATCGACAGTCAGCCGCAGGCCGCTGCCTTCCAAGGGCACTTTTTCGGTCTCGTAGCTCTGCTCCAGTGTGTAGCCCCAAGCGTTGACGGCGGTGAGCACCACACCATTCTGCCCGGTGAGCACATCGTTATATTTCAGCTCCAGCCCGCTCACACCGGCGTTGTCTACATTGGTAAAGCCCAGCACGCTGGCCAGAAATTCCCCCTCCGGGTACCAGCGCTTGGAGTCCTGATTGATGCGGATGCCGGTGATGCCGTTCTCTTCACAAAAATCCCGCACGCGGTCGGCGGTGTCGCGCTCCACGCGGTAGCGCAAAAGGCAGTCGTTGGAGGTGCGGTCACTGAATTTTTCCAGCAGCTTCGCTTCGTCCAGCTCCAATATTTCCGCAAGGCCCTGCGCGGCAAGACTGAGCTTTTCCTCCGGCATCTCGCGCGGGGAGGCCCGCAATGTCCAGCAGCTGCTGTTGGCGGCAAGCAGTACACCGTCGGCGCTGTAGATACGGCCCCGGTCGGCAGGCACCACAGTATCGCGCAATTGCTGGCCGAGGGCACGGCTCATATACCAGTCGCCTGAAAACAGCTGCAGATACGCCAGCCGCGCGGCAAGCCCCGCAAAGCAGACGCAGCACATCAACGCGGCCACCAGCCGTGCCCGGGCATGGAATGCCCGTTCCGGCAGGGTGCGCAAGGGGCGCGGCTCCGGTTTTGGCATGGCAGGCACCTCCTTCTCTGGGCAAGTGTATGCGCCGGTGTGCCGGGGATATGACTAACCGGCACCGCCGCCGCGTACAATAAAGGAACGGAGGTGATACGGATGCACAAAGCTGCTGCCCATGCAAAGCGCGGCCTGCCGCTGCGGCATCTGCCGGCCATGGACCTGCCGTTTTTGGTGCTGGTGCTCACGCTGGTGGGCTTTGGCCTTGTAATGCTGGGCAGTGCCAGCAGTGCAGTGGCGCTGTACCGGCGGGGCGATGCTTTTGCCTATCTGCGGCCGCAGCTGCTGTATGCTGCGCTGGGCATCGGGGCCATGTGGGTGGCAAGCCGGGTGGACTACCATATTTACCACAAGCTGGCATGGCCGCTGCTGGCGCTTTCAATGGTACTGCTGACGGCGGTGCTGTTCATGCCGGAGTACAACGGCTGCAAGCGCTGGCTGGTGCTGCCGGGCCTGGGCACACTGCAGCCCAGCGAGATCGCCAAATTTGCGGTGGTGCTGGTGTTTGCGCATATCATTGCGCTCAACCACGACCGCATGGGCAGCTTTGCGGTGGGAGTGCTGCCCTTTGCACTGGTGCTGGGAGCGGTGGCCGTGCTCATGCTGCTGGAACCGCACCTTTCCGGCACCGTGCTCATTTTGGGCATCGGCGCGGTGCTCATGTTCGTGGGCGGCACCGGCCTCAAGTGGTTCGTGCTGGCCGGGGCGGGCGGTGCAGCGGCCATTGGAGCTGCCATCATCATTATGCCGGACCTTGTGCCCTACGCGGCCAGCCGTCTCAGCTCATGGCTGGACCCCTTTGCCGACCCGCTGGGCGACGGCCACCAGACCATCCAGAGCCTGTATGCCATCGGCTCCGGGGGTGCGGCGGGCCTTGGCCTTGGCAGCAGCCGCCAGAAGCACCTGTTCGTGCCCGAACCGCAGAACGACTTCATCTTTTCCATCCTGTGCGAGGAGCTTGGCTTTGTGGGAGCCTGCGCGGTGATCCTGCTGTTTGCGCTGCTGCTGTGGCGGGGCATCACGCTGGCGGCGCATGCACCGGACCGGTTCGGTGCGCTGCTGGTAGTGGGCTTTGTGGTGCAGGTGGCCCTGCAGGCAGTGCTGAATATGGCGGTAGTCACCAACACCATCCCCAATACCGGCATCAGCCTGCCGTTTTTTTCCTCCGGCGGCACCAGTCTGATGATGCTGCTGGGCGAAATGGGCATCGTGCTGTCGGTGTCCCGCGGGGAGACATAAAACCGGGCGTTCCCTGCCATAAAACGACAGCATCCTCTGCCGGTTCAGCTACAAATAACTGGACAAACAAATGACACAACTGCAGACAAAATAAACAAAAAGCCTTCGCGCCGCATAGCATGAGGTATCTTTTGCGGAACGGGGGCTTTTTGCATGGGCGGAGATCTTATCATCACAGGCGGCATGCCGCTGAACGGCACAGTACACATCCCGGCAGCCAAAAACAGCGTGCTGCCGCTGCTGGCAGCGGCCCTTTTGTGCAATGGCACGGTGCGTTTTCTGCAGGTGCCGCATCTTGCGGATGTGGACACCAGCGTGGAGCTTTTGCAGGGTGCGGGCTGCACGGCCCGCTGGCAGGGCAGCGACATCACGGTGCAGGGCGTGCCTTCCACCTGCCGCCTTGCGCCGGAAGCCGCCGCGCGGATGCGGGCATCCATTTTGTTCTGCGCACCGCTTCTGGCGCGGCTTGGCCGGGTGGAAACGGTGCTGCCCGGCGGGTGCCGCATTGGTGCAAGGCCGGTGGACCTGCACCTTTCCGGCCTTGCGCAGATGGGCGTGCACTGCCGGGAGGAGGGGGCAAGGCTGATCCTGACAGCGCCTGCCGGACTGCACGGTGCGGACATCACACTTGGGTTCCCCAGCGTGGGTGCTACCGAGACCCTGCTTCTGGCAGCAGCTGCGGCGCAGGGCGAGACGGTCCTGCGCGGGGCCGCACGAGAACCTGAGATCAGCGATCTGGCAGCATTCCTGAACCGCTGCGGCGGCTGTGTACAGGGCGCGGGCACCAGCACCATCCGGGTGCAGGGCAGACGAATGCTGTATAGCTGCAGCTTTGCGCCCATGGCCGACCGCATCGTGGCATCCACCCTTGCCTGTGCCTGCGCGGCGGCAGGAGGCCGGGTGGAACTGACCGGCTGCAGGCCGGAGACCTATGCACCGCTGCTGGAAATTCTGGCACAAATGGGCTGCAGGGTAGAAACAGGGCCGGAAAGTGCGGTCATTACCCGGCTGGGCGCGCTGCACGGCGCGGGCAGAGTGTTTACCGGGGTATACCCGGCACTGGCAACAGACGCAGCGCCGCTGCTTGCTGCTGCCATGCTTGCCGCCGACAGCGCCAGCAGCATCGAGGATGTGGTGTTTGAGCGGAGATTCGGCTGTGCAGAGGGTTTTGCGGCTTTTGGAGCCGCTGTGCAGGTGCAGGGACGCACACTGGACATCCGGCCGGTGCGGCAGCTGCAGGGCGCGTGTGCACGGGCTGCGGACCTGCGCGGAGGCGCGGCACTGGTGGTGGCCGCGCTGGCGGCAAGGGGACGGAGCCGCATTACCGACACCGGTTACATCGACCGCGGATATGCCGGTTTTGCACGGATGCTGGCGGAACTTGGTGCCCAAATTGAGCGGGAAATGCCGCGGGAAAGCGCCAGCGAGAAAAAAACACCTTCAAAAAAGCAAAATTGACTTGCATTCAGGGCAAAAAGATGATACGATACAGTTATATAAGTGTAAGCAGATAATTTCTGTGCGCTATGCGCAGTTTTACGATAAAATCCGATGGAGGACAAAGTTATGGCACTCATGCTCGATGAAGAAATGGACGAAAACGTTACGACGATCAAGGTGATCGGCGTGGGCGGCGGCGGCGGCAACGCTGTCAACCGCATGGTCAGCGACGGCCTGCAGGGCGTCGAATTTATCGCAATGAACACCGACCAGCAGGCTCTGGCCAAGAACCACGCTGCCACCAAGGTGCAGCTGGGTTCCAAGCTGACCAAGGGCCGCGGTGCCGGTGCAGACCCCGAGATCGGCCAGCGCGCCGCTGAAGAGAGCAAGGACGAGATCGCAAATGCGCTCAAGGGTTCCCAGATGGTGTTTATCACTGCCGGTATGGGCGGCGGAACCGGCACCGGTGCAGCACCCGTTGTGGCCGAGGTGGCACATGATCTGGGCATCCTGACCGTTGGCATCGTCACCAAGCCCTTCTCCTTTGAGGGCAAGCGCAAGATGGGTCTGGCAGAGCAGGGCATTGCAAACCTGCTCATGCATGTGGACAGTCTGATCGTCATTCCCAATGAGCGCCTGAAGATGATCAGCCAGGAAAAGATCACCCTGATGAATGCCTTCCAGGCAGCCGATAACGTGCTGCGTCAGGGCGTTGAGTCCATTTCCGCTCTGATCAATGTGCCTGCCTTCATCAACCTGGACTTCGCCGACGTGCGCTCCATCATGAAGGATGCCGGCTACGCACACATGGGCGTGGGCAGCGCCAAGGGCGCAGGCAAGGCCGAGAACGCCGCAAAGGCTGCTATTTCTTCTCCGCTGCTGGAGACCAGCATTGCCGGTGCACACGGCGTGATCATCAACATCACTTCCAGCCCGGACATCGGTCTGGAAGATGTGGAGACCGCAGCAGGTCTCATTACCCAGAGCGCACATCCCGATGCAAACATCATCTGGGGTACTGCGTTCGACGAGAACCTCTCGGACGAGATGCGTGTGACCGTGGTTGCTACCGGTTTTGACAACAAGAGCGCAAGCGACCTGCGCAGCAGCATCAGCAATGCAATGGGCGGCGCACAGTCCACTCCGTCTGCTGTGTTCAGCAGCGAGACTGCAAGCCCGGCAGCTTCTGCCGCAGGCGGCGCTGCACCGGCACCCACTGCTGAAAAGCCCGTGGAAGAGGACAACAGCGATAATGGCTATTACGACCAGCTGATGGCCATGCTGAACAAGCGCAGATAAAAGGCTGGCCGTCATAAGCGGATCAGGCGTATCGGATGGATCGGAGGGACACCATGGCGCAGGGCAGGCAGCAGAACAATGGTTCGCGGCAGCGCTGTGCCCAGTCTGCCGCAGCAAAGGCTCCGGCAGAGCCGCCCAAGGCGGTGTGTGCCCAGCTGGAGCAGATGAACCGAAAGCTGGCAGCGGCCAGTGCGGAAATTTTGCGCTATCAGACCCGTCTGTTTGCCTGTGAACGGCAGATGGCCGCGCTGCGGCAGGAAAATGCCCAGCTGGAAGCGGCCTGTGAGCAGGCGCGGCAGGAGGCTGAGTGCGCGAGCGCTCATGCAGAGCAGCTACGTCAGGAGCTGGCCCGCCATGCCGAAGCTGTGCGGCCTGTGCCGGTTGCGGCACATACGCCCCCGCAGCCGGAACCATCGGCAGCGCAGAGTCCGCGGCCGGAGCCGGAGGCCGAACAGCCTCCACAGCCCGGGCCAGAGGCTTCGCAGCCTGCTCAGCCGGACTGGAAGCCCCAGACCAGATTGGAGCACCTCTCGGTGGAGCTGATGAACTGGTTCGACGATATGATGGGCGCATGACGGAAAGCTGGATGACCTGCAAAAAAAGCAGATATGAGTGAAATGAAAAGCTGCTGCAAAGCGCAAAGCTGTTGCAGCAGCTTTTTTGTGGTCCGGTAGGAAACGGAAGACCCTGCGGCCGGAAGTACAGGAGCGAGGATCGGTTAAGATGGAACCAAAACAGAAAATACTGATCGTGGATGACTCGGAGATCAACCGCGCCATGCTCAAGGAGATTCTGGGCGAGGGCTACGAATATCTGGAAGCCGAGAACGGCCTGCGCGCGATCGAAATTCTGCGCAGACGCACCGATATCGCGCTGGTGCTGCTGGACCTGATCATGCCGGAAATGGACGGCTTTGATGTGCTGCGGGTGATGCAGTGCTATGCATGGCAGGAGGAAATCCCGGTCATTGTGATCAGCGCGGCAGAGGACAACCGAAGCGTCGAGCGCGCCTATGATATGGGCGTGGCCGATTACATCCGCCGCCCGTTCGAGCGGGTCATGGTGCTGCGCCGGGTGAAGAATGCGCTCATGCTTTACGCAAAGCAGAAGCGCCTTACCCGCCTTGTGACCGATCAGGTATACGAAAAAGAGCACAACGGTGTGCTGATGATCAGCATTCTGAGCCATGTGGTGGAGTTCCGCAACAGCGAGAGCGGCCAGCATGTGCTGCACATCCGCACCCTGACCGGTCTGCTCCTGCATCAGCTGGCGCAGAAGACTGACCGCTACCAGCTGGACGAGAGTGATATCTCGCTGATCAGCACAGCGTCGGCGCTGCACGATATCGGCAAAATCATGATCCCGGAAGAGATCCTGAACAAGCCCGGCCGCCTGACAGAGGAAGAGTACGCCACCATCAAGACCCACACCACCGAGGGTGCCAGGATCCTGAAGGGGCTTGCCATCGGGCAGGACGAACCGCTGGTAAAGGTGGCACACGCTATCTGCCGCTGGCACCACGAGCGGTGGGACGGCGGCGGCTACCCGGACAGGCTCAAGGGCGACGAGATCCCCATTGCAGCACAGGTGGTGGCACTGGCCGATGTGTACGACGCACTGACCAGCGAGCGCTGTTATAAGCAGTCCTACAGCCACGAAAAGGCCGTTGACATGATCCTGCACGGCGAGTGCGGCAGCTTCAATCCGCTGCTGATGGAATGCCTGAAAGAATCCTCGGAGTTGTTGCGCACAGAGCTGCAGCGCTCGGAGTATGACCGCGGTTTCCGCCACGAGACCCGTCGCCTTTCGGAGGAGATCCTGCACCGCGAAGCTCTGCCCCGTGAGGATCGTGCCCAGCGCCTGCTGGATCTGGAACGGGAGCGCACCGCTTTTTATGCCGAGCAGCGCGGCGGTATTCAGTTCGATTACGATATACTCAGCGGCAGCGTGACCGTGGTGAACCGCTACGAGGACCCGGTCAACCGAACCCAGAAGCTGGACTTTGATAAGGGCATGGGCCTGACATTTCTCTCCGGCAAGGACCGCCGCAAGCTGCTGGATGCCATTGCAGCCGCAACGCCGGAAGAGCCGGATGCCGCATTCTCGGTGCTGATCGCGGTGGATCAGGAATACCGGCTGCACCGGCTGGTGATGCACACCATGTGGAGCCGCGCCGGTGTGCGCCACTGCGTAAGCGTGGTGGGCCAGATCACAGATGACCATGCCCGCCTGCAGGAGCTGATGCTGGGCGATGTGAACAGCGACCAGCCGGAAGCACTGCTGGAACGCCTGAAGGGCATTTTTGACATCGTGCGTCTGGTGGACCCGGAAAGCACCAAGGTGCTGAGCCTGGGCAAGGATGGCCGGCTGACCGAGATGCCCGGCACCTGCCACATGGTGTGGAACAAATCGGGCCGGTGCGAAAACTGCATTTCCAGTAAGGCCCTTGCCCGCAAGGAATCCCTGAACAAGATCGAGTTCAAGGACGATCAGGCTTATTTTGTCATGGCAAAGTATGTGGAAGTGGGCGGACGCGGCTGCGTGCTGGAAATGGTGTCCAAGCTTTCGGACGGACGCTGGCTGGATATGGGCGGCCGCCGGATGCTGCTGGACCGCGGCTCCAACTTTGACCGCAGCGCCTTTGTGGATTCGCTGACCGGGGCATACTCCCGCCAGTACTTCGAGTGCTTCCTTGCGGAGAGCGAACAGGTGGAAGGCGTAGTGATGATCGACGTGGATCACTTCAAGGAGGTCAACGACCGGTTCGGCCATCTGGTGGGCGATAAGGCCCTGCAGAGCGTGGCACAGTCCATCCTGAGCAACCTGCGCCAGACCGATGTGCTGGTGCGCTATGGCGGCGATGAATTCCTGCTGCTGGTGCCGCACATCCGGCCCGGGGAACATGTGATACAGCGCGTGCGGGAGGCTGCGGCCAGTGCCAGAGTGGAAGGCTACCCGGAGCTGGAGCTTTCGGCCAGTGTTGGCGGTGTGTGCGGTGTGCATCCGCTCACCGAGGCCATCCGTCAAGCGGACGTAAAAATGTACCAGAATAAGGCCGAGCGCAAAAATTAAACAAAACAAAGCCCGGACAGGCTGCAGTATCGCACTGCTATGCCTGTCCGGGTATTTTTGTTTTTTCAGCGCACAGCGCTGGTGCGGTGCTCCATCAGATAGGTGGCTTCCAGATCAGCGATGTGCAGCTTGACGGCAAGGGGATACTTGTCGTAGGCTTCCGAGATGGCAAAGCAGCCGCCCCGGGCCGCATCGTCAAAGCCGCCCATGTGCCAGCGGATGGCAACGGCTTCCTCGATGTGCAGTTTCATGAACCGCTCGATGAGGAATACGCTCTTTTCGCCGTGGCCGTAGGGGAACAGATCCTCCACGCTGTAGCTGGGCACCTTTTCCCACTGGCCGGTGGCTTCGTTTTTCACGTTGCGGGTGCCGGGCTTGTAGTAGTTGGCCTTGCACAGATCGTGCAGCAGTGCACAGATGGCAAAGGTCTCCTCGCTGTCGCCCTCGGTAAAAAAGGTGTCGTGCAGCGCATGGTAGACGTTCAGGCTGTGCATACACAGCCCGCCCTCACAGGCACCGTGGAACCGGGTGGAGGCCGGTGCCGTAAAGAAATCCGTCTTGTGGTCCAGCCAGTCCAGCAGCTTTTCGCTGCCGGGGCGGGTGATGTGCTGCTGCCAGATCTGCAAAAACTCTTCGCGGCCGCCCATGCTTACAGCTCCAGATCGTCCAGAAGGCCCTTGAGGATGGCCATTTCGTCGTGGCTCAGGGAAATGCCCTTGCCCATGCGGGTGCCGTCCGGGGACCAGTCGCGGATGTCGTACTTGGGTTCGCCGTCGTTCCAGCTGATGAGGTTCAGCTGACGCTCCCAGCCGCGGGGACGCTCCGAGAGAACTGCAATGCGCTGAACAACTTCATATTTGATCTCTGCCATGATGCAAAACCTGCCTTTATCTTTGTTTGCTACCATAATAAGGGAAGCGGACGCAGATTTCAACAGGTAGAGCAAAAATAATTTGAAAAATTTTTGTTAGCCGTAAGGTGCATCCTCACGCCAGTCCACAAGGCTCAGCACCTGAGAAGCATCCTCGTCCGGGGCCGGATGGCAGGAATGGGTGTGCTGGTCTGTGCTGAACAGTCCGGGTGCATAGTGGGCCATCACGCTGGTCTGCACATCCCCGGCCAAAAATTCCCGGGCGTTCTTCTGGTAACAGGCGGCCGGGGTGCCGTTGGTCATGGGCACACCCTGCGGGGCGCTGTTTGTGTCCGGGTGCGGGGTCTGGCCCGGTGTTTCGATCTGCGGCGGCACCTGTGTGCCGGGGGCAGCGGGGTCGCCTGGCAGCAGGATATCCGGCTCCCTGCCTAGCGGCGGGCTGCAGCGGGTGCAGCTGTTTTCCGGTGCGGCGGCAGTGCCGGGCTGGTGTTCCAGCTCGTGGCGGATAAAGGGCGTCAAGCTCATTGGAAAATCACCTCCGCCCATAGGATGCCCCGAAAAGACGCAACTTATAAAGGGGCCTGCGGTGTTTCACACGATCAATTCTACGGTAGAGCCGCCGGTGCGGGCTTTGCGCACCACCACCTGTCGGTCGATGCGGTCTTTCAGAGCGCCTACGTGGGAGATGATGCCCACCAGCCGGTCGCCCTCGGTCAGCCCTGCAAGTACGCGCATGGCCTGTTCCAGCGATTCGTCATCCAGACTGCCGAAGCCCTCGTCGAGGAAGAGCGTGTCCAGACGGATGCCGCCTGCCGCGCTCTGTACTTCGTCCGAAAGGCCCAGTGCCAGCGCCAGCGATGCCTTGAAGCTTTCGCCGCCGGAAAGGGTCTTGACGCTGCGGCGGGTGCCGTTGTAGTGGTCGATGATGCCAAGGTCCAAGCCGGACTGGCTGCGCTGGTTCTCGGCACCAATGCGCTCCAGCTCGTACTGCCCGGCGGTCATCTGCATCAGGCGGGTGTTGGCGTGGCGCAGGATGCGGTCCAGATAGTTCATCTGGATGTAGGCTTCCAATTTGATCTTCTGTTTGCTGGTCAAGGTGCCGCCCGCCGTGGCGGCAAGGGCACTCACCCACTGCCAGCGCTGTTCGAGCTGAGTGCGCGCTTCGGCAGCGGTGCGGTATTTTTCAGCGGCTGCACGGTTGGGCAGCAGCTGTGCTGCCAGCTGCTGTGCCTGCTCGCGCAGGGTGCTCCGGGCAGCGGTGAGCCGGGTCTGCCGGGCCTGTAACTCTTCCAGCGGCTGGGCAGGCCCGGCGGTTTCGGCAGTGGCTTGCTGGGTCTGCAGGGCATCCACAGCGGCTTTGGCAGCGGCATAGGCCTGCTCTGCCTGTTTGAGGGAATGCTGAGCCTGCTCCATGCCGGTGCGCAGGGCGGTGCGGCTGGCTTCCAATGCATCCAGCGCGGCCTGTGCCTCGGCCCGCTGCGGGTAGGGCAGGGCTGCACGAGCGGCAGCGGCCTGCTGTTCCAGCGCATCGGCGCTGGCATTCTGCGCGGCGGCGGTGCTGTCAGCTTCAGCGGCGGCCTGTTCCAGTGCCGGGCGCTGGCGGCTTTTTGCCTGACGGTCGGCCTCCAATGCGGTGCGGCGGGCGCAGTCTGCTTCGGCCTGCCGAAGCGCGGCGACACACTCGGCCTGTGCTGCGTGCAGGGCACAGGCTTCTTCCGTCAGGACAGCGTTCATCCCCTTGAAGGTCAGCTGCACCGTCCCATCCGGGGAAGTGAAGCGCTCTGGCAATAGGCTCTCAGCATCCCGGCGCAGGGAGCGGCGGGCTTCGTCGGCTGCGGCAAGGGCGCTCTGTGCGGCAGTGCTGGCAGTCTGGGCCAGTGCATCGGCCTTTTCGGCTTCCTGCTTGGCGGCATCCACCTGCGCCTGCGTGGGGGCTGTGTGGGGCAGTTGGGCCTTTGCCGGGTGGTGGACGCTGCCGCACACGGGGCAGGGCGCACCCTCGGCCAGCGCCTGCGCCAGCAGTCCGGCCTGTGCGTCCAGAAAGGCTTTGTCCAGCGCATCCCGCCGGGCATGGGCCTGCTCCTTGGCTTCGGCGGCAGTGCGGTAGGCATCCTGCGCACGGTGGGCCTTTTGTGCCTGCTGCTGGCAGGCGGCAAGCCGCTGGTTCAGGGTGGTAAGGGCGGTGCTGCGCTGGGCCAGCTCCTTTTCCCGGTTCTGCAAGGCCAGCAGCCGGGTGGGAGCATCTTCCAGCGCGGTCAGCTCCTTTTCAGCAGCGGCCAGCGCTGTGTCCAGTGCGGCCAGCTGGGTGCGTTTCGCTTTGGCCTTGGCAGCGGCCAGCTGGGCAGCATCCCGCGCGGTCTGCTGCTGATGGCACAGGGCATCCAGCTCATCGTAGGCGGCAAGGGCCGTCTGTGCCTGCGTCACCTGGCCGGCAAGAACATCCAGCTGGGCGGCATCGCCTGCGTGGCGGGCGCTCTCGGCACGGGCAGCTTCCAGCACAGGCAGGGCAGCGGTAAGCTCTGCCTGCTTTGCGGCCAGCTGTGCGGCCAGCTGTCGGGCCTGCTGGGCAGCACCCAGCTGACGTTGTACTTCGTCCAGCTTGGCTTCGGTGTCCTTGAGGGCAGCAGCAACGGTCTCCTGCGCGGCCTGCTGGCGGGCCAGCAGACCTTCCAGCAGGGCAAGGGCCGTCTCCGGCTCGGTCTGGGCGTTCAGTGCGGCAAGGGCATCGGCATCCGGGTCGTCGGGAGAAAACCGGATGCCGGAGAGCAGACTGTCCAGCTTTGCATTCTGGGTGGTGCGCTGCTGGCTGAGGGCGGCGCTTTCGGCCTGCAGGCGCTCTTGCAGCCGGGCATAGCGCTGGGTGCGGAACAGCTTGCGGAAAATGCGGCTGCGCTCCTCGGTGGAAGCGTTGAGCAGCTTTGTGAACTGACCCTGCGCGATCATGGCGATCTGGCAGAACTGGCTGTAGTCCAGCCCGATGATCTCCTGCACGGCGGCAGTCACATCCTTGGCTTTGGTCACCGGCGGACGGCCATCGGAATAGGTGAGGGTGGCATCCGCTTTTTCGGTGGTCATGCCCTCGCCGCGGTTTTTGGGGCGCTGGTACTCCGGGTTGCGGCGCACGGTATAGCGCTGGCCGTTCACCTCAAATTCCAGCTCCACAAAGGTGGGTGTTTTAGGGCCGGCATACTTGCAGCGCAGCATGGTGCCCTCGCGTACGCCGCCGCTGGAATGATCGTACAGCGCATATGTAATGGCATCGAACAGGGTGGTCTTGCCTGCGCCGGTATCGCCGGTGACAAGGTATAAGCCGCCCCTGCCCAGCTTTGCCAGTTCCAGAACCGTCTCGGCGGCATAGGGGCCAAAGGCCGAAAGAGTGAGCTTCAGCGGTCTCATGCGTCCTCACCCTCCTTCCAGATCTCCTCAATGAGCTGCTGGCAGAATGCCGCCTGCTCCGCCGTCAGCGGCTGATTGTTCTGCAGCTGGTAGAACGCCGAGAAGTGTTCCAGCGGTGTGATGCTCTCGGCGCGCTCCGGTGCGGTGATCTCCTGATCTTCCCGGGTGCGGAGATTATCGTAGTCCAGCCGCATCAGGTTGGGGTAGATCACCCGCAGGCGGGCCAGCGCGTCCGGCACGTCCTGCTCATCGGTCAGGGTAATGTGCAGGTAGTCGTCCACCGCAGTGCCGTCGTAATTGCGGCGGTCGGTCAGCTCCATGTAGCTGCCGCGCACTTCCCGCAGGTCGTGCTTCGGGGTAAGCGGCGCGGTGGTGATGGAAACTTCGCCCTTGAGACCGAACTCCACAAAGGTGGCGCTCTTGTGCTGGCCTGCTTCCGAAAAGGAGTATTTCAGCGGGGTGCCGCAATAGCGCACGGCATCGCGGCCCACCTTCTGGGGGCTGTGCAGGTGGCCCAGTGCCACGTAGTCAAAGGCATCGAACAGGTTGGCATCCACGCTGTCCACACCGCCCACCGAGACTTCCTCGCTCTCACAGCAGGCGGCACCGGCTGCGAACTGGTGGGCCACCAGCACGCTGCGGTGGGCCGGGTCCGGCGGGCAGTGGCGCAGCACGCAGGCAAGGGCATCGTTGTAGCTCTCCACAGGCTCGTCCGGCCAGACATGCCGCACCATGGCGGGCTTGAGGAAGGGCAGAAGGTACACATCCAGCGTGCCGTATTCGTCGGTGAGGGGGATGGGCACCGGCGCACCGGAGAACACCGGGCTGACGTACACCCGGCTGCTTTGCAGCAGAGCAGAGCCGAAGGCGATGCGGTCGGCGGAGTCGTGGTTGCCGCTGATGGCGAACACCGGCAGCTGCCGCTCAGCCAGCTGGGTCAAAAACCAGTCCAGCAGGCGCACGGCTTCGGCAGGGGGAACGGGTTTATCGTAGAGGTCGCCCGCCAGCAGCACACCGTCCACGGGTGTGCTGTCCAGCAGGGAAAGGATCTGTTCCAGAATGTACCGCTGGTCGTCCAGCATGGAGAACTCGCACACCCGCTTGCCCAGATGCAGGTCGGAAAGATGCAGAAAACGCAAACGGAAACACCGCCTTTTCAGAGTTTTCTTTATTATACAGCAGGGCGGGGGGTGGGGGCAAGGAAAACTCCCCCAGTCATCGCTGCGCGATGCCAGCCCCTCGGGGATGGGGCCTTTGGCAGTGCGGAAAAGCTTCCGGTTTTGCCAGAGGCTCCCTCTTTGAGGGAGCTGGCACGGCACAAGCCGTGACTGAAGGAGTTCGCTTCCCTTAAATCAGAACATCTTCTCCCATGTTTCTTCGCCGACCGCGCCGTCGGCGGTAAGGCCGTTGCGGCGCTGGAACCGCTGCACAGCCGCTGCCGTTGCCGCGCCGAACCTACCGTCGGCGTTCAGCCGTTCACCCAGCGAATTGAGCTTCTGCTGCACCAGACGCACCGTGCCGCCGGAAGAGCCGCTGCGCAGGGCAATGCCGGGGTAGGGCACATGCAGGCCGTGCTTGGCCGTGTAGCGGGTGTAGAGCACGTTCCATGTGTTCGCGCCTACCTTGCCGTCCACATTCATCTTGTTTTTCAGCTGGAACTCCTTCACGGCGTTCTCGGTGGAAATGCCGAATTTTCCATCGGCCTTCAGCTCGCCGTACCATGTGCAGGCATCGCGCACACCGTTGAGCCAGGTCTGCACAAGAGCTACGTCCGGCCCGGAGGAGCCGCGCTGGAGCAGGGAATAATAAGCAGGGATCGCCATAATGATCACACGCTCCTTTCGCCCTATGCTATGCGGCGAAAGCGCCGGGCGTTACCCAAGCAGCACCACGTCCTCCCGGCGGGCGGTGCGCTGCTGCACCCACTCCACCACTTTGAAGCGCAGGATGTACTCCCCGCACACAAGGTCGTTTTCGGCAGGCTGGGCATAGCTGCCGCAGGCAGAGCGGCACAGGCCCGGGTAGAGCACGCACCACCAGTTGCGGCCTTTTCCGGCACCGAGATCGATGCGCAAAGCGTCGTACCGCCCGGCGGGAAGAGTGCCGGAACCATAGCACCGGGTGGCAAAGTACATATTTACCAGCTGCACCCGCACCGGCGTACGGATGTTCAGCTCTGCCAGCGCGTGCCGGGCCGTGAGCTGCAGCTCAAATAGATGCTGCGCCGCCCAGGCGATCGCTTCCGGTTTGCTCCGTGCCGGGCAGGCGGTGTCCAGATAGGCAAGCACGGCATCCCGCACATGGAGCTTTGCGCTCTGGCTGGCAATGGAATCGCTCTCAGCCCGGATGTGCAGGCGCAGGGTGTCGGCGCACACCAGCGCCCCGGTGTCCAGCTGGGTGCGGCCCCATGCAAATGCCTGCCATGCGCCACACAGAGCAAGGGCGAGAAACAGGCCAAGGCAGAGCAGAGCCATTTGAGAACGTGTAAGCATTCTGGATAACATAAAAACAGACCCTTCTTCTGGAAATGTTATCCAGAGGATGGGCCTGTTGGAGTAGATTTATTCTCTTAGTTCTTCAGCGACTGCATGGGGGCAGGCAGGCGGCCGCCGCGGTTGATGAACACGGACGGGTCGTGCTGGTTCACGGCCATGATGGGGCCATAGCCCAGCAGACCGCCAAAGTCCAGCACCTCGCCGGCCTTGCGGCCAATGGCGGGAATGACGCGCACGGCGGTGGTCTTGCTGTTCACCATGCCGATGGCGGCTTCGTCAGCGATCAGGGCGCTGATGACAGCCGGGGTGGTGTCGCCCGGGATGATGACCATATCGATGCCCACCGAGCAGACGGCGGTCATGGCTTCCAGCTTTTCAATGGTCAGGCATCCGGTCTCGGCGGCGTGGATCATGCCGGCATCCTCGCTGACCGGGATGAAGGCACCGGACAGACCGCCTACATGGTTGGAGGCCATCACGCCGCCCTTTTTCACGGCATCGTTCAGCAGGGCCAGACAGGCGGTGGTGCCGCAGCAACCGCAGGTCTCAAGGCCCATCTCTTCCAGAATGTTGGCCACACTGTCGCCGATGGCGGGGGTAGGTGCCAGCGACAGGTCGATGATACCGGCGGGTACACCCAGTGCCTGAGAAGCCAGATTGGCCACCAGCTGGCCCACGCGGGTGATCTTGAAGGCGGTGCGCTTGACCAGCTCTGCCACCTCGTCGATGGGGGCATCCTTGGGCAGGCGGGCCAGTGCAGCGCGCACAGCGCCGGGGCCGGAAACGCCCACATGGATCTCACAATCCGGCTCGCCGGGGCCGTGGAATGCACCGGCCATGAAGGGGTTGTCCTCCGGTGCGTTGCAGAACACCACCAGCTTTGCGGCACCGATGCACTGACGATCAGCCGTCAGCTCACTGGCCTTCTTGACGGCCTCGCCCATGAGCTTGACAGCGTCCATATTCAGTCCTGCCTTGGTGGCACCGATGTTCACCGAGCTGCACACGATGTCGGTCTCGGCCAGTGCGCGGGGAATGGACTCGATCAGGCGGCGGTCACCGGCAGAAAAGCCCTTGTGCACCAGAGCACTGTAGCCGCCCACAAAGTTTACACCCACCTTTTTACCGGCGGCATCCAGAGTTTTTGCAAACTCCACAGGGTCGGCATCCGGGCAGGCACCCAGCAGCATGGCGATGGGTGTGACACTGATGCGTTTGTTGATGATGGGAATACCGTACTCGGCACTGATATGCTCCACCGTGGGCACAAGGTTTGCGGCCTTGGTGGTGATCTTGTTATAGATGTTCTCGCACGCCTTCTTCGGGTCTGGGTCGATGCAGTCCAGCAGGCTGATGCCCATGGTGACGGTGCGCACGTCCAGATTGTCCTGAGTGAACATCTCGATGGTCTCGAGGATGTCACCGGTATTAAACATACTCATAGCTGTGTACTCCCTCCATCAGATGGTGTGCATGGCATCAAAAACTTCCTGACGGGTAACATTGATCTGCATGCCCATCTCGGCAGCCAGCGCGTCGGTGCGCTTGTGCAGCTCTTCGTGGCTCACATTGCAATTGCTGATATCCACCAGCATGATCATGGCGAACATGCCCTGCAGGATGCTCTGGGTCACGTCCTCGATATTGATGTTCAGTTCGGTGCACAGACCAGCGACCTTGGCAACAACGCCCACGGTATCGTGACCAATGACGGTAATGAATGCTTTCATCGTTTCCACCCTCGTTTTCCTTTTGATGAACGGTGCCGCAAGCGTTCCGGCACACTCTTACTCTTCCAGTATAGCAGATTTGGCAAAATTTGAACACACTTTTTGTAAAAAAGAACAGACACGAGGGGAAAAAGACATTCTATCCCAAAAATTGGGTGCAATCTTTTACAGCTTGTGCTATACTTATAGATAATTTATTTCCCGATTACGGGCTGAGAAGGAGCAAAATACTATGGAACAGCTTTTGAAGATCCTGGAAGACAATGCGCGGCTGCCCATTGAGGATATCGCCACGATGCTGAATAAATCCCCCGCCGAGGTGGCGGCCATGATCGATCTGGCCCGGGCACAGGGCATCATCAAGGGCTACAAGACCCTCGTGGACTGGGAAAAGGCCGGGGTCAACCGTGTGGAGGCCGTCATCGAGCTGAACGTCAGCCCCAAGAAGAGCCGCGGCTTTGACGAGATCGCAGCCACCATTGCCGCCTTTGACGAGGTGGAGAGCGTGCTGCTGATGAGCGGCGGCTACGACCTGCAGCTGGTGATCAAGGGCCAGACCTTCCAGGAGATCGCCCTGTTCGTGGCAAAGCGCCTTTCTCCGCTGGACGATGTGCTGTCCACCGCCACCCATTTTGTGCTGCGCACCTATAAAAAGGAGGGCCGCCTGTATCAGGACGAAGAAATCGATGAAAGAGAGTGCACGGTGCTGTGATGGACTACGATAAACTGATCGCGCCTGCCGCTGAGGCCATGCGCCCCTCCGGCATCCGCAAATTTTTCGATCTGGCTGCCGAAATGCCCGAGTGCATCAGTCTGGGCGTGGGCGAGCCGGACTTTAAAACGCCATGGGCCGTGCGCGAAGCCGGCATTGAGAGTCTGGAGCATGGCCGCACCCGCTACACCTCCAACGCAGGCCTGAAGGAGCTGCGCGCCGAGGTGGCAAAGTATCTGGAGCGCCGCATGGGCCTGCACTACGACCCGCTGCACGAGGTGCTCATCACGGTGGGCGGCAGCGAAGCCATTGATATGTGCATCCGCACGCTGGTGCAGCCCGGGGACGAGGTCATCATCCCGGAGCCCTGCTTTGTGTGCTACGAGCCCATCACCACCCTGTCCGGCGGTGTGCCGGTGCATGTGGCCTGCCGTCAGGAGGACGAGTTCCGCCTGCGTGCCGATGCGCTGAAAGCAGCCATCACCCCCAAGACAAAGCTGCTCATCATGCCGTTCCCCAACAACCCCACCGGTGCGGTGATGGAGCGCGAGGATCTGGAAGCGGTTGCTGAGGTGCTGCGCGGCACCAACATCATGGTGCTCTCCGATGAAATTTATGCAGAGCTGAACTATGGCCTGCGGCCTCATGTTTCCATTGCCACCCTGCCCGGCATGGCCGAGCGCACCATCGTGGTGAACGGCTTCTCCAAGACTTACGCCATGACCGGTTGGCGTCTGGGCTATGCCTGCGGCCCGGCACCCATCATCCGGATCATGACCAAGATCCACCAGAGCGCCATCATGAGCGCTCCCACCACCAGCCAGTACGCCGCCATCACTGCTCTGAAGGAGTGCGACGGCGAGATCGACCGCATGCGCGACGAGTACAATATGCGCCGCCGCCTTGTGGTGAAGTCCTTTAACGATATGGGCCTGACCTGCTTTGAGCCGCGCGGTGCGTTCTACGCCTTCCCCTGCATCAAGAGCACGGGCATGAGCAGTCAGGATTTCTGCACGAAGCTGCTGGAACAGAAGCATGTGGCCATCATCCCCGGCGACGCCTTTGGCGCTTCCGGCGAAGGCTACGCCCGCATTTCCTACGCCTACAGCGTGGAGCATCTGAAGGAAGCGCTCCGGCGCATCCGGGAATTCCTGCAGGAAAACGGTATCTATCACGGCATCTGAGGAGGAACAAATGGCAAGGCTGAACTGCGTGACCATTCTGGCCCCCGCAAAGCTCAATCTGGCGCTGGACGTGGTGGGCCTTCTGCCGGGCGGCTACCATGATCTGGACATGACCATGCAGGCCATTACCCTGTACGAGCGGGTGGTGCTGCGCCGCAGCCCCAACCTGAACCTGCGTCTGCCGGGCAGTCTGGTGGCCCCCAATAACAAAAATACTGCCATCAAGGCAGCGCTGGCCTTTTTTGACTACACCGGCCTTCTGGCGGGCGTGGACATCACCATCTATAAAAATACCCCGGTGCGGGCGGGCATGGCGGGCGGCAGTGCCGATGCTGCCGCTGTTCTGGTGGGCATGAACGAGCTGTACGGTGCGCACCTTTCCATGAGTGAGCTGTGCGCGCTGGGCGCAAAGATCGGTGCGGATGTGCCCTTTGCCCTGATGGGCGGCACCTGCCGGGTGCAGGGTGTGGGCGATTTTCTCAAAGCGCTGCCGCCGGTGCCGGAGTGCTGGTTCACGGTGGTGATGCCGGACTACGGCGTTTCCACCCCGGAGGCCTTTGCGGCCTATGACCGGGTGGGTAGCAGCATCCACCCGGACTGCGGAGCGCAGGAAGCCGCTATCCGTGCCGGAGATCTGGATGCCCTTTGCGCCGCCGCCGGCAATGCGCTGGAAGAGTGCAGCGGAGCAAAGGATACCGGGGCCATCAAGGCCCTGCTGCGGGAGCATGGCGCTGTCACCGCCCTGATGACCGGCAGCGGTGCGGCGGTGTTCGGCGTATTCCGGGACGAAGGGGCCGCACGGGCTGCTGCACAGGCCGCAAAGCGGCGCTGGAAGCAGGTGTACGTGGCGCAGCCTGACCGCGGCGGCGCACGGGTGAGCCGATAAAAATGCATAGACCTCCTTCCTACGGGGCATACTGCCCGCAAAGGAAGGAGGTCTTTTTTGTGCAGACCTTTTATAAAATCTGTCTGATCTTAATGATCGTGGGCGGCATCAACTGGGGCCTTGTGGGGCTGTTCCAATTCGATTTTGTGGGCTGGCTGCTGGGCGGCAGCGCATCCATCTGGTCGCGCATCGTGTTCACGCTGGTGGGCATTGCAGCCCTGTGCGGCATCCCGGGGCTGTTTTCGGACGATAGTTCTGAAAATTGAAAGCGGCCTCGCCCTCTCAGGCGCTGACGCGCCAGCTCCCCCAAAGTGGGAGCCTTTGGCAGTCAGTGCGGACTTCATCGTTATGCCAAGGCCTCTCCCTTTGGGAGAGGTGGATTTGCGAAGCAAAGACGGAGAGGGCGAGCTCGCTAAAACAAAAGCACCTGCGGTTGATTCTGCAGGTGCTTTTGCTTGTTGACTCAATTACTGCTTCCGTCAAGATCGTCCCAGCCCACCAGATCCGGCAGGGTGAGCGTCTCGTCGGAGCAGTGGGGGTGTGCACGCCGCTGGTCCTCGGCCATGGTGCGCACCACCTCGCGGGTGATCTCGCGGATGGCGGCGCAGTCCTCCGGCAGGTCGGTCTGGCTGCGGCCGGAATGGGTAAACAGGATCTTACCCATGTGGCCCACCACCAGCGTCAGCGGCAGCTGCTGCGGAGCATTGCTGTTGTAGCGGTAGCCCTGCTCTTTGGCCGCTTTGTAGATGCGCTGGGCCGCAAAGCTCCAGCTCAGGATGCCGCGGGCCTGTTCTACGCCAAGGTAGCCGTACAGCACCCCCGGCGCGTCGCAGATGAGGGTGAAGGGAAACTCGGCCCCCTGCGTGGCTTTTGCCACCATGCGGGGAGAGGAACGCACCACGCAGGCTAGCCGCACGCCGCGCAGTCTGGGCAGGGTCTGCAGGTAGCGGGTCAGGTATTCCCGCGTGACAGGGTGGTCAAAGGCAGGCAGGAAGATCATGACCAGAGGGTGCTCCCCTTCGCACAGCTTGTAAAAATCATTGCCCGGTGTGGTGGGGGTATCAAAGGTAAAGCGGGGGATGGAGGTGCCCACCAGATGTTCTGACTTCATGCCGCAATGCACATCCTTTCAAGATAATAAAAAAATCCACACACTGCATCTCTGCAGAAAGTGCAGAGGACAGAGGTGGATGGATTGCTATAAAAAGATCCCGCCCGGTCGTCTGCGGTCAATCAAACCTACCCTTACGGACAGGTGGGTGCCCTGTCTCCGGGTTCGCGCTTCCTCATCGAGCCTTCATGGTCGCCCCATGACGGGGAGGTCTGCAATCCACCGGGGAACTCCAAGCTCCCGTTGAATGATTAGTAGGATCATATAAACCGCAACAAATCGAGCCGGGCAGGAAGTTTTGCCGGGTAATTTGTCTGGAATTATTCTTCGATGTCGTACTCGTCGCTCAGGCGCTCTTCAAACAGCTTGCCCAGCTCCAGCAGCAGTTCGTCGTCGTCCACGACGTCCAGATACTCGCCTTCATCGTCTTCGCCAACGCTCAGAATGACCAGCTGAGCATTCTCAGCTTCCTCTTCGGTCTCGGCGTATTCCACAGCAGCCAGATAATGCACGCCCTTGTGGTCCAGCGCATCGATCACCTCAAATGTGATCTCGTTGCCGTCCTCATCCTCCAGGGTCATCAGGTCGGGCTGATCTTCTTCGGTATTAGGGTTCTTGATTTCGTCAGACATAGATATTGTCTCCTGTATCGTGTCATAAAACGGGCTGTTTGTGTGCCGCCCGCTTGGCCTGCATATAGTGTAGCGTTTTTTTGCCTGCTCGTCAAGATGCTTTTTCGCACAGAAATTGTGCAGCAAATTTTCACGCATTTGCTCTCGCACTCTGCGGCAGAATATGATATACTATCCTCTGAATCTTCTGTGCACGGTGTGCCGTGCAGGTTACTATAGAGTATGGAGCGTGGGCGGAAATGATGCATAAAAAAAGATGGGCGGCGTTTGTGCTGGCAGCGGCGCTGGTGCTGACGGGCTGCAGTGCCGGGAGCTTTCTGCACTTTGGCAAAGGCAGCGGCGGCAGTACAGTCCAGAAGATCGACCGCCCGGCAGTGGAATCGGCAGAGCTGCAGTTTGCCCACCCTGCGGCGGGGGACACCATTGCGGTGTTCGATACCTCGGCAGGCGTGTTCAAGGCGGTGCTTTTCCCGGACAAGGCCCCGCAGGCCTATGATAACTTTGCAGGCCTTGTGCAGGCAGGCTACTACAACGGCCTGACCTTCTCCCGCGTGGAGAGCGGCTTTGTGGTGGAAGCCGGGCAGGGGGCCGACGGCAGGGGCAGTACCATCTGGAACGGCAGCCGCTACCCGGCTGAGACCACCGACAGCCTGCACCATTATTCCGGTGCCCTGTGTATGGGCACCGATGCTTCCGGCGAGTGCGCCAGCGTCTTTTACGTGGTGCAGACCCTGCCGGGAGAGCAGTCTGTGACGCAGGAGCTTGTGGACCAGATGAACAGCGCGGGCTACCGCGCGGAGGTCGTTTCTGCCTACCAGACGGCAGGCGGCGCGCCTTATCTTGACTACACCGATACCGTGCTGGGGCAGGTGTACGAGGGCATGGACGTGGTGGATGCCATCGGCCAGACCGCCGTGGACGAAAACCAGAAGCCCCGTGAGGACATCACCATCAACAGCGTGAGCATCGAGACCTATCAGTGAACCAAAAGGCACCCGCAGCGTTCAAAACTGCGGGTGCCTTTTTATAACTCCTTCAGTCGCCTGCGGCGACAGCTCCCTCAAAGAGGGAGCCCTTGGCAGTGCGGCAAAGTTTTCCTTTTCGCCAGAGCCTCCCTCAATGAGAAAGACTTCCCCCGGCCGGGGGAAGATGTCACGCAAGTGACAAAAAGGGGAGCAGTGGCATCGCGCCAGCGATGACGGAAGGAGTTGAATCAGATTTCCCCCGGATGTTCCTTCCGCCATGCAAGGTAGTCATCCAGAATGACGGTGGCGCTCACAGAGTCCAGAATTTCCTTGCGCTTTGTGCCAAACGTGCCGCTTTCGTCCAGAATGTCGGCGGCGGCGCAGGTGGTCTGGCGCTCGTCCCACATGCGTACAGGCAGGCCGCTCCAGATCTCGACCGTCTTTGCCAGCTTGCGGCTCTTGATGGCGCGTTCGCCCTCGGTACCATCCATGTTCAGCGGCAGGCCGATCACAATCAGCTCGGCTCCGATCTCCTTGGCCACTTCGCACACCCGTGCCGCCACCTTGTTGCGGGCTTTCAGGGTGATCTGCGGGGTGATGGCCGTTGTAAGGAACTCGGTGCGGTCACAGGTGGCAAGGCCGGTGCGGCTGTCGCCGTAGTCAACAGCTAAAATTTTCATACAGGCTTCCTCTCTTGTGTGGAAAAGTTTGTCGGTTCAAGTGTACCACAGCTGCAGGCTAAAGGGTAGATAATAACACTTTTTTTGAGAGGATTTTCGTGTTACAATAAACACAGATCGTTTTTCAAGGAGGAAGTGCCCCATGCTCAAACTGGTTTTAGGCGGCTCCGGCAGCGGCAAGACTACCCTGCTCTATTCCCGCATCAAGGCCCGGGCCGAGGCAGGCCGGCGCAGCATCCTTCTGGTGCCGGAACAGTTCACTTCCAGCACGGAGGGCCGCATCTACCGGGAACTGGGCGATGCTCTTTCCGGTATGGTGGAAAGCTTTTCCTTTACCAGTCTGGCCGAGCGCATCCTCTCTGCCGAGGGCGGCGCGGCGGTGCAGACCCTTTCGGACGCGGGCCGCGCCGTGCTGGTGCGCCGCGCGCTGGAAGAGCTGCAGGATCATGTGCACTACTACTACCGCCACCGCCGCAGTGCGGCCTTCTGCCAGATGGCGGCCCAGACCATCGACGAGCTGAAAAGTGCCGGCCTTTCCGGCGCACAGCTGGCAGAGCTTGCGCCGGACTGCGGGCCGGAAAGCGGCAAGCTGAGCGAGCTGGCACTGATCTTTCAGGGGTACGAAACGCTGCTGGCGGGCACCGGCATGGACCCCGCCGACCGGCTGGAGCTGGCGGCTGACCGGCTGGAAGCCGCTCTTGCCCGGGGCGAACTGCCGGACTTTCTGCGGGAGCGGGAAGTGTTCATTGACGAGTTCGATACCTTCAACGCCCCCAAAAAGCGGCTGATGGGCGCGATGCTGGCGGCGCTGCCCACCGTCACGGTGGCCCTGTGCGACGACGGTGCGCCCATGGTGCCGGGGGATATGGGGCTTTTTTCCGGCGCAAAGCAGGTGGCCGCACAGCTGCGGCAGCTGGCCCGCAAAAACGGTGCTGATGCGGCAGTGCCGGAGCTGCTGCGCCGCGACCTGCGCCATAAGGATGCGCCCGGCCTTGCGGCTGTGACAGAGCTTTTGGAGACTGGCACCTGTGAGGTGCCGCCCGCTGCGCCGGAGGTGCGGCTGTTTGCCGCTGCCAGCCGGGAAGAGGAAGCCCGCTGCACCGCTGCGGCCATCCGCCGCCTGATGCGGCAGGGCGTGCGCTGCGGCAAAATGGCCGTGGTCTGCCGCAATATCCCGGATTACCGTGCGGCCATCCGGTACGAGTTCCGCATGGCAGATATCCCTCTTTACTGCGATGAACCCACCACCCCGGAGTTCAGCGCCCCGGCTACGGCGGTGCGTGCACTGCTGGCACTGCTGCGCGGTGCGGATATGACCGAAAACCTGACCATTCTTGCCAAGACCGGCCTGTGCGCTCTGACCGAGCCGCAGGTCTGCGCGCTGGAAAACTATGCCTATACCTGGTCACCCAATGCGGCGGCATGGCGCACAAAATTTGAGAAAAGCCCCAAGGGCTTCGGCGAAAATGAACTGTCCGATGAGGATGCAAAAACGCTGGAGGATGCCGAGACTGCCCGCCAGCTGCTGGTAACAGCCGTGGACGAACTGCGCAGCAAGGTGCGGGGCGGCAGCGCCGAACAGATCAGCCGGGAACTGTATTTCTGCCTGAAAAAGCTGGGTGCAGAAGAGCAGCAGGCAGCGCTGGTGGAAGCCGTCCGCACTGCCCGGGGCATCCCGGCGGCAGAGGAAGCGGCCCGCGAGTGGAACGTGGTGATGCAGCTGCTCAACGAGATGGCCCACCTGTTGGGCGGGCAGGGTGTGACCTTTGCAGAATATGAGGACCTGTTCAGCCTGCTGCTGCGCTCTTCGGACCTTGGGCACATCCCGCAGACGCTGGATGCCGTGGTGCTGGCAAGCGCGGGCAAAATGCGTCTGGACGCGCCGGACTATGTGTTCGTGCTGGGCCTTGCGGAGGGCGAATTTCCCTGTGCACCGTCCGAGACGGGCCTTCTGACCCACGCCGACCGCGATGTTCTGATGGCAAAGCAGATCGATCTGCCGGACTGCTTTGAGAACCGCGTGGTGCGCGAGCAGGTGTGCGTTTACAAAGCCCTCACCGCACCGGCAAAGGGGTTGTGGCTCAGCTGGCCCAAGGGGCAGGGCAAGACCCTGTGCGCAGCGCTGGAACCCATCGTGGAGGCCCTGCACCCGGCGGCACCGGAGCTGGCGCTTCCCGACCTTGCAGCCACCCCCGCCGATGCACTGGATACGCTGGGCGGCTGGCCGCTGACCGACACGGAACGCGCCAGCCTGACTGAGGCGCTGCGTCTGCCGCAGACGGATGCACCCCGGGGCCTTGCGCTGCTGCAACGCATGGAGGAGGACCCGCCCCGGCAGGTGAACGACCTGTCCGCGCTGAGCGGCCTGCTGGGGCAGCGGCTGCGCATCTCGCCCAGCCAGCTGGAAAAATACTATACCTGCCGGTACGGCTATTTCTTGCAGTATGTGCTGGGCCTGAAGCCCCGCAGACGGGCCGAGCTTTCTGCCGACCAGAGCGGCACCCTGATGCACTGGGTGCTGCAGATGGCGCTGGACCCGCACCCGGATGCGGATAATCCCTGCGCCGGGCTGGCCCCATTTCTGGAGCTGGACGATGATGCCATGGCAGAGCTTGCCAGCCTGCTGGTGGACAAATATGCAAAGCGTTATCTGCCGGAGGATACAGCCCGGTTCGCCTATCTGCTCTCGCGGCTCAAAAAAAGCATGACAAGCCTTTTGTGCTACCTGCGGGACGAACAGAAGCAGTCCTGCTTCCACCCGGCAGCCTGTGAGCTGCGCATCGGCTCCGGGGAGGACGCTGTGCCCGGGCAGGTGTATCATCTCTCGGACGGGCGCACCGTGCAGCTGGTGGGCACGGTGGACCGCGCCGATGAGTGGGTGGAGGAAAACGGCACCCGCTGGGTGCGGGTGGTGGACTATAAGACCGGCACCAAAAAACTGAACCTGAAAGAGGTATACTGCGGGCTGGACTGCCAGATGCTGCTGTATCTGTTCAGCCTGACGCGGGATAAGAGCGGCCGCTTTACCGGTGCGGAACCGGCAGGCGTGCTGTATCTGCTGGCAGACCCGGCCCCCAAGACCACCAACCGCCAGCAGGCACAGCAGGACGTGCAGTACGAGCTGGACGGCCTTGTGAGGGACGAGCAGAAGGTGTTCGATGCCATGGATGCGGATGAGACGGGCCGCTACCTGCCCTTTGGCTACCGCAACGGTGTACCCAGCCCCAGCCAGAAGGATAAGCGTGCCGATATTGCAAAGCTCAACCGCATCCAGCTGCATCTGGATGATCTTGTCACCCAGATGGGCCAGCAGCTTTACGATGGGCAGATCGCTGCGGAACCGCTGGTGGCCGGGGCGGGCAGGAACCCCTGCGTCTGGTGCGACTACAGCTTTATCTGCTGCCACGAGACCGGCATCGGCGAACGGGCACTGGAAGCCCCGGCCAAGCCCTTTGAGCCGGAAGAAGCCGACGACGGAAAGGAAGGTGAGCAGGCATGAGTGAGCCCAAATGGACTCCGGCCCAGCGCGCTGCTATTGAGGACCGGGGTGGTGCGCTGCTGGTGAGCGCAGCGGCGGGCAGCGGCAAAACGGCCGTGCTGACCGAACGCGCGGTGCGGCTCATCACCGATCCGGACCACCCGGTGGATGCGGACAAACTGCTCATCGTCACCTTTACCAATGCGGCGGCGGCAGAGCTGCGGGCACGCATCGGGCAGGCACTGCTGCGGCTCAGCCAGCAGCAGCCCCACAACACGAGCCTGCGCCGCCAGCGGATGCTTTTGCAGCGAGCACCCATCTGCACCATTGACGCGTTCTGTCTGGACCTGCTGCACAAGCACTTTCAGGCACTGGACATCCCGCCGGACTTTGCCCCGGCAGACCCCGGCAGCGTGGAGGTGCTGCGGGCTTCGGCGCTGGCCGAAACGCTGGAAAATGCCTACCGCGACCCGGACTTCTGTGCCTTTGCAGACCTTTACGGAAAGGGCCGCACCGATCAGGCCGCAGGCAATACCATCCTGCATGTGTACGATTTTCTGCGCGCTCTGCCGGACTACGACCGCAGGCTGGACGAATATCTGACACCATGGCAGCGGGAAAACGGCTTTGCTTTTACCTGCTGGCATGACCTGCTGCTGGCGGAAGCGGCCCGCTGCGCAAAGGCCGCGCGGGAACTGCTGACGGCAGCGCTGGCAGACTGTAAGGAAGATTTTGTCCTTGCACAGGCACAGGCCGAGGAAAAAGGCAAGACCGCTGCTTCCAAGGCAAAGGCCGTAGCCGGTGTCAACGATAAATTTGCAGAGCCGCTCTCCCGGCTGGAAAGCGCCGCCGCCCTGCTGGGCGAGGTGGAACGGCTGGCTGCGGCAGGGCAGTGGACACCGCTGTACGATAAGCTGACACCCTATGTGCTGGGCATGGAGGAGATACCCGGCTTCAAGGGCATGAAAAAACGGCTGACCGGCGATCATAAGGCGGCGGTCAGGACCCGCGCAGACGAAGCCGCCAAGCTGTTTGAGCACATTACGGAGCTTGTCTCCTGCAGCGAGGAGGAAGCCGAAGCGGACCGCAGAGCGGCCCTGCCCCGGCTGCGGGCGCTGTTTGCCGCCGTGCGGGATTTTGATGCCCGCTTCTCGGCAAAGAAAAAGGAACGCAAGCTGCTGGAATTCAGCGATTTTGAGCATCAGGCCCTGCGGCTGCTGCGCACACCGGATGGCGTGTGCACCCCGCTGTGCCAGAGCATCCGGCAGAGCTATGCCGCCGTGATGGTGGACGAATATCAGGACACGAACGCTTTGCAGGATGCCATTTACCGCTGCCTTGCTTCCCCGGCGGGGGATGACCTGTTCCTTGTGGGCGACCTGAAGCAGAGCATCTACCGCTTCCGTCAGGCCGACCCAAGCATCTTCCGGGCTAAGCTGAACGCATGGGCACCGTTGCCCAGCGGCACTGCCCGCCCCCGCCCGGAGGGGGGTACGGCAGGCGGAAACGCTCTGCTGGCGCTGGATGCGAACTTCCGCTCCGCCCCGCAGGTGGTGGCAGGCATCAACTTTATCTTTGAACAGCTCATGACCCCCCAGCTGGGCGATACGGCTTACGGCGACGGCCAGCGGCTGGTGTGCGGTGCACCCGGCGAATACGCCGGCAGTGTGGAAGCGCACTTCCTGCCCGACGACACCGCTGAGACCGACGCGGCGTGGATCGCCCAGCGCGTTGAAGAACTGGTGAAAAACGGCGAACCAGTGCGGGACGGCAGCTCCACCCGCCCGGTGCAGTACGAGGATTGCTGCATCCTGCTGGCGGCGCGCGGCGACTTCCTCGCTTATGAGGAAGCGCTCACGGCCCGGGGCATCCCGGTGTATGCGGATGCGCGCGAAAACCTGATGGAAGCAGCGCACATCCGGCCGCTGATCTCGCTTTTGAAGGTCATCGACAACCCGGCGCAGGATATCTACCTTGCCGCCGCCATGCTGGGGCCGATGTTCGGCTTTACGGACGACGACCTTGTACGCCTGCGTGCCCAGAGCGCCGCAATGCAGAAAAAGGCGCAGGAGGAACAGGGCGCGAAGGAAACGGGCAAAAGGGCTTCCCGCATGAGTCTGTACGGCGCAGTGCTGCAGGTGGTGCAGAATGGTGATGAAACTCCGTTCACCCAAAAGGTGAAAGACTTTTATGACCGACTCACCGCACTGCGGCGCATGGCCCGCAGTGCCCCGGCAGAACAGCTGCTGGAAGAGATCTTTGTCTCCACCGGCTATCTTGCTGCGCTGGGCGTACTGGAAAACGGTGCGCACCGCCGGGAAGATGCCCGGCGCTTTGCGGCTTTCTGCGCACAGACCGGTGCAAACGGCATCTCGGCGCTGGTGCGTGCCATCGACGCGGCGGCGCAGGCCGGTTCTACCGGGCAGGACACTGTGCCCGGCGGTGCGCGGCCTGGCTGTGTGACCATTATGACCATCCACCGCTCTAAAGGCCTGCAGTTCCCGGTGGTGTTCGTGGGCGACACGGCCCGGCACTTCAACCTGAGCGACACTTACCAGCCGGTGCTGCTGCACCGGGAATACGGCGCGGGCCTGCGCCTGCGCCCGGAACAGGGCGAGAGCATGTACAAGACTGCAGCCTACGCAGCCCTTGCCAGCGTCCATGCGCAGGAAACGCGCAGCGAGCAGATGCGCCTTTTATATGTGGCGCTCACCCGTGCACAGGATAAGCTGATCCTCACGGTGCCGCTGGGCATGACCAAGACCGGCAATCCCTTTGCCAAGGCGGCAGCATTCCTTGCTGCGGGCGCGGGAGAAACGCTGAACCAGCAGGCGGGCAGCTTTGCCGACTGGCTGCGTGCAGCGCTGCTGGTGCATCCCTTCGGCGGACCGCTGCGGCGGCTGGCAGGAGATCTGGAACTGCCCTTTGTGTTTACGGAAAGTGAGATCATGGTCACGGTGCAGGAAGCTCAGCCGGAGCCGGAAACACCGGAACAGGAACCGGAAGCGGCAGAGCCTGTCCCGGCAGACCCGGCATTGGTGGCTCAGCTGCAGGAGGGCTTTGCATGGCGGTATCCGGCGGCAAAACTGGCTGCGGTGCCCGCCAAGGTCAGCGTGACCAGCATCGTGCACAAGGCCGAGCAGACCACGCTGGAACGCCCTGCTTTCCTCTCCAAAGACGGCCTGACTGCCGCCGAGATGGGCACGGCTCTGCACGCTTTTCTGGAACATGCGGACTTTGCCTCCCTTGCTGCTGCCAAAGCGGCGGGCACGCTGGAGGAAGCCATCCTTGCAGAGCGCCAGCGGCAGGTGGACACCCGGCTGGTGGCCCCGGAAATTGCGGAAAAACTCAATGCAGGCCGCATCCGCCGCTTTGCCGAGAGCGAAGCCTTTGCAAAGATCTGCGCAGCCGAAAAGGTGCTGCGGGAGCTGGCCTTCATCACGGCGCTGCCCGCGTCGGCCGTGCTGACGGCACAGGGAGCTTCCGCGCAGGAAGCCGCCGCCGTGCAGGATGAGCAGGTGCTGGTGCAGGGCATTGCAGACCTTGTGCTGGTGTTCCCGGATCATCTGGAACTGCTGGATTACAAGACCGACCGCCGCAAGACCGAAGCGGACTTCCTGAGCGCCTACCGCCCGCAGCTGAACCTCTATGCTCTTGCCATCGATAAGCGCTTTGCGCCGAAGAAGGTAACGTATAAGGGCATCTACTCGCTGGAGCTGGGGAGGCTGATCGAAGCGTAGGAGAACGTCGGTGCCGCCCACTCCGGCCTGCTTCCGCTCGCCAGTCCATCCAGCGTGAGAAGCCCTCGCACTTCCCGTTAAGGCTTTTTGGTCGATTTTAATTGCAGCCTACACTTTAGACCATGGCTTCGCGTCATCCTGCCGGAGTGGGCGGCACCGATGCCCGGGCAGATGCTGCTCCCTGATGGCCTGCCTTTCGGAAAAGTCATATTTTTCCCGCAAAACGCATAAAAAGTGCTTGACAGCGCTTTCTGCCTGTGGTAGAATAACCGAGTAAAGAAAGCAGCTACGGCCTGTGCCGCGCTCGCCTTGCGAGGGAAAGATCCCCCGGGCTATACCTGAAGGCAGTTCATTATGAGTGGACTGCGGCTTTGAGTGAATTTTTGCGCGGCTGTCCTGAAAATGGGCGGCCGCGTTTTCTATGCCAAATATTGCAACAAAATGGATTTTGTTTGGAGGTGCATTCATTATCGCTACCGCTGGAAAGTCGAAGGAACTGGAGATCAACGGTCAGATCCGTGACCGTGAGGTCCGTCTGATCGGTGCAGACGGCGAGCAGAAGGGCGTTGTGTCCATTCAGGTGGCCATGCGCGCTGCTGAAGATGCTGGTCTGGATCTGGTCAAGATCGCACCGCAGGCTGTTCCGCCTGTGTGCAAGGTGCTGGATTACGGCAAGTACCGTTTTGAACAGCAGAAGAAGGAGAAGGAAGCCAAGAAGAACCAGAAGGTGGTCGAAGTTAAAGAGACCCGCCTTTCGCTCAACATTGACACCAACGACTTCAATACCAAGCTGAACCAGACTGCCAAATTCCTGGCAGCTGGCCACAAGGTTAAGGTTTCGATCCGCTTCCGCGGCCGTGAAATGGCGCACAGTGCTCTGGGCGCAGACGTGCTGAAACGTTTTGCCGAGGCTCTGCCTCAGGCATCCACCGATAAGCCGCCGGTGCTCGAGGGCCGCACGATGTCCATTCTGCTGATCCCGAAACCCAATAAGGACTAATTTTAGGAGGAAACTAAAATGGCTAAGATGAAACTGAAGACGCACTCTGGCGCTAAGAAGCGCTTTAAGCTGACCAAGAACGGCAAGATCAAGCGCGGCCACGCATTCCGCAGCCACATCCTGACCAAGAAGACCACCAAGCTGACCCGTGGCTACCGTCAGCCCAGCTACGTTGATAAGACCAACGCAGCTACCATCAAGAGCATGCTGCCCTACGCCTAAGAGCGAGCCGCAGGCAAACACATTCTATTGAGACAACTAAAGGAGATATAAAAAATGGCACGTATCAAGGGCGCAACCATGACTCACAAACGTCGTAAGAAGATGCTGAAGCTGGCCAAGGGCTTCTACGGCTGCAAGAGCAAGCACTTTAAGATGGCCAAGCAGCAGGTCATGAAGAGCGGCAACTACGCTCTGGCTGGCCGCCGCATGAAGAAGCGTCAGTTCCGCAACCTGTGGATCTGCCGCATCAACAACGCAGTTCGTCCTCTGGGCATGAACTACTCCACCTTCATGGCTGGTCTGAAGAAGGCTGGCATCGAGCTGAACCGCAAGATGCTGTCTGAGATGGCTATTAACGATCCCAAGAGCTTTGCAGCTCTGGTCGAGACCGTCAAGAACGCCTGATTAGGAACTTGAATCGTGACGCCCGCGCGTATACGCGGGCGTCCGTTTTGTATCCGGGGTTCTTACGGCAGGGGAACATGTTTTTCAGGGCAGCGCCCTGCCGCAGGAACGCTTTGTGGCAGACGCTGCCCTTTTTGCATTTTTTGAACAAGACGGCAGACTACTTTTTGAACGACAGTACAGCGAAAGGTTGAATACACACGATGGACGAAAAAATCACCAGCCGGGAAAACGCAAAGATCAAATACGCCTGCCGCCTTTCTTCCAGCGCGGCATTCCGCCGCAGCGAGGGCCGCTTTCTGGCCGAGGGCCGCAAGCTCTGCCCGGAGCTTGCCCGCGGTGCGCAGCTGGAGACCTTATTTTATACGGAGAGCGCTATGGCAAAGTGCCCGGAGCTTGCCGGGCTGCCCGGTGAACACTACCTTGTGGAAGACCATGTGGCCGATAAGCTGGCCGATGTGGGCACCCATCAGGGAGTGTTCGGCGTGTTCCGCACCCCGGTGCACACACTGGACGAAGTGAAGGCCGGCGGGCGGTATCTGGCGCTGGAACGGGTGCAGGACCCCGGCAATGTGGGCACCCTGCTGCGCTCTGCTGCGGCCTTTGGCTTTGACGGTGTGATCCTGAGCGACGGCTGTGCCAGTGTGTATGCCCCCAAGACCCTGCGCGCTTCCATGGGAGCGGCAGTACGCATCCCGGTGATCGAAGCCGGTGTCATGCCCGATGCCATCACCCAGCTGCGCGCAAAGGGGATCACCTGCCTTGCTGCCGCACTGTACAAGTCTCAGCCGCTGAGCGCGGCGCAGGCAAGCTGCCCCGGCGGCGTCTGCGTCGTCATCGGCAGCGAGGGTCAGGGCCTGACCGATGAGACCATTGCTGCCTGCAGCAGCACGGTGCGCATCCCCATGACCGACCGGGTGGAAAGCCTGAACGCCGGCATTGCGGGCAGCATCCTGCTGTGGCATTTCCGGGAGGAAAGCCTATGAGCGGCCTTGCAGGGCAGACCAGCCTTTTCCCGCCGGAGCCTGCCCCGGATCCGCTGCTGTGCTGGCTGTGGCTGGCCCATGTGCTTGGCCCGGCCAGCGTTCACGCGGGCCGTGTGCTGGATGCCTTTGGCGGTGCACAGGAAGCATGGGAAGCCCGCGATACGGCAGAATTTCGTCTTGCAGCGGGAGAGGCAGCAGCTCTGCGGGCGCAGCAGCTGGCCCCGGAACAGTACCACCCGCTGGTGATGCGGTGCGATGATCTGGGTGTGCGCATCCTGCCGTTTGACGACCCGGACTATCCGCTGGCGTTTTCCCGCATCCCGGATATGCCGCTGGTGCTCTACTGCACCGGCGATCCGCTCTGGCTCAACGAGCCGGGCGCGGTGGGCATCGTGGGCAGCCGCAAGCCTACCGAATACGGTCTGAACGCAGCGGCGGACATTGGCGGGGAACTGGCCCAAAGCGGCGCTTTGATCGTCAGCGGCCTTGCGGACGGGCTGGACAGCGCCGGGCACCGCGCTGCTGTCAAAAACAACTGCCCTACCATTGCTGTGATGGGCGTGCCCATCGACCGCACCTATCCTGCGGCCAATGTGGTGCTGCGGCACAAGATCGAGCAGAAGGGCTGCGTGATCAGTGAGTACCCGCCCCGCAGTGAGGGCGTTGGCCCAAATGGATTTTTGCAGCGCAACCGGCTCATTGCGGCGCTCAGCTCTGCATTGCTGGTGGTGGAAGCGCAGGAAAAAAGCGGCACCATGTCCACCGTGTCTCACGCCGAACGCTATGGCAAGCCGGTGTTCGCGGTGCCAGGCAGCATCTACTCGCCCAATTCCGCAGGCACAAACGGCCTTTTGCGGGACGGCAGAGCGCGTGCCGTGTGTTCTGCTGCGGACCTGCTTGGCCCGCTGGGCCTGCGCCGGCAGAGCGCAGCGGCGGTGACGGCAAAGCAGCCGGAGCCTCTGAGCGAGAACGAGCGGAAGGTGCTTTCCTGCATCGGGCCGCAGCCCCTTGGCATTGAGGAGCTTTGCGTGCGCAGCGGCCTGCCTACAGCGATGCTGCTGGGCACCCTGATGAAGCTGGAGCTTTCCGGCCGGGTGCTGTGCATGCCGGGCAAGCGGTATGTGATAAAATAGTATAATTTCTGCTGGCGCAGCACACAACAGCTGTGGTATGATATAAAAATAGAGAATCCCGTACTGTGCAGTTACACAGTGCGTTCCTGATAGAGAAGAAAGAAAATTTGAAATGGGAGTAAACTCGAATGGCGAAACTGGTTATCGTGGAGTCGCCTGCTAAGGCGAAAACCATTGGCAAGTATCTGGGCGATGATTACGAGGTCACCGCAAGCATGGGCCATATCCGTGACCTGCCCGCTTCCCAGCTGGGCATCGATGTGGAGCACGGCTATGCCCCACAGTACATCAGCATCAAAGGCAAGGAAAAGCTCATCAAGGAATTGAAGAGCAAGGCCAAACACGCAGACGGCGTGCTGCTGGCAACCGACCCGGATCGTGAGGGCGAAGCCATCAGCTGGCATTTGGCAAACATTCTGGGGCTGGACCCCCACGAGCCGAACCGCGTGACCTTTGACGAGATCACCAAAAAGGGCGTGAAGGAGGGCATGGCCCATCCCCGCGCCATCGACGAAGATCTGTTCAACGCACAGCAGGCCCGCCGTGTGCTGGACCGTCTGGTGGGCTACAAGCTCAGCCCGTTCCTCTGGCGCAAGGTGCGCCGGGGCCTTTCCGCAGGCCGCGTGCAGAGCGTGGCCGTGCGCCTGATCGATGACCGCGAAAAGGAGATCGAGAGCTTCAAGCCCGACGAATACTGGAACGTGGATGCCACCCTCGGCGCAGGCCACAAGAGTTTTACCGCCCGGCTGGCCACCGATGCCAGCGGCAAAAAGCTGCTGCCCAAAAGCGAAGCCGAGGCCCGCGCCATTGAAAAGGGTCTGGAAGGGGCCGAGTACGTGGTGGCAGAGCTGAAAAAGGGCAAGCGGGCAAAGCAGCCCACTCCGGCTTTTATCACCAGTACCCTGCAGCAGGAGGCATCCCGCCGCTTGGGCTTTACGGCCACCCGTACCATGCGCGCTGCCCAGACCCTGTACGAAGGCGTGGACATTGCGGGCCACGGCACCATGGGTCTGATCACCTACATGCGTACCGACAGCCTGCGCATCTCGGATGAAGCCGTTGCCGCCGCAAAGGAATATATCGCAGGGGCCTACGGTGAAGCCTATATCTGCCCCTACAAGCGCACATGGAAGACCAAGAGCGCCACTGCCGCACAGGATGCCCACGAGGCCATCCGTCCCTCGGTGCCGTCCCTGACACCGGACGAGGTGGACAAGAGCATCAGCGGCGACACAGCAAAGCTCTACCGCATGATCTGGAGCCGCTTCATGGCCAGCCAGATGGCAGACTGCCAGCAGGACACCGTGTCCGTCACGGTCAGCGCGGCGGACTACCGTTTCAAGGCCAGCGGCTATACCGTTACCTTTGACGGCTTCACCGTCCTGTACGAGGAAGCCACCGATGAAAAGGAAAAGAAGGAGACCGCCCTGCCTCCGCTGGAGCAGGGTCAGGTGCTGAAGCTGCGCGACCTGAAGAGTGAGCAGAAGTTCACCCAGCCGCCCGCCCGCTACACCGAAGCGACCCTCATCAAGGCACTGGAAGAAAACGGCATCGGTCGTCCTTCCACCTACGCACCCATTATCACCACCATCATCGACCGCGGCTATGTGGAGCGCGACCAGAAAAAGCTCAAGCCCACCCTGCTGGGTCGGGCGGTGGATGGCCTGATGCTGGAGCAGTTCCCCCACATCGTGGATGTGGACTTCTCTGCCCAGATGGAAAAGAATCTGGATAAGATCGAGAGCGGCAAGGCTGACTGGCACAAGACGGTGGATGACTTCTATCAGGGCTTTGCGGCAAGCCTCGAGCAGGCCGAAAAGAACATGGAAGGCAAGAAGGTCAAGGTGCCGGATGAGCCTTCCAGTGAGGTATGCGACCTGTGCGGCCGGCCCATGGTCATCAAGGTGGGCAAGTACGGCAAGTTTTTGGCCTGCAGCGGCTTCCCGGAGTGCCGGGGCACAAAGCGGCTGGTCAAGGATACCGGCGGCATCTGCCCCAAGTGCGGCAAAGGCCGTATGCTGGAGCGCAAGAGCTCCAAGGGCCGCATCTATTATGGCTGCGAGCGCTACCCGGACTGCGACTTTATGACATGGGACATGCCGGTGCCCACCAAGTGCCCCAAGTGCGGCAGCACCATGTTCCGCAAAGGCTCCAAGCTGTATTGCGCAAAGGAAGGCTGCGGCTACGAGATGCCGGTGCCGAAAAAGGACTGAACTGTGAACGGGCTTGCCCTCTCAGTCTCACTTCGTTCGACAGCTCTCCCAAAGGGAGAGCCCTTGGCAAAACCCGAAACCCTGCGTGGAATGCCAAAGCCTCCCACTTTGGGGGAGGTGGATGCGAACAAAGTGAGCAGACGGAGAGGGCAAGGACGCTAGTGCAAAACTGCAATATAAATTCAACGATTTTCTGAAACTCAAAGGAAAAACCAAATGAGCGATTATAGAGTAACCATTCTGGGCGCTGGTCTTGCGGGCTGTGAAGCCGCCCTCTGGCTGGCGGGCAAGGGCGTGCAGGTAGACCTGTACGAACAGAAGCCCGTGCATTTTTCGCCCGCACACAAAAGCGCAGGCTTTGCGGAGCTGATCTGCTCCAACAGCCTGAAAGCGGAGCGGCTGGACTCTGCTTCCGGCCTGCTGAAGGAAGAGATGCGGCGGATGGGCAGCCAGCTGCTGAACGCCGCCGAGACGGCCCGCGTGGCCGCTGGCGGTGCGCTGGCGGTGGACCGCGACGCATTCAGCGCCGAAGTGACCCGCATGGTGGAAAGCTGTGAAAATATCACCGTCCACCGGGAGCAGGTGGAGCACATTGACGAGACTGCCCCCATTCTGGTGGCCACCGGTCCCCTGACCGACGGCGCACTGGCCGATGAGATCGGGGCCTTGACCGGTGACGAGCGGCTGCACTTCTACGATGCCGTGGCCCCCATCGTCACCGCTGAAAGTCTGGACTACAACAAGGTGTTTGCCGCCTCCCGCTATGACCGGGGCGAGGCCGACTACCTGAACTGCCCGTTCAACAAGGAAGAGTACGAGAAATTCCACGCAGCTCTCGCTTCGGCAGAGCGTGCCCCGCTGCACGACTTTGACACCGGGGCCGAGCAGTCTGCTCAGCCCGACCCGGATGCCCACGGCAAAAAGGCCGATACCGTCACCGTGTATGAGGGCTGTATGCCCATCGAGATCATGGCCGCACGCGGTGCCGACACCATGCGCTTCGGCCCGCTGCGCCCGGTGGGCCTTGTGAATCCCAACACCGGACACCGTCCGTGGGCCAATGTACAGCTGCGCGCCGAAAATAAGGAACGCACCCTGTATAACATCGTGGGCTTCCAGACCAACCTCAAGTGGGGCGAACAGAAGCGGGTGTTCAGCATGATCCCCGGGCTGGAAAATGCCGAGTTCGTGCGGTATGGTGTCATGCACCGCAACACCTTCCTCGATGCGCCCCGGGTGCTCAGCGCCCAGCTGTGCCTGAAAGAACACCCCAATGTGTTCTTTGCAGGGCAGATCACCGGCTTTGAGGGCTATATGGAAAGCGCTGCCTGCGGCCTGCTGGCGGCCCGCAGCCTGTATGCCCGGCTGGAAGGCAAAGAGCTGCCCGCCCCGCCTGTGGATACTATGTGCGGCGCACTGGTGCAGTACCTGACCACCGAGAACAAGCACTTCCAGCCCATGGGCGCGAATATGGGCATCCTTCCTCCGCTGCCGGAGGAGAGCCGCCCGCGGGACAAGCGCCTGCGTTACATGGCACAGGCTCAGCGCGCTGTTGCCAGCTTCCAGCACTGGCTGGATGAAACTTCTCTTTAAGAAGGGAGAAAAGCTATGAAGATTATCGTGGATATGATGGGCGGCGACAACGCCCCTCTGGCTGTGCTGGAGGGTGCCGCACAGGCCGTGAAGGAGTACGGCGTCACCGTCGTAGGTGTGGGCGACGAAGCGCTGGTGCGCAGGACCGCACAGGAGAACAGCATCCCGCTGGATGGCATTGAGCTGGTGAACTGCACCGAGGTCATCGACATGTGCGATGAGCCTGCCCGCGCCATCCGCCAGAAGAAGGATTCCTCCATCGTGGTGGGCTTGAACATGCTGAAAGACGGCAAGGGTGATGCCTTTGTTTCCGCCGGCAGCACCGGTGCGCTGCATGTGGGCGCAAGCCTCATCGTGCGCACCCTCAAGGGCATCAAGCGCCCGGCTCTGGCTACCATGGTGCCCGCCAAAAAGCAGGCTTATCTGCTGCTGGACTGCGGTGCCAATGTGGAGTGCCGCCCCGAGATGCTGGCAGCTTTTGCCGTGATGGGCAGCTGCTATGTGAATAAGGTGGAAGGCCGCCGCAGCCCCAGCGTGGCGCTGGCCAACAACGGTGCGGAGGAGAGCAAGGGCACCCCCATGCTCAAGGAAGCCCACCAGCTGCTCAAGACCACCCCCGGCATCCGCTTTGTGGGCAACATCGAGCCCCGCGATGTGCCGGGTGGCGAAGTGGACGTTGTGGTGTGCGACGGCTTTACCGGCAATGTGATCCTCAAGCTGACTGAGGGCGTGGCAAAAATGCTGCTGGGCATGCTGAAACAAATGTTCCTCGCAAACCTCGGCGGCAAGCTGGCCTATCTGCTGCTCAAGGGCAGCGTGGCAGACCTGAAGCACCAGATGGACAGCGAGGAGTACGGCGGCGCACCCTTCCTGGGGGCCAAGCAGCCGGTCATCAAGGCCCACGGTTCTTCCAAGGCCAAGGGCATCAAGAACGCCATCCGTCAGGCAAAGATCTGCGTGGAGAACGATCTGTGCGGCACCATGCAGTCTGCGCTGGACGAGCTGGCTGCGGCACAGAAAACTGAGGAATAAGGGAAGCGGGCTTGCCCTCTCCGTCATTGCTTCGCAATGCCACATTCCCCACTCTGTCGCTATTGCGACATCTCTCCCCGGCCGGGGAGAGTCTTTCCTCAGAGTGAGAGGCTTTGGCAGTTCGTGCAGACTGCATCGATTTGCCAAGGGCTCCCCCTTTGGGGGAGCTGGCGAACGGACGTGAGCCTGAGAGGGCGAGGATGCTGACCATCAATAAGGGAGCTAAAACATATGAGCCATCAGTTGGAAACAATTATTGGTTATAAGTTCAAAAACCCGGAGCTGCTGGAGATCGCGCTCACCCATACCAGCTATGCCAACGAGAGCCGCACCCCGGTCAAGCACAACGAGCGGCTGGAATTTCTGGGCGACAGCGTGCTGCAGATCGTCTCGGCAGACTATCTGTTCCACGCCTATGCCGACCGGCCGGAGGGCGATTTGACCCGCATCCGCGCCAGCCTTGTCAGCGAGGGTGCACTGTTCCAGTTCGCGCAGGAAATCGATTTGGGCGAGTACCTGCGCCTTGGCCGCGGCGAGGAGCGCTGCGGCGGACGCAACCGCCCCAGCGTTGTGTCCGATGCGTTTGAAGCGCTGATCGCGGCTTTGTATCTGGATGGCGGCATGGATGTGGCCCGCAGCTTCATCCTGCCCTTTATCACCGAGGGCAAGCACGCCGAGGCCGACTACAAGACCCGCCTGCAGGAGATCGTGCAGCAGAACCCGGAAGAGCGGTTGAGCTATGTAGTAGAAAGCGAGTCCGGCCCGGATCACGACAAGCATTTCGTGGTGGCGGTGCGGTTCAACTCTGACCGCGTGGCCCGTGGCGAAGGCCGCAGCAAAAAGGCCGCTGAGCAGTGCGCCGCAAAAGAAGCGCTCAAGCTGCTGGGCGTGATAAAGGAAAAGTAAATGGTATTCAAGGAACTGGAGATCCAGGGCTTCAAGAGCTTTCCCGATAAAGTCAAAATTCGGTTCGACGCAGGCGTTACTGGCGTGGTAGGTCCCAACGGCTCCGGCAAGTCGAACCTTTCGGACGCAGTGCGCTGGGTGCTGGGCGAGACCAGCTCCCGCCAGCTGCGCGCGGCAGGCAAGATGGAGGACGTGATCTTCGGCGGCACCCGGCGGCGCGGAGCCATGGGCTTTGCGCAGGTGCGGCTGACGCTGGATAACGCAGACCACACCTTTGATGTGGATGCGGACGAAGTGACCATTGGCCGCAAGTATTACCGCTCCGGCGACAGCGAGTATACCATCAACGGGCAGGTGTGCCGGTTGAAGGATGTGTACGAACTTTTGCTGGATACCGGCATTGGCCGCGACGGCTACTCGGTGATCGGGCAGGGCCGCATTGCGGAGATCGTGGCCGCAAAAAGCAGTGAGCGCCGCGAGATCTTTGAGGAAGCCTGCGGCATTGCCAAGTACCGCTACCGCAAGACCGAGGCAGAACGCCGCCTTGCTGCGGCGGGCGAAAACCTTGAACGCCTGCGGGACATCCTTGGCGAGCTGGAAAGCCGGGTAGGCCCGCTGGAAAAAGAGAGCGCCAAGGCGGAAAAGTTCCTCGAGCTGGCCGCACAGCGCAAAACGCTGGAAGTGACCCTGTGGACCGACGGTGTGCACCGCGCGCGCGAAGCCGTGCGCCAGCAGGTGCGGGACTACGAGACAGCACAGGCCGACTACGAGCGCTTTGACCGGGAGACGAAAGCCGCCGAGCAGGAGGCTGAGGAGATCCGGATGCAGGCACAGCAGCTTACGGTTGCTGTTGAGCGCCTGAATGGGGATATCCGCAGCATCACCGAGCAGATCAGCGGGTCGGAGAGCCGTATCGCTGTGCTGGAAAACGACATCCTCCGCAACGAGGAGAGCGCCGCATCCCTGCAGGAAGAGATCAGCGCCGGGGAACAGGACAGCACCGAGGCACAGGCCGCCTTGCAACGCCACCGGGCCGTGGCAAAGACCATGGAAGCGGAGGGCGAAAAGCTGGCGGCAGAGATCGAAGCACTGAACGCGGAGATCGCACGTCTGACCGATGCCAGCAGTGCCAGCGGTGCCCGCAAGGATACCCTGAAAGCAGAACTTGCCGGCCTGACAGCCCGGCGCACCGAAGCGCAGGTGGCGCAGGCGGCTGCCGAAGCTGCCGTGGAAACAGCCCGCCAGCGCCTGCCTGCCCTTGAGCAGAGCGTGCAGGAAAGCACCGCCCAGCGGGACGAAGCAAAGCAGGATCTGGACGACACCATCAAGTATCGCCGGATGCTGGAAGAAAACGAGAAGCAGCTGGCAAATGTCCGTTCCGGCGTGGAACTCAAGCTGAAAGGCCGCAAGGCTGCGCTGGACGATGCCGACGCAGCAGAGCAGCGCCTTGGCCGTGAGCTGGATGCGGCCCGCCAGCGCCTTTCCGTGCTGCGGGAACTGGAAAAGAACATGGACGGCTACCAGAACTCGGTCAAGACCGTCATGCGTGCTGCCGGTGCACGCCGCCTGCGGGGCATCATCGGGCCGGTGTCCGCCATCTTAAAGGTGGAGCCGGGCTGTGAAGTGGCTGTGGAAACGGCTCTGGGCGGTGCGCTGCAGAACATCGTGGTAGAGAACGAAGCCGCTGCCAAAGCGGCCATTGCCCTGCTGCGCAATGACAATGCAGGCCGCGCCACCTTCCTGCCGCTGGATACCGTCCAGCCCGGCGTGTTCCGTGGCCGACTCTCCGGTACGGCACGGCTTGCCTCCAGTCTGGTGCAGGCCGACCGCCGGTACGACAACATCGTATCGAACCTGCTGGGCCGCATCATCGTGGTGGACGACATCAACGAAGCTTCTCGCGTGGCGCGGGACAACGGCTTTCGCAGCAAGGTCGTGACCATGGATGGTCAGGTGATCAATGCAGGCGGCAGCTTTACCGGCGGCAGCGTCCAGCGCAGCGCAGGCCTGTTCACCCGCAAGCAGGAGATGGAAGAGCTGCGGGTGAAAGCGGCCAAGTTACAAAAAGACTGCCTTGCTGCACAGGAAAAGACCGACCGCTGCAAAGAGCAGGTGGATGCCCTTCAGGCAGAGCTGACCGCCACGGCCAGTGAACAGATCACCGCCGCCAACGACAAAGTGCGTGCCGAGGCAGAGCAGAAGCGGCTGGAAGCTGCCGCCGCCCAGCTGGAAACGGCCCGCAGCAACGGCCAGCAGCAGATCGATGCTTTACAGGCGGCCTTGACAGAGAGCCGTGGCAAAGCAGAGGAAGCTGCCAGCCTGCAGGCCCGGCTGACGGCAAAGATCGACCTGCTGACGGCGGAGATGAACCGAATTGCCGAAGGCGACGACAACTTTGTGGCCCAGCAGACCGAACTGAGCCAAAAGCTCAGCGCAAAGCGGCTGGAACAGGTGACCCGCCAGAAGGATGCAGAACTGGCCTACAGCCAGATCGCGGCGCTGCAACAGCGGGCACAGGATGCCGCTGCCCGCCGCGCCACGCTGGAAGAAAGCCTTGGGGCACTGGCACAGCGCAGCGAGAGCTGCCGGGCAGAAATTGCAGCCATCCGGCAGGCAAAGTCCGACAGCCAGACCGAGATCGCCCAAAAAGAAAAGGCAATCCGGGAAGCCACGGAACAGCGGCTGGAACGCCAGCAGGCTGAAACAGCGGCACTGAGCCGGGCGCGCACTTCCTCCGACAGCCGCGAGGAAATGGGGCGCGAGATGGCCCGCCTTGCAGAGCGCAAGGCCGCTGCCGAGACCGAGTACGACCAGACCGTGGCAAAGCTGTGGGATGAATATCAGCTCTCGGTCAGTCAGGCAGAGAACCTTTGCGTGGAGTTTGAAAGCCTGACGGCCCTGCGCGCACAGGTGGCCGACCTGCGCGGCAAAATTCGCGCCCTTGGCAGCGTGAATGTGAGCGCCATCGAGGAATACAAGGAGGTCAAGGCCCGCTACGATGCCCTGATGCATCAGGTGACCGATGTGGAGGAAAGCCGCAATGAGCTGACCCGCATGATCTCCAAGCTTTCGGCACAGATGCGGGAGATCTTCTCCGACAGCTTCCGCGCCATCAACGAAAACTTTGGCCGCGTATTTACCGAGCTGTTCGGAGGAGGCGAAGCCAGCCTTGTGCTGGAGGATGAAAGCGATGTGCTCTCCTGCGGCATCGGCATCCGGGTGGCACCGCCGGGCAAGGTGATCAAAAATCTGGAAGCGCTTTCCGGCGGCGAGCAGGCGCTGGTGGCCATCAGCATCTACTTTGCCATTCTGGCGGTCAACCCGGCCCCGTTCTGTATTCTGGACGAGATCGAAGCCGCTCTGGACGATGCCAATGTGGTGCGTTTTGCCCAGTACTTACGCCGGGTGAGCGACAAGACCCAGTTCATCGTCATCACCCACCGCCGCGGCACAATGGAAGCCGCGAATGTGCTTTACGGCGTTACCATGCAGGAGGACGGCGTGTCTAAGCTGCTCAAGCTTGATCTGGAACAGGTTGACGCAACGCTGGTTTCCTGATATATATTAAAGAAAAAGATAGGAGGACACCATGGGGTTCTTCGGATTTGGCAAGAAAAACAAAGAAAAAGAACAGGAAAAAATGAAAACGGGTCTGGAAAAGACCCGCACCGGTTTCTGGGGCAATATCCTCAACACCCTCACCGGCAGCGTCATCGACGATGATATGTACGATGATCTGGAAGAGCAGCTCATCCTTGCGGATGTGGGCGGCGAGGTGGCCGTGCGTCTGGTGGACAAGCTGCGCGACCGTGTGCACGAAAAGGGCCTGAAGACCGGCGAAGAGGCGGCGGATGCCCTGCGCGACATCATTGCCGAGGAAATGACACCGGATGCCGAGATGGATCTTTCCGGCAAGCCGGCCGTCATTCTGGTCATTGGCGTGAACGGCGTGGGCAAGACCACCAGCATTGCAAAGCTGGCCGATCACTACACCCGCGAGGGCAAAAAGGTGATGCTGGCCGCAGGCGATACCTTCCGTGCCGCAGCCAGCGAACAGCTGGAGATCTGGGCCGACCGCGCCGGTGTGCCCATCGTCAGCGCAGGCGAGGGCGCAGACCCGGCGGCTGTCATTTTCGACACCGTAAAGTCTGCCACAGCACGCGGTTATGACATGGTCATTGCCGACACCGCAGGCCGTCTGCACAACAAGGCAAACCTGATGGCAGAGCTTTCCAAGATCAGCCGCAGCGTCAAGAAGGCCAGCCCGGAAGCCAGCCTTGAAACGCTGCTGGTGCTGGATGCCATCACCGGCCAGAACGCCATCAGTCAGGCCAAGGAATTCTGCAAGGCTGCAGATGCTACAGGCATCATCCTGACCAAGCTGGACGGCACCGCCAAGGGCGGCTGCGTGGTAGCGGTCAAGCAGCGTCTGGGCCTGCCGGTACGCTTCATCGGCGTGGGCGAGGGCATCGACGACCTGCTGCCCTTTACCCCGGAGGGCTTTGTGGAAGAGCTGCTCCCACGCCAGTGGAAGCACTAAGGAGGGTCGCAGCATGAAAATTTGTGCAGCTACCGGCAACGCCGGAAAGCTCCGCGAACTGCGCCGCATTCTGGAAGCGCAGGGCCACGAGGTGGTCAGCCAGAAGCAGCTGGGCATCACCATCGAGCCGGAGGAGACCGGCACCACCTTTGCCGAGAACGCCCTCATCAAGGCCGAGACCATCTGCAAGGCATGCGGTCTGCCCACCATCGCCGATGACTCCGGCCTGTGCGTGGATGCGCTGGGCGGTGCGCCCGGCGTGTACAGCGCCCGCTACTGCGGCCGCCACGGCGACGACGAAGCCAACAACGACAAGCTTCTGGACGCCATGCAGGCTGTGCCTGCCGGGCAGCGGGGTGCAAAGTTTGTGTCCGCGGTGTGCTTCATCCTGCCGGATGGGCGGCATCTGACCTGCATGGGCGAATGCCCGGGCAGCATCGCCTTTGAGCGGCTGTGCGGGGACTACGGCTTTGGCTACGACCCGCTGTTCATCCCCACCGACTGCGGCGTGGGAAAGCACGATAAGCGCCCCAACACCGAGGGCCGCAGCTATGCCCAGCTGACCCCGGATGAAAAGGACGCCATCAGCCACCGCGGCAACGCGCTGGCAGTGCTGGAACAGCAGCTGCCGGGATTTCTGAGTGCAGCCAAGGAAGAAGGCGTCGTCGCACAGGTGTCTGGAAAAGTGGAGATCAGGCTGAAATGATTGTAAGCCTGAAACGGGCTTGCCCTCTCCGCCTCACGTTGTTCGGCACCTCTCCCAAAGGGAGAGGCCTTGGCAAAACCACAAACTTTATCTCCTCGCCAGAGGCTCTCCCTTTGGGAGAGCTGGCGCGAAAGCGCCTGAGAGGGCGAGGACGCTGGCAGATACGTCCCATCCCGTGAAAAAGTAAAATTGAAAAATCTGCAGATTTTTCAATTTTACAAAAAAATCATAGAAATTCCGCTGATATTGTCAGAGCGCAAGCGGAGACAATTCTAAATCGTTTCTTTATCGAAATATCAACCTCAAAATAAAGGAGAAAACTATGCTGACAAGCAAACAGCGCGCCATTCTGCGCGGCAAGGCAAACACCATGGACCCCGTTTTCATCGTGGGTAAGGGCGAGATCGACGAGACCATGATCCAGGGCGTGAAGGACTGTCTGGATGCCCGTGAGCTCATCAAGCTCAAGGTGCTGGAGAGCAGCATGTACAATGCCCGTGAGGCTTCGGTCAAGCTGGCCGAGGCCACTGGTGCCGACTGCGTGCAGGTGATCGGCTCCAAGTTCGTGCTGTACCTGCAGAAGAAAAAGGACAGCGCTTACGCCGACCTGCTGAAGTAAAAATGAAAGTTCTTCTCTACGGCGGCACGTTTGACCCGCCCCATAACGGCCACCTGAACAATCTGCGGGCTGCCGCCGACCGCGTGCAGCCGGATAAGGTGGTGGTGATGCCTGCCGGGCTTTCGCCCTTCAAGCAGAAGACCTCTGCGCCGGGCGCACTGCGGCTGGAAATGTGCAGCTGCTTCCATGCACTGGAAGAGGATGCGGACACGATCCCGCAGCTGGAGGTCAGCGGCTGGGAGATCGAGCAGGCCGCTGCCGGAAACCGCAACTATACGGTGCTCACGGTGGAAAAACTGGCCCGGGAAAATCCCGGGGCACAGCTGTACCTTGCCATTGGCAGCGATATGCTGCTAAGCTTTGACGGCTGGCACCGCTGGCAGGATATCCTGCGCCTTGCCCATCTGGTGGTCACCAGCCGCCATGTGGGCGACGACCCCGAGCTGCACGCAAAGGCTCTCCGGCTGGACCCCACCGGGGCACGCATCCTGTTTGCACCGGTACAGGCGCTGCCCATGGCCAGCAGCGAGATCCGTGCACGCCTTGCAGCAGGGGAAGCCTGCGAAGCAGAGCTGCCGCAGGCCGTGTGGGAGGTCATCCGCCGGGAGAAACTCTACAAAAAGGAAGTATCAGCCAATGAACCTCAAACAGGCAAAGGAGCTTGTGCGCGGCCGCTTGAGCGATAAGCGCTATGAGCATACCTTGAATGTAAAAAAAATGGCCGTCAAGCTGGCAAAGATCTACGGTGAGGATGAGGAGCGCGCCGCGCTGGCAGCCCTGCTGCACGACTCGGCCAAGGAGATCAGCAAGGATGAGATGCGCGAGATCCTGCGCGCTTACCCCCAGTATGCCGAGGGCGGCGAAGAGCGCCCGGCCCCGGTGTGGCACGGCGTGTGCGCCGCCATTCTGGCCCGCACCCAGTGGGGTGTGACCGACGAAGCGGTGCTTAGCGCTATTGCCTGCCACACGGCGGGCAAACCCGGCATGACCCGGCTTGACAAAATTTTGTATCTGGCCGATATGACCAGCGCGGAGCGGGACTGGCCCGGCGTGGAAAAGCTGCGCAAGCTGGAAAAAAAGAATCTGGATGCCGCTATGCTGGCCGCGCTGAAGCAGACCAACGATTTCGTGCTCTCGCAGGGCAAGCCCCTTGACCCGATGTCCAAGGCTGCCTATGAGGATATCCTTGCCCGCAGCGGGAAGAATGAACGGTGAGAGCACAGCTGCTCTGAAACAAGCGGAAACAGAAAACGGATTGCAGATTTCGTCGGATAATGCTATACTTAAGAGCATGACAGGTCTGCAGGAACATTTTTTTGCAGGACCGCGAAAATCTGGAGGATACAAAAAAGCATGAGCCAGACGCCACGCCATATCAATACTTCGCGTTCTCTGAACCGGCCGGATCCGGCAGCAGCCGCACCGCGCCACGCTGCGTCCAGCACGGATGCAAAGCAGAGCGCAGGCGGTGCACACAATGAGCCGCCGCGCCGCCCGGCACAGGGAGCAGGGCAGAAGCCGCCGCGCCGCCGCAAAAAGAAAAAGAAAATGCCCCTCTGGCTGCCTTTTGCAGTGGTCATGGCCATCATCGCGGTGATCTCCGGTGTGGTGGTGTACGGAGTCAGCCTTGTAAACAAGGTGGAGGACAGCATCCGCCCGGACGACAGCACCCCTACCATTGAGGAAGAGGTGAAGACAGCCGAGGAATACAAGGGCGATGTGGTGAACATTCTGGTCTGCGGCATCGACTATGAAGAGGGCCGCAATTATTCCAACGACCCCACTTCCAACGACGGCATGACCGATATGATCCTGTACGTGCAGTTCGACATCAGGAACGGTGCACTGCGGATGCTGCAGATCCCCCGCAACAGCCTTGTCACCACCAAGAACAAAAAGATCACCCTTTCCAATGGCAAGACCTACGCCGCCACGAATTATCAGATCAACTCGGTGGCAATCTCCAACGGCGGCAGCATCGCCGCTCTGGCCGATGTCATCTACGATCAGTTCCGACTGCCCATCGATTACTATGTGACGGTGGATATGCAGGCACTGGTGGATATGGTGGATAACTTTGGCGGCATTGAGGTGTATATCCCTCACGATATGTCCTACGGCGGCAGCAAGCTGCTCAAGGGCTACCGCAATCTGAACGGTGCATCGGCAGAGTTCTTTGTGCGCTGCCGCCACGGCGACGGCTACGCCAATTCCGATATCGACCGCCTGAACATGCAGCGCTATTTCTATGCCGGCCTGTTCAAGCGTGCCCGTGCCATGGGCGTTACCGATATCCTGAACCAGCTGCCGCTGGTGTTCAAGAACTATATCAAGACGGATATGGACATTTCCACCATTGCAAAGCTGGTGGTGTCTTTCCTCAAGCTCGACAGCTCCAACATCATTCTGGCGCAGACACCGGTGTTCATGGGCGTGCCCAACGTGGGCAAGACCGACACCTTTGCCGGTTACTCCTGCGTGGTGCCGGATGCGGGTTCCATTGCAAACCTGCTCAACCAGTATTTCTGCACCTACACCGGTCCCATTGATGTGAGCGAAATGAACCTTGTCACCGACGAGTGGCCCCACGGCAGTGCATCCACCGATGCCAACGTGCAGTATATGGGCCGCATCGATAAGGAGTCGGACGATGCCATCCTGAGCGGCGATACAGACCTTGATGGCGCTGTTACCACCGACGGTCAGGCCGCAGGCTCCGCAAACTGAAACTGACAGAAAGGAAAAACATATGGAGAACTTCAACGACAGCAAGGCGCTTGCCATTGAGATCGCAAAGATCCTGGATAAGAAAAAGGCCCACGATGTGCGCGTGCTCAAGGTGGAAAGCCTGACCGTGCTCACAGATTACTTCGTTATTGCCTCCGGCACTTCCACCACGCAGGTGGCATCTCTGGCCGACGAGGTGGAGTACGAGCTTTCCCAGAAGGGTCTGGAGCCCTACAGCACGGAGGGCTACGATTCCAAGAACTGGGTGCTGCTGGATTATTCCAACGTTATCGTGCACGTATTCGTGCCCAACACCCGCACCTATTACGATCTGGAGCACCTGTGGGCAGATGGTGAGCCCATTGATATCTCCGAGTACCTCACCCCTGACAGCACCCTTGAATGATTCAGGCAAACAGCTGTCTACCTGAAAAAAGAACCCTCTCAGTCAGGGCGTCCGCCCTGACAGCTCCCCCGAAAGGGGGAGCTTGCGCAAAAGAGGGAAGGCTGCGGTCTGCATAAAACCTCTCCCCTTCGGGAGAGGTGGCATCGCGCAGCGATGACGGAGAGGGTTTTCTGGCAAAGGCAGATAGCTTGAAAGCATACGCCCCCAAGCAACGGTATTTTGGATAAAGTCTGGAGCTGATTAACAACATGAAGTACGATTACAAGGCAGTTGAAGCCAAGTGGCAGAAGGTGTGGGAGGACGAAAAGACCTTCCATGTCGAGATCGACCACAAAAAACCCAAGTTCTATGCACTGGTCGAGTTCCCGTATCCGTCGGGTGCCGGCCTGCATGTAGGCCATCCCCGCAGCTACACCGCGCTGGACGTGGTCAGCCGCAAGCGCCGTCAGAACGGCTACAATGTGCTGTATCCCATGGGCTGGGACGCTTTTGGCCTGCCCACTGAGAACTTTGCCATGAAGAACCACATCCACCCGGCCATTGTCACCAAGAACAATGTGGACCACTTCCGCAGTCAGCTGAAGGCTTTGGGCTTCTCCTTTGACTGGGACCGCGAGATCAATACCACCGACCCCGAGTACTACAAGTGGACCCAGTGGATCTTCCTGCAGCTGTATAAGCATGGTCTGGCTTACAAGAAGGAAATGAACGTCAACTGGTGCACCGGCTGCAAGTGCGTGCTGGCCAACGAGGAAGTTGTCAACGGCGTGTGCGAGCGCTGCGGCAGCGAGGTCGTTCACCGCGTCAAGAGCCAGTGGATGCTCAAGATCACCGCTTATGCCGATAAGCTGATCGATGGTTTGGACGGTCTGGATTACATTGAGCGCGTTGCCACCCAGCAGAAGAACTGGATCGGCCGCAGCCACGGCGCAGAGGTCAACTTCGGCACCACCGCAGGCGATACCCTGACCGTGTACACCACCCGCTGTGACACCCTGTTTGGTGCCACCTACATGGTCGTTTCTCCGGAGCACGCTATGGTCAAGGAGTGGCTGGACAAGGGCATCCTCAAGAATGCCGATGCCGTCAAGGCCTATCAGGCCGAGGCAGCCCGCAAAAGCGACTTTGAGCGCAGCGAGCTGAACAAGGAAAAGACCGGTGTCAAGTTGGAAGGCGTCATGGGCATCAACCCGGTCAACGATACCGAGATCCCCATCTTTATCTCGGACTACGTTCTGTCCACCTACGGCACCGGTGCCATCATGGCTGTGCCCGCCCACGATACCCGCGACTGGGAGTTTGCCAAGAAGTTCGGCCTGCCCATCATCGAGGTGGTCAAGGGCAATACCCCGTCCAATCTGGACGAAGCCGCCTTCACCGATGTGGCCACCGGCACGCTGGTCAACTCCGGCTTCCTGAACGGCCTGTCCGTCACCGATGCAAAGAAAAAGATGATCGACTGGCTGGAGGCAAACGGCAAGGGCTGCGATAAGGTCAACTACAAGCTGCGCGACTGGGTGTTCAGCCGTCAGCGCTACTGGGGCGAACCCATCCCCATGGTCAAGTGTGAAAAGTGCGGCTGGCAGCCCCTGCCCGAGAGCAGCCTGCCCCTGACCCTGCCGGACATCACCGATTTTGAGCCGGGCCCGGACGGCGAATCTCCGCTGGCCCGCCACAAGGATTGGGTCAAGACCACCTGCCCCTGCTGCGGCGGCCCTGCTACCCGTGAGACCGATACCATGCCCCAGTGGGCCGGTTCTTCCTGGTACTTCCTGCGCTACATGGACCCCCACTGCAAGGATGCCATTGCTTCCAAGGAAGCTCTGGAATACTGGTCTCCGGTGGACTGGTACAACGGCGGCATGGAGCACACCACCCTGCATCTGCTGTACAGCCGTTTCTGGCATAAGTTCCTGTATGATATCGGCGCTGTGCCTTCTCCGGAACCCTACCAGAAGCGCACCGCTCACGGCATGATCCTGGGCCTGAACCCCCACAGCTTTGTCAACCTGCCCGCTGAGGAGCAGGAAAAGCTGCTGAAGGAGTACGGCAGCCAGAAGGCCGCTGAAAAGGCTCTGGAAGAAAAGTACGGCGAAATGTCACGCCACCCCATCGTGAAGATGTCCAAGTCTCTGGGCAACGTCATCAACCCGGACGAGGTGGTGGACCAGTACGGTGCTGACACCATGCGTCTGTACGAGATGTTCATGGGCGACTTTGAACAGGCTGCACCGTGGCAGACCTCTGCCATTGCAGGCTGCAACCGCTTCCTGGACCGCGTGTGGACGCTGAGCGACAAGCTGGTGGAGGGCGAGGGCTATCGCCCGCAGGTCGAGACCCTGATGCACCAGACCATCAAGAAGGTGGGCGCTGACATCGAGACCCTGAAGATGAACACCGCCATTGCCCAGCTCATGACGCTGGTGAACGCCCTGTACGACAACGGCGGCGCGACCAAGGCCGAGCTGGAGACCGTTGTTCAGCTGCTGAACCCGTTTGCCCCCCACATGACCGAAGAGCTGTGGGAGAAGCTGGGCCACAGCCACGACGAGCAGCTGGCTTACTACCCCTGGCCCAAGTACGAAGAGGCCAAGTGCGTGGAAAGCACAGTGGAGATCGCTGTGCAGGTGAACGGCAAGGTGAAGGCCCGCCTGAAGGTGGCTGCCGACATTGACGCTGCTGCCGCCATTGCTGCCGCCAAGGCTGACCCCGCTGTTGCTGCCGCTCTGGAAGGCAAGCAGCTGGTCAAGGAGATCTACGTCAAGGGCCGTCTGGTCAATCTGGCTGTCAAGGGCTAAACCAACCGATACCCTGCCGAAAGGCTGGATATACAACTACCCGCAGAGGCGGACTGGCGCATAAAACACCCGGGAACGTTTATTCAAAATCTTTTCAAAGATTTTGCGCAAAAAACTTTCAAAAAAAGGTTGACGAACCGGAGAAAATGCGCTATACTGTCTACTGTTAGTTACCATGTAACAACGAAATTCCTGCCTCACGGTCCAAGGGAGGGAATAAGATGTCGGAAATTCGTGTTAAAGAGGGCGAGTCGCTGGAAAGCGCACTGCGTCGCTTCAAGCGCAGCACCGCTCGCAGCGGTGTGCTCGCAGAGGTCCGTAAGCGCGAGGCTTACGAGAAGCCGTCTGTCAAGCGCAAGAAGAAGTCCGAAGCAGCCCGCAAGCGCAAGTTCAAGTAATTGATCACTTGAAGTCGCTGTTGCTTTAGATTTCATACGCGTTGCTAACGCCGATGTAGGGGAGCCTGTATTGCAGGCTCCCCTATTTTCATTGCAGGGAGAAATACTATGCTCATCACCCCCGAATACGTTTTCAAGGATGTCACCCACATCACGCCGGAATGGCTGGCGGAAAAAGGCATCACTGCGCTGGTGCTGGATATCGATAACACCCTCACCGCCGACCGCAGTCAGGAGCTGCCGGAAGATGTGGCCGTGTGGCTGGACACTATGCGCAGGGCGGGCGTCAAGCTCACCATCGTGTCCAACGGTGCGGAAAAGCGGGTGCGGCCCTTTGCCCAGAAGCTGGGCCTTGCGTACCTGTACCGCTCTGCAAAGCCGCTGCCCTTTGCTCTGATGGCGGCGCAGCACCGCATGGGCGTGAAGCGCCGTCAGATGGCGATGGTGGGCGACCAGCTCTATGCCGACCGCATGGCGGCAGCGCTGTACGGCATTCCGGGCCTGATGGTGGTGCCCCGCGGCCCGGACCTCGGTGCGCAGGTCATCCTCAAGCGTAAGTGGGAGAAAAAACACTGGCAGAAATACTATGACCGGGGAGGCAAGACCCTGTGAGCGATTGGAAGATCCGGTTCGGCACCGCAGGCACCAGCGACAGCTTTGCCGCCCAAGGCTACAAAAGCAGCTTGGATGTGCCGGAGTACACCGCAAAGATGGGACTGAACGCCTTCGAGTACCAGTGCGGGCGCGGCGTGCGTCTGGGGCTGGACAAGGCTGCAAAAATGGCCGCACTGGCCGGGCCAAAGGATATCCTGTTCAGCGTGCATGCACCGTATTATATCAGCATGTCCAGTCTGGAAGAGGAAAAGCGGCTCAACAGCATCCAGTATTTGCTGCAAAGTGCGGCGGTATGCAAGGCGCTGGGCGGAAGACGCATCATCTTCCACTCCGGCAGCTGCGGCAAGCAGAGCCGGGAAGCGGCCCTTGAAAAAGCGCTGGATACCATGCGCCGTGCCGTGGAAGCGCTGGACGAAGCAGGCTTTGCCGATATGACTCTCTGCCCGGAAACCATGGGCAAGATCGGCCAGCTGGGCACACTGGACGAGGTGCTGGCGCTGTGCAGCGTGGATAAGCGCATTACGCCCTGCATCGACTTCGGCCACCTGAATGCCCGCACTCTGGGCGGCATCCGCTCGAAAGAGGACTACGCTGCCATCCTTGACCGCATGGCAGAAAAGCTGGGGGACCAACGGGCAGAACGGTTCCATGTGCATTTTTCCCGCATCGAGTATTCGGCGGGCGGCGAAAAGCGCCATTGGACCTTTGCCGAGACCCAGTTCGTCCCGGAGCCGCAGCCGCTGATGGAACTGCTGGCTGAGCGGAAGCTGCAGCCGGTTATCATCTGCGAGAGCGCAGGCACGCAGGCTGAGGATGCCGGGGCTATGCAGCAGATGTACCATGCAGCGTGCAAAACGTAAAAAATTTTGTGTTTTTATCGTCTTTTTTGCCGAAACCCCTTGCCAAATGCAAACGGATTGGGTAAAATAAATAGAGATATGCGTTAAGCATTTGAGATTAAACTAATGGAGGAATTCCTATGATTTCTGCAGGCGAGTTTCGCAATGGCGTGACCTTTGAGCAGGACGGCCAGGTTCTTCAGGTCGTTGAGTTCCAGCACGTGAAGCCCGGCAAGGGCGCTGCCTTTGTCCGTACCAAGACCAAGAACGTGATTACCGGCTCTGTGGTTGAGACCAGCTACAACCCGACCGCAAAGTTCCCGCAGGCTTTCATCGAGCGCAAGGACGTGACCTATAGCTACGAGGATGGCGATCTGTACCACTTCATGGACAACGAGACCTACGATGACATCCCCGTCAACGCAGCCGATGTGCCCGATAACTTCAAGTTCTGCAAGGAGAACGAGCTGTGCAAGCTGCTGAGCTACAAGGGCAAGGTGTTCAGCGTCGAGATCCCCAACTTCATCGAGCTGGAAGTTACCCAGACCGAGCCGGGTGTCAAGGGCAACACTGCCACCAACACCCTGAAGCCCGCTACCGTCGAGACCGGTGCTGAGATTCGTGTGCCTCTGTTCATCAACGAGGGCGACCACATCCGCATCGATACCCGCACCGGCGAGTATATGGAGCGCGTCTGATCCCTTTAACGCCAAACCGGGCTGCGGGCAACCGTTTGCCCGGTTTTTTTAAAACTCCGATTTTTCTCATTTTAAGGAGGGCATTCGTATGGAACTGAACAAAAAGGCAGCTTATCTGCAGGGTCTGGTCGATGGTCTGGGCATTGATGATACCACCAAAGAGGGCAAGATCATCAAGGCCATGAGCGCACTGCTGGGTGAAATGGCTGAGGTCATCGAGAGCGTGGACGAAGATCTTTCCCGCGCCTACGACCAGATCAACGACCTGAGCGATGAGCTGGAAGATCTGGAAGCAGATCTGTACGAGGAGGAGGACGAAGACGGCGAAAGCGAGGACGCTGAGGATGAGGACACCGATGGCGATGACGATGCCAAGGATGATGACATCGCCAGCGAACCGTTCTATGAAGTGGCCTGCCCCAACTGCGGCGAGACCGTTTACGTCAGCGAGGATGATCTGGATGCAGGCGAAGCCAACTGCGCGCACTGCGGCGTGACCTTTGAGGTCGCTCTGGAAGGGGATGGCGAAGAGGATGCCGAGGATGGCCCCGTGCAGTACGAAGTGACCTGCCCGGACTGCGGCACCACCGCCGTGTTTGAGGAAGACGAACTGCTGGACGGCGCACCCAAGTGCCCGAACTGCGGCAAGCCCCTCGACTTTGAAGTGACCGAAGAATAAGCAAAAAAGACCGCTGCACTCCGGTGCAGCGGTCTTTTTTTGTTTACTGTGCGTTTGCCTTCTGCAGCCAGATGCTGCCGATGTCCAAAGCGTTGTACAGGCCGATCTTGGTGGTCTGACGCATCACGCGCTCCTGCGGAGCCTTGGTGGTGTCGGTAGAGAGCAACATCAGGTGGACCTTGTCTGCAACCTGCTGGTCGCCCACAGGCTTGGTGGTCGTGATCTGCAGATAGAGCACATATGGGTCGGTCATATTGCCGTAGTACAGCTCATTGTCCTTGCGGACGAGGGGCTTGCCTTTATAAGTCAGTTTTGGAGTAAATGCCATCGTGAAAGCCTCCCTATCAATAGTAGTTCAGTTCAGTATAACACATCTATGGTACAGGATGCAAGCTTTTGACCCGATAGAAGGCGGGCTTTTTGCACACAATGGCATGCCTGCGTGCAAAAGAATCTGCAATTTTAGGCACTCTGGCAGAAAACGGGTCTTGCCGGAATGCACAGATATGGTATACTAAGAACGAGAAAGCCCGCAGCATAGCCCGGGCAGAAAAGTGAGGGAGACAGCATGGCAGACTATCAGGAATACCGGCGGCGCGTGTTGCGCAAACGCTGGCGCAGGCGGTTCATGGCGGCAGCTTTGCTGCTGCTGCTTTTGCTGGTGGGAGCCATCGGGATGTTGTGGAAGAGCCTGCACCGGGAACAGCGGCCCTCCGGCGTTGGGCAGAACACCATCCTGCAGGAGGTAACACAGGATAATACTTGGAACACGGCCTCCTACGCGGTGGCGCGGCAGCTCACGGTGCAGACGCTTGCAGACAGCGCGGCCACTGCGCTGGATTTCCGTATGGCGGCGCTGCCAAAGAGCAGCACGGCTGTGGGCAAGGAATGGTTCAATGACGTGAGCTTTGTGGGCGACAGCCTGACGCAGGGCATGCAGCTGTACGAAGAAGGAATGCAGAACGCCATGTTCTGTGCGTACAAGGGTGTTGGGCCGAACGTGATCGTCAACGGCACCACCTGCAAGCGTGCCGACGGCGTGGCTGAGGTGCCGCTGGAAGCATTGACCGCCCAGCAGCCCAGAGCTATTTATGTTCTGTTGGGCACCAATGTGCTGGGCCGCGATACCGATTATAGCAGCTTTCTGACCTATTACCGGCTGATGCTGGACATGCTGGGCCAGACACTGCCAAATGCAAAGATCTATGTGCAGTCCATCACGCCGGTGCGGCCGGAAGTATGCCAGAAGTCCGGCCATGAGGGCTTGAACCGCGACCGCCTGTGCCAGATCAACAATGAGCTGGCAGCCATTGCGCTGGAAAAGAACTGCTATTTTCTCAACCTGTGGGAAGTGCTGGCAGATGAAAACGGCGACCTGAACGAAAGCTACGCCCAGCCGGACGGCTACCATCTGAGACCCGCCGGGTATGCCGCATGGACGGATTATCTGTGCAGCCACACAGAAGGATAAAAAATAAGAGGTTCGTTCACTGAGCGAACCTCTTATTTTTTACTTGAAACTTAGAACAGGCCGGTGATCTTGCCGTCGGCATCCACATCGATGCTCACAGCGGCGGGCTTTTTGGGCAGGCCCGGCATGGTCATGATATTGCCGCAGATGACCACCACGAAGCCGGCACCAGCAGCAAGGCGCACCTCGCGCACCTCCATGGTAAAGCCGGTGGGGGCACCGATGAGCTTTGCGTTGTCGCTGAAGCTGTACTGGGTCTTGGCGATGCAGACAGGCAGATTACCGTAGCCCATGTCGGTGAGCTCGGCCAGTGTCTTGCTGGCGGCGGCGCTGTAGTTCACGCCGTCGGCCCGGTAAATTTTGGTGGCGATGGCGTTGATCTTGTCCTTCAGGGGCATTTCCAGCGGGTAGGTGTACTGGATGGGACGATCCTCCAGCACCTCCAGCACCTTCTCGGCCAGAGCCTTGCCGCCCTCGCCGCCCTTGGCGAACACCTCGCTCAGCACGCAGGGAACACCCTGCTCGGCGCACACCTGCTCCACATAGGCCTGCTCTTCGGCGGTATCGGTGGGGAAGGCATTGATGGCGACCACCACCGGCAGGCCGAAACCATTTTTCAGGTTGTCGATGTGGCGGATGAGGTTGGATGCACCGGCCTTGACGGCTTCGAGGTTGGGCTGGCTCAGGTCGGCCTTTGCCACGCCGCCGTGGCTCTTGAGGGCACGCACAGTGGCCACCAGCACGCAGGCAGAGGGAGCGATACCGGCGTAGCGGCACTTGATATCCAAAAACTTCTCTGCGCCCAGATCAGCACCAAAGCCTGCTTCAGTGATGGTATAGTCGGCCAGAGAAAGGCTCAGCTTGGTAGCCAGCACGCTGTTGCAGCCGTGGGCGATGTTGGCAAAGGGACCGCCGTGGATGATGGCGGGGTTGTTTTCCAGCGTCTGTACAAGGTTCGGGTCCAGCGCGTCCTTCAGCAGGGCGGTCATGGCACCGGCAGCACCGATCTCACCGGCGGTGACAGGCTTGCCGTCGTAGGTGTAGGCGCACACGATCTTGGAAAGACGCTCCTTCAGGTCGGAAATGCTGGTGGCGAGGCAGAAGATCGCCATCACCTCGCTGGCAACGGTGATATCAAAGCCGTCCTCGCGGGGGGTGCCGTTCACCTTGCCGCCCAGACCGTCCACGATGAACCGCAGCTGACGGTCATTCATGTCCATGCAGCGCTTCCATGTGATGCGGCGGGGGTCGATGTTCAGCGGGTTGCCCTGCTGGATGCTGTTATCGATCATGGCAGCCAGCAGGTTGTTGGCTGTGCCAATGGCGTGCAGGTCGCCGGTGAAGTGCAGGTTGATGTCCTCCATGGGCACCACCTGTGCGTAGCCGCCGCCGGCTGCGCCGCCCTTGACGCCGAACACCGGGCCAAGGCTGGGCTCACGCAGGCAGAGCATGGTCTTTTTGCCCAGAGCGTTCATGGCATCGGCCAGACCCACGCTGGTGGTGGTCTTGCCCTCGCCCGCCGGGGTGGGGCTGATGGCAGTGACAAGGATCAGCTTGCCCTGCTTTTTGGCATCGTGGATCAGGCGGTGATCGATCTTGGCCTTGTAGCGGCCATAGGGGATCACGTGCTCATCGGAAAGGCCCAGCTGGGCGGCAATCTCGGTGATGGGTTTCATTTTGGCTTCCTGTGCGATCTCGATATCGGTTTTCATCAGACATCCTCCTTTGAAAGTCGTTTTTACAAGCATTGCACGCCGCCTGAACGGCCTTTTTGCTCGCATCCTGCGTTGCTTTCCCTTGCAATCCGTCAGGATTGCTGTCAGGATTGCTGCGAAAAATCGCCTTGTCTGCGGACAAAAAATCCCGCCATTCAACGCACCCTGCTTATAAAAACAACTTCCGACAACAAAAAAGGCAGCTTTGCACAGCAATTGCGCAAGGCTGCCCAGACGGTCGGCATTGACTCTCCCGCCATCCCTGCACTGTGGTGCTCCACAAGGTTCCGTCAGCAGAGATACGGTCTCTATGCAGTAAAGATAGCACAATGCCGGGGTGTTTGTCAAGGAAAAACATATACGAACTTGTCGGGGCGAGGCCCCTCCATCTTGCTGCGCAAGACCGTTCTGTCGCTTAAAAGCCCCACTGGGGCTTTCATTGCTGCGCTGCGCTCGCAAACGCGAATATTTTGCGTTCTACAGCTTTCTGTGCTATAATTAAACTGGATTATTATAAAAACAGAAAGCAGGAATCCCTTTTATGCTGCAAAACCCTGAATTGCATTATCTGGATAACGCCGCTACCACCATGGTGGCTCCCGAGGTGGCGGATGTCATCGACAAGGCCATGCGGGAGCACTGGGCCAACCCGTCCAGCCTGTACGGCCCCGGTGCCCGCAGCGAGGAAGCGCTCAACGCCGCCCGTGCCGCTGTGGCCCGTACACTGGGCTGCAAGCCAAAGGAGCTGTACTTTACCTCCTGCGGCAGCGAGAGCAACAATCTGGCCCTGCTGGGCGCGGTGCGCACCCGCACTTTCGGCAAGGGCATCGTGGTGTCCGGCTTTGAGCACCCAAGCGTCCAGCGCCCGCTGGAAGAGCTGGCGAAGCAGGGCTACAACGTCACGGTGGTCAAGCCCCGCCCGGACGGCACATTGGATATCAACGAAATGCTGGAGTATGTGGACAAGAACACCATCCTCGTGGCCTGCATGATGGTGAACAACGAGGTGGGCACCCGCAACGATGTGGAACACCTTGCCGCCGAGGTCAAGCGCCGCAACAGCCGCACCATTGTCCATGTGGACGCAGTGCAGGCGTGGATGCGTGTGCCCATCAAGCTGACGAACATCGACACCCTGTCGGTGAGCGGCCACAAGATCCACGCTCCCAAGGGCATTGGTGCGCTCTACCTTTCTGACCGTCTGGTGCAGGCGTTCCGGCCGCCGTACCTCGGCGGTGAGCAGGAGCGCGGCCTGCGCCCGGGCACCGAAAACCTGCCCTACGCCATGGGTCTTGCCGCAGCGGCTACCCGTCTTGCCAAGACCATGAAGAGCCGTGACACCGCTATGAAGGCCCTGAACCAGCGTCTGCGGGACGGCCTGAAGGCCTTTCCGGAGGTGGAGCTCAACAGCCCGGAAAACGCGGTGCCCGAGGTGCTGAACTTCAGTGAGAATTGCATCAAGAGCGAGACCATGCTGGCATGGCTGGCCGAAGCACAGGTGTATGTTTCCTCGGCAAGTGCCTGCGGCCGCGGCCAGCCCAGCCACACGCTGGCAGCCATGGGCAAAGACCCGCTTGCCATCGACACGGCCATCCGCGTGTCCTTCTGCGGCGACAACACCCCGGAGGATGTGGATGCTTTCCTCAACCGCTTTGAGGACGGAATGAAGAGCTTGCAGAGGATCCGGAAGTGATTCCGCAGGCAGGACCATCTGGAATGGCCGCCGCTTTGCTCTGGCCATGTTTAGAGGAAGGATCATTCTGATTAGGGCGTTTGTCGTGCCCTGCGGGGCACTCCAAACGCATTTTTACGGAAGGGGTCCGGACCGGCAGATGCAACAAATTGTTCCTCTGTATTTTTCGTCAGGATACTTTCGCGAATAGGAGGATGGATGCCGCTGACCGTTACGACCCTGCCCGTGAAAAAGTGTTCTGGAAATGACCGCAGTCATTTCCAGAACATAAATATAAATATTAAAATTTCCGCTGAGAATGGCCAGAGCGCAACAGCGACGACCGCTGCCTGCGGCAGAAACAGGGAGGAGCTGTTGGGGCCGCGGCCTGCAAGATGCGAGTGCCGCTCCAAGGCACGAAGCAGATGCAGGGTGCTGCAACCCGTACAAGCGGAGGCCATGTTAAATCGTAACCTAGGAGATACAACATTTATGCATGAAATTATCATGGGCTATCAGGGTGAAATGTCCCTGAAAGGCCTCAACCGCAACCAGTTCGAGTCGGCGATGATGAAAATTCTGCGCTACCGGCTCAAGACCGTGGGCAAGTTCAAGGTCTACTGCACCCAGTCCACCTTTTACATGGAGCCTGAGGAAGAGGACGTGGATATGGACCTCGCCTTTGACCGGGTGAGCAAGGTGTTCGGCCTTGCGGCGCTCAGCCGCGCCGTGGTCTGCGACAAGGACTTTGACACCATCTGCCAGACCGCCGAGGACTACCTCGGTGCCAGTCTGCACGGCATCCGTACCTTCAAGGTGGAAGCGCGCCGCTCCGACAAGACCTACCCCATGACCAGCCCTGAATTGATGCGGGAGCTGGGTGCCTATCTGCTGGGCAAACACAACTACCTCAAGGTGGATGTGCATAACCCGGATTTTAAGGTGATCGTAGAAATTCGTGATTACGGTGCCTACATCCACGGCCCCAAAGTGCCCGGCGAGGGCGGTCTGCCCGTGGGCACCAGCGGCCGTGCATTGAACATGCTGTCTGGCGGCATCGACAGTCCCGTGGCAGCTTACCGCATGGCAAAGCGCGGTCTGGCACTGGACCACATCCACTTTGCGTCTCCGCCGTACACTTCGGAGCGCGCAAAGCTCAAGGTGAAGGCACTGGCGCAGCTCACCAGCATCTATACGGGCAGCTCCAATCTGTTCGTCGTGCCCTACACCAAGCCGCAGGAGTACATCCGGGATAATGCTCCGGATGTGCTGTTCACGGTGCTGATGCGCCGCAGCATGATGCGCATTGCCAACGTCATTGCCAAAAAGCAGGGCTGTGAAGCCCTTGTTACCGGCGAGAGTCTGGCTCAGGTGGCCAGCCAGACCGTCAAGGCCCTGCAGTGCACCGATGCTGCGCAGGACCTGCCCATTCTGCGCCCGCTCATCGGCATGGACAAGACCGAGATCGTGGAGACGGCACGCCACATCAACACCTTTGAGACCAGCATCCTGCCCTACGAGGACTGCTGCACCATCTTCACCCCGCCGCACCCGAAGATCCGCCCGGAGCTGGCCGAAATTCTGGAAGCCGAAGCCGCCATGCCCGGCCTTGCCGCGCTGGAAGCCGAAGCCGCAGAGAGCGCCGAGCGCATCCGCATCCGTATTACCGATCAGGTAGAATTTGAGGGTTGATTTATCCATGACAGCAGAGATTATCAGTGTGGGCACCGAGCTGCTGCTCGGCAACATTTTGAACACCAACGCCCAGTACCTCAGCCGGGAACTGGCGGCTCTGGGCATCACCGTCCAGCGCGAGAGCACCATCGGCGACAACCACGACCGTTTGGCGGATTTCGTCAACGAGGCAAAGCAGCGGTGCGACCTGCTGGTGTTCACCGGCGGCCTTGGCCCCACGGCGGATGACCTGACCAAGGAGACGGTTGCTGGATGCTACGGTGATACGCTGGCTTTTGACCCGGAAGAATGGCAGAAGATCGTGGATTTCTTCACTCGTACCGGGCGCAAGACGACCCCAAACAACCGCAAGCAGGCCATGGTGCCGGTGAACGGCCACAAGATCATCAATAACCACGGCACTGCCCCCGGGGCATGGTTCGAGCAGGATGGCCACTGTGCCGTGCTGATGCCCGGCGTGCCTCACGAAATGAAGGCCATGTGGGAGGAGAGCGTGCGCCCGCTGCTGCTGGCCCGCCAGAACTGCACCTTGCATTCCATCACGCTGCGGGTGCTGGGCGGCGAAAGCGATATCGAATACCATGTGCGGCATCTGCTGGAAAACGCAAATCCCACCGCCGCAATCTACTGCAAGACCGGCGAGTGCGAGATCCGCATTACTGCCCGGGCAGAAACCGACAGTTCAGCCGAAAAAATGTGCCGCGCATACGCCACAAAGTTCTATGATCTGCTGGGTGATGCGGTGTATGATGAGGATGTGACCGGTCTGGAAGAGACTCTGGTGCACACCCTGAAGGAAAAGGGACTCACCATTGCCACGGCAGAAAGCTGCACAGGCGGCATGATCGCCCAGCGGCTGACCAATGTGTCCGGTGCAAGTGAGGTGTTCGGCTTCGGCTTTGTTACCTACTGGGAGCAGGCCAAGGCAAAGATGATCGGCGTAGACCCGGCGGCGATCGCAAAGTACAATGTGGTGTCCGCACCGGTGGCAGCACAGATGGCACTGGGCGCAGCCGAAGCTGCCGGGGCCGATATCGCTGTCAGCGTCACCGGTCTGGCCGGCCCCAACGGCGGCGATGCCGTCCGCCCGGTGGGCACGGTGTATCTGGGTGCGGCCTGCGGTGAGACCGTCTATGTAAAAAAGCTCTTCGTCTCCCGCCCCGACCGTGCGCTGGTGCGTGCCCGCGCGGCACAGGCGGCACTGGAACTGGCGCTGCGTCTGGCTCAGGGCAAAGTTCCTGCAGATACACAGGCACTGGCAAAAAGTGCCCGGCACGATGCTGCGGCTCTGACGGCACTGGACAGCACCTTCCTCAAGGGTTAATACGAGCGGCCCCGGGCCGCGGGGGTGAAGCAGTTGATACACGAAGAAAAAACGCAGACCACCTGTGTGCTGCGGTTGTTTGGCGCACCGCTGTGGGCAGTACAACAGGCAGTGCAGCAGACAGGACTTGCTGCCCAGTTCCGCAGCCGCGGTGCAGAAACACTGGCTGCGCTGCAGGCAGAAACGCCCACGGCATTGAGCAAGGCGCGGAAAGCGCTGGCAGACCGCTTTGCGGCAGAGCTGTACGGAGAAGGGGAGATGACCCTTGTTCATGCAGCGGTGCAGGCGCTGGAAACGCACCGCAGGCTGCTGGTATGCTGTGATGCGGATGCAGGCACTCTGCTGGAAGCCCGGATGGAAACGGTGGCCGGCGCAGAAAAAGTGTTTGATTTTGGAGCCATGAGCTATGCCGATGCAAAGGTGCGGGAAAAGCTGAGCGCAAAGGTCTGCCGGGTCAAGGGCGGGCCGGTGCCGGCAAAACTTACCCGTGTGCGGGCAGCGCAGCGCCTTGTGGGTGCAGACTATGCAGCCGGGTGTCTGGAGCGCGCCGAGGACACGGTGCTGTTTCTGGGCAGCCGGAAAGGCTGCTGGGTGCGCACGGTGGCCAATGCAGATACGCCTGCTTTGTGGCTGCTGGATATGATCCGCCGGGCGGCTTCCGGTCTGCCGCAGGCGGCGGGAACGATCTGGCAGAAGTATGGCAGGGCCATCCCGGCAGATGCCCTGACGGCGCAGCGCCTGCCGGACAAGCCGGAGCAGGATGCACCGACAGCAGCGCCGCGCAAACGGCACAGGGTGCGGAATGCCCTGATTTTTCTGCTGATTCTGGCACTGGCCGCATTTGCCGCTGCGTGGTATTACACCGGCGGCGACCTGACCGCGCTGCCGCAGAGACTGCAGAGCCTTGGTGCCGACAGCCTGCCCCATGCGGGGGCAAAACTGATATAAAAAAGACCCCGGAGGGTGCGAACCTTCCGGGATTTTTTGTTTATAAAGGCGATTTTTTAAAGATGCAGCGTGCTGCTCCGAACCCATCCGTGAAAAAGAACCTCCGGAAAATCCGCGGATTTTTCGGAGGTTCAAATAAATAATAAATTTTCCGCTGAAGATAGCCAGAATGAAATGGCGGCTATTCTAAATGGTTATGCCTTGTGGTCGCTCAGCCAGCGCAGAGCCATATAAACATAGGCCGCAGAGCCCTCGTACAGCACGCTGTCGTCAAAGCGCACCTTGGGGTGGTGCTGGACGTAAACATAGCCCTCCTTGGCATTTCCGGCGGAGAGGAACATGCTCACGGTAGGCACTTCATGACTGACAAAGGCAAAGTCCTCGCTGCCGCCGCCGGGCTTGCCGCCGGTGAGGACGGTCATATCCATGGCACCACGGCCCAGCAGTTCGGTCATATAGGTCAGGGCATTCTTGGCAAGAGGCGTATCCACCACCATGCAGGGGCAGTGGTCGCTGAACTCCACATCAGCAGTGCAGCGATAGGCTGCCGCCACGCCCTGCGCGATCTCGGTCATGCGCTGGTGGATCTGCTCGCTCACGGCACCTTCGGGGTCCACCGTGCGGATAGTGCCCCACATATCGGCAGAATCCGGGATGACGTTGGATGCCTTGCCAGCTTCAAACCGGCCCGTGGTGAACACGCCAAACTTGGCGGGGTCCAGCTCACGGCTGTTGATCTCCTGCAGGGCAATGTGGATGTGGGCCGCTGCAGTGATGGGGTCGATGCAGGCGTTGGGCATGGAACCGTGGCCGCCCTTGCCGTGGACGGTGATGTGGTACTGCTCGCAGCTTGCCATGGTGATGCCGCCGCCCGGCACCAGCACCGTACCCACCGGCAGGGGCATCCCGGCCAGAACGTGGAACATCACCGCGGCATCCACCTTCGGGTTTTCCAGCAGGCCGTTTTTCAGCATGTCCAGCGAGCCCTGAAAAATCTCCTCGGCAGGCTGGAATTCCAGCTTGATGGTGCCCTCGATCTCGTCCTCGTGTTCTTTGAGCAGCTTTGCCGCACCCAGCATCATGGCGGTGTGCATATCGTGGCCGCAGCCGTGCATCTTGCCCGGCACCTCGGAAGCAAATTCTTCGCCGGATTCCTCCTGAATGGGCAAAGCATCCATGTCACCGCGCAGCAGGATGGTCTTGCCGGGGCGCTTGCCGCCCGCTAGCGCGAGTACGCCGCACTTGCCGCAGTCCTGCGGGGTGTAGCCCATTTCGGTCAGGGCTTTTTTCACCAGCGCTTTTGTCTCGGGCAGGTCAAAGCCTACCTCCGGGTGGCGGTGCAGGGTGCGCCGCCATGTGCGCAGCTGGGTTTCCAGCTCCTTTGCGGATTCGAGCAGTTTTTCTGGTGTGATCATTCCAAAATCAACTCCCTCTATTTTATCAAAAACCTCCCAGACCCTGCCTTATGGCAGAGCCTGAGAGGTTTTTTACTTAGTTTTCGTTCGTCGATGTGCCTTCCGGGTGGTACTTGGCGCAGGTGCACTTTTTCCACTTCAGGCCGCTGCCGCAGGGGCAGGGGTCGTTGCGGCCAATTTTGATGACACGCACAGGCTGGCCGTGGGGTGCACCCTTGGCACCGGGTGCACCGTTGCCGGGCACAAAGCCTTCGCCGGTGGGCTTTGCCACCTGCTCACGCTTGGGGGCAGCACCGGCCTGACGGATCTCGATGGTCAGCAGCATCTTCACACTGGACTCACGGATGGAATCCACCATCTGGTCGAACATGTCAAAGCCCTCGATGCGGTACTCCACAACGGGGTCCTTCTGGCCGTAGCCGCGCAGCGCAATGCCCTGACGCAGCTGGTCCATGTTGTCGATGTGGTCCATCCACATGCGGTCCACGCACTTGAGCAGGCAGATGCGCTCCAGCTCACGCATGATGGGAGTACCGTAACGCTGCTCCTTGTCGGAGAGGATCTTCATGCCGCGGTCATAGAGCTGGTCGGCAATGCCCTTGCGGGAGATATCGTCAAAGTCGGCCACGGTGTAGTGGAGGTCTTCCTCGGTGGTCAGCCAGCCCAGATAGTGGCGGCGCAGGGCACCAAAGTCCCAGTCGTCCTTCACATCACCGGCCAGGAACTGGTCGCAGCTGGAATCGATGTTCTCGCGCAGCATCTTGTGCATTTCGGTGCTGATATCCTCGCCATCCAGCACCTTTCGGCGCTGACCATAGATGATCTCGCGCTGCTGGTTCATCACGTCGTCGTACTTCAGCACGTTCTTGCGGATCTCGAAGTTGCGGCCTTCCAGCTTTTTCTGGGCGCTTTCCAGCGTGTTGGTGATCATGCGGTTCTCGATGGGAGTGTCCTCGTCGATCTTGAGGGTATCCATCAGGCTGGAGACGCGGTCGCCGCCGAACAGGCGCATCAGGTCATCTTCCAGACTCAGGTAGAAGCGGGAAGCACCCGGGTCGCCCTGACGGCCGGCACGGCCGCGCAGCTGGTTGTCGATGCGGCGGCTCTCGTGGCGTTCGGTGCCGATGATGAACAGGCCGCCTGCAGCGCGTACCTGCTCAGCTTCGGCGTCGATCTGGGGCTTGCACTGGGCGTACAGCTCATCGAAGCGCTTGCGGGCAGCAAGGATGTTGGCATCCTCGGTATCGCCGTGGCCGTTGGCTTCGGTCAGCAGCATTTCCACTGCAGCCGGGTCGGCATCCTCGGGCTTTTCCGGGTTCAGCAGGTTTTCGCAGAAGTGTTCCTTGCGCATCTGGGCCTTGGCCATGAACTCGGCGTTGCCGCCCAGCATGATATCAGTACCACGGCCTGCCATGTTGGTGGCAATGGTAATGGCACCCTTTTTGCCGGCCTGCGCCACGATCTCGGCTTCACGCTCGTGGTTCTTTGCGTTCAGCACGTTGAAGTCGCGGGTGTATTTCTGCAGCATCTTGGCAAGGGTCTCACTCTTTTCCACGCTGACCGTACCCACCAGCACGGGCTGGCCCTTCTGGTGGCATTCCAGCACCTGCTGGATAACGGCATTGTATTTGCCGTTGACCGTCTTGTAGATGGCATCCGGATAATCGATGCGCTGACGGGGACGGTTGGTGGGCACCGTAACGATGTTCAGGCCGTAGATCTCGGTGAACTCGGTGGCTTCTGTCTTGGCGGTACCGGTCATACCGGACAGCTTTTTGTACATGCGGAAGTAGTTCTGGAAGGTGATGGTAGCCAGCGTTTTGCTCTCGGCGGCGATCTTCACGCCCTCCTTGGCTTCGATGGCCTGATGCAGGCCTTCGTTGTAGCGGCGGCCGATCATCAGACGGCCGGTGAACTCGTCCACGATGATGACCTGACCATCCTTGACCACGTAATCGATGTCCCGCTGCATCACACCGTAAGCCTTGATGGCCTGATCGATGTGATGGGCAAGGGTCATGTTCTCGGCGGCGGCAAGGTTTTCGACCTTGAAGTAGGCTTCCGCTTTCTTGATGCCGCTGGCAGTCAGGGTACAGGTCTTGTGCTTTTCGTCCACGACGTAATCACCGTCGGTCTGCTCGTCGGTAGAGACCTTATCCTCCAGCTCTACCACCACGCTCTTGCGCAGGGTGCGCACAAAGCGGTCCACCTGTGTGTACAGGCTGGAGGAATCCTCGCCGCGGCCGGAAATGATCAGGGGCGTGCGGGCTTCATCGATCAGGATGGAGTCCACTTCATCGACGATGGCATAGGCGTGGCCGCGCTGCACCATGTTGGCCTTATAGGTCACCATGTTGTCGCGCAGATAGTCGAAGCCGAACTCGTTGTTGGTACCGTAGGTGATGTCGGCAGCATAGGCGGCGCGGCGTGCATCACCGTCCATGCCCTGTGCGATCAGGCCGACAGAAAGGCCCAGCCAGCGGTAGAGCTTGCCCATCCACTCGCTGTCGCGCTTGGCAAGGTAATCGTTGACGGTGACAACATGCACGCCCTCACCGGTGAGGGCATTCAGGTAGGCGGGCAGGGTAGCCACAAGAGTCTTGCCTTCACCGGTCTGCATCTCGGAAATATCGCCGCGGTGCAGGGCAATGCCGCCGATGACCTGCACAGGGAAGTGCTTCATGCCCAGCACGCGCCATGCGGCTTCGCGGCAGACGGCAAAGGCATCGGGCAGGATATCATCGGTGGTCTTGCCGTCGGCCAGCTGCTGCTTGAACACAGCGGTCTGTGCCTGCAGGTCGGCATCCGGCATGGCGGCATATTTTTCTTCCAGAGCCAGCACCTGCTTGGCAATGGGGTTGATCTTTTTCAGCTCCCGGTCCGAGAAGCTGCCAAAGAGTTTTTCAACAAGGGACATTGGTAACACCTCATAGATCAAATTCGGGAAAATGCTTCCCGGAGATAGACATAAATACACACATATATGATACACCAAAGCGGCAGACGCGTCAAACCTGCAAGGTTATTTTAGCCGACTTTTGAATGAATTTTCTGTAAATTTGCGCTGGAAGGGGGTTCATAAAAGGAAAAGACCACCCGCTTCATCAGCAGGTGGTCCATTTTGATTTATAGCGTTTCCAGCAGCTGCGGCAGCTGTGCCAGATCGTCGATGACATTCGGGCACACAGCCTCGAGCCGCGCGCGGGACTGGTGGCCGCCGGTGTAGAGCACGCATTTTGTGCCAAGGGCCTTTGCAACTTCGGCATCGTGCTGGGTGTCGCCCACCATCACGCAGGCAGCAGGGGCGATGCCGCTTTGTGCAAGCCACTGTTTGCCCACCTGCACTTTGCTTACGCCATAGATGTCTGCAAGGCCGAGCAACTCAGTAAAATAGCCCTGCAGGCCCCGTGCGGCTACCTGCTCGATCAGGTAGTCCCGGCGGGAGGCGGAAAGCACACTCTGCCGCCAGCCCCGGCGCGAAAGCTCGGCCAGCGTCTCGGCAGCGTGTGCAGAGGGGGGACAGGCATCCACACCTGCGTTATAATGTTCCATAAAGCGCTCGGCCAGCTCTGCATAAGGGTGCTTTGCAAAGTTGAAACCGGCGCGGATGTAGTATTCCTCAATGGGAAAACCGAAAATTTCCCGGTAAGCGGCAAGATCGTACCGCTGCGGATAACCGTGGGTCTCCAGCATCCAGTTGAGACAGCTGTGGGTGAAATCAACATCATCCATCAAAGTGCCGTTCCAGTCCCAGAAGATCATTCCGTTTGCCTGCATGGAAACCTCCTTGCGGTCATTAAGCTGCAAAAATTTTGCGCAGGGCCTTGCTGCTCTCGATGATCTTCACCAGCAGCACACCCAGAACGGTGCAGCTGATGAGCTCGCCGATACCTACGGAGATGCCGTTGGTGATGCAGGCCAGCCAGATGGGAGCGCTGGAGGTGGGGTCCGGGAACATGACGGCGATCTCAATGCCGATGATCACGGCATTGAACAGCACCGGCGGCAGGGAAGCCGCCACAGCCAGACCCTTGATGCGGATGTTCCGCAGCTTGTAGGTGACAAGGCAGGCCAGCAGGGTGGCAAGGGTGCCAAAGATGACATCCACGATGGTGGAGCCCAGCAGGTTTGCCAAAAAGCAGCCCAGTACCACACCGGCAATGTACTCGGCACCGAACACCGGCAGCAGGCAGAGCGCCTCAGCCACACGTACCTGTACCGCACCATAGGAGAGCGGCTGCAGAGCCATGCAGAGAACAACATAAATGGCTGCGACCACGCCGCAGCGCACCAGTTTACGGACGGAAGGATTCTGATTCATGATAATACTCCAGCGGGATGATTTTGACCGCACAGGGCCGCCAGCCCCTGTGGGTTTGGCCCGGCATGGTTCGAGACACGCCGGGGAGCCTAAAATCCTAAGTTGCTCTGAAAGGATGCCGCACAAAAAGCACAGCAAAAGGCAGTATAGCATAATTTTTGGCAGATTGCAACGAATTTTCGCAGAATCAGGTACAGATGCAGTTTTTGGTTTGGACCCTTCCGGTGAAAAAGAGGTTCCGAAAAGCCCGCAGGCTTTTCGGAACCTCAAAATAAAAATAAAATTACCGCTGAAATAGCCAGAGCGAAAGCGGAGGCTATTAAAATCGTGTGTTACCCTCTGGGGTGTCCGGTGTATACCAGAGCCACCGTGTCGGGGCCGGTGTTGGCGGAAACGACACCGCCCAGCTCAAACACCAGCAGCGGCGGCTTGCCAAAGGCCTTGCGGCAGGCCTTTTCCAGATCGGCGGTCTGCGGGATGTTGGTGTGGCCGATCATATAATCAAAGTTCTCCACGCCTTCGCTGCGCTGTTTGCACAGCTCCACCATGGCGGGCACCACCTTGTCATCGCCGCGTACCTTGGCTTCCACCTTGGTCTTGCCGTCGATCAGGGTGATGATGGGACGAATGCCCATCAGCTCGCCCATAACAGCAGCAGCGGCAGAGATGCGTCCGCTCTTTTTCATCTGCTTCAGGCTGTAGGGACCCAGAACGATCTCCATGCAGTCCATCTGCTTTTCAAACTCCCGGATCACATGGCTGATCTCTGCACCGTTCTTCAGCTTGCGGGCCATTTCGCACAGATACCAGCCGAACACCATGGAATAGGTGTGGGGGTCCAGCAGATGGATCTTCAAGTGGTGCTCCGGGCGCTCTTCCCGCAGCATCCCCTGTGCCATGAGGGCGTTATTGTAGGTGGAAGAGCCGGATTTGTTGATGGGTACATGAATGACATCCGTATAGCCCTCGTCCACGTACTGGCAGTATTTTTCGCAGAACTGGATGGGGGTGATGGCGGCAGTGGAGGGCACGCCCTTAGCGGCACGCATCTTATCGTAAAATTCGGTGTTGGTGCAGCTTTCACGCTCCACGTAGTCCACATTGTCCAGCAGGATGTGGAAGCTCATGATGTCGATGCCGTATTTTTCGGCCATCTCCTGCGGGATATCGCAGGAGGAATCGGTCAGGATCGCAATCTTGCTCATAATGTCCCTCATTTCCATTCGTAGTCTCGTAAGTGTCCGTGGTCCAAAAGCTCCGGAAAGTCCCACTGGCGCAGCACTTCATACACGCCCACGGCCACGCTGTTGGAAAGGTTCAGGCTGCGGCAGGTGTCGCGCATGGGCATTCGGATGCAGTGCTCCTGATTGGCGGCAAGCAAGGCTTCGGGCAGGCCGGCATCTTCGCGTCCGAACACAAGGTATGCACCGTCCGGGTAGCTCACATCGGTGTAGCGCTGCGGTGCCTTGGTGGTAAAATAGTAATAGGGGCCGCTGTTTTTGGCAAAGAACTCGTCCAGACTGTCGTAATAGCTGATGTCGAGGTAGTGCCAGTAATCCAGACCCGCATGCTTGAGCTTTTTATCATCGATGGCAAAGCCCATGGGGCCTACCAGATGCAGCCGACAGGCAGTGCAGGCACAGGTGCGGGCCACATTGCCGGTGTTCTGCGGGATGCGCGGCTCCACCAGAACGATGTTCAAGGTTGGCTTTTCGTTCATCGGTGTACCTCCCCTTATTCTGCCGAGCTTGCCGGGCACAGGCGCGGCAGAAGCGGCTCGAACCAGACCCCGTAGCGGGTATCCTGCGCGGCGGGCGTGCTCTGGATGGAAAGCGCCACGAACTCGGCAGCGTTGTCGGCGGCGGCACTCAGGGCGTTGCCCTGCAGCAGCGAGCCGATGAGCACCGCACCGTACAGGTCGCCGGTGCCGGGAAAGCTGCGGCTGATGTGCAGCTTTTTGATGAGAAAGCGGTCTTTTCCGCTGCCTGCACAGCCGATGTATTTGCCCAGCGGCAGGCCGGTGACGACAGCCCCGGGGGCCAGAGCGGTCAGCTCGTCAGCCAGAGCCTGTGCGGCTTCATCGGTGAGCAGCTCGGTCTGTGGCTGGCGCTGCAGCAGGATCTGTGCCTCGGTGTAGTTGGGCAGGATCAGATCGGCAGCACCGCACAGTGCACGGATGCGGTCGATCAAAGCAGGCGTTACGGTGGAGTAAGCCTTGCCGTTGTCGCCCATGACCGGGTCAACGATCTTTTTGGCTGCGGGCCAGAGGGTAAAGGCTTTTTCGGCTAGTGCTACCTGATCCTCACCGCCCAGATAGCCGGTATAGATGCAGTCAAACTCCACGCCAAGCGCATGGTAATGCTCCAGCGCCTGTTCGCCGTAGGCGCAGCCGTCCAGCCGTGCAGGTGTGCCAAGCCCGCCTGTGTGGGTGGAAAGCACCACCGTGGGCAAGGCTACCGGCTGCACGCCCATGACCGACAGCACCGGCAGGATCACTGCAAGGCTGCAGCGGCCCATGCCGGAAAGATCGTGGATGCAAAGGACTTTTTTGGGTTCAACAGGGTGTATCAAATAAGGAACCTCCTTACCAGTATGCGGAATGAGCAGTGCGCTTTTTAGCCGGGCACACCCGCCCATTAAAACATCGTAGAACAGTATACCACAAATTTCTGCATAAAAAAAGCGGATACCAGATAGTTTACAGGAAATAATAACGCCGGAGACCGGATCTTTTTCACCGAAAGGAGTTTTACTATGAAACATGAATCCACCAGTTCTACCGGAATGCTGCTTGGCATGGCCGCGGGGGCGGCACTGGGTGCCGTGGGCGTGATGGCCGCCACCCAGAACCAGCGCCAGCTGCGCCGCACCACCCGCAAGGTGATGAAGGGTGCCGAGAACGCTGTGCTGCAGCTGGACAAAATGGTTGGCGACTTTGTGGAAAAGCACATGGAGTGATAAAAGCAAAGAACGGCGTTCCGGTGGGGAACGCCGTTCTTTGCTTGAAAAAACTTACTTGCTCCAGATGCACATGCGGGCCGAGGTGTTGATCTCGCCCAGCACGCTCAGATCCATCTGAATGTTGCAGGTAACGGTGAGTGCCTTGTTCACATCGCTGCCGGTCAGCACCGAGGCGGGCATGTTCTTGATGGTGAGCACGCCGGTGCCCTTGGCAACATCGCCGGAGACGGTGCCGGTGTAGGTCACATCACCAATGGTCAGGCCGGACAGACAGCCGGTGACACCCATCTTGCTTACCTGCTGGATGGGCAGGGTGAGCGTGTAGGTGCCGTTGGACTGGCGGGTGAGGGTGACATCACGGCTGGCATCGATGCCGGTGTTGGCCATGGATTCCTTATCGGATCTTTCTTTCCAGAATTTAATGCCTACGTTCAGGCTGGAAGCAGCGCTTGCACCAAAGGTGAACATGCACAGCAGCAGCACTGAGAGCAGGGCGGCGCTTACGCGCTTATAAGTGTTCGTCATGAATGATCTGCCTTTCCTGCCACAGAGGCGGCGTTGAACAATTGCGGTAATACCGGTTTGTCAATGCTAAAATAGCATGGCTGTGCAAAATTGTCAATCCGCTTCGTGAAGCTTTCACAGAAATGTTGCACATTGATAAAATATGGTGGGCGAAGATGACGAAGAACCGCCCCTCCGGCAGGAGAAGCGGTTCTTGAAAAATCAGCGCTTAAAGTTCAAAGTCGGGGTCGTCCTTCAGCACGTGGATCTCGCTCATAAAGGGGCTCTGCTCCGGGTCGGCGAAGGGAGCTTCCTTGACGTACTTGTTCAGCTGGATGGCCGTGCGTGCGGGGTCGGCAATGGTGCCTGCGCCGCCGATGCAGCCGCCCGGGCAACCCATGCCTTCCAGCAGGTAGCCGTTGTACTTGCCGGCCTTGGCCAGCATGAGCAGCTTCTTGCATTCGGCAAGGCCCTGTGCGGATGCGATCTTGACATCCATATCCGGGTGCCATTCCTTGATCTTATCGGCAACAGCCTTGGCAACGCCGCCGGACTGTGCAAAGCCGCGGCCTGCTGCGGATGCAGCGTGCAGAGCTTCGGCCTCGTCCACTTCCAGCAGGCTGGTGTCCACATCCTTGGCCTCGATGATACCGGCCAGCTCTTCAAAGGTGAGCACGAAGTCCACATCGGAGCGGACGGTGCGGCGGGAAGCTTCCAGCTTCTTTGCGGCGCAGGGTCCAATGAAGCACATACGGGCCTCGGGGTCCTTCTGCTTCATCATGCGGGCGGTGAACACCATGGGGGTCATGGTCATGGAGATATTCTTGGCAAGATCCGGGAAAGCGGTCTTTGCCATCATGCTCCATGCCGGGCAGCAGGAAGTTGCCATGAAGTTGAGCTTCCCGGGCACTTCCTCCAGGAAGTCGTGTGCTTCGTCCACGGTGCACAGGTCGGCACCAATGGCAACCTCCACCACATCGTAGAAGCCGACGGCCTTCAGGGCAGCCTTGAGCTTGCCGGTGGAAGCCAGACCCGGGAACTGGTTGATGAAGGCGGGAGCCACCAGCGCGTAGATGCGGTCGCCGCGGTTGAAGCCCTGGATCAGCTGATAGATCTGGCCCTTGTCGGCAATGGCACCGAAGGGGCAGTTGACCAGACACTGGCCGCAGGAAACGCACTTGCTGTAATCGATCTCGGCGCGGCCCAGCTCATCGGAGTGGATGGCACCCATGCCGCAGGCTGCAGCGCAGGGACGCTCGGTCTTGACGATGGCGTTGTAGGGGCACACGCCGACGCAGCGGCCGCACTTGATGCACTTGTCCTGATCGATGATGGAACGGCCGCTCTCCCATGTGATGGCCTTCTTGGGGCACACTTCCATACAGGGGTGGGCAAGGCAGCCCTGACACAGGTCGGAGACCTTGACCAGCTTTTCCGGGCAGCGGTTGCAGGCAAACTTGATCACGTTCACCAGCGGGGGATCATAATACTTATCGGCGATGGATGCATCCTCCAGACCGGAGACGACGCTGTTGTGCTCGTCCATGCGGCGGGTGGGCAGGCCCATGGCCAGACGCACGCGCTCCTCAACGATGGCGCGCTCCAGGAAGATGTCCTTGCGCAGCTTGCCTTCCTCGCCGGGGATGATGGTGTAGGGGATCTTGCGCATCAGGTGGTTGGCCTGCTCGCCCTTGACGTTGGCGTAAGCCATGCGTGCCACCTCGGTGAACACCTGACGGCGGATCTGGATGACCGTGGTATTGATTCCTCTGAAACTCATTCCAATTCTCTCCTTGCTTTGCTAAAAACAAACGGGCAGCACCCGGCTGCCGACAGCGTTCTGCCGCGCAGGGCGCGTTACAGGGCACATTGGTAACGCACTGCTGCAAACAGCGCTGTGCCCGGGATGATCCACCTTCATTTTAGCATAAAGCGTGCCGGATGAAAAGGGATAAAACGCAAAATTTGTTAAAAATTTGTTGTATTCGTCCTCGTGTACAGAATCAACAGTTTTAAGCGCGTAAACTTAGCAAAGTGCTGCACGCACACGCTCGCCGTCGTATTCGCCCAAGCGTACATGCACGATCTGCCCGCTTTCGTGGCCGGGGGCGGACACCACCACCGGAATGTACAGCCGGGTGTAGCCGGTGAACAGCGTGCCGGAAAGCGGGGTCTCCAGCAGCACATCGTCCTCGGTGCCCACATAGGCGGCCAGCACTTCGCGGCGCACCTCCTCGGCAATGCCGTTCATCACGCGGCTGCGCTCCTGCTTTTCCCGCTCGTGTACCTGCTCCGGGAAGTCGTAGGCCGGGGTGCCGCTGCGGCGGGAGTAGGGGAACACATGTACCTTGAGAAAGCCGATCTTTTTCAAAAATTCGCAGCTCTCTTCAAAATCGGCCTGCGTCTCGCCGGGAAAGCCGCAGATGCAGTCGGTGGTAAAGCTGACCGGGCGCTCCCCGTAGGCGGCGCGCAGCTGGTCCACCACCTGTGCATACTGCTCGGCAGTGTAAACGCGGCGCATCCGGCGCAGGGTGGCAGTGCAGCCGCTCTGCAGGCTCAGGTGGAACTGCGGGCAGAGCTTTTCCACGGCGGCAAGGCGGGTGATGAACTCCGGCGTGAGCATATCCGGGTCCAGACTGCCCAGACGGATGCGCTGGATGCCCTCCACCTGAGCACAGTGCTCCACCAGCTCCACAAGGTTGGTGCCGGTATCCAGACCGTAGCTGGGCAGGGAGATGGCACTGAGCACCACCTCGCGGTAGCCGGAAGCCGCCAGCTGGCGCAGCTCGGCAAGGATGCTGGCTTCGTCGCGGCTGCGCACCGGGCCGCGGGCGCGGGGAATGACACAGTAGGCGCACTGGCGGTTGCAGCCGTCCTCTACCTTGATAAAGGCACGGGTGTGGGTCTCGAACCGCTCCACGGGCAGCTCTTCGAATTTTTCGCCGCGCTGGTGGGGCGTGATGGCCACAATGCGCTCATGGCCGTCCAGCAGCTTGAGAACGTTATCTAAAATGGCCTTGCGGTCGCCGTTGCCGCACACAAGGTCGGCCTCGGTGAACTGGGCGGCTTCCTCCGGGAAAGCCTGCGGGTAGCAGCCGGTAAGCACCGTGACCGCGCCGGGGTTCTCGCGCTTTTTGCGGCGCAGCCACTTGCGGCTTTTCTGGTCGCCAAAGTTGGTCACGGTGCAGCTGTTCACCACAAAAACATCCGCAGGCTCGTTCTCCTGCGCAATGGTAAAGCCGTTGGCGCGGAACATCTGTTCCAGCGCGCCGGTCTCATTCAGGTTGACCTTGCAGCCAAGGGTATAAAAACAAACTCGCATGAGGGGGTATCCTTTCGACAAAAAACGGGGTGGTGTTTGCATTGCTCTTTATTATATATCACAGCGGCGGTGCGGCGCAAGACCGGATGCACAGCAGCAGGCACTTTTTTGCTGGAAAGCGGGCAAAACAAAAAGAGACGGGCAAACGCCCGTCTCTCAAAGAGAACTTTAGAAAAATTATTTAGTGGACTTAACGGTGACTTCCAGATACTTGTACTCTTTACCAGTCTCTGCGTCCTTAGCGGTCTTATACTCGGCCTTTTCCACAGCGAAGCCGGAGAGACCATTAGCGGCCAGATTGGTCATCAGGAAGCTGTTCAGATAAGCGCCGTTTGCATCAGCAGGCCATACGACCAGCTTCTTTTTGTTCAGCTCTGCAACAGCAGCCTGGAACTCCTTGGTAGAATCCTTAGCGGCGACTACCTTGATAGGAGTGGTGGAGAAAGCACCACAGCCGGTGAACATGGAAGCACCTGCAGCAGCAACAACGGTCAGACCAGCCATCTTCAGGAAAGAACGACGAGACAGAATCATAATAGTATCCTCCTAAAAAATAATTCCACAAATGAAGCAATACAGCCTTTTTGGGCCATCTCCAATTTGCACTATAAGGGGGACAAAAGTCAAGACCTTTTGTAGAAAAAGACAAAATAAAAAATGCGGGCTGCGGTGCGGGCGCAGGATATTCTAAACAAAAATGCCCCTGCATACTCTCTCAGCAAGAGACATTGCGCAGGGAGGGACCGAAATGGAGCGGAAAAACTTGGCGCTTTTGTGTGCAGGGGTGGTGTGCTTCTGGCTGTTTGCACTGGCCTTTGGCACGGCGCAGGGCAATGGGCTGCGGCAGCAAAGCCCGGCGGTGCAGGCGGCTGCAGACCAGACCCAGCCGGTGCAGCCCGCGGCGGCACAGCCTGCCTTGGAGCTGCCCTGCCGCGCCGCCTGCCTGATCGACCAGCAGACGGGCACCATATTATATGAAAAGAACGCCGACCAGCAGATGCCCATTGCATCCATTACCAAGGTAATGACCCTGCTGCTCACCTTTGAAGCCGTGCACGACGGCCGCATTGCCATGGACACGCTGGTGCCGGTAAGTGAACACGCCTACCACATGGGCGGCAGTCAGATCTGGCTGGAGCCGGGGGAGCAGTTCACGCTGGACGAAATGATCAAAGCCATTTGTGTGTCCTCTGCCAATGATGCCGCTGTGGCTGTGGCAGAGCTGGTGGGAGGCAGCGAGCCGGGCTTTGTGCAGATGATGAACGCCCGCGCAGCAGAACTGGGCATGGTGAACACCACCTTCCACAATGCCTGCGGGCTGGACACCGAAGGGCATCTTTCCACCGCCCACGATGTTGCCATCATGAGCCGCGAGATTTTGAACACCTGCCCGGAGGTGCTGCACTATACCGGCATCTGGACGGACACCCTGCGCGGCGGTGCCACCCAGCTGGTGAACACCAACAAGCTGCTCAAGCGCTACAACGGCATCACCGGCCTGAAAACCGGCACCACCAGCGGCGCGGGCGTGTGCATCAGCGCCAGCGCCACCCGCGACGGGCTGGACCTCATCGCCGTGGTGCTGGGGTCGCTCTCCAGCTCGGAGCGGTTCACAGCGGCCACCACCCTGCTGGACTATGGCTTTGCGGCCTACGCCGCCGTGCCGCTGCCCGCCATGGAGGATCGGCCTCTTCTTATAAAAGTAAAGGGCAGTGCAGAGGAAAGCGTACCGCTGGACTACACCGCTCTGCCCGAAACGCTGCTGATGCCCAAGGAAAACGCCGCCGCCCTCACCGCGCAGCTGGATCTGCCGCAGGAGCTGGAAGCACCGGTGCAGCTGGGCCAGACCGTTGGCACGGTGCGCATCCTGAGCAGGGAGACCCAACTGGGCGAGTACGAGGTGCGCGCCGCTGCCGATGCTGAAAAAATGGACTTTGGCACCGCATTCGGCCTGTTGTGGGACGCTTTGACCGGCTGCGAAAGCTGAATGCACGCTTCAGCGTACAAAAGCGCACTGCGGTAAGCTGCGTGGAACTGTCTGTGTGAACAATTCTGGATGAAGAAACAAAAAAACACTATTAAAATTGTATGAAATCCAAGGATTTTGACCTTGACTTTGCCCGGAGGGAACGGTACACTTATACCAAGATATTTCCTCGCAGGGCAAAGGCCCGGCAAATCGTTTGGAGGTTATAATAAAATGAGCGTCGCACTGAACACAAAACACCTCTCCAGCTTTATCAGCGAAGAGGAATATGCAGCCATCTATCCGCAGGTGGAAGCTGCCCATAACCAGCTGGAAGCAAAGTCCGGCCCGGGCAATGATTTCCTCGGCTGGATGTATCTGCCCCGTGATTATGATAAGGAAGAGTTCGCCCGCATCAAGGAAGCCGCCGCAAAGATCCGCGAGGATTCCGATGTGCTGGTGGTGGCCGGCATTGGCGGCAGCTATCTGGGCGCACGCGCTGTCATCGAGGCCGTCAAGGGCCAGTTCCACAACGAGCTGGAAAATGGCCCCAAGATCTACTTCTGCGGCAACAGCATCAGCCCCACCTACCTGAACAACATCATCAGCCTGTGCAAGGGCAAGCGCTTCTCCATCAACGTCATTTCCAAGTCCGGCACTACCACCGAGACTTCTCTGGCATTCCGCGTGCTGCGTGAACTGCTGGAAAAGGAGATGGGCGTGGAAGAAGCCAACAAGCGCATCTACGCCACCACCGACCGTGCCAAGGGCACCCTGAAGCAGCTGGCCGACGCACAGGGCTGGCCCACCTTCGTGGTCCCCGACGACGTGGGCGGCCGCTACTCCGTGCTGAGCGCTGTGGGCCTGCTGCCCATTGCTGCTGCCGGTATCAGCATCGACGACCTGATGAAGGGCGCTGCCGATTCCATGGAGCGCTTCTCCGTTCTGAGCAAGGACAATGACGCTTACAAGTATGCTGCCATCCGCAACATCCTGTACCGCAAGGGCAAGAGCGTTGAAATTCTGGAGTGCTACGAGCCGGACTTCGCCCTGATGAACGAGTGGTACAAGCAGCTGTTCGGCGAGAGCGAGGGCAAGGACAACAAGGGCCTGTTCCCCGCAAGCTGCATCTTCTCCACCGATCTGCACTCCATGGGTCAGTTCATTCAGGAAGGCTCCCGCACCATGTTCGAGACCATCGTGGACGTGAAGAAGCCTGCACAGGATCTGTTCATCGACCCGCTGGAAGGCAACTTTGACGGCCTGAACTTCCTGGCAAACCAGAACATGAGCATTGTCAACCGCAAGGCCATGGAGGGTACCATCCTCGCCCACACCGACGGCGGCGTGCCCGAAGTGCTGATCGAGGTGGACGACCTGACCGCTTACAATGTGGGCTACCTGATCTACTTCTTCTGGCGTGCATGTGCCTGCAGCGGCTATCTGCTCAGCGTCAATCCCTTCAACCAGCCGGGCGTTGAGAGCTATAAAAAGAATATGTTTGCTCTGCTGGGCAAGCCGGGCTACGAAGGCCTGACCGCCGAGCTGGAAGCAAAGCTGAAGTAAATAAAAATGATCTCCCGCCGCAAGGCGTGGAAAATACAGGAGGACTGAACTATGATTAAACTGATTGTTGGTACCAAGGGCTCCGGCAAGACCAAGGCTATGATCGACCAGATCAATGATGCGGTCAAGACCTCCAAGGGCAACGTGGTCGTCGTTGAAAAGGGCATGAAGCTCACCTACGACATCGCTCCTGCTGCACGTCTGATCGACCTGGACGAGTACAAGATCTCCGGCGGCGAAATGCTGTACGGCTTTGTTGCCGGCCTGATGGCAAGCAACTACGATATCACCGACCTGTACATTGACGGCATCCTGAAGGTGCTGGATCATGACATCAACCGTCTGGGTGTTGTGCTGGACGAGATGGCAGCCATTGCAGGCGACAGCGTGAAGGTGACTGTTACTGTCAGCGCTGACGAGGCTGCACTGCCCCACGATGTGAAGAAGTACCTGTAATTCCGGAAAATCGGGATCTGAACCACTTTGAACAGGCAGAGAACCGGGAAATTTAAATTTTTTCGGTTTTCTGCCTGTTTTGGTGTTGACAAAGGGCTGCGTTGGCGCTATACTAACAAAGCAGCCTTTTAGAGGTGTACTATGCAATTTGACCTGAGAAAGTTTATCGCCACCGGCAGACAACCCTATCATGCAGAGTTTCAGTGTGATTTATCTGCACATGATTATGCCGGGGCAAGGATCCCGCAGCCGGTCACCGTTGTTTTTGAAGCGGAGACGGACGGCGACGAGGTCCGGATGACACTGCGGGCAAACGCATCGGTGCACGGAGAGTGTGCCCGCTGTCTGGACCCGGTCATTCGGGAGGAGACGGTCGATACGGAGTGGACGGTAAAGGAACGGGATCTGGATGACCCGGATTTTGACCTTCCGCTGGACGAAAAAGGACATCTGGATGTAGATGAATGGCTCAATCAGGAGTTTATGTTCCAGATCCCCACGGTGCTGCTTTGCAGTGCCGACTGCGCCGGGCTTTGCCCCGTGTGCGGCAAAAAGAAGGCGGAATGCACCTGCCAGCCGGCAGAGAATGCCGAAGCTCCCGTAGACACAAGGCTCGCAATCCTTAAATCACTGCTGAACTGATAAACCCATCAAGGAGGTGCAAAAATATGGCAGTACCTAAGAGACATCTTTCCAAGGCCCGCCGCGACAAGCGTCGCAGCAATGTTTGGAAGCTGGAGGCCCCCGCACTGGTCAAGTGCAGCAACTGCGGCTCTCTGAAGCTCCCCCACCAGGCATGTGGCAACTGCGGTTACTACAAGGGCGAGGAAGTCATCAAGAAGGCCTAATTTGCGCGTAATTGGTGGCATAATGGTGTTATGTACAGAAGGGGAGGGCGCATGCCTTCCCCTTCTTGTTCTGTCTGAAAGGAGGTGGATGCGGTGGCAATGAAGATCGCACGGGTGGAACCCGGCAGCGAAGCGGAAGTGCTGGGCCTTGGCCCGGGTGACGAGCTTTTGAGCGTGGACGAAAACGAGCTGAACGACAGTCTGGACTACGATTTCTACACCGACAGCAAAAGCTTCCACCTGAAAGCAAGGGTGGCAGACGGCATCCGCGAGTGGGATGTGCAGCGCACGGAGCGCGGCCCCTTTGGCTGCGATTTCCAGACCTATCTGGGCGATCAGAAGCACTCCTGCTCCAACCACTGCATGTTCTGCTTCATCGACCAGCTGCCCCCCGGTATGCGCGAGAGTCTTTACTTCAAGGACGATGACGAGCGGCTTTCCTTTTTGTTCGGCAACTATATCACCATGACGAACATGCAGGACCACGAGATCGACCGCATCATCAAGATGCACATTTCGCCCATCAACATTTCAGTACACACCACGAACCCGCAGCTCCGTGTGCGGATGCTGGCCAACAAGCGCGGCGGCGAGGTGCTCAAGTATCTGCCCCGTCTGGTGGAGGGCGGCATCGCCGTCAACTGTCAGCTGGTGCTGTGCCGCGGCATCAACGACGGCGACGAGCTGCGCCGTACCCTCTCCGACCTGTTGGAGCTTACCCCCATGGTGCAGAGCATCGCTGCGGTGCCCTGCGGTGTGACGGACTACCGCGAGAAGCTTTTTAAGCAGACCCCTTACGACGCAAAAACAAGTGCCGAGGTCATCGACATCATGGAAGAATTCGGCGATGAGTGCAAGCGCCGCCACGGCAAGCGCATCATTTATCCCAGTGATGAATGGTACCTCAAGGCAGGCAGGCCCATCCCGCCGGAAGAGTTCTACGAGGACTTCGACCAGCTGGAAAATGGCGTGGGCATGATGCGCCTGTATGCCTCGGAATTTCTGGCGGAGCTGGAAAAGCCCCACCGCATCTACGGCACCAAAAAGATGGACGTGGTCACGGGCGAAATGGCTTCGCCGCTCATCCGCCAGATGATGGCTGAGCTGCACCGCCAGTACCCCATGGTCGAGGTGACGGTGCACACCATCAAGAACAAATTCTTCGGCGGCAATGTGGGTGTGGCCGGGCTTGTAACGGCGACCGATATCATTGCTCAGTGCGAGGGCAAGCTGACCAGCGGCACGCTGGGCGTGCCCGCCGTGATGCTGCGGGAGGAAAAAGACACCTTTCTGGACGACATCACCACCGACCAGCTGGCCCAGCGCCTTGGCGTGAAGGTGGAGGTGCTGCCGACCTCTGGCGGCGACGAAGCCCGCGCCCTGCTGCGCAGCGGCCTGCACATTGCAAGGAGAAGAAGAGCATAAAAGAAAACCCTCTCCGTCATCGCTGCGCGATGCCACCTCTCCCGAAGGGCGAGGTTTTATGCATCTTTCGGCAGAAGTGATAAAAGCTCCCCCTTTCGGGGGAACTGGCGCGGCGTAAGCTGTGCCTGAGAGGGTTGTAAGAAAGGAGGAACCCCTATGAGCAAACCGATCGTAGCAGTGGTGGGCCGCCCTAACGTGGGCAAATCCACCCTGTTCAACAAGCTGTGCGGTCAGCGCCTTGCCATTGTGGAGGACACGCCGGGCATTACCCGTGACCGCATTTTTGCCAACTGCGAGTGGAACGGCCATGACTTCCTGCTGGTGGACACCGGCGGTATTGAGCCCAAGGCTACCGAGGGCATTCTGGCCCACATGCGGGAGCAGGCCCAGATCGCCATTGACACTGCAGACTGCATCATCATGGTGGTGGACGTGCGCGACGGCCTGACCGCCGCAGACGAGGATGTGGCCCACATGCTGCGCCGCAGCCACAAGCCCATCATTCTGGCCGTGAACAAGTGCGACAAGGTGGGCGATGCCCCCATGGAGATGTACGAGTTCTACAACCTCGGCTTTGACGAGGTGATGCCCATTTCGTCCGTGCACGGCCACGGCACCGGCGACCTGCTGGACGCTGTGTGCGCCCATCTGGACTTCAGCGAGACCGTGGTGGAAGAGGACCGCATCCCGGTTGCCATCATCGGCCGCCCCAATGTGGGCAAGTCCAGCCTGACCAACCGCATTCTGGGCGAGAACCGCATGATCGTGGCAAACGAGGCGGGCACCACCCGTGATGCCATTGACACCCCGGTGGACAACGCTTACGGCAAGTTCATCTTTACCGATACCGCCGGTCTGCGCAAGCGCAGCAACATCACCGACGGTCTGGAGCGTTATATGGTAGTGCGCGCACTGGCCGCTGTGGAGCGCAGCCGCGTGGCGCTGATCCTTGTGGATGCCACCGTCGGCTTTACCGAGCAGGACAGCAAGGTGGCCGGTTATGCCCACGATCAGGGCAAGGCGTGCATCATCGTCGTCAACAAGTGGGACGCGGTGGAAGGCAAGGAGACCAACACCATGGAGCTGCAGCGCCGCGATTATGCCGAGTGCTTCAGCTTTATGGGCTATGCTCCTATCATCTTCATCTCGGCTCAGACCGGCTACAATGTGAACAAGCTCATGCAGCTGATCCGCGATGTGGACAACCAGAACGGTGCCCGCGTGCCCACCGGCGTGCTGAACGAGATGCTGGCCCGCGCCACAGCCCGGATGCAGCCGCCCAGCGACAAGGGCCGCCGCCTGAAGATCTTCTATCTGACTCAGGCATCCACCCGCCCGCCCACGTTCGTGGCCTTTGTGAATTCGAAGCAGCTGTTCCATTTCAGCTACCAGCGGTATCTGATCAACCAGATCCGCGAGAACTTTGGTCTGGAACACACCCCCATCCGTCTGGTGATCCGCGAGCGCGGCTCCGGCGAAGTGGGCGCAAAGGACGTGTAAGCGCCCGCAAAGGAGGCATCCGTTTCTATGATGAAAGCGATCCTGATCGCCGCAGCCACCATCCTGCAGGCGTACCTGCTGGGCAGTGTGGATACCGGCATCCTCGTCAGCAAATTCGTATATCATGACGACGTGCGCAATCATGGCAGCGGTGCGGCCGGCATGACCAACATGCTGCGCACCTTTGGCAAGAAGGCTGCCGCCATGACCGCGACAGGCGATGTGCTCAAGGGCGTGCTGGCCGTGTGCATCGGCCGGTGGCTGTTCCACATGCTGCCCGCCGATGCTGGTATGTCGCCGTATCTGGGTGTCTATCTGGCCGCTATCTTTGCAGTGCTGGGCCATCTGTACCCGCTGTACTTCGGGTTCAAAGGCGGCAAGGGCGTGCTGGTGGCAGCTGGTGCCATTCTGGCCATCCAGCCGGTGCTGCTGCCGTTTCTGGCCATTATCTTTCTGGTGTGCCTGATCCCCACCGGCATGGTGTCGCTGGGCAGCGTGGCCATGGCAGCACTCTACCCGGTGCTGACCATCATTTACGGTTCCCTGCAGGGCTATGCCGCCGGTGATATGCTGGTGTGTGCCATTGGCTCCGGCTTTATGTCCGGCATGGTGATCTATATGCACCGCGCCAATATCCAGCGCATCCGTGAGGGCAAAGAGTACCGCTTCGGAAAGCACAATAAAAAATAAAAGCATTATAAAATGCCCCGCAGCCTGCTGGTTTTCCGGCAGTGCTGCGGGGCATTTTTGTTTATGTTATTTTGGTTCCGGGGCGGCCTGCTCAAAATCGTACTCGTCAAAAGTCTCTTCTTCGGAAGGAATGGCCTCGGCCACCTCGGCCTTGGCGCGCTCCTTCAGGCGGGAGAGAAACGCATCGGCGGGGATGCCGCTCTGGCGAGGTGAAAGATCCGGTGCCGGATGGCCGTCCGGCAGGTGGGCACCAAAGGCCGGCACAAAGAAGAACTTGCGCACAATAAAAATCAGGGCGATGGCTCCCACGCTGAGCAGGTTTTCTACTGCCGAGTCATGGCCCACTACCAGATGACGGGCAATGGCGTAGAGCAGCACTTCCAGACTGCTGCCGGGGCTGTGCTTGGCCAGCATTTTGATGAACTCGATGCCGATCACGATGTCAAGGCTCCGCTCCAGAAAAATGCGGATCTCCACTTCGTTGCCGTCAAACAGCAGGCCGGGCATCCACTTGATGAGCGGCACAGCGCTGAGCAGCAGGCCGATGAGCACAAGGCCGGAGAGCAAAATTTCCAGCAGACTGGACGCCTGAATGATGCGGTTGCGCAGCTGGGTGCGCCAGCGGCTTTCCACATGGGAGGAGGAATTGTCCATATTGAGCCTTCCTTTGCAAAAAAAGTTTCAACATTTATGTGTAATATTGTAACAGAAATGCAGAAAGCTGTCAATTGCTAGAAGATCAGACGGCACTGTTCGCTGCAGTGGCGGGTGCCACCGCTACATAGCCGGATTTTTTGATGCAGTCCTGTCCGGCGGCGGTATCCAGCCAGTCGTAAAGCTGGCGTTCCGGGCTGTCGGCGGCAGCGTCCGCATGGAGAACGGCATAGAACTCGTTGCACAGCGGGTAGCTTTCGCTGGCGATGGTGTCGTTGGAAGGGGTCACGCCGTCCACGGCCAGCAGACGCAGGCCGGGCTGGGAGTACATCTGGTCGATGTAGTAGTAGACCGAGAAGCCGATGGCATTGGCGCTGTTATTGTAGGCGGCGATGCTGTCCACCAGCTCACCCATGGCAGCGGGAGCCAGCTCGGTGGGCGGGTCCATCAGTTCGCTGCCCTGAATGAGCAGCTTGCGGAACAGGGTCTGGCTGCCGGAGTCTTCGCCCCGCTGGAAGGGCACGATGGCAAGATCCTCGCCGCCCACTTCCTTCCAGTTGGTGATCTTACCGGCATAGATATCCTTCAGCTGCTGCCGGGTCAGGCTCTTGACCGGATTGTTCTCGTTCACGATGAACACCAGTGCGTCCCGGCCAATGGGTTTCTGTTCCAGCTGGGCGTTTGCTTCTTTCAGCTCTTCCTTTACGTAGTCCGGCGCTTCGTAGACCACCAGCATCCTGGCAGTGTACTCTTCATCCGGGTACAGGCCGAAGTTTTCCCACGCATAGGCCGTGGTGCTGACCGAAATGCCGCTCTGGGCTACTTCCAGATCGATGCCGGTGGTATCGGCCATCATCTGGGCCATCAGCGGGATGCAGGCAGTGCTGCCATCCAGCTTGGGAAAATCTTCCACGGTAAACAGCCCGATGGGTTCAAGCTCGCTCACGGAAGAAGCGGGTGCTTCCGGCGAGGTTGAAGCGCTGCTGGCGGGGGTGTCATCCCCCTTGCAGGCAGTGAGAATGCCTGCGGCAGAGCAGGCGGCAAGGCCAAGCAGAAAGCTGCGGCGGGAAATTTTAGCATTTTTCATAAGGCGTTCCTCCAAAGTCTGGCTCAGTAGCCCATTTCATCGTCGGCGTTGATGGAAGAGAAGATGCTTTGGCAGTAAAGCCATTTGCCGTTCGTATCCATCCAGCCGTAGTAAAAGCCGCGTTTTGCAACGAACACGTGTTCTGGCAGCTGGTTCAGGCTGTTGTCGTAGTAGCTGTAGCAGCTGCCAAGGCCATAGAGCACAATGTTGCCGTTTTCATCCAGCACGTCACACATTGAGCCGTTGCTGCTGGGCGCATTGGCGTTGCCACAGTACAGCGGCCTGCCCTCCGGTGTGGTGATGAGATAGTTCAGGGCATAATACTTGTTCTGCAGATGGGTCAGGTCGGAGACAAGGCCCTCGGGGCCGTACACGCGGGTGGCGGTGGTCTCAAAGTTATCGTTATCCCGCAGCTCCAGCCAGACGTAGCCGTCACCCTTGTTATCCATCATCACGCTTTGCTGGCCCTCCACTGGCTCCACGGTGGTATCGGTGATCAAATCGCCGGTTTCGGTGTTGAACACCTTCAACCGTCCGTCCTCATAGTAAAGGGCGATGGTGTCGCTCATGACGCTGGAAGCGTACAGCGGTGTCACCTCACCGGTAACAAGGTCGTGCAGATCATAGCCGAAGTCGCCGCTCGTGCGCCATGTGACCACATAGCCCGGGAAATAGCTGCTGGGCTGGTCGTCGAAGGTGCCAATGAGGGTGCGGTCCACGGTGGCGAGATCCCGCAGCTCGTAGCGGCCATCGCTGGTCTCGAAGCAGGCGGTGCCGCTGCCGCATACCTGTCGGAAGCCGGTGAAGCCTTCGCCGGTGGCGGGGTTATAGAGCGTTTCGTCCGTTGGCTCGCCGCTGGCGTGGCAGGTGTCCAACTCCACCCAGTCGGTCAGAACGTCCGGTGCATAGGAAAGGCTCAGGGCAGTAGTGGCATCTGCGCCGTAAGTCTGTGTACCGTCCTTCTTCTGTATAATGACCCAGCTGTGCAGGGCGGGTTCATCGTCCCATGCGTCCTCGGCAAGGTCTGCTGGGCGGGCATAGCAGGTGAACACCAGCCTGTCCCCGCACACGATGCAGCGGTATGCGCCATCCGGCACGGGCAGACGTTCGCCGGTGGAAAGGTCGATCACCTGACAGGTGCCGTAATCGTCGTAGCCGTTTTCGTAGCTGCCGTTCACGGCGTGGGCTTCCTGCAGCACCAGCAGACCGTTCTGCATGGAGGCGTTCTGCTCCCCCTCAAAGGTCATGACTTCATTGCCGTCTTTGTCAAACAGGCCGCTGCGCCGTCCGCAATAAGCGTCCGGGTCGGCCCAGGTGCGGAACCAGTAGTTGGTCTCACCGGTCACGGTGTCCTGCAGAAGGTTCACGTTCTCGCTGCGGAAGGACTGGTACAGCACCTTGCTGCCGCACAGAACGGTGCAGGCACCGCCGGAATTGTCGTAACCGTAAAGTATCCGCAGCTTTCCGTCGTCCAGCCGGGAGCTGTCGTAAAGCGGATCCCCGTGTGCATCGGTGGGCACTGAGGAAGCAGGAGCAGCAGGCTTGCCGGAAGCGGGCGGCAGCACGCTGCAGCTGCAGCCAAGGGTAAAGCACAGGGCAGCGCATACAGCAGCGCTGCCTATGCGGCAAACGTTACGCTTCATAAAGATCACTCCTTACAGTATGGAAAGGAACAAAGTTTAAAAGAAAGCCGGAAAGGTTTTCCAGTTCAATTATAATACGAAACAGCCGCGCATTCCATTGCAGGAAAACGCGGCTGTTGATTACAGTTTTATGACAGACTTTCAGGACTGTGCTTTGGCTTTTTCAGCATCGTCCATCCGGTCCAGCTGCTTGAGGAAGGCCAGCAGGAACGGCAGGGAAACAATAAAGGTGAGCGCATCCGCAATGGGCTGGCAGATCTCTACGCCTACAAGGCCGAAAGTGCGGGGCAGAATGAGGATGAGCGGAATGAAGAACACGCCCTGACGGCAACAGGCCAGAAAGGTGGCGCGCCCGGCTTTGCCCACGCTCTGGAAGGTCATGTTTGCCACCACAATGACCGGCTGCAGCAGAATGGCAAGGCACTGATAGTGGAAGGCGGGCAGCGCCACGGCGGTAACATCCGGGTCATCACGGAACAGGCGGATGAGGGCATCACTGTTGACCCAGCACAGGCTCACCAGCACCACCAGCATACAAAAGGCTGCACCCATGGTAAAAACTGCGGCTTTTTGCACCCGGCGGAATTTGCGCGCACCGTAGTTGAACGCGGCCACCGGCTGCAGACCCTGCCCAACGCCAATGGCTACCGAGATGATGAACATGAAAATGCGGGAAACGATGCTCATGCCGGCCACAGCGGCATCGCCATAGCTGCGGGCGGCAATGTTCAGCAGCATGCCGCCGATGCTCTGCAGGCCCTGACGGCCAAAGCTGGGCGCGCCGCCCACCAGGATCATGCCGAACTCCCGCGCTTCACGGGTGACGGCAGCAATACGGAACTGACTGACGGTTTTGCCCCGCAGGAACATGGACAGCAGGATGCAGAAGCTGATGCTTTGGCTGAGAGCCGTAGCGATGCCTGCACCGGCGGTGCCAAGACCCAAGCCGAACATAAAGATGGGGTCCAGCACAATGTTCAGCACGCCGCCGGTCACAAGGCCGATCATGGCAAAGTTCGCCTTGCCCTCATAGCGCAGGATGTTGTTCATCACAAGGCTGGAGATCATAAGCGGGGCTGCAATGAGGATGGGCCGTGCATAAGCGCAGGCGTGGGGCAGAATGGTCTCGGTGCTGCCCAGCAGCATCATGAAGCTGGGCAGAGTGGCAAGGCCCACAACGGCCAGCACCACGCCAACGGCCAGAGCAGTGAAAAAGCTGGTGGAAGCAAAGCGGGTGGCGGCCTCAGTGTTCCGGCTGCCAAGGCTGCGGCTGATGATGGTGCCGGAGCCGTGGCCCAGTGTAAAGCCAAGCGCCTGAATAATGGCCATCAGACTGGAAACAATGCCCACCGCACCGGAAGCGCTGGTGGAGATCTGGCCCACAAAAAAAGTATCGGCCAAGTTGTAGATGCTGGTGATGAGCATACTTAAAATGGTAGGGGCGGCAAGACCGAGAATCAGCTTTGGAATGGGTGTCTCGGTCATTTTTTTGTATTGCTGAATGTTGAGCTCGTCTGCTGACATGAAAGAACCTCCTTTTATCATAAGGAATAGGTCAAGAAAAGCCGCCCAGCAGCAGAGCGGCGGAAAATTTGAATGTGTGCACGGGATGCACGTTCCATAGTATAACGCAGCTGCGGCAAAAAGTCGAGAGCCGAACCGGTACAGAATGGTGCCTGAAATGCCCATGGAGCGGGAGAAAAACGGACGGAAAGCTTGACTGTTTTTGTCTGTTTTGCTAAAGGCTGGTCGAATTGCTTGTAGAAAATCACGATATGTGGTATCATTTACCATAAGGGAAACAAAAAAGCCTGTGCATCTGTACAGGCTGCATACAAAATACAAGCGGCAGCCGCAGGCAGAGCCGGGCGGCTGCGATCCATAGGAGGAACAAACCATGAAAACTGTTGCACAGACCGTGATCGAAGCCGATCACTTTTACACCATTGCCGCGCACACCGGCAACGTCATTCAGGCCGTGGAGGGCACCAAGGAAGCCGGTACCGTCCGTCTGGGCAAGTACGAGCATAAGCCTGAGCAGGAGTGGAGCTTTATCCGCGTGGGTGACGGCGTTTACCGCATCCGCAACCGCGCATCCGGCAAGCTGCTGGACCTGACCATGACCGGCACCGCCAACGGCACCTGGCTGCACCTGTGGGAGGATGTGGGCGGCACCTCTCAGATGTGGACCGTTCAGCCCACCCCGGAAGGAACTGTACGCCTGCGCTCTTCCTGGGCCGGCGGCAAGTGCGTGGACACCGTTGGCATGGGCGCTGCGGTTGGCACTGTGCTGCAGATCTGGCAGGAGGTGTCCGGCGCAGATGACCAGCTGTGGACCATTGCCGAGGTGAAGGAGCGCGCAAAGCGTGCCGCCAAGAAGGCCGAGGAGCCTGCTGTGGAGGCTGCCGCTGAAGCTGCACCCGCTGCAGAAAAGGCACCGGCCAAGAAGACTGCGGCCCGCAAGCCCCGCACCACCCAAAAGGCGGCTGCCGCCAAGGCAGAAGCTGCAGAAGAGGGAAAGGCAGAGACCGCAGCACCGGCAGAAAAGCCCGCAAAGCCTGCCCGTAAGACTGCCGCAAAAAAGACCGCCGCCAAGGCTGCCGAAAAAGCAGAGCCTGTAAAGGCAGAAGCACCTGCAGAGGAGAAGCCCGCTGCGGAGAAGCCCAAGCGCAAGTGCGCACCCCGCAAGAAGAAGGAGACGGTCTGATCTCGTTCTGTTGATTTGTTAAAATGAAAGCGCCCGCCGGAGGTCCAGCCCTGCCCGGCGGGCGCTTTTGGTTATTCTGGAAGCTGCTTTAAAACAAAGCGGTTTTTATCAAATTCCAGCAAACCTTCGTCCCGCATTTTGCACAGCTCTTTGGAGAGGGCGCTGCGGTCCAGATTGAGGTAGTCGGCCATCTGCTGGCGGTTGAAGGGCACCTCGAACTCCATCCTGCCGCAGCGTGCTGCCTGTGCGGAAAAATAGGTCAGCAGCCGTCCGCGCACAGTCTTGGGCGTTGTGCAGAAGATGCGCTGCGAAAGGCTGAGGTTCTTGCGCATGGACACCGCCAGCAGGCGGCGCAGCAGCTTGTCTTTCAGCGCTGGCTCGATCCGCGCATCGGTAAGGGCGGCAGTGTGCAGGAACAGTATTTCGCAATGTTCGGCCGCAACAGCATCCACCATCAAGGCCTCGCCGCAAAAGGCGTAGGTCTCGGCAAAGGCCTGCCCGGCACCTACGCTGCTCAGGATGCTTTTGGTGCCCCAGAGATCCAGATTTTCAATGTGCACGGAACCACGCAGCACGATGCCGATCTCCCGCACGCAGCTTCCGGCGTGGAAGATGACCTCGTGCTTTGCAAACTGCCGGGTGCGCAGGTGCCCGGCAGCGGCAAGGGTATCCAGCTCGGCTTCTGAAAGATCCTGAAATAGGGGCGACGCGATCTTTTTCATAAAAATCCTCTTTCTGTGGTTATAACAACCGAAAGCACGGTCTGATTATAGTATACTCAGAACATCAAAGCAAGGAGGATTTTTCCATGATCCGCAAAATCATTCATATAGACGAAGAAAAATGCAACGGCTGCGGTGCCTGCGTCACCGCCTGCCACGAGGGTGCCATCGGCCTTGTGAACGGCAAGGCCAAGCTGATGCGGGACGACTACTGCGACGGCTTTGGCGACTGCCTGCCCGGATGCCCCACCGGTGCCATCACCTTTACCGAGCGCGAAGCCGCCGCCTATGACGAGCAGGCTGTGCTGGAAAACAAGCAGAAAAAGGCCGCTGCCGCCCAGCAGCAGGCACAGCCCGCCGCACCGGCGTTCCATGGCTGCCCGGGCAGCATGATGAAACAGTTCCACCGTGAGCAGACCGCACCTGCCGCAGCCGCAGTGCCCATGCAGTCCCAGCTGGCACAGTGGCCTTGCCAGATCAAGCTGGTGCCGGTGAACGCGCCCTACTTTGACGGTGCCAAGCTGCTGATCGCCGCCGACTGCACCGCCTATGCCTACGCCAATATCCACGAGGAGTTCATGAGGGGCCATGTGACCATCATCGGCTGCCCGAAGCTGGATGCTGTGGATTACAGCGAAAAGCTGACCGAGATCATCCGCAGCAATGATATCAAGAGTGTGACGGTGCTGCGCATGGAGGTGCCCTGCTGCGGCGGGCTGGAGCACGCTGCCATCACTGCTCTGAAGAACAGCGGCAAGTTCATCCCGTGGAATGTAGTCACCTTCTCCACCGATGGCCGCATCCTCGACCGGTAAAATGACAGAACAAAAGCCAGAAACGACTGTTGCCGTTTCTGGCTTTTGATGTTTGCGGAAAGATCAGCCCGCGTTCTGTACGCTGTTGGCAGCGGTCTGCACGAACTGCAGCACGCTCTGGATGGTATCGCGGATCTGCACCAGCGTCTGGATGTCTTCGTCCTTCATGCGGGATGTGGGCGCAGTGAGCACCACGGTCTGGGCACTCACGGTGCCAGTGAGCTGGATGCTGACCCCGTGTTCCGGGATGGTGAGCAGGATGTGTACCGGGATGGCATCCGCAAAGAACCTGCTCTTTTCCAGCCCGATAACAAGTACCGGTGCATTGGCGCTGGCATCACCGGTATCCAGCTGAAAATAAAGGTAGCCGTCCTTTGCGTTTTCCGGCTGTACGCGCTGCAGCTTTTTCTGCGGCAGCTCAAACTCGGTCATGTCCTGCAGGCTGGTGGCTGTGGTGTCCACACCCAGCAGGCTTGCCAGCTGGGCCTGCGAGATATAACTGCCAAGGCTCCAGTCCGGCAGCAGAAGGCTCGCCAACGGGTAGCTGCCGGTGATGGAAGAGCGAATATTTTTGTACAGCTGCCCGACATCGTATAAGGTCTCGCTGCTGCTGATATACACCCGGGTGAGCGGGCCTGCCGGGATAACGGCATCCGGGGCCGAGATGCTCAGCTGCAGTGCGTCCGGCGCATACAGGCCGTTGACGGTGCCCTTGGTGGAGCCTGTCTTTTGCAGGATGGTGTAAAGGGCAGGGGAATCGGCTGTGGATGTGATCTCATAATCAAAGGTAAAGGCCGCGCCTGCCTGCAGCGCTTTCACCCGGCGGGCTACCAGACTGTACCCGGTTACAGCGGCCACGACTGCAAGCAGTACAAGGATGAGCACTACGATCAGGACCACATAGCCCGCGCCGTGCTTTTTCCGTTTGGAAGATGCCATAAAAAATCCTCCCTCAGATGTTTTATTCAGCATAGCGGAACAGCGGACAAAAGTCAAGGCAGAACAGAGAAACGCTGAAAAAACAAAAAATCCGAAACCGTAAGGTTTCGGATTTCTGGCGGAAAGATGGGGATTCGAACCCCAGAACGCTTTTGACACGTTACACGATTTCCAGTCGTGCGCCTTAGACCAACTCAGCCATCTTTCCATATTCGGTTGTACGCCGCAGCGCCACACTATAATACCTGAAAGGTGCGCATTTGTCAAGCACTTTTTTTTTTAAAATGAAAAATGAGAAGATAAAACAAAAAATCCGAAACCGTAAGGTTTCGGATTTCTGGCGGAAAGATGGGGATTCGAACCCCAGAACGCTTTTGACACGTTACACGATTTCCAGTCGTGCGCCTTAGACCAACTCAGCCATCTTTCCATATTCGGTTGTACGCCGTAGCGCCACACTATAATACCTGAAAGAACCGCTTTTGTCAAGGATTTTTTGAAAAAAATGGGTTTTTTCAAAACGACATCTCTGTGCAGGCAAAAAACGGCAAAAAATTCAGGGATGCAGCAAAAACCCTTGACGAAGCGGTTGAACCGGACTATGATGAAGCAGGAGAGTACTGCGGCGGGAAATCTTTGCGGCCGCAGAGTGGAATAAAAAAGGAGGATGCTTTCTTATGACTTATCCTGAAGTGCTGGCCAATGCCCGTGAGTGCATTGGCAAATACTGCAAGGCCTGCCCGGTGTGCAACGGCGTGGCCTGCAAAAACCAGATCCCCGGCCCCGGTGCCAAGGGTGTGGGCGATACGGCCATCCGCAATTATAATAAGTGGGCCGAGATCCGCGTGAACATGGACACCCTGTGCGAGGGCGGCACCCCGGACACCCATATTGAGCTGTTTGGCAAGAGCTTCAAGTACCCGTTCTTTGCAGGCCCGGTGGGTGCTGTGAACCTGCACTACTCCGAAGCCTATACCGATATGACCTATAATGATGTGTTGGTGCGCGCCTGTGCAGAGAACGGCATCGCTGCCTTTACCGGCGACGGCACCAACCCCACCGTTATGGAGATGGCCACCAAGGCCATTGGCGCAGCAAACGGCTGCGGCGTGCCCACCATCAAGCCCTGGAACATTGATACCATTAAGGAAAAGATGGCCGAGGCCAAGGCCAGTGGCTGCTTTGCCGTGGCCATGGATGTGGACGCAGCCGGTCTGCCCTTCCTGAAGAACATGACTCCGCCCGCAGGCAGCAAGAGCGTGGCAGAGCTTGCCGAGATCGTCAAGCTGGCCGAGCGCCCCTTCATCGTCAAGGGCGTTATGACCGTTAAGGGCGCACTGAAGGCAAAGGAAGCCGGCGCGGCTGCTATCGTGGTGTCCAACCACGGCGGCCGCGTGCTGGATCAGTGCCCGGCCACTGCCGAGGTGCTGCCGGAGATCGCAGCAGCCCTCAAGGGCACCGGCGTGAAGATCCTGGTGGACGGCGGCATCCGCACCGGTGTGGATGTGTTCAAGGCACTGGCACTGGGTGCAGACGGCGTGCTGATCTGCCGCCCGTTCGTCACGGCTGTGTATGGCGGCGGCGAGGAAGGTGTGAAGTGCTACATTGATAAGCTGGCCGGTGAGCTGGCCGACACCATGCAGATGTGCGGTGCGCATTCTCTGGCCGAGATCACCCCGGATATGGTGCGGGTATAAGAAAAAGAGTGAATAGAAAAGCGGTCTGTGCCTTTGCGGTGCGGGCCGCTTTTTCATTCTTGCACTTGCAGCTGCGTGCCGGGGTAGTAGTGTGCCAGAATATCGGCATAGCTTTTGCCCTGCTCCGCCATGGCCTTTGTGCCCCACTGGCTCAGGCCCACGCCGTGGCCGTAACCCCGGGTGGTAAAGCTGAAATTCCCGCTCTGGTACTGTACCGTAAAGCATGTGCTGCGCAGGCCCAGCGCCCGGCGCAGGGTCGTGCCGGTCACGGTCTGCCCGCAGACCGTGACGGTTTTTGTGTATCCGGCGCTGGTCAGCGCTGCCGGGCCGAACCAGCCCTCCGGCGCGGCGAGGTCGGCAGAAATGCCAAGGCCTGCGAGGGCCTGCTGCAACTGTTCTGCGGAAAAGGTGACGGTGTATTCGTAGTTGTCAGCGGAACGGTCGGTGCTGCTGTCCACTGAAATGAGGTAGGGCAGGGCGGAACCCCATACATTTTCACTGGCCTCGGTCTGCCCATTGGAAATGGCAAAGTAGCTGGCGCAGGCGGGAGCATTCTCGTAATAAAGTATCTCATCCAAGACCTCGTCCATAAGGGCGGAGAGGCGGGCGTAATTCTGCTCGTAGGCTGTGCCCCAGTAGCTGCGCAGCACTGGCTCGGTCAGGCAGCCCTGCCGCCGGGCTGGGTCGGCAGTGAGCCAAGCGCCGCTTTGCAGGGTGGTGTGGTCCCGGCAGTAGAGCGCATAGCTGTGGGCGGCAACGGCCTGTGCCTTGAGCGCTTCGTCCGGCCAGCTCACCGGCATCTCGGCGGCGACAGCACCCAGAACGTATTCCTGACGGGAAAGCTCCAGCACCTGTCCGGTGGCCTGATCCTCCACCAGAAAGGTCTCGGCATCCGCAGAAGGCACGGCATTTGGCGGCTGCGCAGATGCTGCAGGCGAAGATACGGCAGAAGATGCGGGCTCTGCCCCGCTGAGCACGGCGCGTGTGACCCGGTAGGCAGCCAGCGGCAGAATGCTGCCCAGCACCAGCAGGACCGCAAAGATTGGCAGAAAAAACTTTTTCATAGTCCCAAACCCTCCGACAGCGGTGTTTTTTTAATCAGAATACCGGATATACCCTGAAAAAAGATGCGAAACAGGGAAAAAGCCTTTTGTGGTGCAAGTGCAAAAAAGCACCAAACCGGCTTTTTGTGCGCTGAACGGTGAAGTTAATGCTTGAATTTACTCGTCAAAAGCGATAATATAGAATTATACCCATCATTGAGGGTGGGCGGGAAAGTATATAAATAGGATGAAAGGAGAATTCCCCTTATGAATTTTGCACATTCGGAGGTGGCAACGCTGGACCCGAACACGATGCGGACTTTGTGTGAGGAATATGTTGCCAACAACTACATCGATCCGGAGACGAGCGAACGTCTGGGGGTCAAGCGCGGCCTGCGCAACCCGGATGGCACCGGTGTGTTGGCCGGCCTGACCAACGTCTGCGACGTTGTGGGCTATAAAAAGGATCAGGAAGGCCATGTGATCCCCACTCCTGGCAAGCTGATCTACCGCGGTGTGAACATCAACGAGATCGTGGACGAGGCCTACCGCAATGACCGCTTTGTGTTTGAAGAGGTGATCTGGCTGCTGCTGTTCGGCAGTCTGCCCAACCGGGAGCAGCTGGACGATTTCTGTGAGATCCTGGCAGAGCACCGCGCCCTGCCGGAAGGCTTCATGGACACCATGAACGCCCCCTCGCCCAATATCATGAATAAGCTGCAGCGCTGCGTGCTGGGCCTTTACTCTTATGATGAGCACGCCGAGGATCTGAGTCTGGAGAATATCCTGAGCCAGAGCATCAATCTGATCGCCAGCATGCCCACCATGATGGTGAACGCTTACCAGATGAAGCGCCGCTACTACGATAAGCAGAGCATGTTCTTCCACCTGCCCAAGCCCGGCCAGAGCACGGCAGAGCACATCCTCAGCACCTACCGTCCGGATCAGAAGTTCACCCACGAGGAAGCGAAGCTGCTGGATATGTGCCTGCTGGTGCACGCCGACCACGGCGGCGGCAACTGCTCCACCTTTACCGCCCGTGTGCTGTCCTCCTCCGGCACCGATACCTACTCCGCAATCGCGGCGGCCATCGGTGCACTGAAGGGCCCCAAGCACGGCGGTGCTAACCTGATGGTGAACCGTCAGCTGAAGGATATCCTCAAGCATGTGGAAAACCCCGAGGACGACGATGAGGTGCGCGAGTATCTGCGCCGCATCCTGCGCAAGCAGGCGGGCGATGGCTCCGGCCTGATCTACGGCATGGGCCACGCGGTGTACACCATCAGCGACCCTCGTGAGGTGATCCTGAAGCAGCGCGCCCGCCATCTGGCCTACGACAAAGGCTTTGAGGAAGAGTATAATATGCTGTGCAGCATCGAACGGCTGGCCCCCGGCATCTTTGCCGAGGAAAAGGGCAGCACCAAGCCGGTGTGCGCCAACGTGGACCTGTTCAGCGGCCTGATCTACAACATGCTGGGCATCTCTGAGGATATCTACACCCCGCTGTTCGCCATTGCCCGTGTGCCCGGCTGGTGTGCACACCGCGTGGAAGAGGTGGTATTCGCCAACCGTATCATTCGTCCCGCTTACAAGTATCTGGGTGTGCGCCAGAAATATAAGCCGATCGAGGAACGCTGATGAATCCTTCTGTTTTGTTCGTTTTTATCCTGAGCATTCTGCTGGGCGTGCTGCGCGCGGCAGACCTTGCCTTTGGCACCGATGCCGTCACCGGTCTGTGCGTGGTCGGCTCGGTGTGGTGGCGCTATCTGGCACTGGGTATCGTGGTGCTGGCTGCAGTGCTTGTGGGCCGTACACAGCCTTCCCGCTCGGAAGCGGTGCGTAGCCGCAGGCCGCTGGCCGGTATTCTGGCTTTTGTCGGTGCAGTATGTTTTCTGGCCGCAGCGGGTGCACAGATCGCGCTGGGCGCAGCTTCCGGTCTGGGCGGCTTTGTGCGGTGCATTCTGGAATGCCTGTGCTCCGCGTGGCTCAGCACCATGGGCCGCTGCTGGCTCAGCCCCAACGAGTGGAAAAAGCCCTTTGGCGGGCTGTATCTGGCCGTGGCGGGCAGTCTGCTGTTCTACTGGAACGTGCTGCTGCGCTTTATGGAGAACAGCTCCAGCTGGCACCGCGTGACCCCTACAGCGGCGGTGTGGCAGGCGCTTGCGGCACTGGTGTTTTTGGCAGCGCTGGCCCGGGCACTGCATGTCCCGCAGCCGGGCAATGGCAAAACACTGTGCGCAGCCGGGCTTGCCGCATTTGCACTTTGCCTGTGCTGGCAGCTGCCCTATGTACTGGTTTTGATGAGCGGCCTGAGCTGGGCCGCACCGGCTGTCTGGCCGGAGATCTTTGCCGGACTGGGCCTTTGCTGCGTGGGCGGCATTGGCGGAGCGTGCGTTACAGCCTGCTTGAACGGGGAGAGCTGACAAAAATATTGGCACTCTGTTGGCGCAATTGCCGAAAAGCAGGGAATGAAAGGAATTAAAATCGTACAAAAGCAAAAAATGCAGTGAATGTCTTGTTAATTTTTTGGCAGACACTTGAAACTTTCTGCGTTTTGGTCTAAAATAAAGATACCGTGATTTATCCGATTATGGGTAAAATAATTAGGAGGTACTATTAACATGGCTGTTAGAGTTGCTATCAATGGTTTCGGTCGTATTGGTCGTCTGGCTTTCCGTCAGATGTTTGATGCTGAGGGTTACGAGGTCGTCGCAATCAACGACCTGACCAGCCCCAAGATGCTGGCTCACCTGCTGAAGTACGATACTGCTCAGGGTTCTTTCTGCGGCAAGATCGGCGAGGGCAAGCACACCGTCGAGGCTACCGAGGACTCCATCATTGTTGACGGCAAGGAAATCAAGATCTACGCTGTTAAGGACGCAAAGGACGCTCCCTGGGGCGAACTGAACGTTGATGTCGTTCTGGAGTGCACCGGCTTCTACACCAGCAAGGAGAAGAGCATGGCTCACATTCAGGCTGGCGCAAAGAAGGTCGTTATCTCTGCTCCCGCAGGCAACGATCTGAAGACCATTGTCTTCTCCGTCAACGAGAAGACCCTGACCGCTGAGGATCAGGTCATTTCTGCTGCTTCCTGCACCACCAACTGCCTGGCTCCCATGGCTAACACCCTGAACAAGACCTACCCCATCGTCTCCGGCATCATGACCACTGTTCATGCTTACACCGGCGACCAGATGATCCTGGATGGTCCTCAGCGCAAGGGCGATCTGCGCCGTGCTCGTGCTGGCGCACAGAACATCGTTCCCAACACCACCGGCGCTGCTAAGGCTATCGGCCTGGTCATCCCCGAGCTGAACGGCAAGCTGATCGGTTCTGCTCAGCGTGTGCCTGTTCCCACCGGCTCTACCACCATTCTGGTTGCTGTCGTCAAGGGCAAGGACGTCACCAAGGAGTCCATCAATGCTGCTATGAAGGCTGCTACTTCTGAGTCCTTCGGCTACAACGAGGATCAGATCGTTTCTTCCGATGTCATCGGCATGCGTTACGGCTCTCTGTTCGATGCTACCCAGACCATGGTCGCTAAGATCGACGACGACACCTATCAGGTTCAGGTCGTGTCTTGGTACGACAACGAGAACTCCTACACCTCTCAGATGGTCCGTACCATTAAGTACTTCGCTGAGAACTGCTAATCACAGCTCTACGCTCAAAAGTGCTTGAGATGCCGTGCTGAATGACGGCTGGTACCGGCTTTGCTGGTACGAACATGCTGTGATTGGTACGACAACAGGATAACGAGTTCAACACCCTTCCTTTTGCGGGTTTCCGTGAGAGGAAGGGTGTTTTTTTGCTGCAAAAAAGCAATGGAACGAGTTCCTTTCTAAAATGAATAGGTTGCAACAAAAAGACGGAATAAAGTACGGAAATCTTAGCCATGATGCAGGCAATGATACAGCTGCAAAGTATTGTACCCAAGAGGAAAAAATGGTAAAATATTTTTAGTGTCAATAAATACATTTACGAAATTGATATTGATGATTCTGGAAATAAAATGTCAATGAATTGCGGCGTAAATCTGTCAAAAACCTGGGCGTAGATGCGTCCGGGCTTTTTCTGATGTAAAGGAAACCGGGCCGGAGTTTGGCACGGTATGGGGATGAGATCCCTAAATGGGGAAAGCGACAGGAAAGGGAAAATGAAAGAGAAATTGAGGCTTGCTGTTTTTGGCCACAAAAGGTGGTCGAGAGAGGGCGGCGTGGAGATCGTGGTAAAAGAGCTGTGCACACGGATGGCGCAGCAGGGCTGTCAGGTGACATGCTACAACAGATCGGGACATCATGTGAGCAGTGCGGAATATGACGATGCTGGTAAAACGGAGTACGAGGGAATCCGTCAGAAGTCTGTTCCGACTATTCAGCGGAGAGGGGCTAGAGATATAATACGCGGCTGTCATAATAGGGACAAGGGTACGGCAGAGAATGAAAGGCTCCGCAACCCGAAGTTCATATTTTCTTACCCGAAGAATGAACGACTGATCTTTCTGAGCGGCAGAAATGCCGCGCAGGAAGAAATCTCGACCATGAGGGTGGGGTGACAGCCAGCGGACAGGCAAGCGAGCCTATCCGCTCTTTGTGTTGGCCGAGATATTGATGAAGAAATTGAGTGGGATTGTGGGAAAGATTTATGAGTAAAAAACTTGCGATTGCAATGTTCGGACAGAAGCGATTATCGAGAGAAGGCGGAGTAGAGATCGTTGTCAAAGAGCTCTGCACCCGAATGGCACAGAATGGTTGTGACGTGACCTGCTACAACAGAGCAGGCCATCATGTGAGTGGTGCAGAATATGACGATGCTGGTAAAACGGAGTACGAGGGAATCCGTCAGAAGTCTGTTCCGACCATTGAACGGCGTGGGGCTAGAGATATAATAGGGCCAACCAAGAAAACCTACGATAACTAAATGGTTTTGACGGCTCGACTCGTGCAACAAAAGTGTTTATTTGCTGATAGGAAGCGGAGAAGCTGAAATCCAAAGGTTATATGTGGGAGGTTTTGGCGTAGCTCTGTTTTGACCCACAAAATGAGCAGCAAGTAAAAAATTAAGGAGAACGAATCGAGCCTACGGTGGATTGCCATTGAGTGATCCGCCGTGGGCTTGTTTGCTGCTTTATTAAATAGAAAATTAGTGAGGGAGAATAGAACTATGAAAAACTATAAAATCGCTGTGGCCGGCACGGGATACGTCGGGCTTTCCTTGGGAGTGCTGCTGGTGCAGAACCATCAGGTAGTGGCAGTCGATATTGTGCAGGCTATGAAGGTGTCTACCATAAAGTTTCAGTTGAAGCAAAATAAGTGAGTAGCCCATGACAGGTCTACATAAAAGATTCAGTGGTGGTCGGAAGATGATCACTGTGAGAAAAATGATAACTACAGTGTGATGAACACACTGTTTGATATAGATAAACCCCGCCGATGTATTGCATCGGCGGTTAGATATAAAATTTGTGAGAGGAATATAGCGGAATGAAGTTTTTTATAACGGGCGTAGGCGGTCAGTTGGGTCATGATGTGATGAATGAGCTATTGAAGCGCGGTCATGAGGGTGTCGGTTCTGATATTCAGGAAACCTACAGCGGTGTGGCAGATGGTTCTGCGGTTACGAAGGCTCCGTATGTAGCACTGGATATTACTGATAAAGAAGCAGTTGAAAAAGTAATTACAGAAGTAAATCCGGATGCCGTGATCCACTGTGCAGCATGGACTGCTGTGGATATGGCAGAGGACGATGATAAAGTGGCGAAAGTCCGTGCCATCAATGCAGGTGGCACTCAGAACATTGCAGATGTCTGCAAGAAGCTGGATTGCAAAATGACCTACATCAGCACAGACTATGTGTTCGATGGTCAGGGTACCGAGCCTTGGCAGCCGGACTGCAAGGATTACAAACCGCTGAATGTATACGGACAGACGAAACTGGAAGGTGAGCTGGCAGTCAGCCAGACACTGGAGAAGTATTTCATTGTCCGCATTGCATGGGTGTTTGGCTTGAATGGTAAGAACTTTATTAAGACCATGCTGAATGTTGGTAAGACACACGACACTGTCCGTGTGGTCAAGGATCAGATTGGCACACCGACCTATACATATGATTTGGCTCGACTGCTCGTTGATATGAATGAAACTGAGAAGTACGGCTATTATCACGCCACCAACGAGGGCGGCTATATCAGCTGGTATGATTTCACGAAAGAAATCTATCGTCAGGCTGGATATAAGACGGAGGTGCTTCCGGTAAGTACCGAGGAGTATGGTCTGAGCAAGGCCGCTCGTCCGTTCAACAGTCGTTTGGATAAGAGCAAGCTGGTGGAGGCTGGATTTACTCCGCTTCCGACTTGGCAGGATGCACTGAGTCGTTATCTGAAAGAAATCGAGCAGTAATAGAGGAGATGGAATAAATGGGACAGATTAAAGTTGAGAAAAATGTGGGTGGCATCGAAGGTCTTTGCGTGATTGAGCCTGCGGTTCACGGTGACGCACGTGGCTATTTCATGGAAACCTACAACGAAAAAGATATGAAAGAGGCTGGCATTGACATCCACTTCGTGCAGGACAATCAGTCTATGTCTACAAAGGGCGTGCTGCGCGGTCTACACTTCCAGAAGCAGTATCCGCAGTGCAAACTGGTGCGCGCTGTACGTGGCACTGTGTTTGATGTTGCTGTTGATCTGAGAAGTGATTCTACGACCTACGGCAAATGGTATGGTGTTACCCTGTCGGCCGAGAACAAGAAGCAGTTCCTCATTCCAGAGGGCTTTGCTCATGGCTTCTTGGTTCTGAGTGATGAGGCAGAGTTCTGCTACAAGGTTAATGACTTCTGGCATCCGAATGATGAGGGCGGTATGGCTTGGAACGACCCGGAAATCGGCATTGAGTGGCCGGAGATGAAAGGCGAATACAAGGGCAGTGCCAGCGCAGAGGGCTACACGCTGGAAGACGGTACAGCATTAAATCTGAGCGATAAGGACCAGAAGTGGCTGGGACTGAAAGATACTTTTAAATTTTAAGAACACAGGGGTAGGAAGAATGCAGCGGGAAAACGAAGTACAACACGTATTTCTGGTAGGAGCTAAGAGCTTAGGCGCTTATGGCGGATACGAGACTTTTGTTTATAAGCTCACAGAGTATCACCAGAACAAGAAAAATATTAAATATCATGTGGCGTGTAAGGCTAACGGTGACGGCTGCATGGATGAAACAAAAGTGGATGGTGTGACCAGAATCAATGATCATGAGTTTGAATTCCACAATGCACATTGTTTCAAAATAGATATTCCTCAGATTGGACCTGCACAGGCAATTTACTATGATGTTGCGGCATTGAAGGCTTGCTGCAAGTACATAAAGGAACATCGGATTAAGCATCCGATCGTTTACATCATGGCCTGCCGTATCGGACCTTTTGCTGGCCATTTCTATAAAGAAATCCATAAGCTGGGTGGTACGGTGTACCTGAATCCAGACGGACATGAGTGGATGAGGGCAAAATGGTCAGCACCAATTCGGAGGTATTGGAAGATTTCTGAGCAGATGATGGTCAAGTATTGTGACCTTGCAATCTGTGATTCTGTGAATATCGAAAAGTACATCCATGAATGCTATGACGGTAAGGGCATCAAAGGAAGTAGTCCGAAAACAACCTTCATTGCGTACGGTGCGGATCTTACCCTTAGTAAGCTGGCTGATGATGATGAAAAACTGGTGAGCTGGTATAAGGAAAAAGGATTGACAAAAAAGGGCTATTATCTTGTTGTAGGTCGCTTTGTGCCAGAAAACTCTTTTGAAGTTATGATTCGGGAGTTTATGAAGAGCAAGAGTGAAAAAGATTTTGCTCTGATCACGAATGTCAATGATAAGTTCCTGAATGAATTGGAAGAAAAACTCCACTTCAAGAGCGATAAACGAATTAAGTTTGTTGGCACAGTATATGATCAGGAACTCTTGAAAAAGATTCGAGAGAATGCCTACGCATATTTCCATGGACACACGGTTGGAGGCACAAATCCTTCGCTGATCGAAGCACTCGGTAGTACAGATTTGAACTTGCTCGTAGATGTTGGTTTTAACAAAGAGGTCGCAGAAGATTGCGCCTTGTACTGGAGTCGCAAGCCGGGCAGCCTTGCGAAACTGATTGATAAGGCAGACAAAATGAGTGCAGATGAAATTGCAGAGATGGGGCGGAGAGCCAAGAAACGTGTGGCTGAAGAGTACACATGGGATAAGATTTGTAAACAATACGAAAGCGTGTTTACGGAGGAAATTGTAAAATGACAGTACAAGAAGCAGATAAAAAACGCTGGGGGGGGGTACACAACCTGCCCACAATATCGCTTGCTAAAGTGGAAAAGACGATGCGAGAAATATAAAAATATCAAATTGCTTTACGGGTTCTTATGGATGATTTACCGTAAATTGCAGATCAAGTATGGTGTTGATTTACCGGCCAGCACAAAAATTGGCCCAGGATTTAAGATAGAACATCTTAATGGCATAGTTGTAAATCCTGATGTTGTAATAGGGAAAAATTGTAATATTTATAACGGAGTAACTATTGGAAAAGAAAAGAGAGGCATTCGTGAAGGTTGTCCGACAATAGCAGATGAAGTGTGGATAGGAGCAAATGCAATTGTAGTAGGACGTATTCAGATTGGGAGCGATGTCTTAATTGCACCAGGAGCGTATGTGAACTTTGATGTCCCGTCCCATAGTATTGTTTTAGGTAATCCGGCTAAAATTGTGGCGAAAGAAAATGCAACAGAAAAATATATAAAAAATACAGTATAGGTTTAAATAAATATGAAAATATTACATTATGCTTTGGGATTTCCTCCATACAGAACAGGGGGATTGACGAAGTACTGCATAGATTTGATGTTGACACAAGCGGAGCAAGGACATGAAGTGGCATTGCTTTGGCCGGGTCGAATAACAATAGTAAAAAAGAAGCCTGAAATTCATAAGGGAAGAAACTGGAATGGAATAGAGTCATTTGAAATCATCAATCCATTGCCCGTTCCGCTTGATGAGGGAATTTTGGATGTTGACGCCTACATAAAAAAAGGTGACGAAACAGTTTATTCCAAATTCTTGCAGGATTATTCCCCAGATGTTATTCATATCCACACATTGATGGGACTACATAAAGAATTTATCCATGCAGCGAACGAACTGGGAATCAGGACGGTATTTACAACACACGACTATTTTGGGCTTTGTCCTAAGGTAACGCTATTTCATAATGGAAAGCCCTGCGACAATGATCATAATTGCATGGATTGCGTAAAGTGCAATCAATCTGCTTTGAGTTTGAAGAAAATTGTGGTATTACAGTCACCTGTTTATAGAAAACTGAAAAATACCCGTGTAGTAAAACTGCTTCGAAGCCGACATAGGAAGAACTTTTTTGAAGAGGCTGAAATTGAAACAGCAGCTGGTACAGAAAATAGCAATGTGGCACAAAATTATAAAAAACTACGAGAATATTATGTATCAATGTTGAAAATGGTAGACTTCATCCATTTTAATAGTTCAGTAACGGAAATGGTATATAATCGTTATTTTCACCCCCAAAATAGTGCAGTGATTTCGATTACACATAGGGATATAAAGGATCATCGAAAAAGAAAGAACTTTGACCATGATGTTTTACGCATAACGTATTTGGGACCAGCAAAACCTTTCAAGGGCTTTCAATTTCTAATTGGAGTGCTGGATGATATTTGGAGAGAGACGCCTGGTAAGTTTGAATTGCACATCTACACGAATACAAATATAGAAAGAGAATATATTACACACAAACAAGGCGGTTATCCATATAGCCAACTGGAAGAAATTTTTGATAATACAGATTTGTTGATTGCTCCGAGCCAGTGGTATGAAACCTTTGGGTTTACGGTACTCGAAGCATTGAGCTATGGGGTTCCGGTCATGGTTACAAACAAAGTTGGAGCATCCGATCTTCTTACAATGGGCAAATGTGGGTTTATCGTATGTGACGATCAGATGACTTATGATACGATTTTAACGCTAATCAAAGAAAGAAAAAAGCTAAGAGAAATTAATGACTGTATTATGAATTTTGACTGGGAAAAAATTACTAAGGAATCGAACAGCCGTAGATGGGAGATTTACAACAAATGAATGAAACAACAGGTAAGTATCAAAATAAAATGCTAAACTGTGAAAAGGCGTTGGCATGTATATTGGTAATCATCTTACACTGTGAATTTCCAACTATTATTGGATCAATAATAAATATTGTTGCAAGAGTCGGAGTGCCATTGTTTTTTATGACTTCAGGTTTTTTTCGATTTCGCAGGATCAAGATAAAGCAAAGAAAAAATTGAGAACAAAAGTACTTCGCACGTTGAAACTGGTTGTAGTATATTATGTTCTGAATATTTGCTATGATGTTATTGTGAAATGTTGGCTGTTCCACCAAGAAACGATTTCGCAAATGATATCTATATTGATAGATCCAAAAAGTATAAAGGATGCAATTGTTTGGAATAGGACATTGATTGGTATAGGCGGATGGTTTTTACCTGCATTGATGTTTTGCTATGGAATTGTTTATTTTCTTTATTGTAATCGGATGATAGAAAAGGCATACAAATTTATAATTCCACTATTTGTAGGATATTTTATCATTTCGCGAGGAATGGCTATTCCGGTTTGGTATTCAAGAAATTATCTATTTGATGGATTGCCATTCTTTCTGATTGGTGCATACTGTTCGCAGAATAAAGAACGAATTGACTTTATTGATAAATCAAAGTTGTTGCTTTTAGCGGGGGGGCATAGGTATTGGATGTGTTGAGAGATTTACAGGAGGCTATGATCTGTATGTTGGCGTTATAATAGCAGCGGTTGCGATTTTCGCTTTTGCGATTAAGAATGAGTCATATACGCTTGGCCATTGCTTGGAATTTATCGGTGAAAACCTGACGCTTAATGTGTATCTCATACATCCTTTAATATTGCAACTTTTGTATTGTTATGAAGATATATTTAATGTTCAAGGAGTAGTATATGAGTGGTGTAGACCAGTTATCGTTATTATTGTCACTCTGACAATGTCGAAAGTTATATATATATTGCAAAGAAAGATTACAAATAATGCGAGAAAAAAATTATGATTTGTTAAGAGTAGTTAACTGTATAATGATTGTTTTACTTCATGCGGGAGCATTTTTTGTGTCCTCTGAAAAAAATACTGAGCATGTAGTAGGTGTTGTTTGTCAAGGAATGACTCGAACAGCAGTTCCGTGTTTTGTTATGCTTAGTGGTGCGTTTCTTTTGTCTGATGAACGGTGGAGGGATTATAAATTTGCTGTCAAAAAAACGTATGAAAAAATAGTAGCTCCAACAATATTGTACACAGTGTTCTTTGTGGCTTTTAGCTGTTTTACATATTGGCTAGGTTTAACAGAGGCAAGTTATAAAAGAGTTATAGAATTAACAATATGCGGATACCCGTATCCCCATATGTGGTATATGTATATGTGCATAGGATTATATCTTGCAACACCTGTGATATGGAAGATAAAAGAGGGGGGGAAAAACCTTGGAAGTATTGTTCTGATTTTAATTGCAGGATATATGATACAAAGATCATTTCAATTGATTTGGCCGATTAAATTTATACCATTCATAGGATATTTCTTGTTTGGAAATTATGTGAGACAATTAAACTTGGAAAAAACAAAAAATAGAAAATATATTGCAACAGGGTCTTTTATCCTTTGGATGGTGTTTATTACCATATCTTGTATTGGACAAATTGTGGAGACAAAAAATATATGGGGTGTTTTGCCGACAGATCCACTATGTCCAATAGTAGTGATTGCTTCATTGTTTTGCTTTGTGTTTTTTTCTACTTTAGATTTAAAATTAGATACTTACAGACTTGCAAGGCATACAGAGTCTATTTATTTTATACACATTGTCGTTCAGCAAATTATATGGACGCTAGGAGAAAAGATTTGTCCTAATCTAAATGTGATTTGTAAGATCGGTGGGATCGTCTGCATCTCTATGGTGATGTCGTTATTGTACTCGAATTGCCTTAAAAAGTTACGGCTGATGATTGTGCATGGAAGGGAAATTTAGATATGGGTATAAGAAAAATAATCCATTACTGTTGGTTTGGAGATGGAGAGATACCTCAAAAGGAAAAAAGCTGTATTGAAAGCTGGAAAACATATTTTCCGGACTATGAATTTCAACTGTGGAATGAAGAAAATTTCAATTATCAAGATTGCAACTTTGCAAAACAAGCATATGAGAATAAGAAATATGCTTTTGTAAGTGACTATGCAAGAGCAAAAATACTTTATGAATATGGCGGATTATATTTAGACACAGATGTTAAAGTATTAAAAGATTTTCGGATGCTGCTCGAAAATTTTGATGCAGTTGCAGGATTTGAAAGAAAGGCATTTGTGGGAACAGCTGTGATTGGCTGTCAAAAACATGATAAAATCATAAAAAAATTGCTCGAATATTATGAAACCCATGATTTTGTACAAGCTGACGGCAGTTTTGATAATATTGCAAATGTTTCGATTCTTACAGATATTCTCAAAGATAATGGATTGATTTTGGGAGGAGCAGAACAGCAGGTTGATGGATACCACATCTATAACAGAGAAATGTTTTACCCCAAAAAGATGAATGAAACTGATTTTCAGGTGACGGAAAACACAGTTGCAATACATATGTGTTCGAATAGTTGGCTTTCCGAACGCGAAAGAAAACGTGGAAATAATAAATTTTGGATTGAAGTTGTGCGGCCAATTTTAAGACAGCTTCGAGCAATTGGAATTAAATGCGTTGGAAAAGAGCGTATTAGGAAAATTGAAATCAAGATTCGTAATATGATAAGATAATTAAAATGGAGTGGGAAAATGAAGATTCAGTGGGACGAGAGACATGGAAAAATTTTGTCGTGTTTTTTAGAACAACTATCGAATAATGGTATCAGATGGTTTATATTGCGTGGTTATGAGGGCTTGCCAAATGCAAATCCATCGAAAGACGTTGATATAATGGTCGAGGTGGGTCAAGAAAAAAAGGCATGCAAGTTATTGAAGGAAGCTTTTTCCAAATTCGGATTGAAGTATTTTTATTCGGTGACATATGGTCACGCCCATTGTTATTTGGGAATGGAACTGGCTACACAATTTTCTATTCACATAGATTTGATAGAGGGATATATCTCAAAAGGATATGAAGTTTTCACATTTGACGAACTGTATCAGCATGTTATTCCATATAATGGCATGAACGTTCTGGATGATTTGATGAATGGCATTATGTTATTGGTTTATAAAATCTTCGGCTATCATCATGCTAAACTTAAACACGCATATCAGGCAGATATTTTTAAAGCGCAGCAGGAGTATCCAGAAGAATTTCATGACATTCTTTTAAAAATAGCTGGAGATGGGTTGGGAATTAAACTGAATGATCTAATTGCCCAAAAAGACTTCGATGCTGTAGTTGCGTTGGAACCGGAATTTACAAAGGCTTTAAAAAAATACACATTCCAGACAAGGCCATGGAGCACAATCCGATATTCAGCAGAGTTTTTGTGGCAGAAAGTTAGTAGAATTATCTTCAACTATAAAAAGTATGCAAAGACCTTTGCGGTTATGGCACCGGATGGTACAGGAAAAACCACTTTTTTAGAGGCACTTCTAAAAGAACTGAATTTTTATTATGTTAATGATGAAAATGACAACAGATTCCATGTGTATCATTTTAGACCTTCCATACTCCCTAATTTGGGAGCGGTTGGCGAAAAAACAGGCGTAATGAAGCAGGACACTGATTTTACGAATCCTCATCGCTCAAAACCTGCAAATCCGTTTAGCAGTTTGATCCGAATCTCCTACTATACATTGGATTATATTATTGGCTGGCAAAAATGTGTTAGAAACGATGTGCATTATGATCGATATTCGGTATTTGACCGGTACAGCTATGATTTCATCGTTGATCCCAGAAGAACAAAATTGAATCTACCTGAGAGTATTCGTACTTTTTTTGTAAAATTGACACCGCAGCCGGGTATTGTATTTGTGTTGAATGCTAAACCCGAAACAGTTTATGCGAGAAAACAGGAATTGCCGCTTGAAGAAATAGAAAGGCAATCTGAAATGTACAAAAAAGTTGCGGAAAGCAATAAAAAGCGGTTTGTGATGATAGATGCTGAGCAAAAACCGGAAGAGATGGCAGAGCAGGCAATCCATTATATATTGAACAAGTATACTGAAAAAATTTAATAAGAGGAACAAGATGGAAATGTGTGAGGATAAATTAAAAATCTTTGTATCGGCATATGCATGTGAGCCGGGAAAAGGGTCGGAAATAGGAGTTGGCTGGCACTGGGTTCTTGAAATGAGTAAATATTTCGACTTGTGGGTCTTGACGCGAGCAAACAACCAAAAGCCGATTGAAGACTATTTTAAAGAAAATCCCGAAGATGCAAACGGAATACATTGGGTATATTTTGATTGCCCAGATTACATCAAAAGATTCAAACATCAAATGACGGGAGTTCGGACATATTATACGATTTGGCAGCATATGGCCAATAAAGTGGTAAAAGATGTAATGGAGGCAAATGAAATACCGATTTTTCATTTACTGACATATGGCAATGCAATCTGGGATATAAGCGCGTATGGACAAAAGAAATTCTTTGTATGGGGGCCGACAGGTGGAGTTGATACGATTCCAAGGGAGTTCTCCAAGCATTATGCGTGGAAACACAGAATCCTTGAAGCTGTTCGAAGGATTGTTGTGTCAAGTATGACCATAAATCCATCCTTTCATAAGAAATGTGAGAATGCTGATTTGATTTTTTGCAAGGCTAATTCAACAATGGCGATGATTCCTGAAAAATATCGTAATAAAGCTATACTTTTTACGGATGTTGCAATGGAACGTGCACCAACATATTTTGAATCGAAGGCGCGGGATGAATCGGAGGGGCTTACGTATATTACGGTAGGCCGTTTGGATGGATGGCGTGGTTTTGATCTCTTGGTGGAGGCTTTTTCGATTGCTGAAAAGGAACTGTCGAATGTTACGATGAAAATTATCGGTGAGGGTGCAGAAAAGAAACATTTGGAGATGCTGATAAAGCAAAAAGGATTAGAAGATAAAATAATTTTAACAGGTCAGATTTCAATGAGCGAATATCAAAGCGAAATGGAAAACTGCGATGTTGTTCTTAATGCATGCTTAAAAGAGGGCGGAGTTACAAATGCATTTGATTGTATGAAGTGGGGCAAACCGTTGCTTTGTATCGACACTGGCGGATACACGAGGAACTTTGATACAGAGTGCGCTATTATTTTGAATCGTGCAGGGAGAGATGAATTGATCCATCAACTTGCAGAGGGTATGATTTCCCTGAAGAGTACGGAGATTCGGCAAAAAATGAGCCGTGCCATGGTTGAGAAAGGACAAAAAATCACATGGGAAATTAAAGGAAAGAACATTAGAGATGAAATTGTAAAGGCTTTGGAAAACAAAAATGCACAATAACATAAAGAGTATCAAAGTATCTCAATCGAATGTTGGATATCGGTATATCACTTTTTCTAATCATGATGGAAAAGAATGGTCGATTCCGGTTGAAAATATGAGAGTTGGGCTTGAAATCTATGAGCCTTCTGGAGCAAAAGGAAAAATATTAAAATATGGAATGCCGGTATTGTCTAAAATGTTCGGCAGTAGAATCGTTCCGGAAAGTATACCGGGCGACTTGATATTTTCAGATCCGCTTCAGGATTTGCTAAAGGCGTTGTATGACAAATATGAAGTTTCTGTTTTTTGGGGTACTCCATCAACGGATCAAAAAGTAACAGTGCAAATATTTGATGGAGACAAAATATGTGGATACTGCAAAATTGGCACTTCCAATAGAGTTTTTAATCTCTTTCAAAATGAAGAAAATATCCTAAATGTACTTAAACAATGCAATGTGGAAAATGTTCCGCAATGTAAAGGAATATTTTTACTTAATGATAATGAGAAAGTGTTTGTACAGACAACTGAAAAAAAGCCGGGTTCAAAAACAATTCATGAGTTTGGGAAGGAACACGAACACTTCCTTCAGGAAATGTTCGATAAAACAAGAGAACACATTGCATTTGAGAAAACAGATTTTTACAAATCATTAGTTTTCATTATAGATAATGTAGATGAGTTGAGCGCTGAGTACCGTAATTGCGTTTTAGAAACAGCAAATGCAATCCTACAAGAGTATAAAAATCAGCAGGTACTATGGGGAGTTTGTCATCGAGACTTTACACCATGGAATACTTGTATGGTGAATCAACATCTTTTTGTGTTCGATTTTGAATATGCACATAGGCACGCGCCAAGATGCCTTGATAGATGGCATTTCTATACACAAACGGCAATATATGAGAAAAGAATGTCTGCCGATGAAATAGCAGCGGACTTTCTTAAAAAGTACAAGAGTTGCATAGAAGAGTATAAAATGTATTTGATTGATAACATTTCGCTTTATATAATGCGTGGATGCTGTGACGATATTAAAATCGCAAATCAAAAAGCCCAAATTTTATATCAGCTTAAGCAAGGACTACAAGGATTATGAAAAATAGTAGAAACAGTGAAAATCGAAAGGTTACAGCAGTCATATTGAATTATAATTCAAGCGGCGACTGCCAAAAATGTGTAGCGTATCTTCAAAAGCAGACATATCAGAATTTGACCACCATTATCGTGGATAACGCATCTCCTGATCCTAATGAGAAAGTTGCACTGAAAAATATTGAATGTGCGACAGGTGCTCAGCTGATTTTCAATAATGAGAATCGAGGATTCTCTGCTGGTAATAACGTAGGGCTTCGTGAGGCTGTCAAGTGTGATGCTGACTGGATGATTGTCATCAATCCAGATGTCGAACTAAGAGATCCGGAATATGTTTCTTATGTGATGGCACAAATTGAAAAATGGCCAGATGCAGCCGTTGTGGGAACAGACATTAGACTGCCATCGGGAGAAAAGCAGAATCCAATGAGGGAAGTGACACCATTTGAGGAGATCTTTTGGCCATTGGAGATGGTAAAACAAAAACTTGGTATGTGGGATGGCTATCGCGCTGAGGATAAGACGGGATATTGTGAGAAAGTAAGTGGATGCTGCTTTTTTATCTCCAGAGAATATGTGGAAAAGGCAAACTATTTGGATGAAACTATTTTTATGTACTGTGAGGAACCGATTCTCGCAAAGAGTGTAGTGAATAACGGATACAAAGAACTTTATATTCATGAAGTGACGGCTAACCATGAACATTATAACCATAAAAAACCGGGAAATAGCGCAAGTAAAATGCAGGTTTTCTTGAAAAGTAGATTGTATTATATTCAAAAGTACAGTGGCTATAATTCTTTTCAGATAAAAATGGCAATGTTTTCAAGAAATCTGCAGTATAAATTATGGGAGAAGCAGATGAAATGATAAAGGAGAGAAACTCACAGCTGGATATTGCAAAAGGACTGGGAATGACAATTGTTGTTCTGTTTCATGCTCAAATACTGAGTGGTGTATGGACACAGTTTCACATGCCGCTGTTTGCATTTCTGTCCGGATTGTTATACCGTGAAAAATATAATACGGAATTAAATCAAGTTTGGAATTATACAAAAAAGAAAATCAAGGGATGCTATGTTCCTTTTCTCACATATAATTTTGTTTTTTTGTTGCTGCATAATTTGCTTTATAAAATTCATATTTATGGAGAGCTTAGTAATCAGAAATATTACAATGGAAAAGACTTTGTACATCAAATCATCGCAATTGCGACAATGGGTGGCGGAGAAAGTCTTCCGGGACCGATGTGGTATTTGATTGCAATGCTGGAATTTACGATTTTATACGCCTGTATTCGCTTTGGCATAAGTAAATACGTGATAGATGAAAACAAAGCCAATATATATGTGATGATTGTATGCGTCTGCTTAATGCTACTTGGTTTTTCAACGATTGATTTGCCAAGAATGTTGAATAGAGCACTTGTGCTACTTTTTTGGTATCATCTTGGATATATGGCACATACCTATCTGGAACCGCAAAAGGGAAATATAGAGAACAAAAAAGAAACGGTGATTACGGCTGCTTTGTCAATAGGTATATTAATAATTGGAATTCGGGGGGGGCAGATTGGCCACGATTTTCGTGGATTATCCTTCCAGCCGGGTGTGCAGGAATTATTTTAACGTTGGATATGGCACAGGTTGTTGATAAGTACACAAGTAAACTAAAAAGATGTTTTGTTTATATTGGGCAACACACAATGTTTGTATTGGGAACACAATATTTAGGCTTTAAAGTTGGCAATATGCTTCAAATCATTTTTCAGGGAAGAAACATAAATTGGTTGGAAATGTATGGCGTAAGCGAAGAAGAAAATTTTGGATGGAAAGCGATTTGTTTTTTATGCGGAAGCTTGATCCCGTTGACAATTATAAAGGGAAAAGACGCTTTGACACAGCGCTTGAAAATGAGGAGATATGATGGCGAAAGGCAATCAAAAGATATGTAAAAAGATGTTACTTATAATGATGGCAGGGACTTTTTTGTCACCGACACAGTTTTTCATTCTTTCAATTTGTTACTATTTTCTTCTTGTAATAAAATTGAAGGGAAAGGTTGTTTTCCCAAGAGTTCCGGGATTGAAATTATATGTTTGCGTTATTGCGTATACGACACTTGTTGGATTCTTCCTGTACACAACAAGAAATGTGATTCGGGATTTGTATTACATTTTGCCAACGGTTTTGTGGATTTTTATTGGAGCGAGTGAGTCAGCACAGAATCCGGAAAAGGATATTAAAAAGACGATTTTTCTTTATGGAACATTTATAACATTGAAGAATTTTTTGCTTTTTATTGGAAAAGGCTCATTGGATTTTAACAATTTGCGCTCAGTATTTGGTCTTAACGTTTACGATCTTGGGTTTATTTTGCCGATTTCAGCCATATGCGTCTTTTTGCACAAGGAAGTTTATGTGGGGGAAAAAATAGACCGCATGATAGTCGTGTTAATGACGCTCAATGTAGTTTTGTCTTTAGGGCGCATTGCGATTCTACAGCCGATAATCATTTTTACGGTGTTACTATTTATGGAGGGAAAAGAGGCAGAAGATCAGGCAAAGATAAATAAGGTTGTTAAGCTGTTCTTTTCAATAATGGTTGCACTTGTGATGCTTTTTTATATAATGCCAAGCAGCATAAAATCTCCGCTGATGGATAAGGTTTTGAATTCCTTTGATGAGGTGGACTCGTCGCAGAAAATCACATCTGTTGGAAGTGCGATGAATAACTGGAGAGCGTATGAAATCCAATCAGCCAAGGAACAATGGAAAGGTGAATGGGTAATCTCACAGCTATTTGGAGAAGGTATGGGAAAAGGTGTGGAAATTCAGTATGTGCCATATTCATGGGCTGGCGTTGTTGATAGAAACGAAATTCCGTTGCTACACAATGGATTTTATACGATGCTTATAAAGGGAGGTATAATTGGTCTGGCCGCACTACTTTGGCTCTTTATGGGAAATGTCAAAAAGGGATTGTACATGTCCAAGCATAGAGCAGATAAGGTGTATTCCAATATTTTGGTGGCGATTTCAGTCGCTGCAGTGGCGAATACTTATGTGGTTAGAGGCCCTATACAACAAGGAACTTTTTTGACTTGGGCACTATTGATTGGATGGATAAACGTTTGGACGAAGGAATCAAAAGGATGAACGTATAATGATGGGAAAATTAAGCTGCAGTGTGGTACTCTCAACGTATAATGGAAAAAAATTCTTGGAGAAACAGCTAGACTCGATAAGAAATCAAAGCCGCAATCCGGACGAAGTGCTCATTGGCGATGATGGATCGGAAGATAACACAGTTTTGATAATTACAAACTATATAAAAAAATATGGCTTGAACTGGCGGCTGATCTGTAATGATAAAAATAAGGGCTTTTACAAGAATTTTATAGATTTAGCATATCAGACGAAATCTGATGTGGTGTTTTTTTGTGACCAGGATGACATATGGGACGTGGATAAAATTAAAGAAAACATGTCATTTTTTGAAAGTCATCCAAGTGCAATGGCTGTCTCTTGTAATATAAAATGCATAGACCAGGATGATTTCCCAGTGAAAAATCGGCAATATTTCAATGTGGATAGAGTGACAAAAATCAAACTAAACATCGGTGTACAAGGGGTACAAACAAGATAAAATAGAAATGAGGGGCGATAGAGCGGAAATGTCAGATTTTCCACTCTATCTGAACACGGTCGCTGGTGGCCTTGATCGTAGAGATCAAACCATCGGCGGCTTTTCTTTTGTCGTCAAAATCTATGCTGTCCCAGTTGTCGAGATAATAGGATAACTTCTTTATCTGCTGGGGCGATATGGTTTCAACACTCAATTCGGCGATTGCCTTTGAAATGGTCTGGCGTCGAGTGTCCAGTTCTTCAATTTTTTTGTTGGCGTAGGAAAGCAAGGTCGCATTGGCTCCGGTCAGCGTATCCAGCAGCTTTTCAATTTCTGCCTCCACCTGTGCCAGCTCCACTTGATAGGCGGTCAGTTTCGGATTGACTTTTTCCTCCCTGCCGTGGAGTATCTGAAAGTCTTTGA